>JGI12109J20283_10396106_pt1 | contig 60820 bp, 49 predicted proteins | sample ElkSlonscriptome_12_FD_20283 | JGI IMG/M metagenome (IMG submission 20283) | reverse complement strand
CCGATCTCCAGTCTCCGATCTCTTAATAATAGATCAATCTTCTCACTTGGGCCACATATTTGGCCAGTCGGATCACTTGCTTGGTATAGCCAAACTCATTGTCGTACCACACATAAAGCACAATGCTTTTCTTATCTGGCGACACCAGAGTGGCAGGCGCATCGTAGACCGAACAACAGGTGTTCCCAATAATATCTGAAGATACGTTCTCTGAGTCGGTGGAGTAGAAGATCTGATTGACCAGATCCCCTTCCAAAGCAGCGCTCCTCAATAAAGCGTTCACTTCTTCCAAAGAGGTTTCCTTTTCCACCGTAAGGTTCATGATGGCCAGAGAGCCATTCGGAGTAGGCACACGCACTGCGTTTGCGGTGAGTTTGTTCTCCAAAGAGGGAATCACTTTGGTTACCGCTTTGCCGGCACCGGTTTCAGTGATGACCATATTGATAGCGGCCGACCTGCCCCTACGGCTTTTCTTGTGCATATTATCAAGTAGGTTCTGATCGTTGGTGTAGGCATGCACGGTTTCAATATGTCCTTTTACCACTCCCAGTTGATCTTCGATCACCTTCAATACCGGCACAATGGCATTGGTAGTGCAGGAGGCTGCAGAAAAGATGTTTTCCTGCTCAATATCCAATTCTCCTTTGTGATTCACGCCATACACTATATTCGGGATCTCTTTCCCCGGGGCAGTAAGTATCACTTTTGCCACACCCTTGGATTTCAAATGTCTTCCCAGGGCCTCACGGTCTTTGAATACTCCGGTATTGTCAATGATCAAGGCATTGTCGATGCCGTAGGCTGTGTAGTCGATCTCATCGGGCTGACTGGCGTTGATCATCTGCACGATCTGGCCGTTAATGATCATGGTGCGTTCTTTGGTATCTACATCCACCGTACCGTTGAAAGTACCATGCACGGAGTCGTTTCTCAACAAAGCGGCTCTTTTTTCCAAAGCTACTTCATCGTCATTTCGGGTTACAATGGCCCTCAATCTTAATTGTTGCCCCTTTCCGGCTTGTTTGATCAGTTCTCTGGCGGCAATTCTTCCAATTCTGCCAAAACCATAAAGCACCACGTCCTTGGGCGCGAGATTGCGCTTATCCAAGCCAATGAAACCATCCAGCTTTGAGATCAAGAACTCTTTGCGATTGGCATAATTTTCTTCCTCTTTTAGCCATTCATTCGCTAGCTTGCCAATATCGATCTTCGAAGGGGCCAGGTCAATGTCGAGTAAATCCTTTGCCAAGGCTGCGGTATCGTAAATACTAACCGGACGGTTAGTGTAATTCTGGGTGTTACGATGCATTTTAAGGATCTCAGAGACCCTTTGATCGACCAATTGATTGCGGAAAAGCACCAATTCAACTGAACGGTCGAAAAGTAGTTTTCCCATGGTATTGATCAAGCTAACCGCTTTCTTTTCCTGGTCTACCCAATTGTTTAATTCAGATTCAAATTCAGTAGCCACAGCTTCTTGCTTTTCCATAGAGTTTTTAATAAGATAAAGGCGTTTATTTAAGGAGCGCAAATTTCGTGTTTTTTAATAGTAATGTAAAGTTGAGACATAAAAAAAGGCCTTCCCGGATCACCGAGAAGGCCTTGATTCGATCATCAGATCATTTAACTCATTCCCAAGCCAAAATATACCTTTCTGCCTTTTTCGTAATACCCTTGAACCAGTATACCGCCCTCTTTTTCTTCTAGGATTTGCAAGAGTTCCTCGCGGTTGCTTACGCCCTGATTATCGATTTCAGTAATTACGAAACCTTCAGTTACTCCTGCAGACCGCAGCTTTCCGGGATAAATTTCCTGCACTTTAACGCCGCCGTCTACGCCAAATTCTTCTTTCTCGTCGTCAGACAGGTCTTCTAGTTTGGCGCCAAGACTTTTTAAAAGATCGATATGGTCTTCCACCAGTATGGAAGTGTTGCCTTCGAGATTTTTTAAGGTCACCTCCCTCACGATTTCTTTCCCATCTCTTCTCAGGCTCACTTCAATGCGATCCCCGGGTCTGTACTCCCCAATTTTAGCTTGCAGTTCATTAACGTTGCGCACTTGATACCCCTCAACCTTTAAGACGATGTCACCTTCCTCGATGCCTGCTTCTTTTGCAGAGCCATTTGGTGCAAGGCCACTGACGTATACTCCGTTCAGGTCATTAATTTCCAGTTCTTCAGCCAGATCTTCGTCGATATCTCTGATGTTGATGCCGATGAATGCTCTTTGCACACTGCCATATTCGATCAGGTCATCCACTACTTTCCGGGCGATGTTGGCCGGAATAGCAAAGGAGTAGCCTGCAAATGAACCGGTATTCGATTTGATCGCTGCATTGATGCCGATCAGTTCCCCTTTGGTATTGACCAAGGCACCGCCACTGTTTCCGGGATTCACTGCCGCATCGGTTTGAATGAAAGATTCGATGGAAGAGAGTCCGGTGTAAGGATCATTAGATAGGATATTGATATCCCTGCCTTTCGCCGAGACGATGCCGGCGGTGACGGTTGAGGTCAGGTTGAATGGATTTCCTACTGCCAGCACCCATTCGCCAATGTGTAGCTCGTCTGAATTACCAAAAGCAAGATGCGGAAGTCCCTCTTCATCAATTTTTAACACTGCTAAATCAGTTGCAGGATCGGTTCCGATCAGGGAAGCTGCGTACGATTTCTTATTGTTCAAAGTCACCTTGATCTTATCTGCATTTTCGATCACATGATTGTTCGTTACCATATAACCGTCCTCACTAATGATCACTCCGGAACCGGCACCCTTGATCGGCTGCGAATATTCTTTTTCTACATTGCCGTTTCCGTAAAAAAAGTGACGAAAAGGATCAAATGCCCTTTGCCTGTATTCAATGGTACCTTCCGTTTTTACGTGCACCACGCCATTAACTGTCATTTCGGCAGCCGTTACGTAATCAATGGCATTTTCAGGATTGCTACTGATCAAATTGACCAGTTTGGATGTTTCTTCTTGCGACTGGGTTTCTACTTTTTTGTCGTCTTCTAAGTATTTGAATGCCCCTAAACTCACTGCCCCACCCAAGAGAGCCATAAGGAAGCTGTTGACCAATTTTTTCATATGCTAAAGTTTATTGAATTTTGAAATACGTTATCTTGCGAAATACATCAAATCAAACGCCATTTTTTTTACCCTGTTTGATTGTCGCTGTTAATTTTTGTTAAGGCTGAAAGCAAGGCTATTATTGAGATCTATGCATTTGAAATTTTCAAAATACCAGGCCACCGGCAACGATTTCATCATGATCGATGGACGTCATCAGCAGATACATCTCCAAGTAGAAGATATCGCTCAATGGTGTCATAGAAGATTTGGAATCGGTGCGGACGGGATCATTGTTCTTAAAAATCATCCCGAGCTTGATTTTGAAATGGACTATTACAACGCCGACGGCAGCCAGAGCTTTTGTGGAAATGGCAGCCGCTGCGCTCAGGCCTTTGCCAATCAGCTTGGTATGATCAAAACACACTCCAGGTTTTTAGCCATTGACGGCATCCACCAAGGTAAAGAAGTGCAAGAGGGCTATGCTACGCACATGAGCGACGTGAACGCAGATCGGATAGAAACCATTGAAGAGGATTATCTAATTCACACCGGATCCCCGCATTTCATTCGTTTTGTGGATCAACTTGATGATTATGAAGTGGTCTCCATGGGAAGATCCATTCGAAATTCCCCTCGCTTTGCCAAAGAAGGGGTTAACGTGAATTTTGTATCCATAGATGATGATCATATTTCCGTAAGAACCTATGAGAGAGGTGTAGAAAATGAAACCTACTCGTGTGGCACCGGGGTAACCGCAGCCGCCATTGCCTTTTTAATTAAGACTGAAAGGGCGTTGAATGAAGTAGCCATTCATACCAAGGGAGGAAATCTCGCTGTTGAGCTGCGACCTAAGGACAAGCAATCCTTTGACGAGATCTGGTTAAAAGGCCCGGCCGTGAGGGTCTTTTCGGCAGAACTGTAGATTCTTTTCGACTTGTACGATCTTGTTATTTTGTTAAATTCTCCATTTGCTTGAACCATTCGATTTGTTTATCGTTTCAACAGCAAACCTTAAACAATCAATCATGAAAAAATTATTACTTTCAATTGCCACCCTTTTCGTTGGTGGTTTGATCATGGCCCAGTCAACGGCTAGGGTCCAAATTATTCACAACGCCCCAGATCCGGCCATCGATACAGTTGATGTATGGATTGGTAATACCCGTCTGCTAGACGATTTTGGATTTAGAACTGCCAGTCCTTTCGTAGACGCAGCAGCTGGTACACCTTTAGAAATTCGGGTAACCAGCAAAACTGCTACCGATACTACTGGCCCTTTATTCTTTACCAGAGCAACCTTCACCGCCAACGATACTTTCATCGTAATTGCACGAGGGGTTACCGGTTCAGGATTTAATCCGGTTCAACCATTCGGCCTGGATGTATTTACGCCTGCATTAGAGGCTTCAGGATCAATGATGAACACCAGTGTTTTGGTGTATCATGGATCACCAGATGCGCCTACAGTAGATGTATTTGAAAACTCAGTGCCTGCCGGAACGGTAGTGGACGATATTTCTTACGGAAGTTTCGCCGGTTATTTGAACCTAGCCACTTTAGACTATGAATTGCAAGTTAGAAATGAGAATCAATCAGCCATAGTAGCTGCTTATCAAGCGCCTTTATCTACTTTAAGTCTCGGCGGAGAAGCGGTGACTGTGTTGGCTTCAGGATTTTTGGATCCTTCACAGAACAGTAACGGACCAGCGTTCGGACTATTTGCTACTACTGCTGCGGGTGGAACTTTGATTCCGTTGCCATCAGCTTCAATTCCCGAAGCAAGAGTGCAGGTCATTCATAATTCTGCCGATGCTGCAGCTGAATTCGTAGATGTATGGTTAAACGACGGAAGTGCTCCTTTGATCGACAATTTTGAATTTAGAACTGCTTCCCCATTTGTAAACCTTCAAGCAGGTGTGCAATTGGACATTAGTGTGGCAGATTCTAGCAGTACGGATACTACCACTGCGATTGCTAAATTCCCGATCACTTTAGATGCAGACAGTACCTACATCGTAGTGGCCAATGGAATTGTGAGTGCCACAGGATACGCTCCGGCACCTGCTTTCGGACTGGATATTTTTACAGGCGCTAGAGATACCGCACTTACTGCAACCAATACCGATGTACTCGTCTATCACGGTTCAACTGATGCGCCGACTGTAGACGCCTATGAGAATACGGTTCCAGCAGGAACCATCGTTGATGACATTTCTTACGGACAGTTTGAAGGATACTTACAATTGGCAACGGCTGATTATGGCTTACAAGTAAGAAACCAAAACAATTCAGCTGTAGTAGCTGGATACGATGCTCCCTTGAGCACCTTAGGGCTAGGCGGTGATGCGATCACGGTGTTGGCATCTGGTTTCTTAGACCCTTCACAAAATAGCGCCGGTCCTGCATTCGGACTGTTTGCAGCTTTACCGGCGGGAGGAGCTTTAGTTGCGTTACCTTCTGCAAGCATTCCTGAAGCGAGAGTTCAAGTGATCCATAATTCGGCAGATTTAGCAGCCGCCGCTGTAGACGTATGGTTAAACGACCAAGTCTTATTGGATAACTTCCGTTTTAGAACGGCTTCTCCGTTTGTTAGCCTTCAGGCTGATGTAGACCTAGTGGTAAGTGTGGCTGACTCGAACAGTACAGATACTGCAAGTGCCTTGGCACAATTTACGCTTCCTTTAGAAGCAGACAGTACGTACATCGTAGTTGCGAACGGAATCGTGAGCGGAACTGGTTACACGCCGGCTCCAACTTTTGGTTTGGACATCTATGACCAAGGTCGTGAGCAGGCTTCACAAACCGGAAATACTGACGTATTGATTCATCACGGAGCAACTGATGCTCCAGCAGTGGATGTAAATGAAATATCAGTACCCGCAGGTCCATTGGCTACCAACCTGACCTATTCAAACTTTGCCGGTTATTTAGAATTGAACACCGCAGATTATACTGTAGATGTGAGAGCGAATTCAAACAACGCGCTAGTGGGTGTATTTAATGCGCCTTTAAATGCGGCAGGTTTAACAGATTCAGCAATTACTGTGGTGGCTTCTGGATTTGCCGACCCTTCAGTGAATTCAAATGGCCCAGCCTTTGGATTGTGGGTAGCTATTCCAGCAGGTGGTCCGATGATTCAATTGACCAATACCACTTCAATCGATGAATTGTCTGTGAAGTCATTGACCAACTTTAGTGTGTATCCTAATCCGGTCACGGATCAATTGAATATTGAAATGGATATCAACATTACTGAGCAGCCTGAAATGATGATCAGAACACTTGATGGTAGAACCATCAAGAGAGAGCGTATTAGCAATCGTTTTACAACGCTTGACCTGGAAGATCTATCAACAGGTATGTACTTGATCGAATTTAGAACCAACAGTACCATTGAAAGTGGGAAGTTGATCGTAAAATAAGTACAGTGAGTATACTGTAAAAGGAGCCCCCGATCTAATCGGGGGTTTTTTTTGCTTCAAACCCTGTTAATATCTCTGCTCATAGAGCGAAATCAGAAAAGTGATTAGTTTTATCTTTGCCCGATGCAAGAAAAGATCATCATCATCGATTTTGGTTCTCAGTACACGCAGTTGATCGGCAGAAGGGTTAGGGAATTGAATGTATACTCCGAAATACACCCCTTCCATCACCTGCCGGAGATCGATGAAAGTGTCAAAGGGGTGATTCTCTCCGGATCCCCTTTTTCAGTGCTTGATAGCGAGGCCCCGCAAATGGACCTTGATCAGATCAAAGCCAAATTACCCTTACTGGGAGTTTGTTATGGCGCTCAACTATTGTCGCATGCGTTTGGCGGCAAAGTGGAGCCCTCCGACACAAGAGAATACGGAAGGGCAAACCTTTCAAAGGTGGAATCCGGCTCAGCTTTGATGAAGAAAGTTCCCCTCGGTTCCCAGGTCTGGATGTCTCATGGAGACACCATCACTCGAATTCCTGATGATTATGAACTCATCGCCAGCACAGATGACGTGCGCGTGGCGGCCTATCAAATTAAAGGAGAAGAGACTTTTGGTATTCAGTTTCATCCTGAAGTCTATCATTCTACCGACGGATTGACCATATTGAAGAATTTCGTGGTCGACATCTGCGGTTGTAGCCAGGATTGGACGCCCGCTGCTTTTGCAGAAGAAACCATTCAAGGCCTAAAAGACACGCTCAAAGAAGACAAAGTGGTTTTAGGCTTAAGTGGAGGTGTGGACTCTTCAGTAGCCGCAATCCTACTGCATAAAGCGATTGGCAAAAATCTCTATTGCATATTTGTGGATAATGGATTGCTCAGAAAGAATGAGTTTGAAGCTGTGCTTCATCAATATCAAGACATGGGGCTTAACATTAAAGGGGTAGATGCCAAATCGAGGTTCTTAGAGGCCTTAGAAGGAAAAGAAGACCCTGAATTGAAGCGAAAGGCCATTGGGGGCACCTTTATAGAGGTTTTTGACGACGAAGCGCATGAAATAAAGGAGGTGAAATGGTTGGGTCAGGGTACCATCTATCCGGATGTGATCGAGTCGGTATCCGCCACTGGCGGCCCATCAGCCACTATCAAATCGCATCACAACGTCGGTGGTTTGCCTGATTATATGAAGTTAAAAGTGATCGAGCCTTTGCGCTTGCTGTTTAAGGATGAAGTGAGAAGGGTAGGGAAATCGTTAGGGCTTCCGGAAGAGCTCCTAGGAAGGCATCCATTTCCGGGTCCCGGACTGGCTATCCGAATATTGGGAGAAGTTTCTGCAGAAAGGGTACGCATCTTGCAAGAGGTAGATCACATTTTCATCCAAGGGTTGAAAGAAGAAGGTTTATACGATGAGGTTTGGCAGGCAGGTGCCATCCTTTTACCGGTTAACTCGGTAGGGGTAATGGGTGATGAGCGGACCTATGAAAATGCAGTGGCTTTGCGAGCGGTCAGTTCTACAGACGGCATGACCGCAGATTGGTGTCATTTGCCCTATGAATTTTTGGCAAAGGTCTCAAACAAGATCATTAATCGAGTTCGTGGGGTTAATCGGGTAGTTTACGACATTAGCAGTAAGCCTCCCGCAACCATTGAATGGGAGTAAATTATGAAAAAGTACCTTTTTCTCTTATTGATTAGCCTTGTTGGGCCTTACTTCGCTCATTCGCAAGCAATCACGCCGGATAGCCTTCCGACACCTGCCACCATTGACGGCAAGCAATATTATTTACATCCGATCGTCAAAGGCAATACCCTTTATTCGATCAGTAAACAATATGGCATTGCCATTAACGATCTCAAGCTGGCTAATCAGGAGATCTGGAATAGCATGCGCATTGGCGATACCTTGAAAGTCCCCTTGCAAGCCATAGAGATTCTAAAGGAGGATCAGGAGCAATCGGATGGGAATTTTATCATACACGATGTACGTAGGAAGAATACGCTTTATTCAATTGCTCAAGAATACAATTTGGAGATCCCGGAAATATTGGCTGCCAATCCGGAGGTGGAAGATACCGGCCTAAAAAAGGGTATGAAATTGAAAATACCGGTAGCAAAGATCAAATCTGAGCCCAGCTTGAGCGAATATGTCGTTCCACATTCCGCAAGCCCATACCTCACGCATCGGGTTTTGCCCAAAGAAACCCTTTATTCGCTTTCAAAGATCTACAGCGTAAGCATAGATTCTATCAAATCAGTTAATAATGGCCTGCCTGAGGGTTTAAAGGTCAATCAATTGATCAATTTGCCTATACTTAAAGCGTATAAAGATACCATTGGCGATACCATGCCATTTGATAGCAGCGCGATCAAGTCGGAATACACGGTAAGTCTTTTGTTACCTTTTTATTTAGATGAGATCGAAAAGGCAAAGGATACTTCAGGAAGGGTTCGCGAGCGCATTTATCAAAAGCTTTACGCCCGCTCGCAATATGCCATCGATTTCTACAACGGTTTTAGCATTGCCGCCGATTCGTTAAGTCGCTACGATCTCAAGCTCAACCTTAAGGTATTTGATACGGCCAACGATACGGCCAAATTGCGTGAGATGATCGAGGATTCACTATTTGTTACTTCCGACTTGATCATCGGACCTTTGTATTATGATGAGTTTGTGCTCATGTCTGATTATGCAAAGCGCAATCAGATTCACATTGTATCCCCCGTAAAGCAAAGCAACAAAGTGCTTTTAGGAAATGAGCATGTAAGCAAGGTGGTATCATCAGACCCCATTTTACTGCGTTTCTTGGGTGCTTATTTAGCGGATTCTCTGGCTGATCAAAACCTACTGATGGTCTATCCCGATCATTATAAAGACCGCAACCAGGCAGAATTGCTTCGAAAGAGCTTTTTGAAGACGATTGAACGCGCAGAAGATAGCCTTCCGGCTCGTTTAAAGGAGATGATGTGGAATCCGAAGGAAAGCAATTTTCGCTCGAAGTTGGACAGCAGTAAAATGAATGTGATCGTCGCGCCAAGCACGGATCAAGCCTTTGTGACCCAATTAATGACGAAACTGCGTCTTTTGGATGATTTTTCCTTTACCTTGATCGGAATGGAAGATTGGCTCAACTTCGACAACCTGGATGTGGCTTATTTGCATAGACTGAACGTGCATATCGTTAGCACAGAACTGATCGATTTTGAATCGAAAGCGATCAAAAACTTCAGTAAAACCTACCGGAAAGCCTACGAACTTCCTGCTGATCAATTTTCGGTATTGGGTTTTGATGTCGGCATGTTCTATCTGAACTTTTTAAAGCACCATGGGCTGAATTTCAATGCAAGATTGAAAGAAGAACAGTCAGAATACTTAAGTCGTAAGTTCAATTTCTTTAAAACCGGCATTGAAAGCGGTTATGAGAATCATTCAGTGTATTTACTAAGGTACGATAACTATAAAGTGGTGAAGGTACATTAGGTAGTGCCTGAAGTACCCTTTGGCTGCGCTCCCTCCTTCGTTTCACTTCGGAAGGGTATACAGGGCAATGCTAGAAATACTTGCCTGCTCGCCGCGCTCAGGCCCTTGCTTCGGCAGGCGGGAAATACTTGAAGTTTTTGGGGTGGATTCTTGCCGGCTTGAAGCTAGGATCTGAACAACCCTCGGGTCTCCAATAGTTGATTTCAGACTTTACTCATTCACGCTCCCGTATCTCAAATTTCTCAATTCAGATCGCTGATGCGGGTTCGCCTCTTGTAACTATTCGAACCCTTCTCCGTCACATTAAAAAGCAGTTAACTGAATCGTTCGGGATACCGCTCATCATAATTAATCATAAAAAAAACATCTCGAAGCCCCTAGAATTGGGAAATGTTAAGAGAATATGAATCCACTTATACTACTATGCTATGCAAGATACTATAAGCCAACTTACATTTGCTTCATCAATCACTAGAAAACCAATTAAACTAAATAACCATGAGAACTTTTAAATCAACAGCCTTGCTCTTGAGCTTTTTGATGCTCTTTAGCTCAGTAGCATCAGCTTCAGGATCAAAAAACCTGAAAACTCTTAAAAAAGAGCAGCATGTCACCTTAGATGTAAACCAATTCGGGAAATACCTTCACGATGGAGAGCCAGACTCTTTAGAGGGGATATACAAATCAAGAGATGGACGTTATTTGATTGCCTTGATCAAGAATGACGAAAAAGGTCACGATTTCCTAGGAGTGGTAGTTTCTGCAGACAATCCTTATTGGAAGGAAGGTCAGGTGAAATTCAATTTCGTACGAAATAACGATAGCGCCTTAGAGGGATACATCTACAATTCTCAAGGAATTGCATTTCCAATATCATTTGAGATCGGCAATTCGACCATCAAAAGCAGACACTTGAAGAAACTAAAATTGAAAGATGTACCTAATGGATCACTCGCTAGTTTGTAAGAACCCTTCAGAATCAGCGGAGATCGATCTTATCGAAGTCTGGGAATTCTTTAGCAGAGAACTTGAACTTTTGATCGGTCACCGTTTGATTCACTTTAAACGAGTTGATGGTGTAGATGTAGTCGGTACCGTCTTTCCCTTTAATAACAATTCGGCTTACTCCGCTTCTGTCTTTTTTGACATATAGTTTTATGGTGTGAAAGCTTTTCTCCTTCGCCTCATTGGGAAACAACTTGATCACATCCACCGCATTACCTTCGAGCTTCTGTTCACTGTCGTATTGATACTTGAAACCCTTTTCCCACAGATTTAAAATATTAGAAGGACTAATGAATTCTTCTTCAGAGCCCTCCTCAGGTACTTCGCTGATCTGAACTTCTTCTGCATCAGGAAGCACCGTCCAAACCGTCTTGCCGTCAGACAATATGATCTGTCCGGCGATATTCAGTCGGTATTGGTCTCCCTTACTTAGCAACGAACCGTTCTGTGTTTCGTCGATCGCATCCTTTTTGTTCCACATGCGATATTCAAAGTCGGCCTGCATGCTGCTGTAGGTCTTGGTCTTTTTGCTTAGATCTTCTAAGATACCTTTTGCTTTCTCATCTTGGGCCAGCAGGCTAGACTGAAAAAGCAGTGTCAATAAGAGTAGATTTAAAATTCTCATAGATTTAATTGTTGTTGTCGACATCTTTCAATAACTGTTCCAAACTCATTTCATCCGCGATCAATACTTGTCTTGCCTTACTTCCTTCAAAGGGGCCAATGATTCCGGCAGCTTCCAATTGATCGATGATTCTTCCCGCTCGATTGTAGCCCAATTTTAGTCTTCTCTGCAACAAGGAAGCAGACCCTTGCTGATGTTGCACGATGACCCGGGCGGCATCTTCAAAGAGTTTATCGCGATCCGACAGGTCCACTTCTCCTGCAGCGGCCCCATCTTCTCCTACATATTCCGGCAGATTAAAAGCATCCGGATAACCGCGCTGTGAACCGATGAACTCGGTTAGCTCTTCCACTTCCGGGGTATCTACGAAGGCACATTGCAAACGGATCAGGTCATTTCCGGTCGATAAGAGCATATCTCCCCGACCGATCAATTGCTCGGCCCCGCCTGAATCAAGTATGGTTCGCGAATCGATCCCCGAGGTTACTCTGAACGCAACTCTGGCCGGAAAGTTCGCTTTGATGGATCCGGTGATGATATTGGTTGAGGGTCTTTGAGTGGCAATGATCAAATGGATTCCTATCGCTCTGGCCAGCTGCGCTAATCTTGCAATAGGTTGTTCTACCTCTTTACCGGCGGTCATGATCAGATCGGCAAATTCATCAATCACCAAAACGATGTAAGGCAGGTATTTATGCCCGTTCTCGGGATTCAGCTTTCGCGCAACGAATTTGGCATTGTATTCTTTAATGTTCCTGACGAAAGCAGTTTTCAGCAACTCATAGCGCTCATCCATCTCAATGCACAGTGAATTCAAAGTATTGATCACTTTTTGATTGTCGGTAATGATGGCCTCTTCGCTGTCGGGTAATTTTGCCAGAAAGTGCCGCTCGATCTTATTGAACAAGGTCAACTCGACCTTTTTGGGATCTACCAGAACAAACTTAAGTTGAGCCGGGTGTTTCTTATAGAGCAAAGAAGTTAGAATGGCATTCAATCCCACTGATTTACCTTGTCCGGTCGCTCCAGCCATGAGCAAATGGGGCATCTTTGCCAGATCAAAGGCATAGGTTTCATTGGAAACGGTTTTACCGATCACTACGGGCAAATCGAACTTTGCATTTTGAAATTTCTCTGAGGCGATTACGGTCTTCATGGAAACCACATCGGGATTTTGATTCGGCACTTCAATACCAATGGTGCCTTTTCCCGGGATCGGAGCAATGATTCGAATGCCCAGGGCAGCCAGGCTAAGAGCGATATCATCTTCCAAATTTTTGATCTTCGAGATTCTTACCCCGGGAGCGGGAACGATTTCGTACAAGGTCACGGTGGGCCCGATGGTGGCTTTGATGGTTTGGATCTTAATGTTGTAATTCTCCAAGGTGTTCACAATGCGATCCTTATTGGCTTCCAACTCTTCCTTATCCACCTTGATCTGTCCGTCTCCGTGATCCCTAAGGAGGTCTAAGCCCGGCTTGGTATACTGAGAAAGATCCAAGGTCGGGTCGTATTCGCCGTATTCAGCTACTTTACTATCGACCTCTTCCTCGGAAAGTACGGTTTCTTTGTTGGTGGTTTCTTCAATTTCCAATCCAATTTCTCCATCTTTCGGTACTTCGGTGTCTTCAGACTGAGTTTCGGTACTTAGCTCGATCTCTTGTTCAGACGCTGATTCATCCCCTTCTGAATTGTCCGCTGTTTCCTCGTCTTCTTGAAGAGTTTCAGGCTGATTGCCATCTTCCGGCTCACTCTTCTCGTCTTCTTGATCCAAATCTTCCTCCTCGCTTTTTTCCGTGCTTTGATCGTCGGTTTGCGTACTTTCTGTCTGTGGCTCTAATGCTTCATTTTGATCAAAGGGGCTATCTTCATCCTCTTTCTCGCCCAACTGACGCAGAAATTCAAACGCTTGTCTCAAGTACTCCGATGCATTGAAACTGATGATCAAAAAGACCGTAAGGGCAAAGAAAATGAGTAGGCCCATTCCTACCGTCCCAAAAATTCCCTGAAGATATTGATCCACTTCAAAGCCAAAGGCTCCGCCCAAGTAATAAAGTTGGTCTGAAAAGAAGAAAGCCAAGAAAATAGAGCTCCAGATCAAGGCAAAGAAACTGACCTTCAGACTCTTCTTAAGGGGAAGCAGGCTGATCTTGAACAGAACCTTGAAACCAAATAGAAAGAACAGGTAGACAAAAGCGAAAGAAGCAATTCCAAACCATCGGTATATAAACAGGTGGGAAGTGATCGCACCTATTTTTCCCAGCCAATTTTCCACTTCTACCTCCGCATCGAATAGAAATTCAACCAGCGGGAGTTCCACTTTACTTTGATCGATCTTCCAGGTGAAAAGATAGCTTACAAAGGCGATCAAGAGGAAGATCGAAAAGAGCATCAATGCTAGGCCAAATACCTGTCGGTTCTTTGGCGAATCTAATTTGTCGCTCACTTTATTCAGTGAGAACGCCTGCTTGGTCTTTTTTGCAGAGGTTTTCTTGGCTTTTTTCTTCGACGATTTGTCTGATTCGGTTTTGTAGCGATTTTCTACCATTAGGCATCGGCCATCAATTAGGTCTAAAACAAAAATAAAGCCGTTACTTGCATGGCAAGAACGGCTAAAGAATAGTTATTAACAAGGAAGTTTTTACATTTACTGGTCGATTTGCATCATGCTTTTTTGGTATTCTTCTATGCTCATTTCCTTGTAACCAGAAGGAACCTCAAATTTTATTTTTTGGATCTTGCCTTCTATCACTTCTGAAACAGTTTGAATTTTGGTCATTTGTGGGGCTTCAATTTCGATTTGTAAAGGAAAGCCATCCACTTTTCGCGAGCTTTCCGTATTCAGCACTGGCAGTTCTTTGGTTACACAAATTCGTATTGCCGCGTCTTGGATTTTCTTCTCTACCACCTTGCAGCTGTAGCCTAAAATCTCTTTTTCTTCATTGGTTTCTGTATACTCGGTTTCATCTTCTTCCTGGTTGAAACTGCTTCTGAGGGCCAGTTTTTGTCCACCATTATCCAACAGGGTCAAGGTCTCTTTGGTTTCATTATTGGTAAGCACGATGGTAGATCCCCCCATGCTTGGACTCTCCGTAATGCTTCTTGATATATCACCCCGGTATTCCATTTTGGTTTGTTTGGGAAGCATGGCTTCATATCCTTGCATTTCATCGGATAGCTCATAAGTAAGGTCGTATACCACGAAGCCTTCAAATTCTTGAGCAAATAAACCTAGATTTATCAATAAAGCGAAGGATAAAAGTCTGATTTTCATTTTCATAGATTGTAAAATTAAATTTTAATTAGCAGGGAGTCAGCGCACTCGATTAAAGATCGATTCAAGCTCTGCCCTCAGTTCTGAAGAGCTAACCTTTTCGTATTCTTCGCCTACCACGATTTCATCTTCCGGCACCTTTTCCTCAGTCACTTTCTTCGCCGAAAAACGCATTCTAAGTCCGTTGCTCACAATATCGTATTGCATCAGCACCCCATCGATCTCTTCAAAAGGGTTTCTGAAATTGGCCTCAGGAATATCGATCTCTTTGGTATAGTACATCAAGAATGTCCAGCTGCTATCGCTCGGCACGGTAACTTCTATTTCTTTGCAATTGTATCCCGCAATCTTTTGTTTGTTTCCGGTGGGCTTGAATTCCAAATTCTCGAAGCCATCATTCAAGGCCAGGATGTCGGGATTGTCCAGTTCGGCAAAAATTTTGGTATTGAGGAGTTTAACAGTATGATAAAGGTGTTCCTCTTTTGATTGATAGATCACGGCGGACTTAAACAAACCCATACCTGCGCTCACTTCATTGGTAAACATCCCCGGCTTGAACTTGCATTGCATTTTCTTGGGCAAGAGGTCCATCATCAGGTGGTCTTCTGCAAGATTTGGATAACTAATTTGATATTCGATCACACCCTCCTGAAGGCCACTCTTAAAGATGCCCTCTTCGCAGGCAGCAAGTAAGAGTAAACCTGTAAACAGTAAAACTAGCCGTCGTTTGATCTTAGTGGTGAAGGACATTTTCGAAATTAGGCCTTGAATTTCAATGGTTAATAACAAAAGTAGCACAATTCTATTGAATACGCTTACTGTACAATTGTCGGGCCGTTTCTTTTTGCTGCCTGATATTGAAGCCTATTGAGGTTGATCTCTGTCTCTACTAAATCTTTAGAAAAGCGGATAATCTCATTACTTTTGCAGAGTGAGAAAACTTAGGATCATAGAGAACTGCTCTGAGATAGGCGCAGGCACCAGAGGAGCTAGTTTGGGAATTGACGCCGTGAAGATCGCCTCTCTGAATATGAAAAGCGATTTTTTTGCGAAGCATCAAGCAGTGAGAATCAAAGACGAGAATCAGCTTTTATTTGAACCGGTCTCTACCCCACAGGCAATAAGAATTGACGGGATTGCAAAGGTTTACGAACGCATTGCGGAAGAAGTTAAAAAGACCATCAATGATCAACAATTTCCGTTGGTTTTGGCGGCAGATCATGCTTCAGCCGGAGGAACCATTGCGGGGATTAAGCAAGCCTACCCAGATAAACGTTTAGGCGTGATCTGGATCGATGCTCACGCTGACCTTCATTCACCATTTACCTCTCCCAGTGGTAATGTGCACGGTATGCCATTAGCCACCGCTTTGTCGTGCGACAACCTGGAGTCAAAGGTGAAAAACCCTTCTGAGCAAGCCTTGCAGAAGTGGGAGAGCATGAAAGCCATGGGCGACATTGAGCCGAAGATCATAGCTCAAGACCTCCTTTTTTACGGAGTAAGGGATACGGAAGTGCCGGAAGAGGAATTGATGCGAAGAATGGGCATCGTGAACTACTCAGTTGCCGAATGCAGGACTTTAGGAATAGCTGAAGCCGCAGAATCGGGCTTGAGCAAGTTGGCAGATTGTGATTTGCTTTACATATCTTTCGATGTAGATAGTATGGACCCTGAACTGGTCAGTTACGGCACTGGCACTCCGGTGAAAAACGGATTCAGTCCGGAAGAGGTAGAAGAGTTGATGGTTCAGCTGATCAAAAAGAGCAAAAAAGTGTGCTGTTTTGAAATGGTAGAGGTGAATCCCACACTTGACAATAATGGAAATAAAATGGCTGAAACCGCTTTCGGAATTATAGAAAGAGTGAGTCAGCAACTTATCGAGCACGGCATTTAATGAAGCACTTAGAAGATCAATTATCCCTATTTATCAAGCAAGCCATTCAGGAATCATTTTCCCTGGATTCCTTTGATGATCAATTACAGTTTCAATCCACTCGCAAGGAATTTGAGGGAGATCTCACGCTCTTGGTTTTTCCATTGACCCGATATTCAAAGCAGTCGCCGGAATCTACTGCCGAAACCATCGGAGCAAAACTGATCAAAGACACTGAGCTGGTTGTGGGATACAATGTGGTGAAAGGCTTTCTTAACTTGACGATCGCCAGCGATTATTGGCAGCAGGCATTGGTATCTGCCTTGCGCGAGAAGGACACTTTTGGCTTTAATGTGGATCAGAAAAGACCCAAACAGATGGTGGAGTTTGCTTCACCCAATACCAATAAACCTTTGCACCTGGGCCATCTGAGGAACATCTTCTTGGGTGATTCGCTGAGCCGGATCTTTAAGGCTGCAGGCAGTGAAGTGGTAAAAGTGCAGATCATCAACGACAGAGGAATTCACATTTGTAAGTCCATGCTGGCATGGCAGAAGTTTGGTGATGAAGAAACCCCCGAATCTTCCGGGATGAAGGGTGATCATTTCGTGGGCAAGTATTACGTGATTTTTGACCAGAAGTATAAAGAAGAGATCGCCCAGCTAGTTAGAGAAGGAATGGAGCAGGAAGAAGCAGAGCAAAAGGCCCCAATTTTGCTTGAAGCGCGCAAGATGCTCCAAGATTGGGAAGCTGGAGAGGAAACGGTAGTTAAGCTTTGGCGGAAAATGAACCAATGGGTATACAATGGCTTCGAGGCAACCTATGCACACATTGGCACATCTTTCGATAAGCTATATTACGAATCAGATACCTATCTGGTTGGGAAGGAAAAAGTACTTCAATTCACCGAGCACGAAGACTTTTTTAGCAAGGAGGATGGTTCATTTTGGGTAAGTCTGGAAAAAGAAGGATTAGACAATAAGATCTTGCTAAGAGCCGATGGAACGTCGGTATATATGACCCAAGACATTGGCACTGCCATTCTCAGAGAAGACGACTTTGCCTGCGATCACTATCATTACGTGGTGGGCAATGAACAAGATTATCACTTTAAGGTCTTGAAATTGATCTTGCAAAAGATGGCCTATCCCTGGGCAGATGGGATCAGTCATTTGTCTTACGGCATGGTAGACCTACCTTCGGGTAAGATGAAATCGAGAGAAGGTACCGTGGTGGATGCAGACGACATCATGCACGAGATGGAAACTACTGCCGCGCAAACCGCAAAAGAGCTCGGCAAGATCGAGGAGTTGAGTGAAGAGGAGCAAAATGAGCTTTTTGAAACTATAGGATTGGGAGCGCTAAAGTATTTTATTCTCAAAGTCGATCCAAAAAAGAACATGTTGTTCGATCCCGAAGAATCAATCGATTTTAATGGGAATACCGGACCTTTTATTCAATACACCCACGCCAGGATCAAATCGATCTTAAGCAAGGTTGGAGGGGCAGTACTGCAGGGTGAGCTCAAGCTGCCTGCTTTAGCTGATGAAGACCGCACGGTGGTCAAAGCACTTTTGCAGTTTCCCGAAGTGATCCTTGAGTCGGCAGAACAACTTAGCCCTGCGCTATTGGCGAATTACCTCTACGGACTGGTGAAAGACTTCAATCATTTTTATCAGAACACCCCGCCCTTGATCAAGGAGGAGAATGAAAATGTAAAGCAATTTCGCCTTGCCCTTTGCGAACTCACGGCCGTGGTAATCGAAAGAGGCATGGGTCTGCTTGGGATACGCGTTCCAGAAAGGATGTGATTAAACAGACCTTAGAAATAAGCCGTCAGGCTTTTTGAGGCACCTTTCAATATGTTTAATTTTGCTCGTATTGTAGAGAAATTATGTTTGAAAATTTATCAGATAAGTTAGATCGGGCGTTTAAGGTCTTAAAGGGTCAGGGACAGATTAGTGAGGTGAACGTGGCAGAGACCTCAAAAGAGATCCGAAGGGCACTGCTCGATGCCGATGTGAGTTATAAAACGGCCAAAGCTTTCGCCGATACGGTAAAGGAAAAAGCCATCGGACAAGACGTCTTAACTTCAGTATCACCGGGCCAACTTTTTACCAAGATCACCCACGATGAGCTTGCCAAGCTCATGGGTGAAGAGCACGCAGAGATCAATCTCAAAGGCTCTCCGGCTATCATTTTGATCGCCGGATTACAGGGGTCAGGTAAGACCACTTTTTCAGGGAAATTGGCTAATTTCTTAAAAAGTAAAAAAGCCAAAAACCCTTTATTGATCGCCGGGGATGTGTATCGTCCGGCAGCAATCGATCAGTTACATGTGGTGGGTGAACAGATCGGCGTGCAGGTATTTTCTGATAAAGAAAATAAGGATCCGGTCAAGATCGCCGAGCAGGGAATAAAGTTTGCTTCTCAGAACGGTCACGATGTAGTGATCGTGGATACCGCCGGTCGTTTGGCAGTAGATGAGAAGATGATGGATGAGATCTCAGCCATCAAAAAGAGCATCAAGCCGGCTGAGACCTTGTTCGTGGTTGATTCCATGACAGGTCAGGATGCGGTGAACACTGCAGAAGCCTTCAACCAACGAATTAATTTTGACGGGGTAGTGCTCACTAAGTTGGATGGGGATACCCGTGGAGGGGCTGCGCTTTCCATTCGCTCGGTAGTCGATAAACCGATCAAATTCGTGGGTACCGGCGAAAAGATGGAAGCCCTTGATGTATTCTATCCAAAGCGGATGGCTGATCGAATCTTGGGAATGGGCGATGTGGTTTCGCTGGTGGAAAGGGCTCAAGAACAGTATGACGAGGAGAAAGCCAGAAGACTTCAAAAAAGGATCGCTAAGAATCAGTTTGATTTCAACGACTTTATAGATCAGATCGCCCAGATTAAGAAAATGGGGAATGTGAAAGACCTAATGGGCATGATACCGGGGGTAGGTAAAGCAATGAAAGATGTGGATATTGATGACGATGCCTTTAAGCACATCGAAGCCATGATTCATTCCATGACCCCGGAAGAAAGAGAGAACCCAAAGGTGATCAACGGGTCTAGAAGAAAGCGAATCGCTCAGGGAAGCGGACGCTCTGTGGCTGAGCTCAATAAATTGCTAAAACAGTTCGAGCAAACCTCCAAGATGATGAAGATGATGGGCAATAAAAAGAACATGAGCAAAATGATGCAAAATATGCCTAAAATGCCGGGAGGTCTCGGAAAATAATGCAAATTTTAGACGGCAGGAAAACTTCAAATACCATCAAGAATGAGCTCAAACAGAAAGTTGAGGAGCTCAAGAAGAAAGGCGATAAAATACCACATTTAGCAGCTGTTTTAGTTGGCAGTGATGGAGGAAGTATCACCTATGTGAACGCCAAGGTCAAAGCCTGTAATTACGTCGGATTTGAGTCGACTTTGATCCAATTTCCTGAAGATGTTTCAGAAACGGAACTTCTAAATAAAGTGGAAACCCTGAATCGAGACGCTGCCATTGATGGGTTCATCGTGCAGCTGCCGTTGCCAAAACACATCGACGAAAAAAAAGTCACTCTAGCCATTGATCCTTCCAAAGATGTCGACGGTTTCCATCCCGAAAACGTGGGTCGCATGAGCTTGGGTTTGCCTACCTTCTTACCAGCCACGCCCAACGGCATCATGGAGCTCTTAAAGCGACATCAGGTAGAAACAGAAGGAAAACGATGCGTGATCATCGGTCGTAGCTCCATTGTGGGCACTCCTCTGGCAATCTTGATGAGCCGCAGTGGAATCAACGCCACGGTCACCCTTTGTCACAGTCGCACAAAAGATCTGGAGTCGATCTGCAAAGAGGCCGATATTTTGGTTGCGGCGATCGGTAAGCCCTATTTTGTGAAAGCACATATGGTCAAAGAAGGCGCGGTGGTGATCGACGTAGGAACCAGTCGGCTGGAAGATAGCTCGAAGAAATCAGGTTATAAGCTTGCCGGTGATGTGGATTATGAAGCGGTGGCTGATCAATGCAGTTACATTACGCCGGTTCCCGGTGGCGTCGGACCAATGACAATAGCATCACTTTTGCTAAATACCTTCAAGGCAAATCGCAGATTTAGCAGTAGTCGCTAGCCGATAATCAGGGTCTTTAATGCTCGGATGAGGAGCTGCTATCCGTCGAAACTTTGTCAACTGCAAGGATTCCTTCGGCTAAAGGGTTAGTGAGGGTAAGTAAGGAACATAAGCGCATAAGGTCAGCTTTACATTTACTGGGAATATCAGCATGTCCATCGTTTTGCAGGGCAAAGCAAAGGGGTTAATTAATGAACCGCTCGAATAAAGATCGCTATCTACTTTGAAAATGCTGAGGCTGTGTGCTAAGCGGTCATTCTACTTTTAGAGGAGAGGCGAAGAGAGTTTACCATTGCCATGGTGCACGAGCCGGATGTACACCATCCGTATAAATGAGAAGTTAGGAAATGAGTGGGCGACTGGTGGCTCAGGTGTTTTTTAAGAAATTAGAAAAAATAGCATAAAAAAACCCCGACAGCGTCGAGGTTAAAAGTTCTTAGTTCGGTTATAAATTAAGCGCTTTCTTCTCTAGGGTTGGCTTTGCTTACCCTAAGGTTACGACCCATGTGTTCGAAACCATCTAAAGCGTCAATAGCCGCAGTTCCACTTTCGTCGTTCATCTCTACAAAACCAAAGCCCTTTGAACGGCCAGTGAATTTGTCTTGGATGATTTTAACAGAAGTTACATCGCCGAATTCGGCAAATAGGTTTCCTAGGTCATCCTCTGATGATTTGTAAGGGATGTTGCCCACGTAAATATTCATAGTAAAAAAAAATTAGTACGAAACAAAGGAAAGCATAAAATGTCTAAATCAGTGGGATTCAGGAAAAAATAAGGAAAGCTTAATGAAAAACTAAAGTTAAATTTAGTCGATCTTACTCTCAAATTGCTTTTGGAATTCCTCCCAACTCATCTTCTTTCCTGAGTAGATATTGTCGCCAAAAAAGTAGAGGATCGGCTCAATTCGTTCCGCACTGAGATAGCCTGATATGGGGGGATTCAGGAGTTCTACCTTCTCATCGAGGAACACGGTGGAGGGATAGCCCATCTTGCCACCTAGTAAACTGACGGCCAATTGGTGCGGAGACCTTCTTTGCGTTGGATTTTCGTTTACAAACAGTTGACTTCCCAGTTGAACCGTGTCTTTCATTTCGGCATTAAGCTTCACCGCATAGTAATGTTCATTGATGTAGGAAACGATCTTTGGGTGACTGTAGGTCGTGCGGTCCATCTTTTTGCACCACCCACACCAATCGGTATATACGTCAACCAAAATCTTTTTAGGCTGCTTTTGATTTAAGGCGATGGCCTCTTCGAAGCTTAGCCAATTCACTTCATTTTCCACATCTTGAGACCAACTTAAATAACTGATTGCGATTAGCAAAAAGGCCATTGCGCTCTTTTTCATATCATTTAGCTTCTTCGGTGTAAAATTTTTATTTCCAACTTTTGCAAGAGTTCATGAGTTGACTTCCTGAATTCAAATACCCAGACTGCAATATATAACCTGGGGTTGCTTGAACTTGGCCGCAATCGGTGACATCTTGCTTTGGCAAACACTTTTTCGTTCACAACAATCGGACCTAAAAAATCCCAATTCGAAATTCCCAAGCCTCCTACCGTGGTGCTTCCAAAAAGGGGTACGAAGCGCGCTACATAAAAGAAGTTGAAGGCTTGCCCGCCGCTACATACCAATTCGCCAAAAAAGCTTTCTGCGGCTACTGCAGGATCTAAATGGAAGGGTAGAGGGTCATTTTTTTTGGCAAAGCTGATGATCTCTTCTTCGTCAAAGGCTTTGAAGCCTAGATCGATCTCGAACCCCTCTTCTTCCTGAAATATTTCATAAATGTTCCAGTTTGTCATCCTTGAGTTTACAGTCTTTTTCTCAGTATTCAATATTAGTCATTTGACAACCTTTTCCGCCCTAATGTGGTTATCTTTGCTTTATAAACGATTTCTATGAACGAAGAAAAGCTTCAATTAGCCGACATTACCAACCTCGATTTTACCACGGTGATTTGGATTGCCGCTCCTATCATGTTCACCTTCGTGGCCCTCGAGTGGATCTTTGGAAGTAAAAAGTATCCCGATCTATACAATAGCAAAGACTTTCTAGCTTCCTTGTCTATCGGACTGGGAAATTTGGTCTTGAATGGATTTATGAAATTGGGGATGTTTACGGTTTTCCTCTTTTTCTTTAATCTGGCTCCCTTTAAAATACCGCACACCTGGTGGTCCTACGTGCTGTGTTTGATCGTATTGGATTTTTGCCGGTATTGGGCGCACCGAATTGCGCATGAGCAGCGTTTTTGGTGGTCTACGCACGTGGTGCATCATTCTTCAGAGCACTACAACCTGTCCGTTTCTTTTCGTTTGTCATGGACACAAAACCTGAAGATCGTATTCTTTTTGCCGGTCATCTTAATGGGTTTTCATCCTTTGGTATTTTTTATCGTGCATCAGATCGAAGTGCTTTATCAATTTTGGATTCATACTGAATTGATCAGAAAACTGCCTGCTCCAATCGAGTACATCTTTACTACTCCTTCTCATCATAGAGTTCATCACTCGGTGAACGAAAAGTACATTGATAAGAATTACGGTTCAACCTTTATCATATGGGATCGGATGTTCGGTACCTTCGTGGAAGAGGATGAGCAGCCCAGATACGGCATCACTAAACCAGTGAATTCATACAATCCCGTTGTCCTGGTCTTTCATGAATGGGCAGAAGTGGGTAAGGATCTCGTAAGATCCCGCTCGATTCGTCAAGTTTGGGCCACCCTTTTTGGCAGCCCGGTGGATAAGCACAAAGCTGATCTTGCCGTTGAAGCTAAGCGTGCTGCTAAGGCAGAAAAGAGAAGGGCCAAGGCTGAGAGAAGAGCTGGTGATAATGCGATTGTTTCAGAGAAGAAGGTCGCTTAAGAAGATACCCGAGACTTTATTTGAAAACCTCATCTAAAACACAAAAAAAGCCCCGCAAAATTGCGGGGCTTTTTTTATATCGGAACGACTAAATTTATTTAGCGCTCTCTTCTTTCTTGACAAATAGTTTTTCTTTGATACGAGCTGATTTACCAGTTCGCTTTCTCAGATAGAAAATTCTGGCTCTGCGCACAGAACCACTCTTATTCACTTTGATGCTGTCTACGAAAGGGGAGTACAAAGGAAATACTCTTTCTACACCCATCCCTCCGGATACTTTTCTGACCGTAAAGGTTTCGTGTGAACCACTTCCTCTTCTTTGGATCACGGTACCTTGAAATACCTGAATCCTCTCTTTATTACCTTCCTTGATCTTATAGCTTACAGAAACAGTGTCTCCTGCTTTGAAGTCTGGAAAATCGATGCTTCCGTTATGATCTTGTTCTACGAATTTTACTGCGTCCATGATACCAAAAAATTATGCGCTACAAAAATGGAGAGCAAAAGTAGGTTTTTTCATTCATTACACCAATCAGTCGCTGGAATAATTTTTATAAAGCGCAGGGCGTCTTGCTTTGGTCCGTGCCAGAGATTGTTCGTGGCGCCATGATTCGATTCCCTTTAAATTGCCCGAACGAAGTATTTCAGGGACTTGCCAACCTTGGTAGCTTGCCGGACGGGTATACACCGGTGGGGCTAAAAGACCGTCTTGAAATGAATCACTGAGTGCGGATGTCTCGTCGTTCAACACGCCGGGAAGCAGTCGCACCACACTGTCGGTCAGCACCGCAGCGGCCAATTCACCCCCTGAAAGTACGTAGTCTCCGATCGAGATTTCCATGCTGATCAAGTGTTCTCTCACTCTTTCATCTACCCCTTTGTAGTGTCCGGCCAACAGGATCAGGTTTTGTTGAAGTGAAAGTTGATTCGAAATCTCTTGTTTTAGCGCAATGCCATCCGGACTCAGATAGATCACTTCATCGTAATGGCGCTGCGACTTCAAATGGGCAATACACCGGTCGATCGGTTCTACGCTCATCACCATACCTGCTCCACCTCCAAAGGCGTAATCGTCTACCTTTTTATGCTTGTCAAGACTGTAATCCCTTAAATTATGAAGCCGAATTTCCGCTAAACCTTTTTCTTGAGCACGCTTTAGAATGGAGACCGAAAAAGGGCCATCTAATAGCTCGGGGAGTACTGTGATAATATCGATCCTCATCTTGCAAAGCTAATGCTTTCGCAATTTCTTACGATGATTTAAGTTCTTCAATCTGTAGTTTTGCAACTCCTTTTTAAAGAAATGAAAAAAGTCGGAATCCTTTTTTTTGCGGTGCTGTTCTTGCTGGCGGCATATATCACCTACAATTATGCGAGTAAGATCTACCTGGAGGGGGTGGAGATGAGCGAAAATCAAAAGTATTTCTACATAAAGAAGGGGACCAGTCTTTCTCAACTAAGTGCTGATCTTTATCGAGAGGGGATCTTAAAGGATACAGCCTCATTTCTGTGGGTGGCAGCGCAAAAGAAGTTTGACACGCCCAAAGCCGGCCGATTTTTGATCAAGGACAAGATGAGCAATAATAAACTGATCAACATCCTTCGGTCGGGCATGCAAGAGCCTCTGCAACTTACACTCAATAGTGTTCGCACCTTGCCAAAACTAGCCGGTAAGGTTGGCCAGATGCTTTACCTGGATTCTGCGAAACTGATCGAGGCCTTGTCTGATAGTGAACGTGCCGCAAAGTTTGGATTTGATCGCTTTAAGTTCGCTACGATGATCATTCCCAATACCTATGAATTTTACTGGGATACAGATGTGGATGAGTTTTTGAAGCGAATGGCTGCGGAATATAAACGATTTTGGACCGAAGAACGAAGGCAAAAAGCCAAGCAATTGGATCTGAGTCAATCAGAAGTCAGCATTTTAGCCTCGATTGTGCAAGCCGAACAACAAATGCATCGGGAAGAACGCCCAAAAGTGGCCGGATTGTATCTGAATCGCCTTGAAAAGGGCATTAGATTACAGTCAGACCCCACACTGATCTTTGCCTTGAATGATTACAGCATCAAACGCGTGCTCAATCATCATAAAAAGGTCAACTCCCCATACAATACCTATAAATACGCAGGATTGCCTCCCGGACCGATTAATATTCCCGAGATCAGTTCGATAGACGCGGTCTTGAATGCCGATGAGCATAACTACCTTTATATGTGCGCCAAAGCCGACTTTTCGGGATACCACAACTTTGCAAGCACCTTAAAGCAACACAATCGTTATGCTGCTCAGTACAGAAGAGAGCTAAATCGCCGTAGAATTATGCGGTAAAATTTCTACTTTTGACAGCCCAAAATACAGCGAGAAGACATGAGTAAATTGAAATTTGGAACAGACGGCTGGAGAGCCATAATTGGCAAAGATTATACGGTGGATAACGTAGCCAGAGTAGCCAGCGGTACAGCCAACTGGCTTAAGTCGAATTTTGATGATCCTACAGTGGTAATCGGACACGATTGTCGTTTTGGGGGAGAGCTGTTTGCCGAAACCACGGCCAAGGTGTTGGCCGATGTGGGCATTAAAGTATACTTGGCTAAAGGGCCAGTGAGCACCCCAATGGTCTCCTTGGGTGCGCTGCAACAAAACGCATCTTTAGGAGTAGTGATCACCGCTTCACATAATCCGCCCTCATACAATGGTTTTAAGTTGAAAGGTAGTTTTGGCGGCCCTTTACTGCCCGAGCAGGTGCAAGAAGTAGAGGATCTCATTCCCGACACCAATACCACCGAGCTGGATTCTATCTCGCTGGAAAAGTTGGTCGAAAAAGGAAGGGTTGCATACCTAGACCTAGAAAGTCTGTACTACGAACATGTGCAGAAAAACTTTGACATGGAGTCCATTAGCGGTTCCGAGATGGAATTTGCTTTTGATGCCATGTATGGTGCCGGTCAAGACATCATGAGAAGGCTATTGCCCGACCTGACTTTCCTGCACGCCGAGCATAACCCTGGTTTTGATGGAATTGCTCCTGAGCCCATTCACCGAAATCTCCAAGAATTCTCTGAGGCGATTGCTATGGCAGATGGAGAGATCAATTGTGGTTTGGCAGTGGATGGTGATGCAGACCGAATCGGTTTGTACAATAGCAAAGGGGAGTTTGTGGATTCCCACCATATTATTCTGTTACTGATCAAATATTTGGTAGAAGAAAAGAAATTCAGTGGTAAGGTAGTTCTGGCTTTTTCAGTTTCTCCGAAAGTAAAAAAATTGTGCGAAAAGCTCGGTTTGGAGTATGAGGTAGTTAAGATTGGCTTTAAGCACATTGCCGGATACATGGTCAACGAAGACGTATTGCTCGGTGGAGAAGAGTCGGGTGGTATCGCTATCAAAGGACACATACCTGAGAGGGATGGCATCTGGATGGGGCTAACCATTTGGGAATACATGGTGAAATCCGGTAAGAGTCTGGAGCAATTGATCGAAGAGGTGTATGAAATGATCGGTGAATTTAAATTTGAGCGCATCGACCTGCATTTGAAGGAAGCTGACAAATTGCGCATCATGCAAAATTGTGCTGATGATAAGTACAAATCATTCGGACCTTACCAGGTGAGGAAAGTTGAAACTGTAGACGGCTACAAGTATTATTTCGACAATGACGAATGGGTAATGATCAGACCCTCAGGCACCGAACCGGTTTTGAGGACTTATGCCGAATCTAAGAATACTGAAGGGGCTTTTGCCATCCTTAAGGCCGTGCACGAGAGTATCCAATCTTAAAATAAGAGAAGAGCAAAACTTATTTTCGCTTTACGGATGCGGATTCCTTCAGCGATCGAGAAATTCTAAGCCGTTTTGTAAAGTGGTTCCATACCAAAGGATCTTGTAATGCCCGCTTCCTTCTATGGGAATCAATTGTGCCCTTTTCCATCTTTTTGCCATGGTATGGGAATGACTAAAAGGGGTGATCTTATCGTCGCGGTCGTGCATGATCAACACCTCTTCCAGTGGTGATTGCTCACCAACCTTACCAAACTCCATTTTGCGCACGTTGTAGTTGAAACGGTGACTAACCTTATCGAGCATGATGCTGTAAATGCTGTCGGGAATTTGCAAGATGTCCTTGAAACCCCTGAAAATTGCGCGCAATTGATTGAACGGACTGATCAAGATCACCTTAGATAAGGCAATGGATTCTTCATGCGCCAGCAAAAGGATCACATTGGCTCCCATGGAATGCCCTATGGCCATTTTTGGCGTGCCCATTTTCTCAATGAGATGCTTGGCGATTTCTTTGAAGACCACCATATTGGATTGCTGTCCCTCACTTTCTCCGTGTGCGAGGCTATCGTAGGCAATCACCCGGTAGCCTCTTTCTAGCAGGGGTTCAACAAATGCGCCAAGACTTCCGGCATTGCTCTCCCAGCCGTGGCAAAGCAGTACGTAAGCCTCCCCAGCTCCCCATTGATAGACCTTTACTTTTTGTCCCTGAAAGTCGATGGTTTCTGAAGCCGCTTTTTTCAAGACCTCGATTTCCTTTTTGCGGATCACACGAGATCGGGGAGTGGTAAAAAGGGTAATTAACTCTTCGGCAGACTGCTGCTTTCTGAGCAAACCAAAGCTCTGGTAATAAAGTCGGAGCAGAAGAATTCTTAATTTAATAAGCATGCTTGATTCAATAAATAAAAGGGATAAGTTTTTTGCTGCCTTTACGATATGCGTCAAAGCCTGCATAGTGCGCCTTCAACAAGCTCTCTTCATAGTTCAATTTCATCACCATGAGGACAACTAAACATAAGAAGAGTAGGCCACTAACTAAGCTTCTTGCCTCTAAAGCTAAAGGTAAGCACCAAAGTAGTACCGACAAATACATCGGGTTTCTAATCCATTGATACGGACCACTACGAATCAGTTTTGCCTGTGATTTAGGAACAGGGCTTACCGCCAGATCTTTGAATTCGAATTGCAGGATAGCCCATACGCCTAACAAGCTACCCAGGAGCTGGATCACGAGCCAAGGCCAAGAAGCAAATACTCCGCAACGATAGAACAAAAGAATCAGCAGAAGAAATTGTAAAAGCACGAAAAGCTTTGCTTTTGTCACAGACTTAAGGCTTTGTATGTATTAAAACAAGATAAAAAAATAGTACTTTGAGCTTTCAGATATGACTGACCTCACTAAGTGCAAAGTTTCCCTCATTGAGCGATTCAAAACGATTCGAAACCAGACTGTTGCCTTAACAAACCCATTGATGGCAGAAGACTTCGTTTGTCAACCTTCTGTGGATATAAGTCCCCCGAAATGGCACTTGGGTCACAGCAGCTGGTTCTTCGAAAACTTTATTCTTAGCAAGTATAAGCAAGATTACCAGCCTTTTGACAAGGCTTACCATTTCATCTTTAATAGTTATTACGATAGTCAGGGAAGCAGAATCCTTCGTAACAAGCGAGGCGGTTTGAATCGACCACCCACCCAGCAGATCATGGCTTACCGTGAGCATGTTGATCAGGCGATGGCGGAGTTGCTTGAAGATCGAACTGCCAATCAAGGCGACCTCGATGATTTTCTAGAACTAGGACTGCAACATGAGCAACAACATCAAGAGCTACTGTTGACGGATATCAAATACATTTTCGCCGATAATCCTTTATTGCCCGCCTATACGGATTATGTTGTCGGTCCAAACCATCAAGCCAAACAAGCTTGGCTTGAAATCGAAGAAGGAATTTCTCAGATCGGTTATACAGGTTCTGCTTTTGCCTTTGATAACGAGAAAGAAAGACATAAGGTGTATCTGAACCCTTACCGAATTAGTAATCGTTTGGTCAACAATGAAGAATTTCTTGAATTTATGGCCGACGGAGGCTATGAAAACTTCGAATACTGGTTATCGGAAGGCTGGGAGTGGGTAAAAGCCAACCAAATCACATCGCCGTTATACTGGTTTCTCAGTGAAGACGAATGGTATGCTTTTGAATTGAATGGTTTACAAAAATTGCGCGGAGAAGATCCTCTTGCCCATATCAGCTATTTTGAAGCAGACGCCTTTGCCCGATGGAAAGGAAAAAGGTTACCCACCGAAGCTGAGTGGGAACAGGCCGCCGTGCTTCATGGTGATTTGAACCGTTCAACTTCTTTTTCAGAAGCGCAAATTCCTCAAGCGCAACTTTCCGCGGATCATCCGAATTTTTTTGGGGCAGTTTGGGAGTGGACCAGTAGTGATTATGCCCCGTATCCAAAATATAGTCAAGCCAGAGGCGCTTTGGGGGAATACAACGGGAAGTTCATGGTGAATCAGAAGGTGCTTAGAGGAGGCTCTTGTGCTACACCGAAATCGCACTTCAGACCCACCTACCGAAATTTCTTTCATCCCCAGCTGCGATGGCAATTTAGTGGAATCCGATTAGCGGAAAGTGTTTAATTGAAAATTTGATGATGGACCAGGAGTTTGCAGATGAAGTAAGAAAAGGGTTGAGTGCTAAAGCAAAGTATTTGCCGTCAAAGTACTTTTATGATGAGCGAGGGGATAAGATATTTCAGGAGATCATGCGCATGGATGATTACTATCTTACCAATGCAGAATTTGAAATATTAAGCATGCACAAGACCGATCTGACTGATCGCTTGGTGGAGGCTTTTGGCAAGAGCAGGTTTCAAATCATCGAATTTGGAGCCGGCGACGGATTCAAGACCAAGATCGTGCTCGAACATCTTTTAGCGGAGGACTTAGACTTTACCTACCGCCCGGTAGATATTTCTAAAAGTGTGTTGGATGACCTCAAAGCCGACCTGACAGCCAAACTGCCTCGCTTACAGTTCGAGCCATTGGTGGGTACTTACGCCGAAAGTTTAAACGCCTTAGAGGGTGCTCAACCTAAGCTATTGCTCTTCTTGGGAAGTAATTTGGGAAATTTCGAGAAGGCAGCAGCCAGTGGATTTATAAAAAAAATAGCTGACCGCTTAGCGAGTGGCGATCTGATCTTCTTTGGCATCGACTTAAAGAAGGACCCAAAGTTGATCTTGGGAGCTTATAATGACGCAAATGGAATTACCAAAGCGTTCAATTTGAATTTATTGTCGCGTATCAACCGCGAATTGGGAGCAAATTTCACGCTGAGCGATTTCGACCACTATCCCTTATACGACCCTCAGAGTGGACTGTGCAAAAGCTATTTGATCAGTCTTAAAAAGCAATCGGTTTTCATCGAAGCCCTCGACATGCAGGTTGACTTTGATTATGCGGAGGAGATTCAGACCGAAGTATCGATCAAGTACAGTTTGGAAGAGGTTGAATCATTATTTGAAGAAGGCGGATTCGAAAAGGTAGAACATTTATTTGATTGCAAGCATTACTTTGTGGATACAATTTGGAAAAAGAGATAAGTCATGAAAGCCATTTGGAAGGAAGAAGTGATCGCAGAAAGTAAGGAAACCGTCCTCGTAGAAGGAAACCATTATTTTCCTATGGAAAGTGTAGATCAGAAGAAGTTGAAGCCTTCTTCCACTCACACGGTCTGTCCCTGGAAGGGAAAGGCGTCCTACTACAGTGTAGAAGTGGAAGGCGAAGTGAATGAAGATGCAGCATGGTACTACCCTGAGCCAAAGGCTGCGGCAGCGGAGATCAAAGATCATATTGCATTTTGGAAAGGAATAGAGGTGCATGATTAAAACCTTTGCCGTAAACGTTTGTCCATTATATGTATCTACATATATTTGCGCCCTATGAAAATCGAAGATGAAATCAAGCAGGGGTCATTCAAGAGTGTCTATCATAAGTTAATGGTCAATCAACTATTTACCGGGAAATGGGTAGCTGATGCCATTGCTCAACACCTGAAGCCTTACGACCTTACCTCTCAGCAGTACAATGTGTTGCGTATTCTTCGAGGGCAGTATCCCAAAGCCATTTCCATCAATGCCATTTGCGAGCGTATGATCGATAAAATGTCAAACGTTTCTCGCTTGGTCGATAAATTGCTCGCCAAGGGGTGGGCAAAGCGAAAGGTAAACCTGGAGGATCGTCGACAAATGGATGTGACCATTACGGAAAGCGGCCTGGAAGTGCTTCAGCAGCTAGATGAAAAAGAAGATGCTTTATTGGCTTACTTTGACCATCTCACTGCAGAAGAAGCCGACTTACTTAATCACCTACTGGATAAAATGAGAAAGCACTAAAATGGATTTAAAAGAAACAATTGAAGAAAGGTGGAGTCCTCGGTCTTTCAAAGACCAGCAGATCTCAAAAAGTACCCTAGAGGAGATCCTAAAAGACGCCGGCAAGGCACCAAGTTCATTCAATGATCAGCCATGGAGGTTGATCGTAGGCATGAAGGGCGATTCAACTTATGAGAAGGTAGCGAGCGGCTTGAATGAGTTCAATGCCAAATGGGCGGCCAAAGCGCCGGTGCTTTTATTGACCTTTGCAAAAAAGACGTTTAAGAAAAACGGCAATCCCAATCGTCACGCCTGGCACGACCTGGGTGCATTTGTTGCTTTTTTGAGTTTAAGAGCATTAGAAGAGGGCATATACGTTCACCAAATGGCTGGCATTTTACCGGATGAGGTACACGGAAGGTTCGACATACCAGAGGACTTTGAACTGGTAACAGCCGTGGCAATGGGTTATTTGGGTGAAGCAGCAGACTTACCGGAGGATTTGGCCGCTTCAGAAAGCCCAGGTAGTCCGAGAATGGAACTTCAAGAGTACGTCTATGCAGATCAGTGGGGAAGCCCTTTTTAAAGCAGTGATTTAAACCCTTTTCTTCGGCATGGTGCCGAACACATAATCCCATAAAGGCGAAGACACGCCAAACGCCCTTTCATCATCCTGATAGTGATGCATGGAATGGTGCACCCATAAAATCTTTAAGAAGCTTTTAGGTGGTTTAAAGGCATGCACGATAAAATGGATGCTTAAATAAGAGGCGTAACCAAATAGAAAACCACCTGTAAACGCAAAGCCGTTCTCTGCAAAGATCAAATAACAGATCCCTAAAACGATACTGGCTAATAGCACACTCAAAACCGGAGGCATCACCAGCAGCTTTTTGTCTTTGGGGTATTCGTGATGCACCCCATGCAACGCATAAGCTATTTTTCCCTCTTCATACACAGAAGGCACGTGGTACAGGAAACGGTGCATTAGGTATTCCACCAAGGTAAAAAATAGAAGTCCGCCGATAAAGTATGAAAAAATTGCAAGGATACTGAGTTGAAAATTGAGAATGGCGTAGACACTTAAGATGATTCCTGCTCCAAAGAAGATGATCAGAGGAATAGATATGTGCGTTTTCCCAAGGATGTTCAATATGGGATTCTTGAATACTTTGACCCCATTGTCGCGACTGTGGGATTGACTAAATTTTTTCGACATTAATCAAGGTAAATTTTATGCAAAAATATAACAATGTCAAGAACCAGTGGTTATAAGATTATTAAAATAGGATGACTAATTTTGTAATTCCTTAAATTGGAAGATATGGCAATTGAAGAAATAAGCATTAAGGTAGAAAGAACTGAACAATCTCGACTAGACCAAGTCAATTTTAACGACCTTAAATTTGGTCGCGAGTTCTCGGATCATATGCTTGTTGCCGAATATGAGAATGGGCAATGGAATTCTCCTTCGATCATGCCTTATGGCAAGCTTTCCTTTGCGCCTTCTTCTTCTGTTTTCCACTACGGACAAGCCATTTTCGAAGGCATGAAGGCCTATCGATCTGCGAATGGGGAGATCCTGCTTTTCAGACCAGATGCCAATTATAAACGTTTGAATCGCTCAGCAGTGCGAATGAGCATGGCTGAGGTGCCCGAAGAAATCTTTCTTGATGGAATTAAAGCCTTGGTTAACCTGGATAGAGAATGGGTGCCAAAAGATGAAGATAAAGCACTTTACATTCGGCCGTTTATGATTGCGGATGACGAATTCATTGGGGTGAAGGCTAGTAATCGCTACAAATTCATGATCATAACCTCTCCAACTGCAGGATATTATTCCGGCGCTGTAAGCGTGAAGGTGGAGGATTATTACGCCAGAGCCTGTGAAGGTGGAATAGGGGCAGCTAAGGCAGCTGCTAACTACGCTGCCTCTTTGTTGCCTGCCCAGAAAGCCCAAGCAGAAGGTTACGATCAATTGATCTGGACAGACGCCAAGCATCACAAATACATTGAAGAATCCGGTACCATGAACATCATGTTCGTGGTCGGTGATCGTTTGCTTACGCCATCTTTAGATTCTAAAACGATCTTACCCGGAATCACCAGAGACAGCATACTTACCCTGGCAAGAGATTGGGGAATGGAAGTTGAAGAACGCCAAATCTCTGTTGAAGAGATCATCCGGGCTCATGAAGAAGGTCAATTGAAAGAAGCTTTCGGAGCGGGCACCGCCGCTACCATTGCGCCCATTTCTAAAATAGGTTATGCAGGAAAAGATTATCACCTGAGTGATTTCAATGGCTGGGAATTCGCCAACAAGGCCAAAGCGACCTTAGAGGGCATTAAGAGAGGCAAGATCACAGATAACTTTGGCTGGACCGTTAAAGTCTAATTCTTTGACCCCGATCAGTGATTTTTGGGATAATCGTAGAGTATCTGAACTCCACTTTTGAAGCTGATCGCCTGCCATTCTTCCACCTGAAATTCAATACCCACTATTCCGCAAGTGGGAAGATTGCCAATATTGATTTCGCACAACTGCTCGGCTAAGTAGGTAAAGGTAGGATTATGACCGAATAGGCAGGCAGTATCCCAATCATCCTTCAATTCATTGATCAAATCGAGCATCATTTGGACTGATGCGCCATATATCCTGTCGTCGATGGTAATGGCGTTGATAGGGTATCCGAGCTCTTCTGCAAAGATCTTGCATGTGGTAAGCGCCCTTAATGCAGGGCTGCTAATGAGAATGTCAGCTTTTTTGATCTCTTTTTTGAAGTGTTGCGCCATGACCGGGGCATCACGCTTTCCTCTTTTGTTCAAAGGCCTGTCCTGATCTTTTAATTGATCGTCTTCCCAGCTCGATTTTGCGTGACGTATGACGTAAAGCTTCTTCATTCCCCGATCTTTGGGTTGAAGCTCTCTTTTTCCACTTTATTCATAAATACAGGCAAGACGAAATAATCGAGGAAGGTAGCGTTCGATTTGAAGACGTGCTTGGCAAATGACTTCAGGCTTTCAACCAAACCTTTTGCGTAAACTTCATTCAACTGCGGCAAAACCTTGTTCAGTTCTAGGATTTCCTTTTCTAAAAAGGCTTCCTTCTCTTCCCATCCTTCTGGAAGTGCTGAGGTAATTTTGTCGAAGTGATGTTCAAAATCTTTTTCTGCTTCCTTGTAAAAGTTTTGCAGCATTTCTTCAGCGGTGTAAGTCCTTAGGTGAGATAGCTTAACCGATTCCGATTTTTCAAGCGTGCTTACTTCGCCATCGTCAGAAATTGCGGCAAGAACCGCTACTACCGCCGGTGCTTTCAATAAAATGTCTCGGTCTTCTGGTGAAAGTTTTTCGATCTCTGTTGACATTCTGTTCTGGTTTTGTTGTTTCTTTAGATTAAAGGACAAAGATAATTTAAACAATAGATTGCACTCTAATTGTGTTTATAAATTATAAGAATATTACCGACTCTTCATTGAACCGATGGTTGCAACTCTTCCAAATCGGGTCTTTTGAATTTGCTTTTGCAGTAATGCGCATGCTTTCCTTCTTAACCGGATGTTCAAATTCGATCGACCGGGCGTGCAGATGAATAGAGGCATCGGGATTTGCTCGCTGAGCGCCGTACTTCAAATCACCTTTTATCGGACTGCCAATGTGGGCGAGCTGCACGCGAATCTGATGGTGTCTGCCAGTCTTTGGTTTTACTTCCAGTAAATGATAGTGGTCCAAACTGTAAATGCATCGGTAATCGAGTTCGGCAAGCTTACTGTCATTCACTTCCTTGGCATGCGCAAAGGACTTGTTCTTTTGTTTATCTCTAAATAAGTAGTGCTTCAAAAAAGCCTGCTTCAGTTGAGGTGGTTTTTTTACTACTGCCCAATAGGTTTTTTGAATCTTATGGTCTTGAAACATTTGATTTAAACGGCTTAGGGCTTTGGAGGTCTTCGCTAACAGAATCAATCCGGAAGTAGGTCGGTCTAGACGGTGGGGCAGACCAAGAAAGGCATCGCCGCTCTTTTGATACTTTTTGATCAAATACGCCTTGCCAAGTTCAAGCACCGAATCGTCACCGGTTCGATCGCCTTGACTGAGAATGCCAGAAGCTTTATTTAGGGCTAAAAGGTGGTTGTCTTCATATACCACTTCAATTGCTTTGCCTTTCATTGCTCTTCGATGCTTTTGAACTTCTTCTGGCTAATTCGGGTATTCAATTCGGGCTTGCCTTCTGCATCATCTTTCTGAAGCACGATGTCGAGTTGTTTTTTTGCGATAAAATCATTCTTCCCGTAAATGGTCATCTCCTTGAGATAGTCTTGATAGCCATATAGGTCGTGAATTTCAAGACGGTACCTGCCGGGGGGAAGGATGGCATGGAACCTTCCCGTTCTTTCACTCATGATGTAAGCCCCGTAAAGAGATTCATCTTCCAGGTCAAAAGCCTCGATCAACACACTTTCGGCAATCAATGAAGAATCCGTCGCCCTTACCGAACCGCTCACGAGGGTGTACTCAGGTCGGACATCCTTAAATATCAATCGATAAATATCGAGATCACCATAGCTATCTCCTCGGTTGGTGCCAATGTAGGCATATCTGCTGTGCGTCGCATAACAAATGCTGAGGTCGTCGTGCGGAGTGTTTACCGGATATCCCATATTTTGCGGTTTTTCCCAATCTCTAAGTAAGCTATCCTTCTCAGATACAAAAAGATCCATTCCGCCCATACCGGGATGTCCGTCGGAACTAAAGTACATTAAGCTTCCATCTCCTCTTAAAAATGGATATTTCTCGTCGCCTGCCGTATTGATCATCGGGCCCAGATTTTGAGGCTCAGACCAAATCCCTATTGGCAGTTTGCGGATGATCCACATATCGAAACCTCCGTAGCCTCCGTCGCGATCGCTGCTGAAGTAGATCTTTTTACCGTCGTTAGTTATGGCAGCACTGATCTCTGAGCTCGATTTTTGGTTTACCACTTTAGAATCAATCTCTTTGGGCGACATGTAAGACCTTCTTCCCTTCTCACTAATAAATAGGTCGCTAAAGTGGTCTTTGCTGTTGATCTGATAAGCCAGATACTCCCCATTTTCAGACCTTCCCGCAGTGTACTCATTGCCGTATGTGTTCGGATTTCCTACAGATCGAGCTCTGCCATAGTCATTGGATCTGTGTTTCGCCATGTATACGTCAGCCGTTCGGTATCCGCTGTAATCGTATAAATTTCCAACCACGCCTTCTCTTTTGGTGGTGAAATAAAGTGCCGATTCGTCGGGTTCTGCAAAAGGCAAGAAATCCGGTGCATCGGAATTAACATCCTCGCCCAGATTTTCAAGGATTACTTCTACAGGCTCATTCATCATTGCTTGAGCCCGACTGGCTGTCGCGATCCACCGGTCGATAAATTCAATTTCTTCAGGGGCCTTATATCCTTTTTTGAGTGCTTCAAAGACCTCGATCGCCTTGTCGAAATAATAATTTTTATGATAAGCTACGCCCAATTCAAAAAAACTTCCTTGGGGACGTTTCAGGTCCTCACATAGAGGTTCAAGGATCTCAATGGCCTTTTTGTGGTCGATGTGGGAGTAATTATAGGCTTTTCCCAAAGCCAATTGAAAATTAGCATTGGCAGGATCTGCTTTTAATAGGGCAGTGAATTGACGTATGGCCTCGTGGTAGTTTTTGACCTCCAACATCTTGTAAGCGTTGGAACGGCTGATATTCATCGGTTCGGTGTACTGCGCGAATGCGAAAGTTCCGTGCTGGCTTAGCAGTATCCAGAGGAAAATTCGCGCAAAACGAAAGACGAACCTAGTATTGTTCTTGTTCATTTGGGAAATCACCTGACTTCACGTCGCCAATATACGATTCGACTGAATTTTTTATGCTGGTATAAAGATCGTTATATCTCCTCAAAAAGCGAGGGCTGAATTCTTGAGTTATGCCCAGCATATCATGAATAACCAACACTTGTCCATCAACTTCATTACCTGCGCCAATTCCGATCACCGGAATTTGGATGGATTCGGCAACCATTTTGGCCAGTTTTGCGGGAATTTTCTCCAGCACTAAAGCAAAGCAACCTGCTGCCTCCAAAGCCTTGGCGTCGGCAATTAATCTTTTGGCTTCTTCCTCTTCCTTGGCGCGAACCACGTAAGTACCGAATTTGTAAATGGATTGCGGAGTCAGGCCAAGATGGCCCATCACCGGAATACCTGCAGAAAGGATGCGTTCGATCGATTCAACCACTTCCTGACCGCCTTCAAGTTTTACGGCATGCCCGCCCGATTCCTTCATGATCCGAATGGAGGAGGTGAGTGCCTCTTTCGAATTTCCCTGATAGGCACCAAAAGGAAGGTCTACGACCACTAAGGCACGACTGATGGCTCGAACCACAGAGGAGGCGTGGTAGATCATCTGGTCTAGAGTGATCGGTAGGGTAGTTTCGTGTCCGGCCATGACATTTGAAGCCGAATCTCCCACCAGGATCACATCAATACCTGCGGCATCCACAATGCCAGCCAGCGAGAAATCATAGGCGGTAAGCATCGAGATCTTTTCGCCTTTTTGCTTCATTTCCTGAAGCACATGAGTAGTGATCCTTTTTGGGCTATTTTTCTTTGCAGTAGACATATGGCCAGTTCTTGGTGTCAACAAAACTACAAATTAAGTACAGACCTTAAGAATTGATTATTTTTGCCCTTATGCAAAAAATGCCCCTATTTTACCTCTTTGTAGCCCTTATGGTGCTTGCTTCTTGTGATAATGAGGTCGATCTCAATGCCGATATCGAAGATACCACTGTGGTATATGGTCTATTGGATATTAGTGAAGACACCCAATTCGTCAAGATCAACCGGGCATTTCTGGAGGATGGGGCCAACGCCATTCAACTGGCTAAAGAAACAGATCGGCTTTTTTACGATAATTTGGATGTAAAAATGGTAGAAGAGGGGAGTAACGATACTTTTCAGTTGAGCACTATTGAAAAAAGGAAAGATGAAGGGATCTTCAGTAATGAAAGGAATGTATTATTCTTCACTACCGATACTTTAGCTTCTCAAACTGATTATCAACTGATCGTGCGACAAGCCAATGGTAAAACAACTACGGCCAGATCACAGACCTTGCGACCCATTCAATTGATCAGACCCGGACGAGTGAGTCTTGATTTTGAGGATGGCTTGAGGTCGATGAACATGGTGCGGATTACTCCTTCAGGCTTTGTCTACCAGGATTATGAGATCATCGTGCGATTTGCTTCTAATATTTCTGAGATCGAAGTGAATCTTTACTTCAACTATGAGGAAGAGTTTGTCTTGAACGATCCTAACAGTCGCGTCCCAAGAACCATTAAAATTCCGGTTGGTTCAGTCAGAAATACCGATCTGGGTTCAGATGATCAGACATTGGTGTTGGGTAGTGAATACTTTTACAGCACCATCGCCGCCGCTACGCCAAATAATAGCAATCGTAAGGTGGTGCCCAATGGTAACATCGACTTAGAAATCATAGCTGTAGATGTGGTTTTTGGCCAATATACCAGCGTTTATGGGCCGCTCGATGGCCTGGCTCAAGTTCGTCCGGAATTCAGCAACATCAATAATGGGGTTGGCTTATTCGCAAGTCGCTCTACCTACAGGAACTTCACATTTCTCGAAAGCAACTCGCTTCAAGAGCTCAGAACCGGCCCAATTACGGGGAATTTGAATTTCGTTGATCCCTAGAATAGCTGACAGCTTGTCACTTTGTCAGTAAGTTGCTCCCCTAAGGTTTACTGAGGGCTGCCATTTTTACTCGAATTTCTCCATTAGTCCCCTTGGCATATCTATTGTCTAAGAAAAATCGTCAATTCAAACGAAATAATTTAAACAATAGATATGAGTAAGATAATTGGAATCGACCTGGGAACTACCAACTCGTGCGTTTCAGTAATGGAAGGTAATGAGCCTGTAGTGATCCCTAACAGTGAAGGAAAGCGAACTACTCCCTCGATCGTTGCTTTTATCGAAGGCGGCGAACGTAAAGTGGGTGACCCCGCGAAAAGACAAGCGATCACCAACCCCGAAAAGACCATTTTCTCGATCAAGCGATTTATGGGAAATAAGTTTAGCGAGGTAGCTAAAGAGGTTGGAAGAGTGCCTTACAAAGTAGTAAAGGGAGACAACGACACTCCACGGGTTAAGATCGACGATCGAATGTATACCCCACAGGAGATCTCGGCAATGATCCTTCAAAAAATGAAAAAGACTGCAGAAGATTACTTGGGTACTTCTGTGAGTGAGGCGGTGATTACGGTGCCTGCATACTTTAATGATTCTCAAAGGCAAGCCACCAAGGAAGCCGGCGAAATTGCAGGGCTTAAGGTGAAAAGAATCATCAATGAGCCTACTGCAGCATCTTTAGCCTATGGCCTGGATAAGAAAATGTCGGATCAGAACATTGTCGTGTTCGACTGTGGTGGAGGAACTCATGATGTCTCGATCTTGGAACTTGGAGACGGGGTTTTTGAGGTAAAATCGACCGATGGAGATACGCACTTGGGAGGAGACGACTTTGATGAAGTGATCATCGACTGGTTAGCAGAAGAATTTAAAAAAGACGAAGACATAGATCTTAGAAAGGACCCAATGGCTCTTCAACGTTTAAAAGAGGCAGCTGAGAAAGCAAAGATTGAACTTTCAAGTTCAACCCAAACAGAGATCAACCTGCCATATGTGACGGCTACATCTTCAGGTCCAAAACACTTGGTGAGAAATTTAAGTCGTTCGCAATTCGAGCAATTGGCTGATGAGCTGATCAAAAGAACCATCGAGCCCTGCAGAAAAGCACTAAAAAGTGCTGGTATGGATGTGGGTGAGATCGACGAAGTCATTTTAGTGGGCGGTTCAACCCGAATTCCGGCCATCCAAAATGCGGTCAAAGATTTCTTTAAAAAAGACCCATCGAAAGGCGTAAATCCCGATGAAGTGGTAGCTGTTGGGGCCGCAATTCAAGGCGGAGTCTTGACCGGGGAAGTGAAAGATGTACTTCTTTTAGATGTAACCCCGTTATCTCTTGGTATTGAAACCATGGGTGGAGTAATGACCAAATTAATTGAAGCAAACACCACGATTCCTACCAAGAAATCAGAAACCTTCTCTACTGCCGCTGACAATCAACCATCTGTAGAGATTCATGTGTTGCAAGGAGAGCGTCCGATGGCGCAAGATAACAAGACGATCGGTAGGTTCCATTTGGATGGAATTCCGCCATCACCAAGAGGTGTACCTCAGATCGAAGTTACTTTCGACATTGACTCGAATGGGATCCTCAATGTGTCTGCAAAAGATAAAGCGACCAATAAGGAACAAAGCATTCGTATCGAAGCTTCTTCAGGCTTAAGCGAGGAAGAGATCGAAAAAATGAAGCGTGAGGCTGAAGAAAACGCAGATAGCGACAAGCAGGCGAAAGAGAAGATCGACAAGTTAAATTCGGCAGACAGCTTGATCTTCCAGACCGAAAAGCAACTTAAGGAATTCGGTGACAAATTACCGGAAGACAAGAAGAAGCCGATCGAGGAAGCGTTGGACGAATTGAAAAAAGTGCATGAAGCTCAAGATCTTGATAAGCTTGATCCGGCCATGGAAAAACTGAATAGTCTATTCCAAGCTGCCGCTCAAGACATGTATCAGCAAGGTGGAGGGGCAGAAGGTGCTCCGGGAGCAGATCCTAATCAAGCATCAGCTGACGGTGGCTCAGATGAGGAAGTGACCGATGTAGATTTTGAAGAAGTGAATGAAGATGAAAATTCGAAAAAGTAGTCCATCATTTTGCTAAGTAAACAAAGAGCCGCTCTAATAATTAGGGCGGCTTTTTTATTCTCAAGCTCAAATCTGTTTAGTTTTACAAGATGAAGCAAAATCCGCTGATTTTAGTGACCAACGACGATGGCATAACCGCTCCCGGCATCAAGCATCTGCTAAAGGTAGTGAAGCGGATCACCTCGAATGCAGTGGTGGTGGCACCAGACAGTCCGCAATCGGGCATGGGTCATGCCATTACCATGAATGCAACCTTAAGACTTCATCCCCAAGAACTCGATGGTGTGGAAGCCTACAGTTGTAGTGGCACTCCGGTAGATTGTGTAAAGATTGCCACCGCGAGGGTGCTTAAGGACACTCCGGACTTGATCGTAAGCGGAATCAACCATGGATCGAACTCTTCCATCAATGTCATCTATTCAGGCACCATGTCTGCCGCCGTGGAAGGGGCAATAGAGGGAATTCCATCAATAGGGTTTTCACTTTGTAATAGCAGCATAGACGCTGATTTTACACCTGCTTTGGATTATGTGGAAAAGATCATTCGCTTTGCTTTAGAAGGAAATGTAAGACCCAACGATTGTTGGAACGTGAACTTTCCGGCCGTGGAGAAGGAATACATCAACGGCATTAAGGTTTGTAGACAAGCAAACGCCAAATGGGAAGAGGATTTTGAAGAGCGCAAAGATCCCTCAGGGAATTCGTACTATTGGTTGAGCGGCAGGTTCGTCAACCATGAGAAAGATAAGGAAGATACCGATGAGTGGGCACTGGAGCACAATTATATTTCGGTGGTACCCGTTAAATATGATGTGACGGATCATGCATCAATAAAAGACATTAAGACATTAGAGGCATAGCGCATTATGATGGAACGAAAAGCAGATCGATTATGGGTAGGTCTTACTGCAGGCATAGTTTTACCGTTTTTGGTGATGCTGATTGTGTATCTGTCTTCCTACGCTTACATGACCATGCCTGATTTTTTACGGAAAATGGCTTTTCAAGCGGTTTTTCTAAAACTTCTAAGCCTTTGTGCAGTGATCAATTTAGGGAGTTTCTTTCTATTTTATCAGTTCAAATACGATAGAGCAGCAAGAGGGGTGATCTGGGCGACTTTCATTTTTGCCTTCATCGTGATGCTGAATCAAATTAGCGGTGTACTGATCTAATGAAATACTACTTAATTGCCGGAGAAGCATCGGGCGACTTACACGCCTCCAATTTGATGAAGCAGATCCTGATCAAGGATCCGGATGCAGATTTTCGTTTTTGGGGCGGCGACTTGATGCAGGCAGTCGGAGGGGAGTGCGTTAAGCATTATCGCGAGCTTGCCTTTATGGGCTTCGTGGAAGTGATAGCTAATCTCCGCACCATACTGTCCAATATCAAGTTTTGCAAGAAGGATATCGCGTCTTTTGACCCCGATGTGGTCATCTTGATCGATTATCCCGGCTTCAACTTGAGAATTGCAGAGTTTGTCAAAAATCTTGATAAAAAGGTGATTTATTACATCTCACCTCAAATATGGGCCTGGAAGCAAAATCGGGTGCATAAGATCAAAAAGGTGGTCGATCGAATGATCACCATTCTCCCTTTTGAAAAAGATTTTTATGCCCGCTTTGACATGAAGGTCGATTATGTAGGTCATCCGCTGCTGGATGCCATCGAAAACCGTGATCTGTCAAGTGCGCGCAATCAAGCCTTGAAAGAAGAATTCAATTTGGATGAGCGGGAGCTGGTTTTGCTCATGCCGGGGAGCAGAAAGCAAGAGATCTCAGCAGTATTGCCTACTATGCTGCATCAAAGAAGAAATTTTCCCGATCACCAATTTGTGATTGCAGCCGCACCGGGTTTGGATGAAAGTTATTTTCTAAGTTTCCTTTCGCAGATTCCGAAAGGGGAAGTTCCTTTCAGGATCATTAAAGATCGCACCTACGATCTCCTGCAGATTGCCAAAGCGGCCATGGTTACTTCCGGCACTGCCACCCTCGAAACAGCCTTGTTCAAGGTGCCTGAGGTGATCTGTTACAAGGGATCCTATATTTCATATCAGATTGCGAAAAGGGTGATCAAGGTCAATTATATTTCTTTAGTCAATTTGATCATGGATCGGGAAGTGGTTCGTGAATTGATCCAAAGTGATTTCAATGCAGATTTATTAAGAATGGAATTGGGAAAACTACTGGAAGATCAATCAAGAAGAAAGGATATGATCGCTAGTTTTGAGGCATTGATCGAAAAACTGGGTGGAGGCGGCGCTTCGAAGAAAGCAGCCGAGATCATCCTTTCTGAAATAAACAATTGAAAAGAGTACTTCTAACTTTTTGCTGCCTGATAAGTCTTTTTGCCAAGGCAGAATTCATCAATATCGGCATACTCAATTCTCAATCCATCGAGAAATTCTCTTTTTCGGTCAGAGCTGGGAAATACACCCTCTTTACTGAGCAAGGTAAAGTGCAGGAATTCAATTCAGATGACCAGGTCTTTATTCAAAAGAATGGAACTGAAATTCAGGTTTTCCTTGGCAAAAGAAGCCTGGGGACTTTTAAAAAAGTGAACTTGATGGGTACCGGATGGTATAATCATTTCATGATCAAATCGCTTAAGCCTTCCATGCTCGATAAGCGCTATGACGACAACCTCAGGATCAAAGTGCGTAGGGGTAAGATGCAATTGATCAACAACATTGATCTTGACAATTACGTGGCCGGAGTGGTAGAGGCTGAGGTGGGAAGAAAACCGCCCAGGGAGTATTTCAAACTGCAGGCGATCATCTGTAGAACCTACGCCCTTTCTAACACCCATAAACATTTGGAACAGGGCTATAATTTATGTGATGAGGTCCATTGTCAGGCTTACCACGGTAAAACATTTTATCCACCCATCGTGGATGCGTCGATGCAGACCAGAGGGGCAGTGATCGTAGATTCGGATATTCAGCTGATCACCGCGGCCTTTCACTCCAATTGCGGAGGGCAAACGGTGAACTCTGAAGATGTGTGGACAAAATCACTGTATTATCTGCGCTCAGTGAGAGACACCTTTTGCTTGAATAAGAAGAACTCCCTTTGGGAGCATGAGATCGCTTTACCAGACTGGGAGCAATTCATCATTAGAAGAAATCAGCTGCCCAAAGATAGTTTGCCCACTTCCTACGTGGCCAGCAATCGGAAAAATGACTTTCTAAGCACGCAAATTCGCTTTGAAGAGTTCAGACACCATTTTGGTTTGCGTTCCACTTTCTTTGATGTGTATCCTCAACGTCAATCTGTGATGTTAAAAGGCAGAGGGTATGGACACGGAGTTGGACTCTGTCAGGAAGGCGCTATGGAAATGGCGGCTCAGGGTTATAATTATTCAGAAATCCTGCACTTTTATTACAGCGGGGTGCACATCATTGATCTGTCTGCACTCGACTTTTTCAAGGAAGAATAAATTGACGTAACTTAAAGAGAAAATCTCTTTATGGTATGGTCGCGACTGCCATTTCTTAAGCTTTTATTTCCCTTTATTCTTGGCCTGCTTATAGCTGATCGCTTTGGGATGGAGTTTGGCCATGGGTTTACTTTTCTTGTCTTGTGCCTGATGGTGGGGCTTCTGCTTTGTTTCAACAAGCAAATGCGCCTTAACCGCTCAATGGTTTTGCATCTGCTGTTTTCGGTCATTGCCTATGAGATCACCTTGAACCAAATTCTGCTTGATCAGGCTTATCAGACAACTGCGGAAAAAAGGCGCTTCATCGTGGAGATTGAAGAGGTGTTGAAGTCCAGTTCCTACTACCACAGGTACAGAGTAAGTCTGAGGGCGGAAGAGCAGGAAGGGGAATGGATGGATAGGTCCGCGCAGATCTTACTTAAACAAAAAAGGCAATTGGATCCACCTTTCCAGCCTCAAGACCTGCTGCTTGTGCTGGGGGAGGTCAATCCTATATTGTCGCCCGTCAATCCCACTCAGTTCGACTATGCGAATTATTTGAAATATCAACATGTTCATCATCAAATGGGAGCAGACACGGCTATGCGTATTAATAATGCGTATTCAATAAACCGATTTGCTTATCAGCTCAGGGAAAAAGTGATCTTCAGCTTTCAGAATTCGCACCTGTCTTCTAGAAATCAAGCCATTCTTACTGCACTTATTTTGGGAGACAAGTCAGCATTGGACGTAGAAACCAAAAGTGCTTTTTCAGGTGCAGGTGCGATGCATGTGCTGGCGGTTTCCGGTTTGCACCTTGGAATCGTCTTTTTGCTTTTTTCCAATCTTTTTAAGCTATTCAGGCTAAAGGATTCGAATCCTTTAAAAACGATCCTGATGCTTACGGTGATTTGGTCATTTGCGGTGTTAAGTGGGATGTCAGACTCGGTATTACGCTCAGCCCTAATGTTCAGCCTAATGATCATCGGCCGCAGCTTGAACCGTAGTGCTTCCGGTTTGAATGCAGTGGCTGCCTCCGCGCTTATATTATTGCTATTGGATCCGTTGAGGCTATTTCAAGTCGGGTTCCAGCTTTCTTATGCGGCAGTCTTTGGTATTTTATTGATCTACCCACCCTTATCCAAATTGCTCGATCTTCAGCACAAAATGTGGAATAAAGTGGTAGATCTGCTGTTGATCTCTACTGCAGCTCAGCTTGCCACCTTACCCTTCACGCTAGCCTATTTTCATCAATTTCCCAATTTCTTTTTGCTCACCAATCTCTTTGTGATTCCATTGGCTTTTTTACTAGTAGGCTTGGGCCTGCTTTTCGTCATTGCCCTCTTTATAGATCAATCCGCTTTCGGTTTGGATCACATCCTTCAACAGCTACTTGATTTCACTGCTTATCTGATCGAGATGGTTTCCAATGCCAAATATGCCACTACCGAGCAGATCTGGTTTCACCCCATTTCGATCTGTTTGATCGCCTGCATGATCCTTCTGATGATTCGATATTTGCATTCTTTCAAATCCAAAAATCTCCTTTTTCTATTGAGTTTATTTTTACTTCTATGCATCTCTGAAGGGGCAAACTTACTGCACACTTCCTCGAAGAAGGAAGTGGTGATCTACGCACATCATCCGGTTAAATTGGTCTTGGTCAGAGAAGGATTCTCTGCAGTGCACCTCCAGCTGGATAGTTTGAACTCTTTTGAAGCGTCGGTAGCTAACGATCATCTCCACCTTGAAGGCATTCTTGAGCTTGAAACCATTCGTCTGGATACCGCCTTGAAGGAGGGAAGGTCATTGCGCTTGCATTTTTTCGATGCCAGTATGCGTATTGTCCCAAAAGCCGAGAAGAACCCTGACGCTCTAAAAGAGGATTACATCGTGTACCAAGAGCCTATTTGGGGAAATACTTTATCTAAAGTACAATTTCGGAGTGGTGCCATTGGATATACCTTCATCGACAGCCTTTCAGATCGCCTTTTTCACAATTTGAGAAAGGGTGCTTATCGTAAAGCATTTTAGGCCCTCCACCTCGCTGATTCTGCGATTGTTTTGTTAATTTATGATTAACTTTCACTTTCAAATTGTTTAACTTCTTCCATGAAATTATTTTACCCCGTCATTGCAGCATTCATGCTGCTTTTTTCTTTGCCTGCCTCTGCGTCTGAAAATGATATCCTTGAAACGCATTATTTTTCAGATGATTTCGAGATTCCGAATTACATTGCGTTCAAGCCGTCAATCGCTCCTCAATTTCATCAGCTAAATGAGCTGTTAGCCAACTACTGGAAAGGAAGTCGAGAGCTTGATCTTCGATTAAAAACTCGTTTCCAGGATCAGATGGGAGGGGTTCATTATAAATATGTACAAACTTTCAAAGGTTACGATATCACTTTCGCCGAATGGATCGTGCACACCAAGAATGACCGAATCCTTTCAATGAATGGGAAACTGGTCCATCAAGATCTCCAGTCTGCAGGTCCTTCATTGAGCGAAAATGAGGCTTTAGGACGTGCATTGGATTTTGTGGATGCAGATCTTTATAAATGGGAGATCAAAGCAGAGGAAGCTTTACTTAAGCAGTTCAAAAATGATGCTGAGGCCAGTTATTTCCCCTCAGCTTCTTTGGAGTATGTGAGCAAGGACCTAAGTCTGGATCGTACTCAGCTTAAATTATGTTACAGATTCGACATCTACGCTCATGAACCTATGAGCCGCCAGGAGATCTTTGTGGACGCCCAAAGCGGAGAGATCCTCTTTGCGAATAGCTTGATCAATAATGCCAATACGCCAAGCACCGCCGCAACGGGCTACAGCGGAAACAGAAGCATCACTTCCGACAGTCTATCGGCAAACTCTTTCCGATTAAGACAAACTTCAATGGGTGGCGGGGTTAATACTTACGACCTGAACCAATCAACAAATTTTGCAAGCGCGGTCGACTTTACGAACTCGTCAAGCAGCTGGAATATCGCCAATGCGCAGCTGGATCAGTACGCCCTTGACGCCCATTGGGGAACAGAGCAGACCTACGATTACATGCAAACCAGATTTGGTAGAAACAGCATCAACAACTCCGGCCTTCCACTCAATTCCTATGTGCATTACGGCAATAATTATGTGAATGCTTTCTGGAATGGGCAGTGGATGACGTATGGCGATGGCAACGGTTCTTCGATCACCCCGCTAACTTCTCTGGATATTGTAGCCCATGAAATTGGTCACGGACTTACTTCCTATACTGCAGATTTGATCTACAACCGTGAATCAGGTGCCTTGAACGAATCATTCAGTGACATTCTGGGAACCTCGGTAGAATTCTATGCTAGACCAAGTCGTGCCAACTGGACGGTGGGTGAAGATATCGGGATCACCATTAGAAACATGTCGAATCCCAATCAGTACGGAGATCCAGACACATACGGAGGAACCTTTTGGGTGAACCAAGTGGGCTGCATCCCCACTCAGCAAAATAACCTCTGCGGGATTCATACCAATATGGGCGTGCAAAACTTTTGGTTTTACCTGCTTAGCGCCGGAGGTACAGGTACTAACGACAACTCGGATGCCTACAGCGTGAACGGCATTGGCATCACGAAAGCCTCGGAAATCGCCTATCGTAATTTATCGGTATACCTCTTGAGAACTTCGAACTTCCAAGAGGCCAGGTTTTTTGCCATCCGATCAGCTATAGATCTTTATGGCCCTTGTTCTATAGAAGTGGAAGCTGTGACTAGAGCTTGGTATGCGGTTGGAGTTGGTCCAGACTATATCAATTCGGTAATTGCTGACTTTTCATCCTCTGATACCATAAGTTGCTCGGCACCCCTTACCGTAAGCTTCGCCGACCGATCGACCAATGCGATCGCTTACCATTGGGATTTCGGGAATGGAAATTCAGATTCGGTGCGTAATCCTGTGCATACCTACACCACCATGGGAAGGTACGATGTAACCTTGATTGCGGATGGCGGAAGCTGTGGAGTAGATACACTGCGAAAAACAGCCTACGTAGATATCGACACCGCTAACCAATGCATAGTGATCTTAAATAATGGTCCAAATCCTAAACAAATCGAATGCACCGGTAAGTTGCTTGATGGCGGAGGAAGTAATGGAAACTACAGCAGTAATCAAAACAGCACGATTACCATTGAACCAGCCGGAGCGAGCGCAGTGACCCTGAACTTTCTATCCTTCGATGTAGAATCTGGCTCCACTGCAAATCTGTGCGACTACGACTTTTTGGAAGTGTATGACGGAGATTCTACCAATGCGCCCTTAATCGGTCGTTATTGCAACAATCAAGCACCTCCATCCTCAATTACTTCAACTAGAGGAGCAGTGACCCTGGTTTTTAGTTCGGATCAGGCGGTAGAGAATACTGGATTTGATATTGATTGGTCTTGTGCATACCCTTCGGCTGCCCCTACAGCTGATTTTGGTTTTGATCTCGATACTACCTGTGTGGGTCTGATCAATTTCACCGACCGATCGACGCAGGCGCCAAATTCTTGGCTTTGGGATTTTGGTGATGGGAACACTTCAACGCTTAGGGATCCCGCACACAACTATACCTTGAATGGTACTTATACCGTGAGTCTTGCTACTACAAACTCTTTTGGATCAGACACCGTGAGGAAATCGAGTATTATTCACGTAAACAGGCCATTAGGTCCTACCGTGGTGAGTGACACTACCTGCCTAGCGCAAACTGCCAATCTTACTGCAGTAGGAAATGGAGATTTGCGTTGGTTCGATCAAGAGTTTGACGGCAGGTTTCTTCATATAGGAAGTTCACTGAGCTTCAACCAGCCTGCCAACGATTCCACCTTTTGGGTAGAAAACTATATCACTCAGCCTACTCAGATTGCGGGCCCCGCAAACAATAGCTTCGGCACCGGCAATAATTTTAATGGAGATCATCATCTGGTTTTTGATGTGTTCAAAACCATGATCCTGGAGAGCGTATTCGTTTATCCATATAGCAGCGGACAGCGAACTATAGAGTTGCGAGATGCTAGTGGAACCGTATTGCAGTCTCGCACTGTTTTCATTTCTAATACCAATGGACGAGCCTTCAATGTAAATCTAGACTTTACGATTGACCCAGGCACCGACTATCAATTGGGAGTGAATGTGAGTGGTGTAGGTCCTCAGCTTTATCGGAATAATACGGGAGCCAGCTACCCTTATACAATACCAGGATTGGTGTCGATCAAAAGAAGTAGTGCCAATTCAAATCCACTCGCTTTTTATTATTTCTTTTATAATTGGCGTGTGAAAGAACCGGATTGTGTAAGTCCTAGAGTACCGATCTCTGCAAGTTTGGATACCAACTGCAGTATAGTTGGCTTAGCGGAAAGCTTGCTTGAATCAGCTATTAGAATATACCCCAATCCAACCAATGGATTCATAAACGTCACACTTCCCTCTCATCAGACTGATCTCGAAATATCGCTATGGGATATAGCAGGTAAAAAGATCAAAGACTTGTATGCCGCGCCAAGAGGAGTTCATTCTGCAGTGAAGCAGTTCGACGTGAGTGAGTTGCCTTCAGGATTGTATTTGATCCGAATCAACAGCCAGACCCAAGTTCTTACTGAAAGATTAATTATTCACTAACAGAAACGAAAATGATGAAGCTATTCGCTTTAAGTCTGGCTTTGCTTATGGGCTCAGCTGTTCAAGCTCAATCCGGCCAACTGGAATTCGATGAGAATCCTCAAAAACACGAATCTGCGCTTGAGATCGCCAGGTATGCCAATTCAGATCGGTTGGCTTATTTCAAATTCAGGGAAGGTCGAGCACCAAATAGTGGACGATTTTTTGATTTTTTAGTCGAAGAACTTGAATTGGCAGAACCGATCACATTCAAATTAAGGAATCGTTCTGAAGATCAAGTTGGATTCACTCACGACAGATACGAACAGTACTACCATGACTTCAAAGTCGAAATGGCTTGGTTAAATGTGCATGTTCAAAATGACCGGATAACTTCTTTTAACGGCGACTTCGTTAGCCGTCCTAAAGTCGACCTATCAAATGGGATGAGAGAAGAAAATGCCTTACAGGCGGCCCTCAAATACGTTGGTGCTTCCATTTATAAATGGGAAATCAAAGCAGAAGAAGCTCATTTAAAACTAGAAATGGAGGATCCTTCAGCTACTTATTACCCTAAAGCTGAATTGGTGTTGATCAATAAGGAATTGGATCTCGAAAAGAAGCTGGAGCTTTGTTATGCGTTCAACATTTATGCGCAAAAGCCGCTTGGCCGGTACAAGGTCTTCGTAAATGCCTCTAAAGGTGACCTGGTATATATGGAATCTATGTTGCATACCGGAGATAGTCCGGGAACAGCCATGACGGCATATAGCGACACCGTAAACATTGTTACTGACAGTCTTGGACAGGCTTATCGATTAAGAGAGAGTGGCCGGGGCAATGGGATCGAGACTTATGATCTAAATACCTCTACCTTATACAACCAGGCCACAGACTTTATCGATTCTAACAACATATGGAATACGTTTCCGGCCAACTCGCTAGACCGATATGCCACGGATGCTCACTTCGGCACAGAAATGACTTACGATTATTTTTCATTGGTTCACAATAGAAATAGCATTGACGGCCTCGGCTTTAGATTGAGAAGTTATGTCCATTACGGGGTCAATTATGCAAACGCTTTTTGGGATGGCCAACGAATGACCTATGGTGATGGAGACGGCGGAGCCTTTAATCCGCTTACTACTCTGGATATCTGCGGGCACGAAGTTGCACACGGCCTTACAGATTTTACCTCTGATCTTATCTATGCTTATGAGTGGGGAGCGCTGAATGAATCCTTTAGTGACATCTTTGGTGCCACAGTCGAAAACTATGCCCGACCTAATAACTGGAATTGGTTGATTGGGGAAGATATGGGTTCTGCCATTAGAAACATGGCCAATCCAAAGCAATTCGGTGATCCTGATACTTATGAAGGACAGAATTGGATCAGTCAGTTAAATTGCGTTTCATCCGGATCTAATGATTACTGCGGCGTGCATACCAACAGTGGCGTGCAGAACTATTGGTTTTATTTATTGTCTGAAGGGGGAAGTGGCATGAACGACTTTGGGCAGAGCTATCAAGTAGATTCAATTGGGATTCTTAAAGCGGGAAAGATTGCCTTCAGAAACAATACGGTGTATTTGGGTAGGACCTCCAATTATGCCCAAGCGAGATTTTTCGCGATCCGTGCCGCAATCGATCTTTATGGCGCTTGCTCAAAAGAAGTTGAAGCGGTAACTAATGCATGGTATGCGGTTGGGGTAGGTAATGCCTACAGTCCCGGGGTTTCTGCAGATTTTGTAGCGGTTCTTGACACTTCCTATTGCACAGTTCCGGCTACGGTATCCTTTGATTCAGATGGAAGTAATGCCATTTCTTTCAATTGGGATTTTGGCGATGGAATATCCAGCACTTTGCCTGATCCGGTGCATACCTATAATGCAGGCGGCACTTATAATGTGAGTCTCATTGTAGACGGGGGAAGCTGTGGAGCTGATACCCTGAACAAAAATGCTTATATCAATATAGATACCGCTTTGAACTGCTCATACTATATGGGCATTGATCGGGTCGCTTCAGATTGTAATGGGCTACTTTACGATGAAGGCGGTTTGAATGCTAGTCCTGCTTTTAATAGCCTTGACACTTTCGAGATCGCTGTACTTTCTGCAAATCAACTCCTCATCACTTTCCGAGATTTTGATATCGAAAGCGGCAATCAATCTTATTGCAACAAGGATTTCATACTTATTTACGACGGAGCCATTGGGTCTCGCATCATTGGCAAGTACTGTAATAACAACTTACCACCGGATAGTATTTTGAGTTCAACCAATCAACTTACCGTAGTATATAGTTCAGATCAAAGCAATCCTAGTCCGGGCTTTAGTATGCAATGGGAATGTAGAAATGCAATTGCAGCCCCGACCGCCGATTTTCATATTCCCGTAGACACTGTTTGCAATGGAATGGTTTCTTTTAGTGATCGATCACTTGGTGGCGCAAGCAGTTGGAGCTGGGACTTTGGCGACGGCAACACTTCCACAGCACGAAATCCGATCCACTTTTATCAGGCTGACGGGACGTATACGGTAAGTTTAACCGTATCCAACGCTCAAGGAGCGAATACCATCACCAAAAGCAATGTCATCACCATTCAGCGGTCATCTGCACCTACCGTGAGCAATGATACTGTGTGTGTTGGTGAGACGGCAAGACTTGTAGTCAGCGGAAACGGGAACTTGCAATGGTTTACTAATCCACGAGGTCTCAATTCGTTTTACCGAGGGGCCAATTTAAATGTTCAAGATCTCCGTACAGACACCTCATTTTATGTGCAGTATGAGCAAGCCAACTCTGCAGTGATCGGCAGCCCTTTTATCATTCCGGGCAGCGGATATTATGCAGATTCGGTGGAAGTGATGTACTTCGACGTATTTGAACCAATTGTATTGGAATCAGTGATCTTAGATCCTCAGTTTGCCGGAGAACGCAGAATTGAGTTGCGGAATTCGAATGGCGACTTGCTCCAAAGCACCATGGTCAACGTATTGACTACTCCAATTCAGGTAAATATTGGATTTACCATTTATCCCGATACGGCCTACCAATTGCTTGTGGCTTCGCCAGACCCCGGACTTTATGTAAACAGCAGTGGCGCCTCCTATCCATACAACATGAACGGTTTGATGGAATTGACCGGTAGCAGTTTAGGAGCAAACGCCTATCCTTTCTTTTACTATTGGACAGTAAAGCCACTCTCGTGTTTCAGCAATCGAGTAGAGGTTGGAGGAATAGTGGATACTTCTTGCACTTTGGTGAGCATAGATCAATCTGAAGCGCCATCTTCGAGACTGGGGATTTTCCCGAACCCATCTACCGAAGGATTCACGGTCAGTGGATTTGAATATTTAGACAGCGAGGCAATTATAGAAGTATTTAGTGTTCAAGGGAAGCTAGTCAGTAGTTCGCGTTTTTCCAGTGCTGAGGAATTGAATGACCGAATGTTTGGCCAATCACTGCCCACTGCCATCTATCTCATCCGCATCACGATTGATCGCGATCAACAGCAGTTCAAATGGGTAAAAACGAAATAAGGTCGCATTAATTTCGATTTTTGATATGTAATGAGGAGTAGGCTAATCCTTTCCTTTTCTTCTTTATTGATGGTTTTTGTGCTTCACGGACAATCTAGTGACTCTAGCGTAGTCGATTATTCCAAACGAAAAGCGATACTTTGGTCAGGCACGGGAATTCTTTACGGCGGTAGTTTGTTGGCGCTTGATCAGCTATGGTATCAAGATTATGAGCGCTCAGGCTTTCACTTTTTCAACGACAATCAACAGTGGTTGGGTATGGATAAAGTGGGACACGTCTATTCTGCCTATGTTGCTGCTACCACCGGTATAAAAGCCTTCGAATGGGCGGGATATTCCAGAAAAAAGTCGGCTTGGATCGGTGGAAGTATCGGTTCAATTTTCTTGGGTACCATTGAAGTATTTGATGGCTTTAGTGAAGAGTGGGGCTTCTCTTACGGTGATTTTGTGGCGAATACAGCGGGCAGTGCTCTGGCGATCAGTCAATATTTATTGTGGAATGAACAGATCATACGGCTTAAGTTTTCCTACGCGCCCTCAGCGTATCGGAAATTGAGACCGGAGATCCTAGGCGAAGATGAATTACAGGCGGTCTTTAAAGACTATAATGGCCAAACTTATTGGGCTTCTTTGAATCTGAACGCGATCGATTCGAGGATCAGTCCCAGATGGCTAAACCTTGCTGTAGGCTACAGCGGCGACGGCATGATCAATGCCAAAGGAAGTTTTTTAGATCAAGAGCAGGGAAGAATAGATCCCAAGCGACAAGTTTTTTTGTCGTTGGATATTGATTTTGAACGCATTCCAAGTAAAAAGCCTTGGGTAAGGACCTTACTTACAGCGCTCAACTACTTCAAGTTTCCTTTTCCGGCTTTGGAGTTGAAGGAAGGAAGCGGCCTCAATGTAATCCCATTGCATTTTTAAGCGGATTGCTTCAAGTGTGCCAACTTCAATATCCCGGCTACGCTCAGACTGTCGGTGATTTCACCGTTGATCACCATCTGCAGCATTTCTTTCCAATGTATTTTTTTGACTTCAAGCACTTCATCTTCATCGGGCTGGGCTTTGGTAAACTTTAGCTCTTCAGCCAAAAAGATGATTCCCAATTCATCACAAACGGAGTTACTGGTATGCAATCGCTGAATCTCAGTCCATTTGTCGGCCATGATCCCGGTTTCTTCCCGGAGTTCACGTTGAGCCGAGATTATAGGATCGGTATCATGCCTTCCTCCGCCTTCAGGTATTTCCCAGCTGTATGCATCAAGTGGAAAGCGATACTGGCCTACTAGATATGAATAACCTGCTGCATCAACTGGTATAATGCCAATGGCCAGATTTTTAAAATGGACTGTGCCGTAAATTCCTTCCTTGCCTGCTGGATTAATCACCTGATGTTCTGTGACTTCGATCCACGGATTAGCATATTTCTTTTGCGCCGAGACTTTTTTCCAAGGATTTTCCATGTGTGGTGTAGAGATGATAATTTTGTGCAAGAATGGAATTTAGAAGCGGAACCAAAATTACGGTAATTGATGAGGACCTGATCGGAGTGGTAAAAAGGCAAGAAGGGAATTGGGTCTTTTTTGAATGTGAGGATGGATTCGAATACAGTTACCCCGCTTCAGCCCTTTGCACTGTGGGCGAGGAAGGTGAAGTTGAACATCAAGCCAGAAGCTTTAATTATCAAATAGAAAAGCATCTTAAAGACGATAAAAAGAAGGTTGCATCAATCAAGTTTCAAGGAAAGAAGCCCGAATTCGACCTTCATCTTGAGGTATTGTTCCCAGACCAGCCTCCTGCATCTGATCGGGCGGCTTTATCTTATCAAGTCGATCGCGCAGCTGAGATCTTGAATCGGGCCATCGAGCTTCGGGTGAAAAATCTGGTATTGATTCATGGCAGGGGACAAGGAATTCTAAGAGAAGAATTGCGCAATATGATGGATGAACGATTTCCAAACGTGGAATACTTTGATGCCAATTACATGAGGTATGGCGGTGGCGCGACCGAAGTGTGGATACATGGTTTAGGTAATATTTAACTAGTTTTGTAGCTGTCACTCTATCACTTCGCTTTAGGCGAAGAGGAAAGTCCGGGCAGCATAGAGCACCATACCACATGAAAATGTGGGTCCTGATTCGTTAGGAACAGCTAGTGCCACAGAAAATAGACTTCCCATTAGTGGGTAAAGGTGAAAAGGTGGGGTAAGAGCCCACCGCTCCGAGGGTGACCGAGGAGGCTAGGCAAACCTTATGGGCTGAAAAGTCAAATATACCGGAGTTAAAGTGGCTCGCTTTTCCGGAGGGTAGACCGAGTAGATAAATGATAGAGATTCATCTTAGGGTGGATACAGAACCCGGCTTATCGACTTTTATAAAAAAAAAGCCTTCCCAAATTTGGGAAGGCTTTTTAAATTTAGGTCAATTAGCTTACTGAATGATCACTTTCTTGGTGATCATCTCTTGCTCATTTTGTAAGCGAATAAAATATAAGCCTTTCGCCTGAGCTGAGAGATCGATCATACGATCTCTGCTCGTGTTAAAACTTATACGTTGATCGTACACCATTCGTCCACTAGCGCTCAAAATGGTAATGTCATATGATTCACCAAGTTCAGCACGTAAAATGAACTGACCTTTCGAGGGATTAGGGAAGATGCTCAGCACCTTTTCACTTTGCTTGGTGTCTTCAATCCCTATGCTGAGGTCGATAGAAACACTATCTACACCAAAGCCATCAGCAGTTACGCTGAAGTCTGAGGAGAAGGCAAACCTTACCTTCACTATGTTTCCAGCCGCTCCAGTAAGGTCGGTTGAAGCAACTTGCCAATTTCCTGAGCCGGCTACAGACGAATCATTCCACAACTGAGGCGTCGAATCGTTATACCAGTTTATTGCGGTTGTCGAAGTAAGGATCTTGCTGTAGTTTTGGCCACCATCTGTGGAAAGTTCTACCCAACCCTCATCACAACATTCTTCTGTGAGGTAGCTATGCAAGAACTCCAGACGTGGATCCGCAGTTAAGGCAGTAAGGTCGATACAGGGCGATTCCAAATACGAATCCTCATTGTTGCTGTAGGGACCTGCCAGGTTGGTTACCCAAGCATTGGTGCCATTTCCTGCATTTGAAATGTAGGGTGCAGTGGGTGCACCCCAAGCCCAACTTGCATTGGTACCACTTGCTGTCCAACCGCCATTCGATGTCTCAAAGTCCTCCGAATATGGATAAGCTAAGGTAGGTTCACTAACTATCGTTGAGCTGGCGGTATCATTAGATGAATTGCCATCCCCAACCAATAAGGTGAAGGCATCAATAAAATAATTACCGGCAGTTGATAGATTCACTGTTGTGGCAAAGGTGAAGTTTACAGAGCCAGAAGGAGGAATCGTGACAAAACTAGTGTCTAGTACCAGACCACCAAAATTAACCGTATAGCCCACCGGAACAGTATCAATTGGATTAGAGCCGGCATTTACAATGGTAACGGTGACCGAATCTGCAGCACTTAAGCCACAGCCTCCAGATAATCCAGTAATTGCACTTATTCCTGCATCGGTCGAAGAGGGCTCAAAGACGCTAAAGTCATCAATGGCCATGTCATTTGAAAAATCGTTTTTCCCTCCTGATCTGAAACGCACTTGGATTACGTTTCCGGCATAAGGCAGGAGACTAACATTCCGTCTCATATAGGCGCCAGTATTTGATGCGTGGGTCTGTCCTAAAATGGTATCCACTTCTACCCAATCGTTGCCGTCAAATACGTCTACAAATAGGGTGGGCATATTACCGCCAAACTTATGATACCAGAATTCCATCTGAGGAGCAATCGTTCCGGTAAGATCAATACAAGGCGAATGTAATTCTGCCACATCGTCGATACCTCCATTTGAAGACTCTACGTAAACAAAATTTCCCGTAGAACTATGGTCCGTATCTGGTCCGGTACCACCAGAAGCTGTTGGGATATTTCTAACTCCCCAGGCAAATTCAGGCACATCAGGAATGGTGAACCATCCGTTTCCAAAGGCACTACCTGCATTGTTTCCACCTGCACCTGAGATGAAGCCGGGACCGTCGAAATTTTCATTATAAGGAAGCGTCACCAAAGTATTGATGGTGTTTTGGACGTCCAAAGAAGCCGAGTCATTGAAGAGATTAGGGTCTCCACTCACACTACTTTGAGCGAATATACGGTAGGTACCTGCAGCTGAAAAGTCGTAGGACGTATCAAAAGTAAATACGATCGTATCTCCGGGATTGACGATGGCAAAAATAGTGTCTGTGTAAGGCGAGACGCCGTTAACCGTGTAGGTAACCGGAATGGTATCCAGTACCCCAGAACCTACATTAGTAAGCAAAACGCTTACGGTATCAGAGGCACTTAGTCCACAAGATGAGGAAGGTGCGATCACTTCTAAAACGGCTACATCAGAAGCGGGAGCCTCGTCAATGACGATATCATCAACAGCAAACCCTTCTCTTTGCGCTGAACCGTCGGAGGCAAAAAAGAATCTCAACCGCACGGAGGGTTGGCCACCAAGACCGCTAAGGCTTCGACTGGCAACCACCCATCCTGGTGTAGGGCTGAATGGGGAAGCACCTGTCCAGCATTCGCCTGAGCCAATTGGGCCAAACAGCGCGTTGGCATTTCCATTGTACCAATTTATCGGATCATTTAAGGCACCTACGGTTTGCCAGCTTGCACCGCCATCAATTGAAGATTGCAGGATGGTGCCGTCGTAGAAGCTTTCACTTTCCACCCAAATATTCATGTAGATCTGTGGAAGGGTGATCCCTGTAAAGTCAAAACAAGGGCTTTCGATGAAGGATTCTTCATTGTTATTATATACCCCGCTTAGATTGGTGGAATACGCCCCGGTTCCGGTAGCTGCAGCATTAATAATGGGTGCAGAAGGCGTACCTACTTGCCAGCTGCTGGAAGATCCACCGGAAACCCAACCCCCATTCCCACTTTCAAAACCTTCAGCATAAGGGAAGGTATTGACCAGTAAAAGATTGTCGATGATCGAATTCAGCGTGTCATTCGTGGCGTTGCCATCTCCGGTTAGTGAAGTGTAGGTTTTAAGGTTATATGTACCCAGCGCACTCAAATTTACGGTGGAAGTAAATACATAATTCGAAGTATCTCCGGGATTGATCGAAGCCGTGAAGGTTTCGTTCACCGCAGCAGCACCATTAAGTTCGTAAGACACACCAAAACCACTAATAGCGGCTGCACTTTGATTGATGATGCGCACTTCCACAGAATCCGCAGCCCCTAATTGACAATTTGTACTTGGTCTTACCAATTCAACAATCCCTGCATCAATAGCCGGAGCCTCTTGGATCAAAATATTGTCAATGCCGATGCCTTCTTCAATAGCACTTCCGTCTGAGGCGAATAAAATTCGAAAACGGACTGATGGCTGGCCGGCTAAAGTGGGTAGGTCTCTCTCAGCAAGCGCCCATCCGGCAGGCGTAGTAAAAGGAGAGCTGCCATTCCATGCGGCGGTATCGCCTGTAAAGTTGGTGATGGCAAAAGCGGAAAGGTTATACCAGTTTATTCCATCGTTCAAACCGCCAATGGTAGACCAGGTGGCGCCACCATCAATAGAAGATTGAATCACAGCTCCGTCAAAGAAGTTTTCTGTTTCTACCCAAATGTCAAATTTGATCTGCGGTTGGGTTAGGGTAGTGAAGTCAAAGCACGGGCTCAAGATAAACGACTGTTCACTGTTGTTGTAATCTCCAGTAAGGTTGGTGACATAGGCCTGGGTACCGCCGGCTGCGCTATTGATAATGGTGTTTGAAGGTGCTCCCAATTGCCATGAACTGTTCGCTCCTCCCGCGATCCAGCCGCCGTTGCCACTTTCAAATCCTTCTGTGTAAGGGAAGGTGTTGTTGACCGCCAGGTTCTGCACTATGCCTGTGGCAGTATCATTCACATTGTTTACGTCATTTCTCAAAAAAGTATATACATCAATATCATAATTGCCGGCTGTGCCTACCGGAGCCAATTGGCTAAACATAAAGCTCACGGTATCTCCCGGAGCAAGCGTATCATTTGCAGCTTCAGCCACTAATCCACTGCCGTTCACCGTATAATTCATATTGAATGAATTGATGGTAGTGGATCCTACGTTCACTACCGTGGCATAGACTTGCACGGAGTCTAGACTGCAGCCACTTGCTAATGAATCTACGCTGATTGTGGCCAGGTCATCCGGCACAGGTTGAAAAATAGAGACATTGTCGATCGCCCACCAATAATCCCAATTTCCTTTGTAAAGGAATCGCACCTGCGCGTTCGAGATTCCGGCGGCTTGCGCAGAAATATTGATCGATTCGGTTCGGGTAAGTGGATTAGGTGGAAAAGGAAAGCTACCAAATGACTGTCCGTGGTAGTTTGCTACTTCCACCCAGTTGCTTCCATCAAATACTTCTACAGAAGAGGTATCCCCGCCAAGACCAATACGAGAGTGATCGAAGGTTAAGGTGACCACGGTTGCTAAAGAAGCATCGAAAGTGGGCGATACCAAGTAGGCGTCCTGAT
>JGI12109J20283_11149220_pt1 | contig 60958 bp, 53 predicted proteins | sample ElkSlonscriptome_12_FD_20283 | JGI IMG/M metagenome (IMG submission 20283) | reverse complement strand
GGCCAATGCAAATCTGAAAATCAACTTGCGCCTTGGGGTGTCGTCCGCGCGGTGCCCTGGAGTGGGCTTGACTCGAATACGACGCGACGCAGCATCGATGCCCTTAGCCAGAATATTCGAAAAACCGCGCCTTGATTTGCGCGGGTGCGCCGAAGCCGTTAATCTTAATGTGTTCGCGAATCTTAATATGTTCGCGAATGAGTAATAAAATAGTGTTGCACAAGCGCTTGCTGCAATATTTGGCGGCCATCAAGGCGCTTAAGGCAGATGCCGCTGGGCTCGTATGCTACGCGTCGACTGGTAGCCTGACAAGCTAGACTGGCTCCGACCCAGTGCGCTCTTGAATCCATTTCGCGGGCATGCCGCGAATCCTATGGATGCGGTCTTTCGCGGCGCGACGCGCCATGTGCCTAGGCGTCAATTTCTCAGATTCATGGTGCGAGCCGTCACCAGTTAGCCATATGCGCGGCGCAATGCCTGTTGCAGCCAGCGGCCAGCGGTCAGCTGTGGTCTGGAACGCGGCGGTGGCGGGGCGTCACGCAGTGGCTGTGGCTCGAGATCCTGAAACCCCGTGGTTTCGAACAAGTCGTCGTTGTGCATCAAGAAGCGGCACAAGCGTTCAAACCGGTCGTTAACGATCGGATCGCGGCGTGTCTTGGACTGATTGAGCAGTTCGAAGTTGTGACACAGTATCACCACGGACTCCCAGCGCTCTTGAGCCGCTCGCCATAGCAGCCACTCGAGTTCTCGGAACGAACATGCCCCGAGTTGGGCGTGGCGCCTGCGACCCGATGCGTCGACAAACAGGCCCAACGGGTATTCCCAGACCCCATTGATGTGGATGGGTTGATGCAGCGTACCGTAGCTTGCTAATCCACTACACTCCGGCATCCACATACCGTTGTAGCTGGAGTCGAAGGTGATGCCAAGGTCGCGTAACGCATGCCAGGTGTTGGCATCAATGCCGAAACTACCGGCTCGAAAGGCGTTGATGGATGGTACGCCCGCCTTCTCAAGGAGGCTGCGCCCGAGGTCAATCAGCGTGGTCTGCTCGTCGCGGTTGAAATGGCAGAGGTGCTGCCGTCGATGCCTAAGTCCGGGCAGCAATGGAGGGGAGGCTTCGCTGGCCCATTCGGTGTGAAGATGCAGCTGACTTTCCTGTCCAGCGCTCTGAATCAGGCCAACAATTTCTTGCAAGGGTTGCATCCCAAAGCGCTGACTGAACAAGGGTTCGATGAAAAATACACCTTTTAGGCCATGTGCATTCAGTTGGCCAAGAAGTCGGGGTAGACCATAGTCACCTCGCGCTGTCGGACCGAAAATGTATCGCCGAAACGCGTCGGGAAAGCAGGTGCTGAGTCCTTCCCAGCTTTTGCACCAAATTTCGACATCGACGCTAAAAAAAACTTTTATTTTCAATGGTTAATTCGCATTAACTGCAGGTAAGGTTAAGTTCTTCCGGCCTTGCCCCGTCGGTGTCGTGACGACCGCAACAACGGAACTTGTCGTCCGGCAGGCGGCTCTATGCTCGCACACGCAGTCGCCTATGATTGTCAACACCGCGGCGGGTTGTACCTTGCCCTGTCAGGCGTGTCCTCGGCCGCGGAAGCTCGCTTTGGCTTGTTGGGCTTGGATTGAGCAGATGCCGATGCTTGATGCGCGCCGCTTCGGAGCCATGCGGCTTGGCCATCCGACCCGGTCTGTCGTATAAAGGACGTACTGCTCCGCCGTTGTCGAGCAGGGTGTCCGCCAATTTTCTGATCTTGCAGTTGTTATCGATGCTAGAAAAACTTTCCACATTGGCCCTCCGCCGGCTTGATGGCGACCAGTTTGCGCGCCTGAGGCAGCGCTATCTGGTGCTTCGAAGCAAGATGAAGCCGTTGCTTGAGCGGGTACACGGAACCTTTGATGCCGAGGATCTTCGCGCGCACCTTCTCGCCCGCGTGGGCGTCGATTTTGAAATCTTGATGGTGCATAGCTCTACTAACAAGTTGGCGCCGATGTATAAGCAGGGACCGCTAGAACTCTTGGCGATGCTGAAGGATTTCTGTGGGCCCGCGCGAACTTTGGTGATGCCGGCGTTTTATTTCGGTGATCCAAGGCTCTCGGGTGTTTCAGAGACCTTTGCAAAATGTCCGCGCTTCGATGTGCGGCGTGTGCCATCGCAGATGGGTCTGTTGACTGAAGTTTTTCGTCGCAGCAAAGGGGTTCTTGTAAGCCGTCATCCTGTCTACCGTGTCGCGGCGCTGGGTCCGCTGGCCGAGGAGCTGGTCCGAGGTCACGAGTTTGCAACGACACCGGCAGGGCAAGGAACGCCATTCGACGTCATGGCTCGGTACAATGCGCAGGTCGTGGGCATTGGCAAGCGGTTCGAAGTGCTCACTCAAGTGCATCATGCCGAAGACCTGCTTGGAGACCGGTTCCCTGTCCCATCGCAAGCGGGCGTAACCATCCCGATGACGCTCGTAGACGGCGCTGAAGAAATACCCTTCATCTTTCGTGGGCGTGAGTTCTTGTGGCGGCGCAACATGAGGAAGCTAGAGCGGATTATGCAAAAAGAGGACTTGTTGCAGTGGAATTTTCATCAGGTCCCTCTGTTTGCGACTCGTGCGGGTCGAGTTTCGGAATCCCTAATCGCTGCCGCTCAGGCTGGCGTCACACTGTACGAGAAGCCGTGATCTCGCTATTGCACGAGGAGTTGACCGCCATGATGCGCTTTCATCACCTGGGCTACGCCGTGGCCAATATCGAGGACTACCTGAGCGAGTTTATGACGCCTTTGCTTTCGCCATCGCAAGTGACTGATCCAGTCGTAGATCAGGTGCAACAGGTGCGCGTCTGCTTTGTAGAGATGCAAGGCGGTACTGTGATCGAACTGGTTGAGCCGCTCGGGGAGACCAGCCCCGTCGCAAACATAATCGGCAGCCGCCGGGGAGGGCTTTACCACCTTTGCTACGAAGTGCTTGACCTTGACGCTGAGATTCTACGCTTTCGCTCCAAGAAGTGCATACCTCTCGGCAGGCCCGTCCCAGCGACGGCCTTCAATGGACGACGGATCGTTTTTCTCATAACCCCGCAGCATGATCTGATCGAACTGCTGGAAGCCGATCGCGGAAACGTCTGAAGGTCAACTGATGCCGTGACTGACAAGATATGCCTCGATTGCTGCGACCGAATTAAGTAGCGGGAAGTCCTCGACTTCGAGTTGGATATCGAAGGTTTGCTCCAGCGCGATCATCAAGTTGACGTGTGCGAGCGAATCCCAGGCGGGCAGATTCTCTGCCGACGACGATTCATTGAGCGATTCCGCGGGTAGATTTAAGGTGTCAGCGACGACCTCAATCACTTGTTGCGATACTGACATGTAGGAACTGCCTTTTGGTTAATCTCTTCAATCCGTCGAGTCACGGAGTTTGACCCCAGACTTTGACCCCAGACTTTGACCCCGGGCTTTGAGACCCCGGACTTTGACCCCGGACTTTGACCTGGTAGCTGGCGATTGCTGCCGCCTTGCCAAATTCTCTTGTCATGTTACCTTTCTAAGCACCACTTTAATCGGAAATGCTGCCTCCGGTTTTGGCGGATACCTGGTCAGGGAGCGCGACCACTGATCTACGCCGCTTGCGATGAAGTCATGATCTTCGAGGAACGAGGCTACGATGCGATTTTTCTCGGTTGGAAGATAATGCGAAGTCAAATCGCGGATGCCGTGCGCCTGAAGGTGACGGAGCAATCCTTCAAGAAAGGCGGACTCCGCCATGCGGCCAATAACGCGGCAAGACATCAAGAAGGTATCGATTTCGACGCTGTCAATGCCGGTCTGCTTGCATAGACAGAGACCTACGATACCGCTGTGGCCGAAGGCGTCGGACAGCGTGAAGGATGCGGCTGTCCAGTCCGGGCTTTGGATGAAATGCTGAATCTGCGCCGGATCATACCGCCGGGTCGTCAGATTGAACTGATTGGTCTTTTGAGTAAGCTGTGAAAGGCGGGTAATTTCCTCCGCGTTGTCGATGTTGATGTGCATCTGCATCTTCAGCGACTGTAGATAATCGTCGATGGAGCCACCTTGCCCGACGATCTCATACTCCAGTGACCTGCGGGCGCGTTGCTGTCGGTACAATTGTGTTTTGCCGCGGTCTTCGTCGGATAACGCGAGAATTTCGAGTCGAGCGACCTGGTCAAGACAGGTGGCGATGTCTATTGGACGCTTTGGGGTCTTGACGACCTCGACCTGCGGCAGTTGGGAGTTCATCAGCGCGCATTCGTGCTCGCTATCGTCGACGAAGACGAACGAGTCGAGCCCGAGATTGAGTTCATCGGCAATCTCAATGAGGTTTTGAGGTTTTTGGTTCCAATTCACCCGGCTGGCGGAAAAGTGATCTGGTCGAAGGAGTTGATGGGGATGCTCCCGCAGCACCCGGTCCAGGTCCTCCGGATTGTTCTTGCTGCACAGAACCAGTACAAATCCGCGTTGCTGGTAGTCTAACAGCCGACGTTGAAAATCCATGTAGGCAACCCCTGGATAGTCGGGGCCTAACGCGATCCCATTCACGCCGTCCTCCCCAATAACGCCGCCCCACAGGGTATTGTCGGCATCTAGGGCAATCACTTTGGCTTTTGGATGTTTTATGACCGCCCCAAGGGCCGCGATGCGACGCGCCACTTCACGGCTTGCTCTCGGGGTGTAAGGATAAAGGCAAGACTGCCACAGCCTCAGGTCAAAGAACTCATTGCGGCCCAAATCAGCAAGTGCCTGATCAAGGTCTAGAAAGATGGATGCTGGCACGGATTGCCGCATGGCTTCGGCGATGCCGTGCTTCAACTCGTCTCGCCAGCGGCTTTCGGAACGATCCGACTGCAGGTCGAACAGTCCCAGGCCGGGAGCGTGCAGTTTTGGCAGGACAGTTAGAACCAACTGCCCGCCGACCCGCTCGCGAAAGAGTCTTAAGATTCCGAGCAAGCCATTGATCGCTTCCTTCCGAACCCGGCGTCTCATCTCGACAGTCAATCGAGAAATAGGCTCGGAAATCGCCGGATGCAGATCGGTGTCTTGCAGCAACAATACTGTTAAGTCCGCCGCATGCTTTGCCAAGCCAGAGCCTTCGGTAGCCTCTTGAAGGTTAAGGCCGAAGGGCGCGTGGTAAAGAGATGGCGTCAGCCCTTGAAGCCGTACTTCTAGCTCGAGCCAAGGATTCAGGAGATCGCTCGTGTAGCTGTGGAGGATGCCAATCCGTAGTGGCGGCGCATTGTCGTCAATAGTCTTCAGGTGAAAAGACAGCTTACGGGCTTGAGGTAGGGTTAGATACGCGTCACTATGATTGATCCGCGCGGCTAGGACGGTTCGTGAGGCGTTCGTCAGCCATTGATTGATGACTTCGTTTGCGACTTTCATGTCCAGTTTATCCGCTGTTGATGGATGCGACGACAAAGACCCATTGGCCTTGCTCCGTGACCAAAAAACATTGGCGCTGGAGTCCGCTATAAATTATCCAAACCCCGATAGCCTGCTATAATCTCCCTGTCGCTGATCGGGACCTCTGCCTTTTCTCCAAGGAAATAAAATGACGACGCGGCATCAATTGCGCCTTTCTTATTTTTGAGATATTCATCAAAATAGGGCAGCGGAAAGGACGTCAGTTTGGCGAAAGCTCGCAGATATTTGCGCGTGCTCTGTTTCTCGGAGAAGCTCAGTAAAAAGTACTGCCAGGCCCAAGCTAAGGCCATTCCAGGCCCGCAGGAAATCCCGCTGTCGATCTCGTGGAAGTGCCGCCATAGTCGGCGATGGCCGAGTTGGGTGAACCGCGTAAAGTCATACCGACCAAGGTGAACCTGCTGCATAAAGGGAGTCGCCGCCAACACGCGACCTCCCGGTTTCAATACGCGGGTGACCTCCTGAGCGCAGCGCTGTGGGTCTGCAACGTGCTCCATCACAGAAATCACCAGCACGGCATCAAGCGATTCGTCTCGGAATGGAATGTCATGCCCGTCCGCGATTAAGTCCACGCCTTCGCCAAAGTGAACGTCTGAGTAGATGACGTTCGCCTTGCCATCCGGGGTGTATTTGACATCCCCTAGACCGATCACCAAAACCCACTGGTCTGCTCGCTGATATTCCCGAAGGAACTCCCGATCGCTTCCGCTTCGTACCGAGCGGCTATTTGACGGGACGAGGCGACGTAAGAAACTGGTCTTTTTCGGTGGGCCGCTAGGATCTAGGTCAGAAAAAGTGGTGACTTTGCGAGTTTGGAAGTCGGCGAAACTGAACAGGCTCCCTGCTTCATTGATCAATATCGGGATGCCGTCTACAGTTGGAAATTGTGTGCCGCAGTCTGAGTTGGTGCAGTGGAAGGCTGAGTCGACGTCCTCAAGCGGGGACTTGCAGGCCGGGCAGGCAAGCCGGTCATGCCAACTGAGAGGTTCTAGTTTGGTCATTGCGGTGCGCGTGAGTCCTTATGCTGTTTACGCTGTTTACTCGGGCCTGTTGGCGCCAAGGCGCCGGCGGATGGGCATGAGGTGTCACTTCCTCATCCAGGCGTTATTTCGTATCGTCAGGGGTTGGCAGCCGTGCCTTTAGGCTATCCATCTTCATACCATGAGCCTCTGCGATTGGCGTTAACTCCGCAGCCTTATTGATATCGCCAATCTCATAGTAATATCTCGCCAGGTAGAACAGCAATGGGCCTTTTTTCGAGGTGGCTTTCATCCCATCTTCCAGAGCTGCTATCGCCTTACCCGTTTTTCCTTGGCGTTTATAAATCTGCGCAACAGTGATATAGACTTCAGGCCTGCTCGGGTATTGGGCTTGGAGGCGCGTCAGCTGCGCGATCGCCAGATTCCATTTCCGCTGGCCGGCTTTGGCTTTTGCTTGAGCAATATTCATCTCGAGCCAGAGCGGCGACTTCGGTTGAGATTTTCCAATTGTGTAGGCGATCTCTTGCTGCGCTCGTTTATAGGCGTGTCTCTTCCTCTTATAAGAAGGGCTCTGCGCCTGCATCAGGTATCCCAGCCCCGCACAATAGTGATGCATGTGCTTAAAGTCAGGGCCAACTTTTCGTCGCCAATAGTTGATTTTGCTTTCATTAACTGGGAACTTGTGCTTCCATTTGCCGCTTCGGTTTTCCCAATAATCAGACATCTTTGCTTTGCAATGTTGGGGCATGAGCGCGAACTGAAGCGGACTTGGTTGCCATGCGAATGCGTAAGCAGTTGGCGTATGGCTCATTAGTGCCACTAGGATTGATATGCCTATGCGTCTGACTACGACGGCTAAGCGTCTGCGCAGGGATTGGAGCAAGATTGACATGGGTGTAATGCTGGTTTGGACTCGCTTGTCGCACGAATGCTGACATTGAGTACAAGGCTTTGAGCGTCCTGGTCGTCTCGCAGCCAGTGCCAGGTGATTCGCAGGGATCTCTTTGGCGGCAATCCTACGGCTTCGCGGACCCCTAAAAGATGCCATGCTGCGCAGCCCGGCTATCGGCGGTAGCTTCACACTGAGTCCAGGTGCAGGTATTCTAAGTGAATGAGAGAACATCTTCTTTGGCATCAAGGTCGATGAGTTTCGGCGACGTGACCTGGCCGAGTTCGCGGGTAACCGCTCGCGCCCAGGAGGCTGCGATTGCGTACGCAGCCCTTCTGGTATCCGCGGGTCGACAGGATCGGCTGACCGTGATGATTTTTCATCGCGTCGTGCCTGCGGAGGACCCGTTTTTTCCGGATGATCCGGACGTGCAACGGTTTGCGTCGATTATGTACGCAGTCGCCTCATATTTTACGCCACTTTCATTGGAGGAAGCGCTGTGCCGGCTCGAGGCTGGGACCCTTCCGCCTCGGGCGGTTTGCGTGACCTTCGACGATGGATATGCCGATAATCTACTGCTCGCAGGGCCGATACTCAAGCGCCTTGGGATTCCCGCTACGGTTTTTGTCGCGACCGGCTTTCTGGATGGACGCATCATGTGGAATGATCGTGTCATCGAGGCCGTACGCTGTGCGAAGACGGGACTAATGGACTTAGCCGACCTCGGTCTAGGGGTTCATCATCCCGGCAGCGTGGCGCAACGGGTCTTGTTGGTTAGAGACTTGATTAATCAGTTAAAATACAAAGCCGCGGATGAGCGTGAGCGGATAACCCAAGCATTGGCCCTACGGTATGCGCCCAACCTTAGATCGCCGATGCTGTCGCGTCAACAGGTGCTCGCGTTGCACGATGAAGGCGTGGAGATAGGCGGACATACTGTCACGCACCCGATTTTGGCCCAGATCGACGCTGCGTCCGCGTACCGAGAGATTGCAGACAACAAGGACGATCTTGAGGCTTTGCTTGGACACCGCCTGCGGTTTTTTGCCTATCCTAACGGGCTTCCAGGTCAGGATTTTTACGCTGAGCATGCGGAAATTGTTCGTCGCGTGGGTTATCAGGCGGCGCTGACGACACGTCCTGGCGTTGCGACGGCGAATACCGACCGGTTCTGGCTGCCGCGATTTACGCCCTGGGACCGGTCGCCTTTACGATTTTCGCTGCGGTTGGCCCTCAACATGCGGAACGTCGTTTAGCGTGCGTCTGGCCGCGGCATTGGCTATAGTCTGGCGGCAGGTTCGAAACACCAACACCGGAGGACAGAATCATGGCTGCGAAAAAGATCCTGATGCTTGTGGGTGACTATGTCGAAGATTATGAGGTTATGGTGCCGTTTCAGATCCTGACTATGGTCGGGCATAGCGTGCATGCGGTCTGCCCTGACAAAGAGGCGGGCGATACGGTGCGCACCGCGGTGCACGACTTCGAAGGCGATCAGACCTATAGCGAGAAGCCGGGCCACAACTTCGCCCTCAACGCCAGCTTCGCCGAGGTCGATGTCGCCGATTACGACGCCCTGGTGATCCCGGGCGGTCGCGCGCCGGAGTATCTCCGGTTGAACGGGCGGGTGATCGACATGGTGCGGCACTTCTCGCAACAGGCCAAGCCCATCGCCTCCATCTGCCACGGTCAGCAGATCCTGGTCGCCGCTGGCGTGCTAGAAGGCATGACCTGTACCGCTTATCCGGCCTTGCGCCCAGACATCGAAATGGCCGGCGGCAGCTGGCATGAGGTCGCAGAGACCTTCGCCAACGCCCACACTCACGGCACGTTGGTCACGGCCCCGGCCTGGCCCGCACACCCGCAATGGATGCGCCAGTTCTTGGACGTGCTGGGCAGCCGCATTGAGCCCTGACGGGCCGCCCGCGGCCTGAATACCCCATCAGCGATGGAACACAGCATCTTCGTCTACGGCACGCTGTTGCGTGGCGAGGTCAATCACGGCCTGCTCGCGGATGCGCGATTTTTGGGTGCGCATCGGACGAAGCCCTGCTTCAGGCTATATGCCTTGGGCGGTTATCCGGGGCTGGTCGGTGGTGGTGGCACCGCGGTTCGCGGTGAGATCTATCGCATCAATCAGGCCGATCTGCGTATGCTAGACCGCCTGGAAGACTATCCTCGACTCTATCTGCGGCGCCTGATCCAGACGCGCTTCGGGCGCGCCTGGGTCTATCTGTACCGCGGTGCAGTCAGGGATCATGCGGTGATCGAGTCGGGCGATTGGCGCGATCTGTCCCGCGACGGCACCCGCACCCGCACCGCGGCCGTTCGCAGCCGGCTCGATCCTAACCACAACTCTCGCCGACGAGGGTCGGCGGCATAACACTGATGTCGGCACCCCGCCGCCTTTTACAGGAGAGCATTGCATGTCCGAACAAGGCCGCTTTACCATCTATCTGGAGCAAAAGGAGGGTTACCAGATCAACGTCCGCTTCGATTGGAAGCGGGTCGCCGATCTGCTCATGGATGAACCGCCTCCGCTCGGCGAGCAATCCGGCCCCAACGCGTCGCGTATGCTCGCCGCTGCGGCGGCCAACTGCCTGTCTGCGAGTTTACTGCACTGCCTTGCCAAGGAGGAGCCGCCCGAAAACAGTCTGCGTGCGGAGGCCACCTGCATCCTGGTGCGCAACGATAGGAAGCGGCTGCGGATCGGCGGGATGGAGGTCAAGCTGATTGCTGGGAATGCGCTCACCGATTCGCATCGGTTCGATCGCTGCAAGGATCTGTTTGAGGACTTCTGCGTCGTCTCTGCGAGTATTCGCGAGGGCATCCCGATCGCCGTCAGGGTGGTCGATGAGGATGGCAATCTCTTGCACAGCGCCGATTGAGGCGATGGCGCCCTAGGTTGGTTGGAGGCGCCAGATGTTTGCAGATGATTCAACTTTCATGGCAAAGACGCGTTTGCCACGGGAAGGGCCGAGCGCCAAGGGCCAAGAGCCTAAGATGCGAGGTTGCCCACAGGAGCGATCCTCGGCGCGCGGCTCGTTTTAAGACGCCCACCGGTCGATAAAGGCAGCGCCGTGATCTTGTCGGTCTCAGGCACTGCCTCGCTGACGTTGTCGTTGCTGGGAAACCTCGGGCCGCCTGTGGCCGACGGCGCGCGTGCTTGGGGAAGTGGCGATCTGCCTGTTGATCAGCGAGGACGAGGGGGTGATCAGATGGACGATGTTTCGGGCGCCTGAAGTGCTGGTGATGGGGGCCGGCCCGCTGGCGGACGCAGCGCAGGAATCGCTGCGGCGGTGTCATCGTCGGGTCGATCGCGTGTCTGGTGCCGACCGGCTTCGCTCAGGCTTGCGCGCCGGCTCGACCTTGATCCTGACCGCCGGGGCCGATTTGGACCAGGTGCTGCCTATGGTCGCCGCGCGGCGCCTGCATCAAGGCCAAGCGCCGCCGCGCGTGCTGTTGCTGTCGGACGCCCAGGAGCCGTTGGCACCCTGGACCTCGGACGACGACGCCGGGCCGCGTTTCGAACGCGTGGATGTCGAACGCACGGCCGCGCGTCTACTGCTTGCGCGTTGGCCGCTGCACGCTGGCTGTGATCCGCTGTTTGGCCAGCAGGTGCATCTGGTCATCGTCGGTCGAACGGCGCTGGCGGATGCCTTGCTGGTTCACGCACTGCGCGTTGCCCATTACAGCGAGCGCGGGCCGGTGATGACGCTCTTATCCGATGCCCCTGAGCGCTGGCAGCATGAGTCCGCAGCCGCACACCCACAGGCCGAAACATTCAGCCGCTTGCGTTTTCGCGCGCTCGACGAGCCCATCCTTGGCGCCGAGGCACCGGTTTGCGGTGTCGTCGTTTGTACCCATTCGGCGGATGCCGGTCTGCAGCGCGCCGAGTCACTGGTCCGCACTATCGCCAAGCAGCAGGGCGTGTCGCCGCCGGTGCTGCTGGACGTCGGAGGCGCTCAACCCCTTGGTGATCTTGGCGAATGGGACGGACAGATCCTGCCGTTTTCGCATCGCCGCCTGGTGCTGACGCCGGAGGTCTTGCTGGACGGTCGCGCCGACGAGTTGGCTCAGGTGATTCACGACCACTACCGAGATACGAGCGCTGCGCAAGGGCGCGATCCGGACGCCGAGCCTGCGTCGCGGCCCTGGAGCGATTTGGCGGACTCGTACCGGCAGGCCAACCGTCATCAGGCCGACCATCTCTGGGCCAAACTGGCGATGACTGACTGCCGCGCCGTGCCTGAGGATTTCGTCGAGTCCTTCGCCTTCGCGCCAGCGGAAGTCGAACGGCTCGCGATCATTGAACACGCGCGCTGGGCCGCGGATCGTTACCTGGACGGCTGGAGCTACGCGCCCACACGCGACAACGCTCGCAAGCACCACCCGCAGTTGATCCGCTACGCCGACCTGTCCGGGCCCATGAAAGACCTTGATCGCTTCGCCGTGCGGCTGGTGCCAGCCCTGCTGGCACGCTCGGGCCAAGGTCTGGCACGCATGCTGATCGTCGGTGTGCCCGAGTCCATGCGCTCAAGCAGCGTCGGCCGCATGCGAGCGAGCATCGACCAATTGCTGTTTCGCCTGCAGGCGCGCTACCCCGACCGCGGTCTTGTCATTGCCGCAACCTTGGCCGATGTCGCCTCGCGCCTGCTGGCGCGTCGCGCGCTGCAATCGGCCGATGCCGGTCTGTTCCTATTGTGTCCGCGCCCGCTTGTCGAGACCTTGGCCGCGCAGCCGAACCAGGAGGCCCGCCTTGATCTGCTCAGGCTAGTCGCCCGAGCCGAGCGGCGCATCCCGTTGCCGAGTGCGGGCGATCTCGACCGCTGGCTTACGCAACGGGCCGAGATCTTGGTGCAGTTCGACGCGAATCCGCTGCCCGAGACGACCCCACCGGAGAACGCCTCGGTCGAGCGCGGTGCGTCGGAGGTCGGCTTGTCCCTTGCGGCTGCACGCACGTGCAAGCGCGTGCGCATCCATGCTGACCAAGGCATCGAATGGAACTTCGAGTACTGACTCAGCGCACCGACGACTGGGGCATCGATCATCAGACCGGCCACTTCAGCCGCCCGCGTGCGTAGTCAGGCCATCTGGGCCTGATACCATTAGGCCTGCAAGCCCTGACGATGCAGGGGTCGCGAGCAGCTAGCGGGGATGATGACCAAGGCCGCCCTTATCGACGCCGAGGCCGATTTTGTCGAGCCGGCAAGCGAAGCGCCGAGATCATCGGCTTCTTCTCATCCCGCTTGACTTCGCTCCGCTGGCGCTTAACATGCGCGCTCTCTAATCATCGGCCGGGCCGCGATCATCAACCGGGCCGGCACATCTGTCTTCACTGAGGATTCCGCGGTTGAGCAATATCCATTTCGTTGGAGGGGAGAAGGGCGGTGTCGGCAAATCCGTGTTTGCGCGTCTGCTGGCCCAGTATCATATTGATCGCGAGTTGCCGTTTTGCGCGTTCGACACCGACCGCTCGCACGGGGCCCTGCTGCGCTTTTACGGCGATTACACGGTGCCCGTGAGTCTTGATGCCTTCGAAAGCGCCGATCTGGTCGTGGAGACGGCGTTGGAGCAGCCGCGGGATGTCATCGTCGATCTGGCCGCACAGACCACAACCCCGCTGTTTCGATGGATCGACGACAACGACCTGATCTCGCTGGCCGCTGACGAGGGCATCGGCCTGGTGTTTTGGCAAATGATGGACGACGGTGCTGACAGCATTGCGCTGCTGCGCGGGATGCTCGAGCGTCGGGACGGTCGCGAGCATCTGGTGGCCGTGCGCAACTTTGGTCGTGGTGGTGACTTTAACCGCTTCGACAGCTCACCGGAGCTTGCCGATGCCGAGCAGGCCGGGGTGCTGCTGATGGACTTGCCCGCCCTGCACCAGGCGACGATGCGCAAGGTCGACCACCAGGCTGCAAGTTTTTGGGCCGCCGCCAACAACCGCGAAGAGATGGGCCTAATGGAGCGTCAGCGGGTCAAGGTCTGGCTGCGCAAGGCCTATGCATCGCTCGATCAGATGGCGGACCGGCTTTTCATCGTACGCGGGTCTGAAGACGCTGGCATTCAGGGCTCGACGATGCCGGTCGAGCCCGCGTCTTGAGCGGCTAGTCAGGTGGAGCCGCGGCGCCTGATCGACCATGCCAAGAGTTGACACCGACAACTTCTATCGCGGCGCCCTGGCGCGGCACGGCAACAATGCGGAGGGGGTGCATTGGGCATCAGCGCGCACACAAAAAGCGCGCTTCGCTGCGCTTCGGCGCTTCCTGCCGCGGGACCTGTCGGCTGTCGCCCTCGCGGACGTCGGCTGCGGGCTTGGCGACCTGTTTGTCTTTCTGCAAGAGCAAGGCGAAGCCCCATTCAGCTATCTGGGCATAGACGTGGTCGAACCGATGGTGGAGGCGGCCGCGGCCCGGACCGGTCGAAGGATTCTGCACCTCGACGTGCTCCAGGATGAGTTGCCGGGCGCCGATTACTATGTTTGTAGCGGTGCCATGAACACGTTGACTCGCGACGAGAGCGAATTGTTCATCCGCCGCTGTTTCTCCGCGGCCAAGCGGGGGTTCGTCTTTAACTTGTTAAGAGGACATCAGCGAGAGGGCACGTTCAACTATTTCCTCCCGGACGATCTCCTGCCGCTCGCGACGGGCCTGGGTGTGGAGCCCGAGTTCGCCGACGACTATCTTCCCGGCGACTTTACCGTTTCCTTCGCGCGTTGACCTGGCATAACCATCGTAATCACCCGGCTTCTCCACTCGACTGCGGTGGAAGGAAGCTAGGAAACTGTCACGGTCGGACGTATCTGATAAACTCCCTCCTTCCTAATACCCGACTATAGGAGTAGAACATGGCCGTTATCGAGCTGACCAAAGATAATTTTGAGTCGACCATCAACGACAATCCTTTCGTGCTGATTGACTTCTGGGCTCCTTGGTGCGGTCCTTGCCGAAGTTTCGCACCGGTTTACGACAAGGTCTCCGCGGACCACGACGACATCATTTTCGCCAAAGTCAATACCGAAGACGAGCAGGAAATCGCAGCCCAATTCCAAATTCGTTCGATTCCGACGCTGATGATCTTCCGCGACAACATCATCATTTTTTCCCAGCCGGGCATGCTGCCGGAAGGCTCGCTGCGAGATCTGCTGGCGAAGGCCAGCGAATTAGACATGACCGAAGTGCGAGCCAAGATTGCCGAGCAACAGGAGAGCGAGAACGCCTGACTCGCTCACCTGACTCGCCCATTGGCCTTCTGACCCCCATGCAGCTGTCGACACCTCCCCAACTTTGTCCTGAACTCAACGGCGATAGCCCAACCGTCGGCGCGCTGATGAGCCTGTGCGAGGAAAATTATCGCGCAATGCTGCGTCTGGCGCCGAACCTCCACAGGCTTCGGGGTCCCTTTGTCTCTTGCAAGGATGGCGGAGCCGATCTACTGCTTGAGGTGCGCGAGCAGGCGCCATTCACAACGCTTTTTCGATTGACTCACCTGTTCGCCGGCCCGGACGACATCGGCTGTTGGCGGCCCGACCCGGATGCGATGCTACGGGCCTACCACGACGCCGGTCAGGTCGAGGTGCTCGATCTGCGTCAGACCGCCTTGCCTGTCTTCAGCCATTACGCTTCACCTGCCTTGCAGGCGAAGTGGAAGGCCAATCTGTTCGTCTCGAAGTGGCTCAGCTACTGTTTGAGTCAGGGGCATAGCTTCCCACCCGTGGCAACCCGTCCGCTGCTTGATAGCCCTCGGGCGCTGCTTTCAGCGTCCTAGATCAGTTGTCTAACCCCTGGCCGTCGCCGGTCATAGCGGAAGCCGCGCTGCTACCCTTTCGTTCTTGGTCCACTAGCGTCGGTGCCTTCACCGAATTCGGCACAGGAATCCACTCGCCGGACCCTGCGCAGGTGCTGGCGCCGGCGTTCGATCCGGCCGCAGAAAAATTGTTGACGGTTTTACTTGACTATCGGCATTCTGAAGCCAAGTTACCCATTTGAAGAAAGAGCCGTGACAACTTAGGCGTACCACCATGAGACTCTCAACTAAAGGCAGATATGCGGTGACGGCGATGCTGGACCTCGCTCTTCACTCGGGGAAAGGACCGGTAACCCTGGCTGACATTTCCGTCAACCAAGGCATCTCGTTATCCTATCTCGAACAGTTGTTTGCGGCCTTGCGCAGCAAGCAATTGGTGCGCGGAATACGGGGGCCAGGCGGAGGTTATTACCTCGGCAAAGAAAGCCAGGATATTTCCATTGCGGACGTCATTTGCGCCGTTGACGAATGGGTAGAATTTACCCGCTGTGGAGGCCGCGAGAATTGCCGCGACGGCCAGCGTTGCCTGACCCACAGCCTTTGGGATCAGCTCAGCGACGAGATCTTTACCTTCCTCAGCGAAATCTCTTTAGCGGATCTCGTCGAGCGCGGTCAGCGTGAGGCGCGGCCCGTCGATTCCACGCAGGTTCGAGCGGATAAGCAACGGGCGGCCTAGGGTTGGCCTAGGAGGACTGGACAGCGTCGCGCAAGGCGGCTTTTGTCGACCTGACAACGGCCGCCAGGCGAGCCTCTCCCTAGGTCGCCATAAGCTCAATCGCCGACCTCTCGCTCAGGCACGATCACCCCACCTGATGCGTTGACCGCATTTTTCAGGTCGGCGCGTCTGACGCCAGCGCGACTTCCTGTAGGTTGTTTGAACCCGTCTTCCCCTAGCTCCCGGCACTGAAAGCCCAGCCAATCCTTCCCGGCTGGGCCGTAGATTCTATTACGCCTTAAACCGCATTAACACCACCCGGATGCGCGTCCCCACCTTGCACTGATTTGTTGATCTTTAATCCTCGATAGTGAGGATTATCAGCCGTTGCGCCTTTCCTAGGCTCCACCCACTGCGGAGCGAAGAGGTCGTTGCGACGCCAATCTTAAAGCGCAGGCTCCTCGGCAAAGCCGTGCGAATGACTGAGGTCAAAGATTGGTTCGGCATCTGAAGCGCTACGGGCAATAATGCTATTCTTCGGTGTCCGCTGTCTGAAACGCGAACCCTGGTCAGGGCTATTGGCCCAGCAGCAGCGGCTACTGGAAGCTTAGACCATGACAGCCGAAACCGATGCACTCTTGACGATACAGGACCTTGTCCGTTGGGGCGGGTGCCAGTTCGCCGACGCGCGGCTGTTTTTCGGCCATGGCACCGACAATGAGTTTGATGAGGCGGCCTGGCTAGTCGCACACGCGCTTCATCTACCGCTTGAGCGCGTGGAAAGCTATCGCGACTGTCACATCACCGTCGGCGAGCGTGCAGCAGTGCTGGCGCTGCTGCGGCGACGTATCACCGAACGCCGGCCCGCTGCCTATCTGACCGGTCTCGCCTGGTTCGCCGGTCTAGAATTCATCGTCGACGACACGGTCTTGATACCGCGCTCGCCGCTGGCCGAATTGATCGCGGACGGCTTCGCACCCTGGGTCAATCCCGAAGGCATCAGGCGCGTGTTGGATCTCTGCACGGGCAGTGGTTGTCTCGGTATCGCGCTAGCGGCCTACCTGCCCGACGTGCGGGTCGATTTGGCGGATATCTCACCAGCGGCGCTGCGTGTCGCCGCCCGCAACCGCACTCTGCACGGACTTGACGAACGGGTGCGCATCATCGAATCGGACCTGTTCGCCAGCATAGAGCAGGCGTGCGCCTCGCCGAGTAGGACTCGCCCAACGGGATTCGTCGCAGATCCTAATCTAAGGCAGCGCCCGAGCCCAGACCTAGAGCGGGAACGAACGATGGACTTCGGACTGCATCCAGACCCGGACCCAGAAGCGAACCCAGACCCGCATTGGGAACAGGTCTATGACATCATCGTCTCGAACCCGCCCTACGTGGGCGTCGAGGAGATGGAGTCGTTGCCGGCTGAGTATCTGCACGAGCCACGGCTGGCGCTGGCAGCCGGCGAAACCGGGCTCGACTTGGTCCTGCGCATCCTGCGCGATGCGCCGGATTATCTCGATGATGAGGGCGTCCTCATAGTCGAGGTAGGAAGCACCGCCGCGACGCTGCAAAGGCGCTTTCCAGATGTACCCTTTACCTGGCTCGACTTCGAGCGTGGCGGCGAGGGCGTGTTGTTGCTCAGTCGTGAGCAACTCGTTGAGTATCACCCCAGGTTTTCCGAGGCGGTGGCCGACCTATGAATTCCGAATCGCCAATCTTGAACGCATGATCCCTAAGCTGACGAGTTTTAAGCTATGAGTCATAGACATGAAATTGAGACGTTCAAAGAATGCCGATGAGCTCCCGTTCAAAACTTTAACAACATAGATCAACGAGTCCTAAAGCTCTGGTCTAGAGGTAGATAAAGACGATGCTTGACACCATACATCCCACAGACGACGCTACCCCAGATCGGGATCAGACCCCGGATCAGATCCAGCATCAGGCCCAGGCACCAAACCAGGCTAAGCATTCCGACCAGGATCAGCGCACCGTCTTCGATCTCGACCTGATCAAACGCTACGATCAGAGCGGACCGCGTTACACCTCATATCCTACGGCGGTTGAGTTCGACCCGGCCTTCAACGCCGAACGCTACGCCCAGGTCTGCCGCGAAAGCAACGCCAGCGGCCGACCGCTGTCGCTGTACTTCCATATTCCGTTTTGCGATACGGTCTGCTTCTACTGCGCCTGCAACAAGATTGCCACCAAGGACCGCGCCATGGCGCAGCCTTACCTGGACCGCGTCTATCAGGAAATGCAAATGCAGTCGGCACTGTTCGACGATAGCCGCGTGGTCGAACAACTTCACTGGGGCGGCGGCACGCCGACCTTTATCAGCCAGACGCAGATGCGCGAACTGATGGAGCAGACGCGCAAGCACTTCAAGCTAGCCGATGACGACAAGGGTGAGTTCTCCATCGAGATCGACCCCCGCGAGGCCCGCGGCGACACCGTGAAACTGCTGCGCGAGATCGGCTTCAACCGGATGAGCCTGGGCGTGCAGGACTTTGACGCGCAGGTGCAGAAGGCGGTCAATCGCATCCAGACCGAGGGCGAGACCATGGAGGTGCTGCAATCGGCCCGCGACGAGGGCTTTCGCTCCATCAGTATTGATTTGATTTACGGCCTGCCGCATCAGACCGTTGAGGGCTTTATGACCACGCTGGAGCGGATTATTGAGGTCAACCCAGATCGATTGTCGGTGTTCAATTACGCCCACCTTCCAAGCCGCTTTATGCCGCAGCGACGCATCGCCGACGAGGACTTGCCGCCACCGGAGGTCAAGCTCGACATCTTGCAGGCCACCACCGAACGCCTGACCGATGCCGGGTGGCTCTACATCGGCATGGACCATTTCGCCCGTCCCGATGACGAGCTCGCCCTGGCCCAGCGCGACGGCACCTTGTACCGCAACTTCCAGGGTTACTCCACTCATGCCGAATGCGATCTGATTGGCCTCGGCGTCACGTCCATCGGTAAGGTGGCCAACACCTATGGCCAGAATCGCCGTGAGCTCGACAGCTATTTCGAGGACATCGACAACGGCCGCCTGCCGGTCTTTCGCGGTATCGAGCTGAATCGCGACGACGAACTAAGGCGCGACGTGATCACGCGGCTCATCTGCCACTTCCGGCTCGACTTTGCCGAGATTGAGCGACATTGGAAGATCAATTTCGCCGATTATTTCGCCACCAGTCTGCCCAAGCTAGACGACATGGTCGGAGATGGGTTGTTGCAGGTCGACTCGGCCGGCATCCGCGTATTGCCAAAGGGACGGCTGCTGATCCGCAACATCTGCATGGCTTTCGATGCCTATCTTGAGACCAAGCAGGGACCGATCGGCTTCTCCAAGGTCATCTGAGGCGCCTGCGAATGGGATCAACTTCAGGCATCGGCGGCTTTGCGGGCGAAAACCGGGGTGCGCCAATTCATCCAAGCGACCAGGACGGTGCCGACCTGCCGGCGCTGTTTCGGCGCGTCGCGGCCGCTCAACGCGACGCGCCGGCCATCTTCGCCGAGTCGCCCACCTGGACTTACTCCGCTCTCAATGCCGCCACCGACGACGTCGCGGCATCGCTTGCCGCCCGTGGCATCGCGTCCGGCGAGCGCGTAGCCCTGTACTGTCCAAACTGTGCCGAGTTTGTCGTCGCCTATTTGGGTCTCCTCAAGGCGGGCGCCGTCGTGGTGCCGCTCAACCTGCTGCTGAACCCGCGTGAGATCGCGTTCATGTTGCGCGACGCTGGCGCGCGGGCGCTGTTTTTCCATGCGGACTATGCCGAGAACGCGGTCAAGGCATTGGCTGATGCCCCCGACGTGACCTTGCGTATCGGTATCTGCTTGGAGGAAGACCCTGAGTTCGCGGACTGCCACTTACACCAACTGGTGCAACCTGGCCAGCCACCAGATGTGGCCATCGACCCGGTTAAGGACGCAGCGGTCATCCTCTACACCTCCGGAACCACTGGCCGGCCCAAGGGCGCGGTGCTGACGCACGCCAATTTGGCCAGCAATGCCCAAGCGGTGTCCGAGGTACTGAACCTAAACCCAGCAACCGACCGATTGCTGGTCGTGTTGCCGATGTTCCATGCCTTTGCTGGAACCGTAGGCATCCTGACGCCTTTGCTCAGCGGCGCCGCGCTGGTGCCGGTGCCGCGATTCGATCCACAGGCAATCTCCCAGGCCATTGAGATGCATCATGCAACCATCTTTCTCGGCGTCCCGAGTCTGTATGCGGTGCTGATGCGGCTCAGCGACGATCAAGTGGGTCTTTGGCAGAGCGTTCGGCTTTGCATCTCCGGTGGCGCCGCTTTGCCGCGGACGCTGCTGCAGGCGTTTGAACAACGCTTCGGCGTGCCGATGCTGGAAGGCGACGGTCCCACCGAATGCGGGCCGGTCACCGCGGTGAATCGGCCCGACGGTCTGCGTAAGCCTGGCTCCATCGGCCCGCCGATTCCCGGTGTCGAGATGCGCATCGCCGATCCCGCGGGCAACTGGCTCGCCGACGGCGAGCATGGCGAGGTCTGCGTGCGCGGACCCAGCGTGATGCGCGGCTATTGGAATCTGCCGGACGAGACCGCGCAGAGCTTCTTCGGCGATTGGTTTCGCACCGGCGACCTCGGTTGGCGCGACGCCGACGGCTGCTTCTACCTGGTGGACCGCATCAAAGACCTGATTATCAGCAACGGCATCAACGTCTATCCGCGGATTATCGAAGAGGTGCTGGCGCGCCATGCCGAGGTTGCCGAGGTCGCCGTCGTTGGCGAACCTCATCGCATTCACGGCGAGATTCCTATCGCCTATGTCACCGCCACGTCCGAGCAGCCGCTCGACACCGCCGCGCTGAAGACATGGTGTCGCAAGCACCTTGGCAGCCATGAGATCCCGCGCCGCATTGAAGTGGTCGATGCCCTGCCGAAGAACGCCACCGGCAAGGTCCTAAAGCGGGAACTGCGCCGCCAAGGCGATGCGGAGCGTGGCGTCGATCTGCGGCAATCGCATCCTGTCACTGACTCCGATTGACGGCCGCTTGGGCAGAGCGGTAACGTCGTCCGAAACCCTCTGCCCGGAACCATCCATCCCCCCGGGCACTAACCTCAGGAACCAACCCTCAGGAACAATTTCTTGGAAATCGACGTCGTTTCACTCCTGCGCGACAACGGCATGCTGCTGTTGTTTAGCGTGATCGGCTTTGGCTATCTGCTCGGCAACATCCGTGTGGCCGGCATTGAGGCCGGGCCGGTGATCGGCGTGCTCTTGATCGGCTTGCTCTGCGGACACTTTGGCTTCCGTGCACCCGACGGGGCAGCCACCTTCGGCTTTGCGCTGTTCATCTTCTCCGTCGGCATCCAGGCCGGCCCCACCTTCTTCAGCGCCTTCCGCGCCGACGGTCTGCATTATATGACGCTGGCACTGGTGGTGGCGGCCACGGCCGCAACCCTGGCACTGACACTGGCCACGCTGATTGGGCTCGACTACGGCTACGGTGCGGGCCTGTTGGCTGGTGCCCTGACCAGCACGCCGACCTTGGCCGGCGCCCAGGATGCCCTCAACAGCGGTCTGGCGACGCTGCCCGAGGGCATCAGCGCTGAGCAGGCCAGCGACAACGTCAGCGTCGGCTATGCCATTACCTACCTCTTTGGCACCATCGGCATGATCGTCTCGGTGCGCTTCGTACCGCGGCTGATTGGTCTTGATCTACCCGCCGAGGCAGCGCGTTTGGCGCGCGAACGCGGGCTTGGCGGCACCCGGCGCTTTAGCGGCACATCGGCCAGCATGCCCATTATTCGAGCCTACCAGGTTGCACCGGAGTTCGCCGGTAAGTCGTTGGCCCAGGTGGCCCAGGAGCGAGGTGACAACCGGGGCCGCGCGCTAAAGCTCAGACGCAAAGGCCAACTGATGGACGTGGACCAGGACATGGTATTGCAGGAGGGCGACGTCATCGCCTTCATTGCTGGCGTGCGCGTGCACAACGAGGCGCAGTCCGCTGGACATGCTGAGGTACTGGACGTGGACCTGCTCAACTATCAGATCCGCTCGCGCGAGATCATCGTCACAGATCAGCGCGTGGTCGGCCGGTCGTTGAGCGACCTCGATCTACCTGGGGGCTACGGCTGCTTTGCCACCGGACTGGTGCGCGCCTCAATCGAATTGCCGGTGGACGCCAATCTTCCCCTGCAGAAGGGCGACCGACTCTTGCTCTCGGGCGAGGAAAAGAGCCTAGCTCGGCTGGCCGGCGACATCGGCTACGTCGAGGCCGACGTGCAGCATACGGACCTGGCCACCTTTGCCTTCGGTCTCATAGCCGGCACGATACTCGGGCTATTGATGATCAGTTTTGGAAACATTTCGGTCGGGCTGGGCTCCGCCGGTGGTCTGCTCATTATCGGCATCATCATTGGCTATCTGGGCTCGGTCATGCCCACTTTCGGGCGCGTTCCGGCACCGGCCAGACTGGTGCTGATGGAGTTGGGGTTAATGATGTTCATGGCCTCGGTGGGGCTTAACGCCGGCGGTGGCGTGCTCAACGCGCTCACATCCGTCGGGCCGCTCATGATACTGGCCGGTGTCGTCGTCACCTTGGTGCCCGCCACCATCGGCTACCTGTTCGGGCGCTACGCGCTGCGCATGAACCCAGCCCTGCTGCTTGGTTCCATCACCGGTGCCATGACCAGCACCCCAGCGCTAAACGTTCTCAACGAGGCCGCCCGCAGTGCGGTACCCTCACTCGGCTACGCCGGTACCTATACCTTCGCCAATGTGCTGTTGACCTTTGCCGGGACCTTGATGATGGTGCTTTATCCATGAAGACGCCGTTACTGACATTGGGATGGCGAGAATGGATAGAACTACCGGCCCTCGGCCTGCCGGTGATCAAGTGCAAGGTCGACACCGGTGCGCGCACCTCGGCGCTGCATGCCTTTGAAGTGAAGACCGAACTGTGCCACGGTGTCGACATGGTTCACTTCGCGGTGCACCCGGTGCAACAACGCGATGACCTCATCGTCCGCTGCGAGGCCCCGCTGCTGGACCGGCGCAGCGTCACCGATTCCGGTGGTCATCGCGAACAACGCTACGTCATCACCACCGACCTGATCGTCGCCGGCCAGCGCTGGCCGGTCGAGCTGACACTGACCGACCGCGACAGCATGCGCTTTCGCATGCTGCTTGGGCGCCGGGCACTCGCCGGGCGCGCCCTCGTCGATCCTAGTCGCTCCTTTGTGACTGGCCGTCGGACACCGGTCTATGCGCCCACCGATGTCAGGGCCTGATCGAGGACGGATTTTCGGTTCAAGCAACCGAGCAGACCACAATCAAGGGAACCGCTGTCAGCGGCGATTTGCCGCTTTCCGGACCCTGGACTCACTCCGGCGATGGGTTCCTAGCGGACTTGGCCGTACCTGGCGGACCTTGTCGAAGTCTTGGGACCTGCCGATGGCGTCGAGCCCGACCGCGCCGACTGCTTGAGATGTCGTCCCGTCCTCCGCGAAAGATCAAGCGCGCTGATCGGGTCTTGTTTGCTATCAACGACTCAGCAACCCGATTGGAGTGTCGCTCATGGTAATCAACCTCCTGACTCAGGCTCGCAGCCTAATGGATGGCACGCGCCGCGTCGATTTCATCGCGCCGCTGTTGTTGCGGCTCTATCTCGCGCCGATCTTCTGGACGGCTGGGACCAAAAAATTCGCCAGCTTTGAGAGCACGGTGGCTTGGTTCGGTAACCCAGACTGGGGGTTGGGCCTGCCCTTCCCGACGGCGATGGCTTTTCTGGCCGCTTCAACGGAGACCCTAGGTGCGGTCCTGTTGGTGGTTGGCCTGGGCCTGCGGCTCATCTCGGTGCCTTTGATCCTGACCATGATCGTGGCCATGGTCACGGTGCATTGGCAGCAGGGCTGGCTCGCCATCGCCGAGGGCAGTAGCTCGCTGTTCGCCAATGAACGCACCATCGGCGCAATCGAGCGGCTTGACCGCGCCAAGGAGATCCTGCGCGAGCATGGCAACTACCAGTGGCTGACCGAGAACGGCAGCCTGGTGATCCTGAACAACGGCATCGAATTCGCCGCCACCTATCTGATCATGCTGGTGGCGCTGTTCTTCATCGGCGCTGGGCGCTATCTGTCGGTCGATGATTGGATCGGGCGTTGGCTTGATCGGCGTCGCCGAGCGCCTGAGAAGACCGCGGCAGGGTTCGCCACCGCCCGCGCCGGCTACCGTCAGACGGTGGCGAAGCGTCAGACAGCGGCGAGCTGAGGAGAAACACCATGACTCAACGCCTGCGCTCCGTCATCCCGGCCCTCGTTGTCGTCGGTCTCGTCGCCCTCAGTGCCAGTCTGCTGCTGGACGCCGCCCCAAAGGTACAACGGCTCAATGGCTTTGATCTCGACAACAGCCTCATCCCGCTCGCGTTGCGCGCCGAGCATGCAGGACGCGAGCTCAGCTTCGGCGTCTCCGGGCTGCTCTACAACAGTGACCTGCTGCTCTATGATCGCCAGACCGAGAGCCTCTGGAGTCAGATCTCCAAGCAGGCCATCGCCGGCCCTTTGGCCGGGACCGAGCTGACCGCGCTGCCGTTGAACCATACCGCCTGAGACGCCTGGCGCCGTGCCCATCCGCGGACCCAGGTCCTGTCCACCGAGACCGGCCATCGCCGCGATTATGACCGCGCTACCTATGGCGGCTACAGCCGTCATGATGAGCTCTATTTCCTTGTCAGCGTGCGCTCCAAGCGCTATCACCCGAAGGAGCGCGGGCTTGGCGTCGAGGTCAATGGGCAGTTCAAGGCCTATCCGTTCTCCGAACTCTCGCGAACCGATGGCAGCGTTTCAGATCAGCTTGGCGGCACCACGATTGAGGTGCGCTTCGATTGGGCGCAGCCCAGTGCGCGTGCCTTGGATGCCGAGGGCCATCCACTGCCGGCCACGACCCTATTCTGGTTCGCCTGGTATGCCTTTCATCCGGAAACAGAGGTCTATCGGGCGAAATAGAAAATGACCCTACAATGACAACGATAAAGACTGACCAATAAACCAAGCGATTTTCTCGCCTTTCCGGGGGCACAGTTCAGACGGCGGATGCCGGCGTCAAGACTTTTTGGTAAGGAGGACAATGCGATGACCCACCGCCTGCTCATCATCGAGGATGATCCTGCGCTTAGCGAGATGCTTGCGATGCATTTTGAGGACTTGGACTGCGCTGTAACCTGTGCTGAGCGCGGCCAGACCGGGCTTGAGCAGCTGCGCCGCGGCCGTTTCGACCTGCTTCTGCTTGATCAGCAGCTCCCAGACGGTCTCGGCAGTGAGCTGATCGGCCCGCTGCTTGAGCTTGACCCGCAGTTGCCGATCTTGATGATGACCGGGAAGCATGACCTAGAACTGGCGATCGATGCGATGCAACAGGGAGCCGCGGATTTCGTCCATAAGCCCGTCAAGACCGAAGAACTGACCCAGACCGTGCAGCGGCTGTTGCGCGAGCGCGCGGCGCTGACTGAAAACGACGATCGCCTGACTGTCGATTCGCCCCTGGATGAGTCACCGCGGGATCTGATCGGTCGCAGCGACGCGATGCTGAGCGTCAGCAAAGCCATCGCCCGCAGCGCGCGCACGCAGACCACGGTCTTGATCACCGGTGAGTCCGGCACGGGCAAAGAGGTCGTCGCGCGGCTGATTCATCAGCACAGCGGACGCGACGGCCCCTTTGTGGCCGTGAACTGCGCGGCGATCGTCGACACCCTGCTTGAGAGCGACCTGTTCGGCCATGAAAAGGGCGCCTTTACCGGTGCCCAGGCGCGCAAGCAGGGGCGCTTTGAGCAGGCCGCGGGCGGCACTTTGTTCCTTGATGAGATCGGCGAGCTGGCACCGGCGCTGCAAGCCAAGCTGCTGCGTGTGCTGCAAGAGCGGGTCTTCGAGCGCGTTGGCGGCCATGAGTCCGTCCACACCGACGCACGCATCCTTGCAGCCACCCATCGGGATCTTCTGGTTGATGCCGCCGCCGGGCGCTTTCGCGAGGACCTCATCTACCGGCTGCAGGTCATCCAGATCCGCATGCCGGCGCTGCGCGAGCGCCGCGAGGACATCCCTTTGTTGGTCACGGGACTGCTTGCGCGCATCGCGGCTCGGCTTGAGCGCCCGCTACCAAAGATCACCCCTGACGCGCTGGCGCGACTGACTGCATACGACTGGCCTGGCAACGTCCGCGAGCTGGAGAACCGACTGAGCCAGGCCCTGCTGCAGACCCGCCATGCGCTGATCACCTCCGAGACGCTTGAGCTTTGCGGCGATGGAGCCAGCAGCGGCCGACAGCATGCGATGGGCCTGACCTCGATTGGAGGCCTCGACGACCAGGCGGGCGGTGTAGACAGCGGCCAGGCCGCGGTTCGACTCAGCCTCGACGAGGTCGCCGCTGGGCATATTCAGCGGGTGCTCGACCACACCCAGGGGCACAAGGGGCAGGCCTGCGAGATCCTCGGAATCTCACGGCCAGCGTTGGATCGCAAGATCGAGAAATACCAGCTTCGGGTCATGAAACGCTGAGTCCCAGAGCAACAACAGCCCTCCCGGAAAGGCTAGAAAACCGCCTCAATATCTCGGCACAGTCTTGTCGTTGTCGTCGTTGTCGTAACCGTCGCCTTGCAGAAACTCAATTACGCCAACGGCAACGACCTCGAAGGAAAGCTGAACCCAAGTCCGCCCGCCGAATGAGTACTCGCATCGTCTCTTGGCGCTCGGTCAGCGGTGCGTTCAGCGTTGTCGGTGACTGCCAGCATCAGCCGCCGTCGCGAGCACGTCATCCATCCAGCGCGGCAGGTCGATCTCGACCCGGGTGCCCTGCTCGGCCGTTGAGTGGATGGCAATCTGGCCACTCTGTTGTTCGACCAGCCGCCGCACGATGGCCAGCCCGAGCCCGGTGCCGCTGGCCTTGGTGCTGAAGAAGGGCTCGGTAAGGCGTGGCAACAGCGCCGCGGGGATCGGCTCACCGGTATTGTGCACCGCGAGCCGCACTGTGCTGGTGCCAGTCTGCGCCGAAATCTCAGTGATGCGCCAAGTCACCGCACTGCCGGCGGGCGCGGCTTCGCAGGCGTTGTCCGTCAAATTGGTCAGGATTTGCTGCAGGCGGTCGGGATCGGCCATCACCGCAAGCGCATCAGTTGGGCGTTCGAGTCGAATCGGCTGCCCGGGATGGCGTTCGCCGGTCGCCGCGAGATGCGCCTCAAGCAGCCCGCCGAGCTCGACTGGACGCGGGTCCAGACTCAAGGGCTTAGCATACAGCAAGATCTCTTCAAGCAGCCGTCGCATGCGCTCCGCCTCGCCCCGGGCCAGGTCCAGGCGACGCTGGGCCCGTGGCGCCTGCTCGGACTCGATCAGATAACCTAGCGCCATCGAGATCGTGGTGAGTGGCGTGCGTAATTCGTGCGCAATGCCGGCGGCGAACTCGCCAATCGCCGCCAGCCGCCCCTGCTCCGCCAAGCGCGCGGTGCGCCCAACCCCTTGGGTGAGCAGTTGCGCGATGTTGCCGAGCAGGCGCCGGCGGGCGCTGCCGAAACCCGCGCGATCGCGAGTCGCGAACACGACCACTGCCGGTATCGGCGTCTGGGTTTGTGCGGTCAGCGGCAGGAAGATCGCATCGCACATGCCGAGCGCGACCAGGTGCCGCAGCAGTTCATAGGCTGGATTCGCACCGGCGCGCTCCACCATGGCATCGACATAAAGCGGCGTCTCGTCGGCCAATACCCGCTCAAGCAGCGTGCCCTGAAGCCGATAGAGGCGCTGGTCGCCAAGCTGTGGTGCGCCATCAAGCCAGCTCGTCTCGACGCGGGCGCTCGCCCGGCGCTCGTCAATGAACACCAGACCGCTCCAGTCGCAGCCCAATAACGGTCTGAACTCGGTATTGAGCAGGCCCATCAGCTGATCCAGATCCTGGCCCTGCTGCAAGGCCTGGATCAACCGGTAGAGCAGGTCGAGGCGCTCGGAGAGTCGGTTGAAGCTGGCGCTGAGGTCTTGTAACTCGGTGGTGCCGAGCACCGGCAGCCGATAGCGAAAGTCGCCATCGGCAACACGCTGAAAGCCGGCCGTGGTGCGGCGCAGGGGCGCCAGTACCTTCCAGTGCAGCAGCCACAGCAGGAGCAACGCGATCATCAGGCTGAGAGCCGCCGCCGTCAGGGTACCCTGGGTCATGAGCTGGTACTCGCGTGCCGACCAGCTACCCAGCGCCTCCGCAAAGACCTCCACCGCCGCGTTCAGCCTGCTGTGAGCGTCGATTACCTGCTCAGCGGCCCATTCCAGGCGCGGCTCGCCCTGGTCGTCTCCCAGGGCTTTAAACAGCGCCGAGCGCTGTTGCTCCCAAGTCCGCTCCAGCGCCGCAATCGCCGTCTCGGACTCAAGACCCAGGTGAAGTTGCAGCCAGGCCGGCATCGGCATGGGCGTCAGGTCGCTGAAGTCGCCGCTCATGAAGCTGTCGACCAGGCCGTCAATGGCCGCGACCTGAGCCAGCAGATCTTGGTAATAGAGGCGCACGTCGCGGTAGTAGGTCGGATAATCGCGCGGCGCGTTCTGCCAATAGTTCATCGCCTGGGCGTGCATCTGCTCGACCGCCAGCTCGAGCTGCCCGGCACGGTTCACCAGTTCAATCGCGCCCAATTGACGTTGAAAGGCGCCGACCGTATACAGGCTCGCTCCGGTCAGCAGCAGCCCGAGTGCGAGATAGGCGGCGGCGACTTGGAAGCTCAAGCTGGCGAGACGGCGGGATAGGGGCATAGTTACATCAATCTTTTGGATGCATCGAGAATTCCGACGCATTAGCATACCGATAACCTTCCTGCGTCGCCGCGTCGCAAAGGCTATGAAGAGTCCAAGAACAAGGTGAGCGGTCTTGTGCTGGACGAGATGGAACCGCCGCGCTTGTTCCACCCTAGCCGAGCAGGTTGTTCTTGCGCTAAGACTAAGCCGCTCGTCGCAACGCCCGCAAGCCATGGTTCCCCGGCGAGACCAGGTGTCTGGGCGCCGCCGCCAAAGACCGTCGAAAGATTTCACCATCGACCCGGGTCTTTAGCGGGTGTGAGCCACAGGCCAAGTGCAAGCCAACCAAGGCTGCTGCCGGGGCTCTCAGTTCACACATCTCTTTTTTGTTATCGGAGTGATCCCATGTCTAGACCAATCATCACCTCAGCCGCCATCGTCGCCGGCACCGCCCTCGTTGGCACCCTGAGCATCGCCAATCTGGCCCAGGCCGGGGACAACCCCTTCGTGACCGAGCAGCTCGAAAGCGGCTATGTGCAGCTGGCCGCGGAAGGTAGCTGCGGCGAAGGCAAGTGCGGAGCCAAGGACGGGGGCGAAGGGCAATGCGGGGCCAAGGGCGAGGGCGAAGGCAAGTGCGGCGAGGGTAAGTGCGGTAATAAGGGCTGATCACGCCCTGATCTCCTAACCCAGCAGAGCCGGAACTATGGTCGTTGTCGTATGCTGAGTCGATTACGACAACGACAACGAGCATTATTCTACGATTCGTTCAAGCTTGCTGGTAAGGAACCAATAGACCAACGCGAGAAGCCAGCCATGAACACCAGGCTTTACCCCGTTCATGGCGCCGGTCTCGGTCTGCGGCGTGCGTTTCTCGCCGCCGCAGCCGAACAACCTCCGCCGGAGGTCTCCTTCTGGGAGATCGCGCCGGAGAATTGGATCGATGTCGGCGGCCGCTGGGGGCGGTTGCTGCGCGGTTTGACCGAGCGCCATCCCTTCGTCTGTCACGGCTTGTCGTTATCGATCGGCTCGCCGGCGCCATTGGATGTCGCTTTTGTGCAGGGCATCAAGGGCTTTCTTGATCAACACCAAATCCGCGCCTACACCGAGCATCTGAGCTACTGCTCGGATGACGGCCAGCTCTACGACCTGATGCCGATCCCGTTCACCGCCGAGGCGGTAAGGTATGTCGCTCAGCGCGTGCGCCAGGTGCAAGAGATCCTCGAACGACGCATCGCCCTGGAGAACGTCTCCTACTACGCCGCGCCCGGCCAGGAGTTGCGCGAGATCGACTTCATCAACGCGGTGCTCGACGAAGCCGACTGTGACCTGCTGCTGGATCTGAATAACATCGTCGTCAACAGCATCAATCATCGCTACGACCCAATCGCCTTCCTTGATGCCCTGCCCGCCGAGCGCATCGTCTACGGCCATATCGCCGGGCACTATGAAGAGGCGCCAGATCTGCGCATCGACACCCATGGGGCCGATGTGATCGAGCCAGTATGGGCCTTGTTAGAGCACGCCTATACGCGCTTCGGCGTCTTTCCGACCCTGCTGGAGCGCGATTTCAACATCCCGCCGCTCGCTGAACTCAGGGCCGAGGTCAAGCGGATCAGCGACATTCAGCGGCTGCACGCCAAACAGCGCGCAGCCCCCCGGATCACCGCCAGCGGAAACCTTGCTCATGCCTGAGCCCCATGCCCCAGCACAGGCGCCGGCCGCATTTATGCAGATTCAGCAGGCCTTCACCGCCCATCTGCGCGACCCCGAGCAGCAACCACCGCCGGCTGGCATTGAGGATCGCCGCATGCGGATCTATCGCGAGCTGATCTTCAACAACGTCGCTTCGCTGCTCGAGCAGGGCTTCCCGGTCCTGTACCAGTGTCTGAGTCGCGAGCGATGGCGAGCGCTGATTCGCGGCTTTTTGATCGCGCACCGCGCCGAGACGCCACTGTTCCCGGAACTGGGCCAGGAGCTGTTGGCCTACCTCAGCACCGAGGGCGCCTTGCGACCCGAAGACCCGCCCTTCGTGCTTGAGCTCGCCCATTACGAATGGGTCGAGACCGCTTTGACCTTCAGCGATGCCGAGGCCGGACCCGCGCTCGCTGATCCAAACGGCAATCTCCTTGATGGCGTGCCCCTGGTCTCGCCGCTGGCATGGAACCTCAGCTACCGCTTCCCGGTGCATCGCATCGGCCCGAGCTGCCAGCCGCAAGCGCCTGACCCGGAGCCGACCCATCTGGTCGTGTACCGCACGCGAGAGGAGCGTATTGAGTTTATGAAAATCAATCCTGTGACCCAGCGGCTGTTGGTGCTGCTGCAAGCACAGAGCGACCAGACCGGGCGAGACCTACTCGGTATCATCGCGCACGAGCTCCAACATCCAAGGCCGCCGCAGCTGATGGAGGCCGGCCACGCCCTGCTCAACGATCTGCGTGAGCGCCAGATCCTGCTCGGCACCCGCCGCCAGTGACCGCGCCAAGCGGATGCGTAACCGCGTCACCGCTCGGCTCAAGGACGCCGAGCTCACCGAAAACCCAACTCCATAAACTCGCCGCCGCCTCGGGGCGGTATGGCGAGTAACCGATGCATGTCGAGCTACTGGACGAATTCGAATGCCGGCTGGGAGCATTTGGCAAGTCCGGTGCAAATTGACCGGTCTCGGCCTGAACGCCCTCCAAGGCAACCATCATGAACGCTCACCCAGTGCATCGCGCAGTCTTTGGCGCGCGCGAAACAGCCGCGTGCCAGCACCTGCCGAGGTCAGACCCAGGCGTGTCGCGATCTCCTGCTGGGAGAGACCATGCAGCACCTGCAAGATCAGCGGCTCGCGATACTCCGCCGGCAGTGCACCCAGCGCCCGACGCAAGACAAAGGCATCGGTGGAGGTGTCAAAGTCCGCAGCCGCCTGAGCTGGCAGCTCCTCGGTCGGCATCGCGCTTTCCTGGGGTTGGATGCGCTCGAAGCGCCGTGCGTTCTCGCGCCGCACAATGGTCTTCATCCAGCCCAGCGCCGCGGTTGGATTCCGCAGCCGCTCGAACGAGCGCCAGGCCCGCAGCAGGCTGTCCTGGACCAGATCCTCGGCGATCTGCTTGTCGCCAGATAACCGATAGGCGTACTTGAAGAGACTGTGCCGATGGGTCTCGGCAAGGACCTCGAAGCTCGGCGCCGCAATGGCAGTGGTCGATGAGGTGGAGGCGAGCGCAGCAGAGCTGGACATGGTCAGGACTCCCGATGTTGATGAGTGAACCTGCCTGCTCTACAGCAGCCGTCGTGCCAAGCTTTAAGTTACTGTTTTAATTTGATTTTATGGAGATTTCGTCAACCTAAAAGCATGTTTCGTTAAAACGATCCGTTACAACGCGGTATCGAGTCGTCGCGCTGCGCCCGAGCGCTTTCGGTCATCGGCACGAAAGATCTGCCGCGCGCAGCGGGTCTTAACCTGGTATTCCAAGCGCTGTAGGCTTCGCGTCGAGGGCTTAAACCGTGAACTGCCTCTCCTTTCGTCGACAACTGTTGGTTGATCCCTACCATCGAAAAGCCGATCTCCAAGCCCACGCGGCAGGCTGTGCCCCTTGTGCACGGGCGCTGCGGCGAGCGCTGGCCTTCGAAGATCGTCTCAAGGCGGCGTTGCTGCTGGAGGTTGCCGACACGACCGACGATGACGCGCAACACGCGACCGAGTCCGCTGGCCACGGCGATGCTAAGCCGCGGGAGTCCGTCTGTTAGCTAATGGCGATGGCGAGGCCTTGAGCCCCATCGGCGATCCGTACAGGCGAGGCAAGCCGGGGCGCATCGATCTGATGTGGTCGCCGATGCCGGATGCGGTCGGCTATGACCTGTATCGCCCAAGCGCCAGCTATGGCGGAAAGCGCCGTTGTGAGAAGCGGCGTCTGGCGCGTACCGCGCGACGTTCAATCTCCGCGGCAGACCTGAGCCAGCCTTGCTGTTCGAGAAAGGTCAGAAAGGCACGGGTACTGACCTTGCGGCAATTGTCGGGCAGAAGAAAACTCGCCCTGGCGATTTTGTGGTCTTCGAACAGAAAAACGCCAGTCCGTGCAGGTGCTTCTAGCGCAAGGCCATTCATCACCTCTTGAATTGCCAGTTCCCCGAGACTGGCCTTGCGTGGTCGCTCAAGGGTCTTTGAGCACAGTGCTTCGTAGCGGGACGAGATCCGAGTAGACAGCACTGCAATCCCCCGTTCGCTCGCCCATTCGCCGAGTCGATGGCTTGTCGGGGTCTCGTTACGGGTCACTTCGTGCAACACCATGTCCACCAAGGCCAAGGCCCATCCCGGCGCGAGTAACAGGTCCAGCGCGTCGGCGTAGGCCAGAGTGATGAGCGGCCCGGCATCCGGAAGCAGCACGCTTTGTCGATCTGCATCCGGCCTTCTCCCGCTCACGGGACCAGGTCGTTTAAGGTATCGACCATCTTCCGAGTCGCTTGATTGCTCAGTCTCGGCATGGGCAAGCGGGCCTGGGTCATCAGCAGAAAAAGATCCTCTTCGTTGTCGAGTTCGAGTTCAGCCATTGTCCTTAGGTCGTCGATGCGTCCGAGGGAGAAGTCCAGCAGGGTCCGATAGTTCTTATTGCCAGTCGCCTCCGCTGCTTCGAAGGTTTCAACCAGAAAGCGAAGTTCCGCGCCAAACAGGGCATTGACCGAGGTCTCGGACTTGGCCGCGATGACCTTGGCGCGCTTGAGTAGGTCACGGTCAATGGACGCAGTAAAATTAACGGTCGTAGACATGGCCATAAGCTACCAATAAATGGGGTTTGACACACAAGCAAGTGTAGCGCATGTTTAAGTGTTGGACGGGGCAGGATTTGGCCTCGCGCCCAGTCTCTCCGCCTCAACAGCAGGACAATGGGTTTGGCCGACCCGCTTTTCGTGCCTTTAGGCCGTCACGCACCGGGGCCGTGCGGTCGAGATGGTTGCAGGCGTCCGGTGTGATCGGTCACCATGGGCCATTGGGCATTGGCCCCCTATCGCATCAGAACTGCCGAACACTGATCGCTTAACATTGGGAGGTGCGGAGCGCATGCGTATCATCGACACCGAGGCACAGGTCATCTCGGACCTAAAAGCAGAGGGCCGCATCCTGGCGGAGAAGCAATATCCGGTTTTTAAGGTCACCACGGTTCGGCATCCGACGCTGGGCAAGCTGATCCTGATCGAAGACAACAATGGCAACGGCGCCTTGGTCGAGGCGGAGGAATAATTGATCGTGTCTGTCAATCCCCAGTGTATCGAGCAGGCCAGAGGGGCAGGCATGTCCGACGCCGCCTGGATGCAGCAACAGGGCCAGCACTCGCTGGAGCGCCTATTGCCGCGCCTCGAACAACGTTTTAGCGGCGCGGTGGAGGAGGTGGAGTGGGTCGCCTACGTGGAGCGGCTGGAAGGCCACTTTCCACGTTTGTTCAAGCACTTGTATGGCCTCTACGGCGGCCATTACGACTTCTTCTATCATTTGGAGAGCATCCTCGCGTCCGCGACCGAGATGTGGATCGCGCGCTCGCCGGAAATGAAGGCGCTCGACGCCATGCGCCGAGCCGACCCGACCTGGTATCAGTCCAACCGCATGGTCGGCGCCATGTGTTACGTGGATCTGTTTGCCGGCGATTTGGCCGGCTTGCGCGAGCGTATCCCCTATCTGACCGAACTAGGCATCACCTATCTGCACTTGATGCCGGTGTTCAAGAGTCCCGACGGTGACGACGACGGCGGCTATGCGGTGAGCAGTTATCGAGAGGTGGACCCGCAACTCGGCAGCATGGAGGAACTGGCGGAACTGGCCACTGAGTTGCGCCACCATGGCATCTCGCTGACGCTGGATTTCGTGTTCAATCACACCAGCGACGAGCACGACTGGGCGCGGGCGGCCATGTCTGGTGACCTGCGCCGCCAGGCCTACTATCGGATGTATCCGGATCGCACACTGCCGGATCAGTACGAGCGGACCATGCCCGAGGTCTTCACCGAGGACCACCCCGGCGCCTTTACCTACCGAACCGGCATCAGGAAATGGGTCTGGACGACCTTCCATACCTATCAATGGGATCTGAACTACGAGAATCCCGAACTGTTCAACCGCATGCTTGAGGAGATGTTGTTCCTGGCCAATCAGGGCGTCGAGATCCTGCGTCTGGATGCCGTCGCCTTCATCTGGAAACGCCTCGGTACCAACTCGCAGAATCTGCCCGAGGCGCATTGGGTGATCCAGGCGTTCAATGCGCTGGTCAGCATCGCCGCCCCGGCCATGGTGTTCAAGTCGGAGGCCATCGTGCATCCGGATCAGGTCAGGGAATACGTCAGTAACGACGAATGCCCACTATCTTACAACCCGCAACTAATGGCGCTGCTGTGGGACGCCCTGGCCACCCGCGACGTGCGGGTGCTGTTGCGCGCGATGGAGAGCCGTTTTGCCATCCCAGAAGGCTGTGCCTGGGTCAACTATGTGCGCGCCCACGATGACATCGGCTGGGCCTTCGCCGATGATGATGTCGCCGCGGTGGGCTTCGAGCCGGCGCCGCACCGCCGGTTTCTAACGCGCTTCTTCGTCGGCCGACACGAGGGCAGCTTCGCCCGTGGCGCGCCGTTCCAAGAAGACCCGACCACCGGCGATGCCCGCGTCTCCGGCACCTGTGCATCACTGACCGGCGTGGAGAAGGCCTTGGCCGAAAACGACGGCGAAGAGTTGGAATTCGGCATTCGCCGCATCCTGCTGATCCACGGTGTCATCATCACCATGGGCGGCATCCCGCTGTTGTATCTCGGCGACGAGATCGCGACCCTCAATAACTATGGTTATGATCAGGAGCCGGACAAAGTCGGCGATTCACGCTGGCTGCACCGCGGTCGGTTTGACTGGGAGCGGGCCGAGCAGCGCCGAGACAGGGAGACGGTGCCGGGACGTGTCTACGAGGGCCTGTTGCGGTTGCTGCAGGTGCGCGGCCAAAATCAGGCCTTTGCTCGCGGCGAGACCGAGTTTCTCGACAGCGGCAACAAGCACGTCTTTGGCTTTCTGCGCACCAACAGCGACTCCACGGTGTTCGTGCTGGCCAACTTTAGCGAGCACGAGCAGCGTCTGGAGGCGCGCAGACTGCGCCAGATGGGCATGCGCAAGACCATGGTGGACCTATTCGCTGGCCGTACCATCGTCGCAACCCAAGAGCTGTTGTTAGAGCCCTACCAGCTCATGGTCTTGTCTCGTTATTCTTGAACCTGCTGGGCCGGACATCGGTTGGCGGTTAGCCCCTGAGCCAGCGAGTGTCAAACCCGGCGAGTGTCAAACCCGGCGAATTTTAACCCAGCGAGTTGTTAACCCAGCGAGTTGTTAACCCAGCAAGTGTTGATCAAAGCGTCGAAGCATGCCCGTTGTCGATGTCGCAGTCGAGTGACCGCAAGACTAGGATGACGACAACGACAACGACACGACTCCGGCTATGCCAGTTAGGATGAAACTCAGGCTCCATCTGCTGGCTGGGCACTCTGCTGTTGATTTCAGTGCAGCACCGGCTTGGGAGGCGGTTCGGAATCGCCGTCGATCGCGGGTTCGGGTGCCCATTGTTCCGGTCGCCATTGGTCCATCCATTGCGACACCCCCTGCGCGGGCATCGGCGCGCCCATCAGCTTGCCCTGGCCGTAGCGGTAGCCCATGGATTCGAGCAGCGAGCGTTGCGCGGCCGTCTCGATACCCTCGGCGCTGACCAGGCAGCCCAACTCCTCGGCAATGCGCATCACGGTATGCGCCAGCCTCTGCGAGCGTTCACGGTGGGCGATGCCTTCGACGACGCTGGCGTCGAGCTTGATCATCTCGAAAGCGAAATCGGCCAACAAGGTCAGCGACGACAGACCGCTGCCGAAATCATCAACGGCGACCAGCAGATTGCGCCCGATCAGGCGCGGTAGTGCCTTGCGCACCAGCTCAGGATGCCGCGACATGGCGCTTTCCGGCAGATCGACGCGGATCGAGCCTGGGTCTACCGGATAGCGCTCGAAGGCGCGGTCGAGTTGGTCGAACAAGCGCTCGTCGGCAAGCTGCTGCGTCGACACATTGATGCTTAGATACTCTCCACGGCGCCATAGACCCGCCCGTTGCCAGTTGCTGACCTGATGGAAGGTCTGGTCGATGACCTGTGCGGATAGTTGCCGCACCAGCCCGCAGCGCTCCGCGGTAGGGAAGAATTCGGTCGCTGACAGCACCCCGCGCTCGGGGTGCCGCCAACGCAACAATGCCTCGAAGCCGACCGGACGCGATGAAGCCAACTCGAAAACCGGCTGGTAGTACAGCATCAGTTGCTCGGCTCCAAGCGCGGTGATCAACTCGGAGCGCATGCGGGCGCGCCGTTGCGCTTCGCGGCGCATGTGCGGCTCGAACAACACTTGGTGCCCGCCGCCCGCGCGCTTGGCCCGCAGCAAGGCCGTATCGGCGTCTTGGATGATGGCGTCGATATCGTCGTACTCGTCGTTCGCGATGACGACGCCGATACTGGCGCCGATGACGACCATGCGGCCATCGGCATCAAGCGGCTCGCGAAAGCGTGCGACGATGGAGGTCGCCGCACCCTCTGTCACCGACCGGTGCGTACCCGGGCGAAGCAGAATCAGGAAGGCGTCGCCGTCGAGCCGACCGATCGCATCGCTGGGCAAGTGCAGTTCCTGAAGCGCCCGTGCCGCGGCGATGAGCGCTCGGTCGCCGAGGCCTTGTCCGAGGCTGTCGTTGATCTGTTTGAAGTTGTCGAGATCGAGGAACAGCACGGCAAAACAGGCCGTGGTCTGCACTCTCACCTGGTTCAAGGCGTCGTCCATCCGCCGATATAGATAGGTGCGGTTCCAGAGGCCGGTCAGCGGGTCATGGCGTGCATCGTGCTCGAGTTTGGCATTCATGGACTGGCGGTCCGCCCGCAGACTCATCGCGAGCGCGATCATCCAACACAGCGATTCCACGAGTGTGCCGAGCAGGAAGGCGGAAGCCGCGGTGTCGGGCAGCGCCGCGCCGACAGGCAGGATGGTGAGCGCCTGAATGCCGCCGCCCAGCATGGACGCCAGCAGCCCCGCCGCGAACCAGCGCATGGCCGGTTCATGCTCTCCCCGCAGTCGGCACACCAGTAGCACGATGATCGAGACGATCAGCAGCGTCACCATTGCCGCGCCGACGCCATAGCCCCTATTGCTCCAGGCCGAGGCCAAGAAGGCCAGTGCGCAGAGCGCGACGCCGCCGATGATCAGGCGTCGCGTCGCAGCGGGCGGCTGCAAGTAGGCCAGCACCATGGTCGCCATGCCAGGCACGATGATGGCCATGGCCAGCGCCTGCATCAGCCGCGCATGCTCCGGTGCCGGCCAAAACGGCAACCAGGCGAAACCGAGCCCGAAGGTTTGTATCTGGAACAACTGCAAGGTACAGATGTAGAGGGTATAGGCCAGTGCCAGCGAACTACGCAGCCAGAGCATCAGACTAATGCCCGCCAGCAGCAGCACCGCCAGGATGCCGGTATAGGCTCCGAAGCCGATCCAGGAGCGGGCGGCCATGTCGCGGAATGCCGGTTCCGGCATCACATCGACCCATGGGCGGATCGACTTGTGATCGGCGACAATGGCGACCGGCGGAGTGGCACCCAATGCGGCTGGGATCAGTGTATTCGGCAAGAGGGCGTCGATGCCGCGGGCAGCGAACGCAACCGCGCGACCAGACAGGCCAGCGTAAACGCAGCCGCGGGCGTCTTCGGCCAGCACGATTAGGCGCTCCGCAACCGTATCGCGCGAGTAAATGACCTGAGCCGTGGCAGCCTGAGCCTTGGCTAAGCGAGGAAACGGAAATGCCCGCGATGGTGTCGCGGGTGGAATGGACGGCAGCGCGACCGGCGGACATCCGGCCGGCGCCCGTTCGGCGAGCGCGCCGTAGAGCTTTAGCCACTGCTCGGGCGTGAACGCTGCCGTCGCTATACTGGGCCAGACGCAGATGGCCAGCAGAAGCGGTATGGCAAGCCGGGTTCTCCAGCTGGTCGTGTCGCTAGTCGGGCGGGTGGTCGGATACATGGTGATCGGCGATGTCGGTTGTTGTTTTCCGAACTGATCATGATCGGCCCGGATTCGCGGCAATTCGCCCTATCCGTGAGCGATATCGATGCGGTGCCCGAGCCTACGAGCCGCCGCACCTTACGGGGTGGTGTACACAAAGACTCCAAGCCGCGATGATCAGGGAATCATCTGGCGCCGTCAAGCAATCTTAGGGGTGCGATCTGCGCATCCGTCGGCGGACTCGGCCTTGGAGTCCGTAGCCGGGTAAAATCGACGCTGTCTGCTGTTCAACGCCCGCAACTCAACGGACCCAAACATCCCGTGGAAAATCTCTCGGATCCCGGCTTCGTCCATCTGCACCTGCATACCGAATACTCGCTGGTCGACGGCCTGGTGCGCATCCAACCCTTGGTCAATGCCGCGGCAGCGGCGGGTATGCCGGCGGTTGCCGTCACTGATCACACCAACCTGTTCTGCCTAGTGCGCTTCTACAAGGCGGCGATGGCGGCCGGAATCAAGCCACTCGCCGGGACCGAACTGGCGGTGGTCAATCCGACCGATGCGACCAAGCCGCATCGGCTCGTGCTGCTGGTGCAGGACCTGGTGGGCTACAGGAACCTGACGCGGCTAATTTCGCGGGCCTATGTGGAGGGCCAGCATCAGGGGAAGGCGCAGGTGCAGCGCGACTGGGTATTGGAGGCCGCGGAGGGCCTCATCGCGCTCTCTGGCGGTGCCCGCGGCGACGTTGGGCGTGCACTGGTCGGTGGCCGCCGCGCCGACGCCGAAGCGTTGCTCGACGTTTGGCTGCGGGTGTTCGGCGACCGTTATTATCTAGAGCTGATGCGCACCGGGCGCGAAGATGACGCCGACTGCGTCGAGGCTAGCGTAGATCTCGCCATTGCCAAGGCCGTGCCGGTAGTGGCGACCAATGATGTCGCGTTCTTGCAGGCCGACGACTTCGATGCCCATGAGGTCCGTGTTTGCATTCATAACAGCCACACGCTGGATGACCCGCGCCGCCCCCATGACCATACCCCGGAGCAGTTTCTGCGCACCCCGGCCGAGATGGCGCTGCTATTCTCCGACATCCCAGAGGCGCTGGAGAACTCGGTGGAGATCGCCAAGCGCTGCAACCTGGAGTTGGCGCTGGGCAAGAGCTTCCTGCCGGACTCGCCCATCCCCGAGGGCATGACCATCGACGACTTCTTCAGCGCCGAGTCGCGCAAGGGGTTGGAGTGGCGCCTAGAGCGCACCTTCGACCGCGATGCACCTGACTATGCCGAGCAACGCAAGGTCTATGACGAGCGTCTGCGGATTGAGCTCGACGTGATCTGCCAGATGGGCTTTCCAGGCTATTTCCTGATCGTTGCCGACTTTATCCGATGGGCCAAGGACAACGGCATCCCGGTCGGACCCGGTCGCGGCTCCGGCGCCGGTTCGCTGGTGGCCTATGCGATGAAGATCACCGATCTTGATCCGATTGAGCATGAGCTACTGTTTGAGCGATTCTTAAACCCCGAGCGCGTGTCCATGCCCGACTTCGATATCGACTTCTGCATGGAGGGCCGCGACCGCGTTATCGACTATGTCGCCAGCAAATACGGCCGCGACGCGGTCTCGCAGATCATCACCTTCGGCACCATGGCGGCCAAGGCCGTGGTGCGCGATGTCGGCCGCGTGCTTGGGCATCCCTACGGCTTCGTTGACAAGGTCGCGAAGATGGTTCCCTTCGAACTTGGCATGACCCTGGACAAGGCTCTGGAAGAGAGTCAGGACCTAAAGACCGCCTACGAACAGGACGAGGCCGTTACTGCCATCATCGACATGGCGCGCAAGCTCGAAGGCGTCGCGCGCAATGCCGGCAAGCACGCTGGCGGCGTGGTCATTGCACCCACCAAGCTGACCGACTTCGCGCCGCTATACTGCGAGCCCGGCGGCGTCAATCTGGTGACGCAGTACGACAAGGACGACGTCGAGCAGGCGGGCCTGGTCAAGTTCGACTTCCTCGGCCTGCGCACGCTCACCATCATCGACTGGGCGCTGCGCACCATCAATGCCCAGCGCCTGGCCGACGGCCAGCCGCCGATCGACATCAACCTGATCGATCCCAAAGACGCCGACGCCTTCAAATTGTTGCAACGCTGCGAGACCACCGCGGTGTTCCAGCTCGAATCTCGCGGCATGAAGGAGCTGATCAAGAAGCTCCAGCCCGACAGCTTCGAGGACATGACCGCACTGGTCGCGCTGTTCCGACCCGGACCGCTGCAATCGGGCATGGTCGACGACTTCATCGACCGCAAGCATGGCCGCGCCGATGTTGCCTATCCGCATCCGGACCTGGAGCCCATCCTCAAGCCCACCTACGGCGTCATCCTGTATCAGGAACAGGTCATGCAGATCGCCCAGGTGCTGGCCGGCTACTCGCTCGGCGGTGCTGACCTACTGCGCCGCGCCATGGGCAAGAAAAAGCAATCCGAGATGGACAAGCAGCGCGCCATCTTCGAAAAAGGCGCCGGCGAGCGCGGCGTGGAGGCCAAGACCGCGACCTATATCTTTGACTTGATGGATAAGTTTGCCGGCTACGGCTTCAATAAATGTGTCGTCGGCGAGACCTTGATAGCCGATGCCGACACCGGCGAACTGCGTCAGGTGAAGGAGATCTATCGCAACGGGATCACCTCCGTCGCCAGCCTGCACCACTCCCGACAAATGGGCACAGGCGCGGTGGTTGCGGTGATGCAAAACGGCATCAAACCCGTGCTCAAACTCACCACCTCGCTCGGCAAGACTATTCGAGCGACTGGCAATCACCCTCTGCTGACGCCCTCCGGCTGGAAGGCATTGGAGGAACTCAAGCCTTACGATCGTATTGCGGCGCCGTCCATGTTGCCCGTGGAAGGGAGCGAAAGCTGGCCGGAGCACGAGTTGATCACGCTCGGCTGGACCCTCTCGGAAGGCAATACCTGTCACCCCAGCGGTTTCTATTTCTATAACAAGGACGCAGCGGCCAGGGACGACATTGTTGCCGCGGCATCGCAGTTCCCCGATACAGTGCCAACGGTGACCATGCGCCACGACCGCGCCGATACCTGGTGCGTCAACGTCGGTGCTGGACAAGACGCACGCCTGCGGACCGGTACCGGGCGCAGCGTTGCGCTTCGATCCGGAGCGCGTTTGTGGCTGGAAGCGCTAGACATGGTCGGGCATAAGGCAACGGAAAAGCATGTTCCGGCAGCGGTCTTTCGGCTGAACAATACGGACCTCGCGCTGCTGCTAGGGCGCCTATGGTCCGGAGACGGGTATGTCGCCGGAACTGACCGCAACAACATGACACCCTATCTAGCCAGTTCGTCGCATCGCCTAGTGAGTGAGTGTCAGCATCTCTTGCTGCGGCTAGGGATGGTCAGTCGTCTGACGGAGAAACGCTTTCCGTACAAAGACGGACGAGTTGGCTACACCCTGCACCTACTCGGTCGTTGTAGCATCGAGCGCTTTGTAGAGACGATCGGGCCTCGATTGATCGGCCGCGCGGTCGAGCTTGAGGCATTGAAGGCGTATCTCGATACCACGGCGGCTGATTTAGAATCGGTGGATACGCTGCTGGCTGAGATTGAACGGTTGGTTCGACGCGCAAAGGAAGCGAGCGGTCTGACTTGGGGGCAGGTCGAAGCGCAAGCCGAGCTCTTCTGGGAACGCATTGCCGTCATCCAACCGGACGGCGCGGCGATGACCTACGACCTCGAAGTGGCGGAGACCCACAACTTCGTTGCGAACGACATCATTGTTCACAATTCACATTCCGCCGCCTATGCGCTCGTCTCCTACCAAACCCTCTGGCTCAAGACCCACTATCCCGCGGCCTTCATGGCCGCGGTGCTGTCCGCGGACATGGACAACACCGATAAGGTGGTCACGCTAATCGACGAATGCCGGTCGATGAAGCTCCAGGTGGAGCCGCCCAAGATCAACCGCTCCGAGTTCATGTTCACCAGCCACGCCGATGGTGCCGGCAGCGTGATCTATGGCCTGGGTGCCATCAAGGGAGTCGGCGAATCCGCCATCGCTGCGATGCTGGAGGCACGCAAGACCGGGGGCCCATTCAAGGACATCTGGGACTTCTGCCGCCGCATCGACCTGCAAAAGGCCAACAAGCGCGTCCTCGAGGCCCTGATCCGGGCCGGCGCCCTGGATGATTTGGGTGCCGATAGCGCGCCTGATGCGCAGCCTGGCGCCGGCCGCAACCGCGCCACGCTGATCAACCAACTGCCGCTGGCCCTCAGGCTGGCCGAGCAGCAGCACGAACAGGAGGCCGCCGGCCAGGCCGATCTGTTCGGCGCCCTGGAGGGCGGACCTTCCGCTGCGCTGGCGCCAGACCCGCAGATCGCCGCCCGGCGCTGGCCCGACTGGGACGAAGAAGAACGCCTGCTGGGAGAAAAGGAAACGCTCGGCCTGTACCTGACTGGCCACCCCATCAACCGCTACGAGGCCGAGCTCAATGCCATGGCGAGCACGCGCATCGGCAAGCTGCTGGAGGGCGCCCAGAATGTGGCGACGCCGGGGGTGACGCACCTGCGCGGCAAGGACGATCGCGATGTGCGCACCGTCGTCGGCCTAGTGGTCGGCATGCGCAGCAACAAGACCAGCCGCGGGCGCATGGCATCGCTGACGCTCGACGATCGTACCGGTCGCATCGAGGCGACCGTGTTTAACGACGTCTACGAATCGACACGCGAACTGCTGGTGCCGGATACCATCCTCGCCGTCACCGGCAGCCTCAGGTCGGACGACTTCACCAACGGCTGGACCCTGATCGCCCGCGGCATCCGGACCTTGCAGGCCACCCGCGCCGAGCTTGCCGACCACCTGCTGGTCCGGCTCGACCTCAGCGAACCGGCCAGACACGCCGCCGGCGCTGAGCACCTGCGCCAACTGCAGGAGACCCTGGAGCCCTATCGCATCAATGACGGCCTAGCGTTGCGCGTCCACTACCTGCGACCAGGTGCCGAAGGCCACCTGCGCCTCGGCGAAGTCTGGCGCGTGGAGCCTGCCGACGCACTGCTGAAACGCCTGCGCCACCTCCTCGGCGAGGACGCCGTTGAGGTTGTCTACCAACGCGAACTGGTCCGCCGCCCCAGCCCAACGGAGCCGGCAAGCCCACCACGCTTGGTGGTGGTGAATTAGGGCTTTGCTTCTGGTGACGAAGCTCCAGCTTCATAACGGCGCCGCGGATGTCGTCATCGAGCTGATCTCCGAGAGCACCGCGGGCCTGGACAAGGGCAGCAAGAACCGGTTGCTGCTGAGATCAAAGCCCCGAACACCTCAGCTAGCCAGCCAGTCGCGGGCGGCATCCATCCCGGTGTTGCTGAGGCCGCGCACCTCGCCTGGCATCGCAAAACCACGACGATCGCGACGACCACCGGCGCGACATGGGCAGGCGAAACCGGAATCCCTCCACTATTTGGGGCGCGGGCCAGGCTTGCGCGGACGCAGATATCGGCCCAAGCGCGTCTCGATGCCTTGGACGAACTCATCCGCGCCGAGTGGGCGACCAGTGCGCGAGTGCAACTCGAGTTGTTCCGAGAACCCGTCGGCATCTGGTGCGGCGAGATGGCTGTGCCAATCGGGGACCAGCTTCAGCAGCGCTGGTACCTCGACCAGTTGATCCTTGGCCGCGCGCAGATGAGGCTGGGCGCTCGACCAGGGCCAGTCTTCGGGACTGGCGCACAGACCCGCCCTTGCGGGATAGCGCTCCACATAGCGCGCGGCTGCGAGCAAGTGCGGTTCGTCCAACACAACGGAGTGGAAGCGCTCTTGCCAGAGGCGTCCCCGCCAACCCTGGCGCAGGTTGATCATCCGCGTATAGCGGCGATGCGCCTCAGCGACCGCGCACCGCAAGCCGTCGGCGGAGCTCGGCACCATGATCAGCTGCACCTGGTTCGGCGTTAGGCAGTAGGCCCAGACGCGTGTGCCGCAGTCCCAGCACGACAGCGCCATGAGTCGGCGATACTCGGCGAAGTCCTCATCGCCGAAGAAGGTCTGTTGTCCCCGATAGCCGCGTTGTGTCAAGTGATGCGGAAGTCCGGGAACGACGACACGCGCGATTCTAGCCATTTCATCCACCGGTTGCTAGTGATTTCAAGGCAAGCCGAAGCCGTCGCGGTAGCATCCGCCGCCAGGGAATCCAGTATACTATTCGTGGAGAGCTAGGGCGCAACGCTCATGTCTGCAATAGGGCGCTAATGGCGGCCTCGCGGGTCAGCTTGGCGGCGGGTCGAATAGGTCCGGGATCGGCGCGCTATCGGCACGCCGGGGTGGGCGCAGCCCGAAATGCTGATAGGCCATCTGGGTCGCAACGCGACCGCGCGGCGTGCGCATCAAAAAGCCCTGCTGGATCAGGAAGGGTTCGAGTACATCTTCGATGGTGCCGCGCTCCTCGCCGATGGCCGCGGCCAGACTCTCGACGCCCACCGGGCCGCCGTCAAACTTCTTGATCACCGCCTCGAGCAGGCGCCGGTCCATGTGGTCGAAGCCCAAACCGTCTACCTTGAGCATGCCCAGCGCCTGGTCGGCCACGCCTCGGGTGATACGCCCGTCGGCCTTGACCTGGGCAAAGTCGCGCACCCGGCGCAGCAGCCGGTTGGCGATGCGCGGGGTGCCGCGAGAGCGGCGCGCGATCTCGGCGGCCCCGTCTGGCTCTGTTTCGATGGCCAGAATCTGCGCCGAGCGCTGGACGATCCAGGTCAGGTCCTCGGCGGAGTAATATTCCAACCGCTGCACGATGCCGAAGCGATCGCGCAGCGGCGAGGTCAATAGCCCCGCCCGCGTGGTCGCGCCGACGAGCGTGAACGGGGGCAGGTCCAGCTTGATCGAGCGCGCCGCCGGCCCGTCTCCGATCATGATGTCGAGCTGGAAGTCTTCCAACGCCGGATACAGCACCTCCTCCACCACCGGGCTCAGACGGTGGATCTCATCGACGAACAGCACGTCGCCGGACTCCAGGTTAGTCAACAGCGCGGCCAGGTCGCCGGGCTTCTCCAGCACCGGGCCGGATGTCTGGCGCAGGTTGACCTGCATCTCATGGGCGATGATATGCGACAGCGTGGTCTTGCCGAGCCCGGGCGGTCCGAAGATCAAGGTGTGATCCAGTGCCTCGCAGCGCCCGCGGGCGGCACCGATGAAGATCTCCATCTGCTCGCGCACCACCGGCTGGCCGACGTAATCCGCCAGCCTGCGCGGGCGGATCGCGCGGTCCAGCGCGCTGTCATCAGCGGCGGCTTGCGGATCGATGAGGCGGTCTGGGTCGGTCATGCAGGGCTCAGGCCAGAACAAAGACGGTGCACGATAGCACAGAGTTCGATTGGCCATTTTCGGCACGGACTCACGCAATGAGCCCCCTGCCGACGATACTTGGTCAAGAGGGTTTTGATCATGATCCAAGCCGGCCGCTCGCGACCCCGCGACGTCGGGGCTTACAGCCCCAACAATAGTTGGCCAGGATGGCCAGACTACGCAATCGGCTCGCCACAAGTGCCGAAGTGATGATCAAGGCCAGCATGACAAGGTCGGCGCTCGCAGCGGCCGACGCAACAGACGACAGTGCTTCTCATGAAGACCCGGTCAACAAACAGCAAATAGCGCCGCCGTTACTATGCACCCCAACACCCATGCCCAAGCGCTGCGGCAGTTGCGACAGCAGCCGACCTGGCGGCTGCTCTCGGCCGAGAACGCGCCGGCAATCATGGCCCTGATCCAGGCGCACCTGCTGGACGGCGCGCGCAAACTACCGGCGCCGCTGCTGGTCGAGCGTCTAGGTCGGGATCTGGAACGTCTGCGCGCCGAGGGCTGGGAGCTACCACAGCCGGCCAGCGCCTATCTGGCCGATTGGCTGGCGGCGGGCTGGCTGGAGCGCGGACTGTCGCCGGAGGCTGAAGAGGAATATGAGGCCAGCGCCGCGGCGGCCCAGGCAATCCGCTTTGCGCAAGGGTTATCGGAACAAAGGACGGTGGCCACCGAGAGCCGGCTCGGGCTGGTGATCTCGCAACTGGTGCAGTTGGCCGACGAGACCGAGACCGATCCGCAGCGTCGCATCGACCGCCTGTTGCGCGAGCGCGAGCGCATCGACGCGCGCATCGAGTCCGTGCGCTCCGGCCGGCTGGCGCCGCTGGCGGATGACCGCGCGCTGGAGCGTCTGCGCGAGATCATTGCGCTGAGCGACGAGTTGGCCGGAGACTTCCGGCGCGTCCGCGATGACTTCCGCAACCTGAACCGAGACCTGCGCGAGCGCATCGTCGACAACGACGGCCATCGCGGCGACGTGCTCAATGCGGTCTTTGCCGATGTCGATCTGATCGCCGACAGCAATGCCGGCAAGACCTTTCGCGCCTTCTGGCGCCTGCTGACCGACCCCAGTCAAAGCGCCGAGCTAGAAGCGGCGCTGGAGACCGTCATGCGCCGGGCCTTCGCGAGCCGTCTGCAACGCCGCGAGCGGCACGGCTTGTCGGGCCTGACCGGCACCCTGCTGGAGCGCGGCGGTGAGGTGCACGACGTGCTCTATCAGTTTGCGCGCGGCCTGAAGCAGTTCGTGCAGAGCCGCGAGTACCGCGAGCAGCAGCGCATGAGTACGCTGCTGAAGACCGCCCAGCGGCGCTCGCTGGCGCTGAAGGGAAGCATTCGGCCGCAACGGCCCCTGGAGCGGGATTTGACCCTGACCGGCGCATCGCTGCGCTCCTTGTCGCAATTGCGCCTGCACGACCCGAGCCTGGATGCGGTCGACGGCGGCATCGACCTGGCGGAGGGCGCCGCGATCTCGCTTACAGGCATCGCCGAGTTGGTGGCCCAATCCGAGATCGATTTCCGTACCCTCCAGGCGCATATCACCGAGTTGCTCGCCGAACGCGGGCAGATCAGCATCGCGGACCTGCTGGAGCGGTTTCCGGCCGAGCAGGGGCTCGGCACCCTGGTCGGCTATCTGGCGCTCGGCGTGCGCGACGGCATCGTCGCCGAGCACAGCGACCAGGTCAGCTGGCGCGGACTGGACGGCGTCGAGCGCCGCGCCCGTATCCCGCGCATCTACTTTGTGCGTCAATCAACAACCGGAGGCAGACAGCGTGGAAGAGCCTGACCTGACCATGAACGCAAGACCGACCATCGATGCCGCCGATGGCGCCGACAACACTGATGCCGTCGTTGGCGCCAACCACGACGGCGACGACGGTCAGCTCTATCCCGGCGATACCGGTCTGCTGCCGGAGATGGCGCGCCGCGCGCTGGTGCAGCTGCTGTCCGGCCCGTCGCTGGAGCAGGCCCGGCACTCTCGGCTCTGGCCCGCGCTGCTGCAATACCAGGCGCCGATTCGCTCCCGACTCGCCGACCTGTTTCTGGAGCTGATCCTGGACGCCGAGCGAGGCGTCGCCTTCACCCGGCAGGCCGACACCGGCGAGTTGGAGACCCCCATCCTGCTACGTCGATCGCCGCTGACCTTTCTCGACTCGGTGCTGCTGTTGTATCTACGCCAGGTGCTGGTGGAGGCCGACATGCGCGCGCAGCCGGCGCTGGTGGAGCGAGACGAGCTGGCGGAACAATTGCGCCTGTACGAGGCCGCCGACAACACCGACCGCGCCGGCTTCGAGAAGCGGATCAACAACGCCATCGAAAAGGCCAAAAAGAACAGCCTGCTGACGGCGGTGCGCGGCAACGCCGAGCGGTTTGAGGTCTCGGCCAGCCTGAAGCTGATCTTCGGCGCAGAAGAGATTGAACGATTGACGCTGCTCTACTCGGCGCTGCAGGATGCCGCATCATGAACCTACACCAGACCGAACGCACCGACGCCGACGCGGGCATCCAGGCCGACCGGGACGAGCAGTACCGACTCCGACGGCTCAGCCTGTTCAACTGGGGCACCTTCGCCGGCCTGCACGAGATACTGATCGCGCCGGACGGCTTTCTGTTCGTCGGACGCTCCGGCTCCGGCAAGTCCACGCTGCTCGACGCCTTTACCGCACTGCTGATCCCGCCCCGCTGGACTAGCTTCAACGCCGCCGCGCGCGAGGGCGAACGCGCCCGCGCCGACCGCAATCTGGTCACCTACGTGCGCGGCGCCTGGGCCGATCAATCCAGCCTCGACACCGGCGAGATCACCAGCCAGACCCTGCGCTCCAAGAGTACCTGGTCGGCGCTCAGCGCCGAATACGCGGACGGCAGCGGCGCGATTGTGACCTTGATCCAGGTCTTCTGGATACGCGGCACCGGCAACGCCACCACAGATCTGCGCCGGCACTACATGATCGCCGGCCGAGGCTTCGACATCCGCCGTGAACTGGCCGGGTTCGCCGAAGACCTAGACCTGCGCGGCCTGAAGAAGGCCTTGCCCGACCTGCATCACTTCAGCGAGTACGAACGCTACGGCGAACGTCTACGCCTGCTGCTACGCATCGACTCGCAAATGGCCCTGAAGCTGCTGCACAAGACGCAGTCGGCCAAGAACCTGGGGGACCTGAACAGCTTTCTGCGCGAGTTCATGTTGGACCCGCCGCGCACCTTCGAGGTCGCCGACCGGCTGGTGGCGGAGTTCGTCGAGCTGGATCAGGCGCATCAGGCCGTGATCACGGCGCGCCGGCAGATCGAGGTGCTGACACCCGCCCGCGACGCCTGCGACGACCATCAGCACAGTGAGCAGCGCCTACTCGGGCTGGACCGCCAACTCGCCGCGATCGACCCTTACCTGAAGCTGCGCCGACGGGACCTGCTGGAGGCGGAGCTGACCCGGCTCGCCACCGAGGACCACGCGTTGGCCGGCCACGAGTCCCGGCAACAGGCCCGCGTCGATCAAGACGAGGACAGTGTGCAGCGGCTGGAGGAACGCCATCGCGCCCAAGGCGGTGGCCGCATTGAAGACCTGCAGCGCGGCATTGATCAGGCCGGGCGCGAGCGCGACAAGCGCCTCGGCCATCGCGGCGACGCGGCTCGGCTGTGCCAGGGCCTGGGCTGGGAGCTGCCCGAGCGACCGGAGGCACTGGCCGCGCTGACCGAGCGCGCCCGCGCGCTGGTGGAGCGCTGGCAGCAAGCGCAGGACGAAACCGAGCAGCAGCGCGATGCGGTACGCGATCGGCACCAGGCGCTGTCGGCCGATCTCAACGAGGCCGAGGCCGAGCTCAAGGCCCTGCTGCGGCAGCCATCGAACATCCCGGCGCGGATGCTGGCGCTGCGCGCTCGGATCGCCGAGGGTCTGGGTATCCCGGAGGCGGCGCTGCCCTTTGTCGGCGAGCTGGTGCAGGTGCGCCCCGAGGCGGCGGCATGGAGCGGGGCCATCGAGCGGGTACTGCACAGCTTCGCCACCTCGCTGTTGGTGCAGGAGCCACGCTATGCGGCGGTCTCGCGCTACGTCAACGATATCCACCTGGGCCAGCGGCTGGTCTATCACCGCGTCAGCCTCGGGCAGGCGCGCACCACCAACCGCATCGGCAGCCAGTCCCTGGTCGCCAAGCTCGACCTCAAGCCTTCCCCTTACCGCGACTGGCTGTTCGACGAGCTGAGCCGCCGCTTCGACTACCGCTGCGCGGACAATCTGCGTGCCTTCCAGGAAGCCGAGCGCGCGGTGACGCGCGAGGGCCAGGTCAAACACGGCCGCGGCCGGCACGAAAAGGACGACCGCCATCGCATCGACGACCGGGGTCGCTGGGTGCTCGGGTTCGATAACCGCGACAAGCTGGAACTGTTCCGGCGGCGGGTCGGCGAGCTGCGCACCGCGCAGGCGCAATGCGATGCCGAGCTTAGGAAACTGACCGAGCAGCGCAACCAGTCGAACCAGCACGCGCTGTCCTGCCGGCAATTGATGAACCTCCGCTGGGAGGACATTGATGTCGCGACCCAACTCGATCTGATCCAGGGCCTGGAGACGCAATTGCGCGTCCTGCGCGACGACAACCGCGACCTGGCCGAGCTCGGTGGGCAGCTTGATACAGCAAGAGCGGCGCTGCGCACCACGCGTGAGGCCCTGGATGACACCCGCGCCCGGCGCAGACAAATCGAACAGAGCAAGAATACCCACAACCAGAACCTGGCCGAACTGGACCGCGACCTGGCCGATTGCGTCATCGCGGAAGCGCAGCAAGAGGCGCTGGCCGAGCGCTTCGAGACCGCCCAGACCCTGCTGACCCTTGCCAACCTGAGCGATCGGGGCCGTCTCGTCGAGCGGCGCATCAATGAAGAGCGTCGGTCGTGCATTGACGATCGCAATCGGCTCGCGACGTTGATCGAGCGCCGGTTCGGCGAGTTCAAGCGCGGCTGGCCTCTGGAGGCCGCGGATCTGGATGAGACGCTGGCATCGGCGCCCGAGTATCTGGCGCTGCTGACAGGCATTGAGCAGGACGGCCTACCGCGCTTTGAAGAGCGCTTCTCGAATCTGCTCAAGGACCAAAGCACCGAGAACCTGGCGGCGCTGAGCCGGCACGTCGAGGAGGCCCGCAAACAGATCCGCGAGCGCATGGAACTGGTCAACGAGGGCCTCGCCGAGGCCGAGTTCAACACCGGCACGCACCTGCGGATCGAGGTCGGCGAGCGCCATTTGCCGGACGTGCCGCGGTTCCGCGAGCAGGTGCGCGAGGTACTCGAGCACGTTTGGACCAGCACCCTGGATACCGCCGACGCCGAGACTAGGTTCAAGGTCCTGTCCGACATCGTCAAGCGCCTCTCCAGCGACGAACCGGACGACAAGCGCTGGCGCCAGCAGGTGCTTGATGTGCGCCTGCATGTCGAATTCATCGGCCGCGAGCTCGACACGGACGGGCAAGAGGTCGAGATCTACCGCTCCGGGGCCGGCAAGTCCGGCGGCCAGCGCGAGAAGCTCGCGACCACCTGCCTGGCCGCGGCCCTACGCTATCAGCTCGGCGGGCGCGAGGGCGGCCTGCCGCAATTCGCACCGGTGATCCTCGACGAGGCCTTCGGCAAGGCCGACAACGAATTTACCGAGCTGGCCATGCGCATCTTCGAGCGCTTCGGCTTCCAGATGATCGTCGCCACGCCGCTAAAGGCCGTGATGACGCTGGAGCCCTTCATCGGCGGTGCCTGTTTCGTCGCCATCGAAGACCGCAAGCACTCCACCACCTTGCAGGTCGCCTACGATCACGAGCACCGTCGTCTAGCGCTGCCGCAACCGGCTCCGGGGCCAAAGCGAACACCAGCGCAGATGGCCAGGCCGCAACCGAGCGAGTCGCAACAACCGTCTCCGCGCACACCGCAGCCGCCTACTCAGACTCCATCGCAACCATCGCCACGACCCTGACTCGATGGCCAAGACGCACCGGTTTGAACCTGCGGCAGTCGTCCGCCAACTGCGTCGGCGCTGGAACGGCAAGCATCGCGCCTGGCTCGACGGCGGCGGCAACTGGCCGCTGCAGATCCTGCTTGGGGCGCCAACCGAGCGAGAAGCGACGCAAGACCTGGCCGGCATGAGCGGTTGGATCCATGCCTGGCAGCAAGGCCGATTCCCCGGCGAGCTGATCTGGACCGAGCGCCAATGGCCCGGCTTGGGCCGGCAGCGGTTGCCGGAGCGGGTATCGATCCCGAACCCAGCCAGCGTCGCCGACTGGATCGGCGAGCAGACCCGTTGGCTCGGCGCCGAGGCAAGGGCAACCCGGCTGCGCGCCGAGCTGCAACGGCCGGAGCTATCGCTGGGGCGCCATTTTGACTGGCTGGCCGATGCAGCCGATACCGAGTTCGAGCGCCTGCTGTCGGTGTTGCGTTGGATCAGGACTCATCCAGACTCCGGCCTTTACGTCCGCCAGTTGCCGATTCCCGGCGTCGACACCAAATGGCTCGCCGCGAACCGCACCCGGGTCTGCGATCTGCTGCGCAAAGTCACCGGGCAAGACGGCGACCTGCACCATCTCGCCGGACTGCGCCGCGAACCCGATCTGTTGCGCCTGCGCATCCTTGATCCTGCGCTGCGAGCCGTTGTCGGCGGCCTGTCCGATCTCAGCGCGCCGGTGCACGACATCGCCGCACTGCCGCTGCAACCAGAACGCATCCTCATCGTCGAGAACTTGCAGACCGGCCTGGCCATGACCGACCTGCCAGGCACGCTTTGCTTCATGGCACGCGGCTATGCCGTCGAGGTCTTCACCGAGATCACTTGGCTCGAGGGTTGCCGCTGCCACTACTGGGGCGATCTCGACACCCACGGCTTCGGTATCTTAAACCGCTTGCGGCACCAGCTTCCCCAGGCCCAATCATTGCTGATGGATGCAGACACCCTGCTCGCCCACCAGGCCCTTTGGCAAGCGGAAGACAAGCCTGTCACTGGCACCCTAGATCGGCTCACCGGTGCCGAACAGGCCGTTTTCGAAGGCTTACTGGCCAATCGATGGGGCCATCATGTTCGACTGGAACAGGAACGCATCGACTGGCTATACGCCTGGCGACGTATCCGGGCTCTGGGGGATAGGTTTCGAATGGAACCGAAACGCCGTTCAACAGCAAACTGATAGACGTCCCCAGAAACATTCGGCGTCGGCCAATTTGGGTCGGTGCGCCCATCGGGAAATAAAACAGGATGTTGACCATCAGCAAGGTCGCCAGGGCCACCAGCGACAGCGGTGGCGTGACGTCGGTGACAAGCCCCGATATCGCGAGGATGCCGGAGTTACCTAGACCCTGTTTCACCCGCGCGTTATCTCAGGCCGCCCCCTTCGCTCGACCCGCATGACCAGGCGTCATCGCTCGTATGCTGAGGTCGTCGAGCACGATTCCCCAGGCGGGACTGACACCCGCTAGAACACACCATCAAGCGCGACGAGGAGCTGAAGCGGCAGGCGCCGCGGCCGTGGCATTGGCGGACCATCGCTGGTCCAACAGCAAGCGATCACTCACCGACGGTAAGCTATGCAGCTATTGCGTCATTTTCGGATGAAAGCCATCCGGGGCCGAGGGCCGGTCTCGCGCCACCAGCAGAAGGATCGCAACCTCGGTGTGGGATCACTCCGCCACGCGGCCTTCGCATCTGATTCAGAGCACTTGCTCGACTGGAACAAAGGGGTATCCCAGGTCTTGAGCGACCGCCTCGCAGGTCACCTTGCCACCACAGACATTGAGACCTTGGCGCAGGTGCGGGTCCTTGGACAATGCCGCTTTCCAGCCCAGATCGGCGATCTTCAGCGTGAAGGGTAGCGTCGCGTTGTTGAGGGCGTAGGTGGATGTGCGCGCAACCGCCCCCGGCATGTTGGCGACGCAGTAGTGGACCACGCCCTGTTCGATATAGGTCGGGTCGGCATGGGTGGTCGCCCGGGAGGTTTCGAAACAGCCGCCTTGGTCGATGGCGACATCGACGATCGCGACCCCTGGGGCCATCTGATCAAGCATTGAGCGCGTGACCAGCTTCGGCGCCGCGGCACCGGGGATCAACACGGCGCCAATAACCAGGTCCGCTTGCAGCACATAATCACTCAGGGCCTGGCGCGTCGAGAATACGACCTTGGCGCTGGCCTCGAAGTGGTTGGACAGACGTTCCAGCGTCGTCGGGTTGCGATCTAGGATGGTCACGTCCGCGTGCATGCCGACCGCGATCTGAGCGGCATTGAACCCGACCACACCACCGCCGATGACCACCACCTTGGCCGGCGCCACACCCGGTACACCTCCGAGCAGCAAGCCGCGCCCACCATGGGATTTCTCCAGCGCCGACGCGCCGGCCTGAATTGACATGCGCCCGGCCACCTGACTCATTGGCTTGAGCAGCGGAAGTCCGCCGGCGCTGTCGGTAACGGTCTCGTAGGCGATGCAAACCGCGCCGGAATCCACCAGATCGCGCGTCTGATCGGGGTCCGGGGCCAGGTGCAGATAAGTAAATAGGATCTGTCCCTCGCGCAGACGCGCCCGCTCGACGGCCTGAGGCTCTTTGACCTTGACGATCATCTCGGCCCCCTCGAATACCGCCCCGGCAGAATTGACGACCTCAGCACCAGCTGCGCGGTAGTCGTCGTCGGTCGCGGAGATGCCCAAGCCAGCTTCTGTCTCGACCAGCACCGAATGGCCATGGTGGACGGCCTCGGCGACCGACTCAGGGGTCATGCCGACCCGATACTCGTTATTTTTGATCTCTTTGGGGATGCCGATCTTCATTTTTTTCTGGACCTAGGGGGATTAACCAGGGAAACGGGCGCATCTTGTGCAACTTGAGCGATGGACTCAAACGCAGCGCCCTGTTCGACACAAGTCAGTTTTGGCCCGAGACGGTTCGACCAAAATTACAGAAAGGCAGCCGCGCTAAGCGGTGCCTCGGGAAGAGCCCAACAACCGGTCCGCCGATTGTCGAGTCTAGCGCAAAACCGCGGCTCGACGCAGTCATGGCGATGCCGCCAACAGGCCCGCTGGGCGAGTAGACCTTGACGGCCGCGACCGCGGACGCCGCTCCCTAGATGGAGACGTCAGGAGAACAGGTGAAGCGTCGAAATAGGGTCTCGGCATTGGCGCCGGTTTCGGCAATGGTCAGCACGTTGGTCTGTAGATCGAGCTGCAGCCTACCGTCACGGGCCTCCACCTGTCGCCCATCGAACCAAAGGGCGTGGCTCGCGGTCAGATCGGGAGTCTCGCTTTCGATGCGGGCCAGCTCGGTCGCTGCCGTTCCGGTTGGATCGGCCTTGATCACGGACAGACGCACCGGCGCCGTTTCCAGAGGCGGCTCCTCGCGATAGTCCACTTGGCCTGCGTCGCCGAAGACAACATGCTTCATTGGTTGCTCGGTACAGACCAGACCGATGCGACCTAGCGGCTCGGCGGCATAGCCGACCGGGGACAGCAGCAGCGACAAGACGCTGATTCGAATCAAGATGGCGACTGTTGGCAAGGTTCGGCTCCTCTTGTTGAGATGGAACGGCACGGATGGAGATCGACGATGCGTGACGCCCACCCCGAATCCGGTCCTTAGCAGCGTCAGTCCTGGTCCAGTTCGGCGAGGATGTTTCGCGCCACCCGGCGCTGATCGTCGTCGCCGTCTTCAAGCACGCGATAGAGCAGGGCCCGGGCAGCGCCGATGCTGCCCGCGGCTCGTAGTTCGTTGGCGCGCAGGATCATGGCCTCGACCAAGTCGGGGCCGGACTCGTCGATATCCTCGGCGGCCTCCTCGGCCTCAATGGCGTCAAGCTCCGCATCCATCTCCGCGTCGGTCATCGGGCGGAAACGTCCGGGCTCATCGATATCGCCGCCGTCGATGTCTCGGCCCACCGGGCTGCTCTCGTAGACTGCCTCGGGTTTGTTGCCAGAGGTGACCTCATTCCTGCTAGCGGCAACCGGCGACTGAGCCGGAGCGCTTGGGGCAGGAGGCGGCTGGGGCCGTACCGGGCTCGCCTGTGGTGGCGGTCCGGCACCGCCATCGTCGGCAATGGTCTGACGCTGGCGTTGGAAGAAGCGGGAGAAGAAGATTCCAAGCTCGAACAACAGCCACATCGGCACCGCCAGCAGCGTTTGGCTCACCACATCCGGCGGCGTCAGTAGCATGCCGGCGACGAATACGCCGACGATGACGTAGGGCCGCTTCTGCGCCAGCGCCGCCGGCGTGGTGGCACCGATGGCGACCAGCAAGATGGTCGCAATCGGGATCTCGAAGGCGATACCGAAGGCGAAGAACAGCTTGAGCACGAACTCCAAATAGAAGGCGATATCCGGCATCTGCGCAACACCTTCGGGCGTCACTGATGTAAAGAAGCCGAACACGAGGGGAAAGACAACAAAATAAGCAAAGGCCATGCCCAAGTAGAAGAGCACGATGCTCGACGCCAATAGCGGCACGCCAAGACGCTTCTCATGCGTGTACAGGCCGGGCGCAACGAAGCCCCATACCTGAAAAAGCAGGTAGGGCATCGCAACAAACACCGCTGCTACCAAAGCCAACTTGAAAGGCGTCAAGAACGGCGAGGCCACCTGCGTTGCGATCATCTGCGAGCCTTCCGGCAACTGGGCGCGGATAGGCTCGGCAATGAAGGTGTAGACCTCGTTGGCGAAGGGGAACAGCACCAGAAAGACCAGCAGGATGGCGATGACCATGTGCAACAGCCGGTCGCGCAACTCCACCAGATGTGACATGAACGGCTGTTCGGCGCCGAGCCCGTCGTCGGGTTCTCCGTTGGATGCTGGCAGGCTCATCGGTAGGTGATCATTTGGCGAAACTTCAGGGGGCGAGACTTCAGAGGGTGGTCGTCGGTCGGCGACCAGCAATTAGGCCGCAACTTGGTGCGAAAGGCCGCCCCCGCCGCGGCATGTTCCCGAAGACTTGCCTATGGTTGGTTAGAGTCGGCCGTATCCCCGGCGGGGCCACGGGAGTCCCGCGGCGTTGTGGCAGGCGGCTGATGCATGGCTCCGCCGCTCGGGCGCGGCGGACGGCCAGCATGGCCCGAAGTCGACCGGTCGCTGGACCGCAACCCGCCGTCGTCTTCGATAATTGATTTCAGCGGATTGCTCTCGGCCTGTTTGCGCAGGATCTCTTTCAATTCCTCGGCTTTGATCTCGCGGTCGATCTCGTCCTTCACCGAGGCAAAGGCACGCCGCGCGTGCCCCATCCAGAGCCCGGCGGTCCGCGCCAGTTTGGGCAGCCGCTCTGGGCCTACCACTAGCAGCGCCACCACGCCGATTAGGACCAGTTCAAGTGCTCCGATGTCAAACATCGCGACCGCTCCGTCGGGCCCTGTTGCGATCAGGCCTTGGTCTTGTCGCCGGACTTGGCGGCCGTCGGATTGGGCTGCGCGGCATGATTGGCTTTAGTCGCATCGGCGGTCTCAGCAGCTATCCCATCAGGCGCGCTGTCGATCTGCTGTGGCTGCTCCTCATCGGAGGCGTCCTTGTCGCCGCCCATAGCCGAGCGGAAACCCTTGACGGCACCGCCGAGGTCCGAACCGATGTTCTTCAGCTTCTTGGTACCGAACAATAACAACACGATGATCAGCACGATCAACAGTTGCCAGATACTGATTCCACCCATACCCATGCCGACCTCCGAGACCACCCGACTGGGCAGTCAAACATTGCTTTACCTGGTGCGCGATTGATTGCGGACGATGCGACCGCCGTGGATAGCCTGAAGCATTGTGGGATCAGGTACCGATACGGGGCCGTGCCATCACCGTTAGGCATAGCCGTCGCAGCACCGTTCGCGGACTCGCGATGATAGCGCAAATGCGGCGGCGTATGCAGAAACGCCGACCTAGAATATCATTTGGTGCGGCTGGCTTTTTCCACAAGCCCCGAGAGGCCAAAACGTCGATCCAACTCCGCAAGCACCGCGTCCGGATGCATCCCCTCGTGCGACAGCAGCAGGAGCGAATGGAACCACAGATCGGCAACCTCGTAGACGATCTTATCCGCGTCCCCGTCTTTGGCGGCCATGACGGTCTCTGTAGCTTCTTCCCCAATCTTCTTCAAGATCGCGTCAAGGCCCTTGGCGTAAAGCTTCGCCACATAGGAGGATTCGGGGTCCGCCACCTTGCGCTCTTCGAGCACCTCGGCCAGGCGATTCAGGACGTCGGACATACTAGCGTCTCCGGCTGCACGACAAGCCGCATACGAACGCGGTCAAGCACGCTGGTTCTGCGACTGATAGTAATTCATCAAGATTTGCGCCACCTCCGGCCGTGAGAACTCCGCTGGCGGCGCAACGCCGCTACCCAGCAGCTCCCGGACCTTGGTGCCGGACAGCAGTACGAAGTCGTCTTTGGTATGGTCGGGTGCCTCGCGCATCATCACCACCTTGTTCAGTTTTTTCGAGTAGGCGGTGTGGTCGGCCTTGAAGATCTCGATATCGAGACTGCCCTTGGGCACCTGATCGTCAAAGATCGCCTGGGCATCGAATGCGCCGTAGTAGTCACCAACGCCAGCGTGATCACGTCCGATAATGAAATGGGTCGCCCCCAAGTTTTGCCGGAAATAGGCGTGCAACACGGCCTCGCGCGGACCAGCATAGAGCATATCGAACCCATAGCCGGTGACCATGGCGCTGTTTGGCGGAAAGTATAGCTCTACCATCTTGCGAATGGCGGCATCGCGCACCGGGGCCGGAATGTCGCCAGGCTTGAGCTTGCCGAGCAACATGTGAATCACCAAGCCATCGCACCCCAGGCGCTCCATAGCCATGTGGCAGAGTTCCTCGTGTGCCAAGTGCATCGGGTTGCGGGTCTGAAATGCGACAACGCGCTTCCAGCCGCGCTCCGCGATCTCGTTTCTGATGTCGACGGCAGTGCGGAAAGTGTCCGGAAAGTCGTCTTGAAAGTAGGAGAAATGCAGGACTTGGATCGGACCGGAGAGTGCGGTGCGGCCCTGGGCGGTGAAGGCCGCGACGCCCGGATGATCTGTATCCAGGGTGCCGTAGACGCGTTCGGTCATCACTGCCATCTGCGCGTCGGAGACCGGCTCAATAGACTCTAGGTCCATGATCGCTAGCACGGGATTGCCGTCCATGTTGGGATCGCGCAACGCAACGCGCCCAGGCCCACCGGTCAGGGCCTGACCGATCCGGTCCGCATCGGCGGCTTCGACCAGACAGAGCACCGGGACCGGAAAGAACATGCCTGCCTTGGTCTGCATGGTCTCGGCCACGCTGAGCGCATCGGCCAGATTCATGAAACCGGGCAATGGCGTGAAATAGCCTGCGCCCATCATGACCGCGTTGCCAGCGGCCTGTGAGCTGATGGTAACTGATGGCAGACCTTCGGCCTCGCGCATCAATCGATGATGCTCGTCTGGATCATAAACGAACAGGGGTTTGAGCTCATCGGAACCGACGGGTCTGATCATGACGTGCCTCCTCAGGGGGCTCGCGGCAGCGGACAAGCGGCAGGCTATCTAGGCGGGTGCGCCCGTTGCCCTAAGGTCGCGGTCAGCCGCGCAGACGAAAGCGGGAATAGACGGCCAAGCGACCGTATGCATGCGCGGTGGCGCCGTCATTGCGGACACCACAAACAGATGCCGACCTTACCACATGTCAAGCGTTGAATTTACAAGGTTCTCCTTATGCCCGGTGAAAGCCGATTTGATAGAGAGGTGACGGCGTGTTGAGGACGTGTGCGACGATCGTCGCGACAGCGGGCGCGGCCTTGCAATTCAGTCGGGTTTCTGCGACAAAATGCGTTGAAAACGCGCATACTGTGAACGAGTTAGCACTTGTGTTCGCAGTTCTCTACCAGGACGATGCTCGAACAGCGAACGAACTCAAAGGGTTCCCCAAATGCCTTATTTTGTCTACAAGATCTCGCCAAGCCTTAAGCTCACCTACATCGGCACTGAAGCGCGCTATCAGGACGCTCGGACCATCGTACGCAAGTTGCGAGAAAGCCGTGCCGAGGGCGACGACGCCGACTACAGATTGATCTTCGCCCATCAGCAAGGCGAGGCTGAAAAATTGCTTTCAACGCCGCGAGACGAGCGCGTCATCGGCGAGGATTGAGGAGTTGGCTCCCGGCCCATACCCCTTGGCCCAGAGTCCAGGGCCGCGGCGACCGCAATAGGCACGACAGTTGCCAGGGTCGGGGACTGGGCGCGATAGATTCACGGCATCGGATCAACATCCGCCTAGACGACACCCAGTGATAATGACGCAATGAACGCACCCGGCCCTTCGAGCAGGTTACGACAGGCATCCCACGCGGGGGCGATGTTGCGCTACCGTCAACAGGTGCTCGACTTTTGCGGCGAACACCTTGACGAGTTGTTTGAACGTGCAGGTACCGCATTGCTGGACTTCGCCGAGCGGGCGGAGTCAAACACGGTACAAGGACGGTTTTTCGAGGCGATCTCGCATCTAAATCGTGGCCGTGCCCAGATAACGGGCTGCTTTCTGGCCGAGATCGAACAAGGTTTTGAGCAGTTCGGCCACGCGCCGCCGCCGAGTGTCGACATGGAGGACTTCGACGACGAACTGAGTTTGATCGCCCCCGAAGAAATGGAGGAGTCGGTCGCGACCGAGAACATCATCATCAAGGCCAATGCAAACTTCTTCCCGGAACTCTACTCACTGAGCCAGCGGCTCGCTGTCGTCAACGACGGCCAGAAACTCAAGGATTACGAGATCTTGGCCGGGCCGCACCATTTGGTACGGGCCTTCCGTCATGCGCTTCGCACGATCGATCTCGACGTCAAGATCAAGATCGTCATGTACGCGCTATTCGACAAGCTATTCATGCGTCAAGCGCATCCCCTATACCGAAACCTAAACGCCGTCCTCAAGGAAGATGGCATTTTGCCGCACATCCGCCCGGTAGGCATCAAAAAGGCCCGTGAGCGAGAAATTCGCGCAAGGGCGGAAGCGGAGAAGGTTGCGGCTGAACAGGGAGACAGCGATGAGTCGACAACGTCACTCGGAAGCGAACTGTTCGACAGCATTCTCGAACTCATGGCCACCAAGCGCGGCGGCACCCGTGGCGACGGGCAGGCACGCCCGCCGATCGCGCGCGAACAAGTCGTGTCGGCCTT
>JGI12109J20283_10018471_pt1 | contig 61111 bp, 55 predicted proteins | sample ElkSlonscriptome_12_FD_20283 | JGI IMG/M metagenome (IMG submission 20283) | reverse complement strand
AGATGGTGCCAGTTTCCATGAAAAAAACATGAAAAATGGCGTATTGAGCTGCGCTTAGAATGCGGCGCTTTGCTCAGATTTGCCCGCCGACGCGCTTAAACTTTTCAACGAAATCTGAGACACGTCGGAAGACTGTATTCTTCTTGGTCAGGTAGGCAGGGTTAAGCGAGCACAAACAGCTTGATGATAGCTCCGTCGACCCGCCCCAGAACGAACGTTCCGCTTATGCCGCCCGCCATTCCTGTAAAAGCAAGCCGCCAGAAAAGGCGCTTGTCGACATTTCCGGTCAGAAGGTGGCTCAAGGCAGAGGCAGCCGTTGTGAGGCTCTTGATTGCATGGACCTGATAGGAAGCCTGAGCGGGTGGCATTCCCACTAAGCCAATCAGCAGGCTCGTGGCAATCGAGCCGAAAGCCATGCCTAAAGCACCGTCCACAAGCTGCGCGCCGAACCCGATGATTATGAAAGGCCAAAGCTCGTTCCACTCCTGTCCGGGAAATTCCATCGGATTACTCCTGTTCAGAAGGTCCGGGCTATTCGGCGCAATTATGGTGAGGAAATACGTGTTTACCCAAGGGACACATAAGCCAGCCTGGCAGGCAAGGTCTCTGGTATCTGTTCACACTAGGACTGTCGCTCTGCGCTTTCCAGTCGATCAACCTTGAAACTCGCCCAGACCGGCAGATGGTCCGATGCCCTGAATGCGAGGTCGCTGCGATGCACGCCGCAATCAATTGCTGCGAGACATGAACTGTGCATGATCCGGTCCAGCTTGCCGATAGGCCTCCTGCTGTGAAAACTCCGCCCGCAATCGAGGACGGTGAGGTGGCGCGAGAATTCGCGAAGGCACCCGCCAGTGGATCGCCATTCATTAAGGTCACCCATCAACAACGTCGACCGGTCGTCCTCAACATCTTTGGCGAGCTCCATAATCGCCCTTGCCTGACGTGTTCGCCATAGCCCGGATAGGTCGAGATGCATCCCGAAGATGGCAAGTTTCAACGTCCCCACCGTAACATGCGAAAGCACCACGCCGCGCGGTTCGAGATAAGGAATATGAACGATGTCATGGTGTTCGACCAGGATGCCATCTCGCACAAGAATGGTGTTGCCATGCCACCCAAGCGAGTCAGTTTGAACATCGAAAGGCACCGGACTATAATCGCTGTGGCGTTCGATGAGAAATTGCGGAATGGCCCCTGCTCTCCTGCCAAACCTGAGGTCAGCCTCTTGCAGGGCAACGATATCGGCATCGATCTCCTCGAGTACGCGGAGCACACGCATCGGATCGCGCCTGCGATCAGTGCCTACACATTTCCTGATGTTGTAGCTTGCGACTTTGAAAGTTGATTGGCTCACGGCAGGTGTCGGATACCTCTCATCATATCAAATCGCTGACAAGACGCGCTGAATTTTCGAGGACTTTCAGAGCAAGCGGTCGGGCTTCCCATTCCTCAGCGTTCAGCTTTATCGATTTCATAAGATATTGCTCTTCCAGCGTCTCGAGCTGGGCCGCTGTCGTAGCAGAATAGCAGACAAAATCGACCTCAGCATTCAATTCAAAGGAGCGCAGATCCATGTTGCTTGATCCGATCACGGCGATTTCCCGATCGACCCGGAAGTGCTTGGCGTGAAGGAATTCCGGACCGTATTGGTAGATTTCAACGCCGACCGATAGAAGTTCGGCATAATAGCTCCGTTGCGCCAGGCCAACCATGACGTGGTCACTTTTGCGTGGGGTGATGAAGCGTACACGAACGCCTGCGATCACTGCGCTCTTCATCGCTGCGAGCAGTGCGTCGTTGGGAATGAAGTACGGCGTTACGATCACAATTTCGCGCGAAGCGTTGTACATGGCCTGGACAAAAACAAGATCGACGCCGCCGTGGGGGAAATCAGGCCCTGACGCCAGAATCTGTGCCGGGTCGCCGCCTGCCAGGCTCAATGGCGGAAACAAGCCGTGTCCCAGCAGCTCTTCCTGAGTTTCGAGATACCAGTCGACGACGAACAGAGCCTGCAACTGCGCGACGACAGGTCCGGTGAGACGCACCATCAAATCCTGATTGCGCCTGCGCGAATGATCGCTTGGCTCCCAGATATTCTGCGAACCGGTATAGCCGACATGTCCATCGATCACGACGATCTTGCGGTGATTTCGTAGATCGAGGCGAGAATTGTTCCATCTCCGATGCACCGGCAAAAGGTCGCACACCTCCACGCCCGCTCGGCGCATTCTGCGCTTGATCTTACTAATCGATCCAAAAGAGCCCAGGGCATCAATGAGAATACGACAGGCAACACCGCGGGTCCGCGCCCGTTCGAGAGCCGACATAATCCGATCACCGACGCTGTCGTTGGAGAACATGTAGAACTCAAGATGCACGTGATCGCTCGCGCTATCTATGTCTGCAACAATGCGATCATAGGTCGCGTTATAATCGCTCAGGGTCTCGGTCTTGTTGCCATCCACAGGGGAAAACGGCCCGATCCCACGCACGAGATTGGCAATCGCAGTGTTGTCCTCGCCAAGCCTGGGAGCCAGTTGATTAAGGTTGAGCGTGCTCAGATCGGAGGCTTTTTCGATGAGACTCGGGATCTTGTCGAAACGCGCCTTTCGCTCGGCGCTGTAATGCGGTCGACCGATCAGCCAGTAAATCACAACGGCGACCCATGGAACTGCCAGAAAAATGAGCAACCAGCTCCGCGCTTCGGCAGCCGACCGGCGAAAGGGCACGACCACGAAGGCAATCAGCGCAATCGCCCAGCCGAGGACGGTGAACCAATTGCCCAAGACCCAAGCAAACATGATCTCGAGAACATTGCCCTGATCCAGCAAAGCTCGCCGCTGCCTCCTCTAAACTTACACGCCAAGCTTTAAACGAGGATTCAACATTTCCCAAAGTCCACCTTCGCATGGGCGGGATCGCCAGTTCAATCCTTGCCGCACTCGGCCGCGCTCAAACCTTTGTGGCGGCTTTCTTGATAGCGCGGCGGATGCTCATATAGGTGGCGCAGCGGCACAGATTGCCGCTCATGGCCTTGTCGATATCGGCATCGCTGGGGCTGCTGTTTTCTGCCAGCAGGGCGCTTGCCGCCATGATCTGGCCGGACTGGCAATATCCGCATTGCGGCACATCATCCTCAATCCATGCCTCGCGGATCGCGTCCGCTGCGCCAGTGTCTGCCCCTTCTATTGTAGTGACGGCCACCCCTTCAAGGGAATCGTGAGGCAGGACGCAGGATCGTGTTGGCTTACCGTCGATATGCACGGTGCAGGCCCCGCATTGCGCCACCCCGCAGCCGAACTTTGTGCCGGTCATTTTCAAATGGTCACGCAGCACCCATAACAGAGGTGTGCCAGGCGCAGCTTCGACGGTTTCGTCCTTGCCGTTGATATTGAGTGTCATAGCCATCGGCGCTCTCCTGGCTCAGGCAATTTCTGATTGGGTTACGGTCTCGGGGATAGACAAGCGGCTGCCGCTCGCCCCGATGATAGGTAATGAGCGAAAACGGTGGCCAGTGGCGGCGAAGATCGCATTGGCCAACGCGGGCGCGGCGGGCGGCGTCGCGGGCTCACCCACGCCAGCGGGAGCGCGGTTCGACTTGACGATCTCCACCTCGAATGCGCGCGGTGCCTCGCCCATTCGCATCAAACGCCAAGACGGGAAATTGTTCTGCACCACAGCGCCATCCTTTGCGGTGATCTCTCCGTAAAGGGCGTTGGACAGGCCGTAGATTGTACCGCCTTCCACCTGTGCGCGGACATGGCGCGGATTGATGACAGTGCCTGCATCTATCGCCAGCCAGACGCCGGGGATGCTGATGTCGCCTTTCGGGCTCACGGCCACTTCGACAACGGTCGCAATGTAGGTAAGGAAGGAACGGTGCGCGGCGATGCCAAGGCCGTGACCCTCAGGCAGGACCCTGCCCCACTTGGCCAAAGCTGCGGCCTTTTCAACAACGTTTGAGAGCCGCTGTGTCTCGTAAGGGTATTCCTCTTTTGAACCTCCGTAGTTGGAATACGCCGTGCCTTCGGCTTCCAGATCAATTGTGCGCGCTGGCCCGATCAATTCGAGCAGATAATCCTTTTGGTCACGGCCCGCGGCGGCAGCGAGTTCCCCGGCGAAGCTTTGGACCGCGAAGGCGTGGAAGATATTACAGACCGAACGCAGCCAGCCGGTTCGCACATGCGCCTTGGCTTCGCCGGATTCGACCTGAATGTTGGGCATGCCGAACGCAATGTCGGTGGCGCCCATGCCAACCTCGCCATCGCTGGGCGAATTCACACCGTCCGTGAAGGTCGAGGAGATCGTCGGAAAAACGGTGCGGTGCAACCAACTGGTGCAAGCGCCATTTTCATCAAGTCCTGCCTCGAGATGCTGAGCGCTGGCCGCGTGATAGAAACCGTGGCGCACATCATCCTCACGCGTCCATTGGACCTTCACCGGCTTGCCGATTTCCTTGGCGATCATCGCTGCTTCGACCACAAAATCCGGCTTTGACTTGCGGCCGAATGCGCCGCCCAGCCATGTTGGTTTTACGGTGATATTTTCTTTATCCATGCCCAGTAGATCGGCGAGGGTGTTGCGCGTATCCTGCGGGTCCTGAACACAGCCCCAGCATTCCAGCTTGTCCCCGGTCCAGCGGGCTGTGGCAGACGGAGGTTCCATCGGGGACTGGGTGAGGTGCGGTGCGTAATAGTCCGCCTCCACGCGGGTCGCCGCATCGGCAAGGCCTGCCCTCACATCGCCGCGTTTGCGCCGGATGGTGCCGGGGCGCAGGGAGGTGGCCTTCATCGTCTCGGCAAAGCTTTCGGAATCGTATCCTGCATTGGGACCATTGCCCCATTCCACTTCCAGCGCGCTGCGCCCCTGTATCGCGGCCCATGTGTCTGTCGCGACCACGGCAATTCCGCCAAGCGGCTGATAAAGGGCCGGTTGCGAGGGGCTGCGCAGGCGCACGGTCTTAAGGACGCCGGGCACTTCAAGAGCGGCTGTATCATCCACCGGACCCGTGCGGCCAAAGACCTGAGGCGGGCGGGCGACCACGGCATAGACCATGTCGGGCACATCGACATCAATGCCAAAAGTCCCCTCGCCCCGCGTGATTTTGGGAATGGTGAGCGACGGCACTTCCTGCCCGATAAAGCGCCACTCTGAGCGCTCTTTCAGGTTGATGTCGTCTTCTTTGGGCACTGGCAGTTTCGCAGCCAGTTCCGCCAGATTGCCATAGGAAAGCGTGTCGGAATTCTGCGAATTGCTCACCAGACCTTGCGCTGCAGAGCATTCCGACGCGTCGATCTCCCAATACAGCGCCGCTGCCTCGGTCAGCATCTGCCGCATCGCTCCTCCCGCAACACGCAGCCGGTGGAAGTTGTAACGCACCGAACGTGATCCATCGGTGTTCTGATCGCCATAACGCTCATGCCCTTCGGCCTGAACGATCTTTACATTGTCCCAATCCGCCTCAAGCTCATCCGCGACGATTTGCGCCATTGAGGTCCAAACCTGCTGACCCATTTCGGAGCGGTGGCAGGTTATCTCGACTGTGCCGTCTTCCTGAATCGCGATCCATAGTGCCGGCGTCGCGTCACCGCCTGCAATATCCGTGAGAGGGCTTGCGCCTGCATCGGGCAAATCGAAAGCGTCTGCGTCTATCTCCGGCTCGACATAGCTGGAGCAGCCCGCCAACGTCACGCCCACCACAAACAGCCCGCCACCCGCAACAAAGCCGCGCCTGCTCAAAATGGCCTGGCTCAGATTGGCAAGGGATACGCCCGCGCTCTCATCGCGGTTGGATGGACTGGACGTTGGAATGACGCCGATATCACGAAGAAACATTTGGGCCTCCATGGCTCACGGTACGTTTGTATAGAGGGGATAATACCCTGCTCACCTAGTTTGAGACAGTATTCATTTGGGCCGGCTTCATTTGGACGGGGTGGGTCTATTCCCCTTACCTGTATTCTGTGTCCACCAGTTTAGGGACAGGACATCATGTGCAGAGGTCCACACGCCATCAGGGGTGTAACGGATCGCGCCACTGCCTTCTGCGCGGCCGACGCGCGCAAGAATTTCGCCTGATACCGCATCGATCACGACAAAGGTCTGGTCGTCGGTGGTGCGCAACCACACCTTGCCATCACCGACATCGATATCGCCATACAGCAGGCTTTCGCCCACCTGCGTGCGTCCGATCACCTCCACGCTCTTCGGATCAATTTTGGCGACGGTGCCATCGCCCTGCTCCTGAACCCAGACCGCTCCTTCACCAGCGGCCAGAAAGCCGGGTTGCTTGCCCAGTTCGACTGATCCTGTAACTGTGTTAGTCTCAGGATCGATCCGCTGCAGCAGCCTGGTCTCACTCGCAACCGCCCATAATACGCCTTCTCCAAAGGCAAGGAAGAAAGTGCCCGGCGCCACATCCACAGTGGCGGCCACTGCGTTAGTGGCAGGATCAATGCGCGCGATCTTGCCCTCGGCATCGCTGGGCACCCAGACAGAGCCTGCACCCGCGACCACATTGGTTTCGCCGCGCGGTTCCGCCAGACCTGTTTCCAAAATCGCGTCCACCTCAGCGGTTTCAGTATCGATCTTGTACAGGTTGAGGCCGGGGCAATTGGCGGCCCACAAGAAGCCTTCGGTCAACGCCATCGTACCGCATGGGCGCGGCATTTTGACGGTCGCTTTCAAACCATCAGTGGTCCATTGTTCGACCATGCCTTCGGTTTGCGAAAGCCGGTTGGTGACCCAAACTGTGTCGCCATCAATGGTAAGAAAATCGACAAAGCCGGGAGCCTCGATGACTGTCTCGTCAAAGGTCATTGCGCCCGGACCCGCTGGCGCAGGTTTTTCGGTACAACCGATCACGAACACCAGAGCCAAGGGTAAAAACCGTTTCATTTCCATTCTCCAGCCGAAAACGCCGCGACACCGCCGGGCTGCCCTGTTCTTGCATACCCTCCCAGGCATTCTTGCGCCTACGCAGTTTGTTGCGTTACGCCTTTACCACGCGATCATATGGATAATACAAAAGATCACAACGGTAATAATTTTGCGATGGACACGGCCTGCGATTGTGGCGATGCTGCGGGTGCGAAAGGAAACGACTCATGTTCAATGGACTTCGCCGCGCCGGGGCATTTGCAATGCTGGCATGCGCTCTTTTGGTGGCCTCTTGCAGTGAAAACGCAGAAGAAGCCGCCGCGCCCCGCACCGAATTCAATATTGGCTGGTCGATCTATGCCGGCTGGATGCCGTGGCCCTATGCGCAGCAATCCGGAATCGTGAAAAAATGGGCCGACAAATACGGCCTCGAAATCAACTTCGTGCAGGTCAATGACTATGTCGAGTCGGTGAACCAGTACACCGCTGGTCAGTTGGACGGGGTGACCGTCGCAAACATGGACGCCCTGACCATTCCGGCGGCAGGCGGCAAGGATACCAGCGCGATTATCGTTGGCGATTATTCCAACGGGAATGACGGGTTGCTGATTAAAGGCAGCGATCAATTGAGCGCGATCAAGGGGCGGTCTGTCAATCTGGTAGAGCTTTCGGTCTCGCACTACCTGCTCGCCCGCGCGCTGGATTCGGTTGATATGACCATGACCGATGTGAGCACAGTGAACACAGCGGATGCCGATATTGCCGGAGCGTTTACATCGCCAGACGTCACCGCGGCGGTCGCGTGGAACCCGCAGCTAACCACGATGAAACAAACACCGGATGCAAGTCTCGTCTTCACCTCGGCAGATATTCCGGGCGAGATTGTCGATCTGCTGGTCGTGGACACCGCAACGCTCAAAGCCAATCCTGATCTGGGCAAGGCGCTGGCAGGCATCTGGTATGAGACGATGGCGCTGATCAGTCAGGACACCGAAGAGGCCGAAAAGGCGCGTGCAGCCATGGCCGCGCTGGCCGGCGCAACACCCGGATTGTTCGAGGCGCAGCTTGCGACCACCTTCCTCTACACTGATCCCTCAGCGGCGGTAGCGGCGACTTCGGACGACGCGATGGTGGAAACCATGACGAAAGTGCGCGACTTCAGCTTTGCACAGGGTCTGTTTGGTCAGGGCGCGCGTTCAGCCGATGCGGTCGGCATGTCGTTCCCGGGTGGAAAAACGCTGGGCGATGCGCAGAATGTTACGCTGCGGTTCGACGCAACCTATATGCAAATGGCCGCTGACGGATCGCTTTAATCGCGTGACCTGCGCTCATACCGTAACTGCGGAACGGCACATATGAACTGGCTGATGCGCCAGATGCGACCGGGCAACAAAATGCTTATGGGTCTCATCCCCATCCTTGTTCTGGTGGTGCTCTATCTTGTCCTCGCGTCAGAGCGGCATGCGCTAAACCCCAATGACAAGATCCTGCCCCTGCCCGATGCGATGGCAGAGGCAATGTGGAGTCTGGTGTTTGAGCGGGACCAGCTTTCGGGGCGCTATCTCTTCTGGTCGGACACGTTGGCCAGCCTGCAACGGCTTGGGCTTGGCCTGGCGATCTCCACCTTCACCGCTTTGGTAGTGGGCCTGTTGCTGGGCGTTCTGCCGACATTCCGCGCGGCCTTCGGGATGCTCGTCACCTGTATTGCAGTGATCCCTCCGATTGCCCTTTTGCCAATCCTTTTCATCACCTTTGGCCTTGGCGAAACGGCCAAAGTCGCGCTGATTGTGATCGGTATCGCGCCGTTTATGGTGCGTGATATTGCCGCCTATATCACCGCCTTACCGCGCGAGCAGATGGTGAAAGCGCAGACACTTGGCGCAAGCACATGGCAATTGATGCTGCGTGTCGCTCTGCCGCAGGCAATGCCGCGCCTGATACAGGCTCTGCGACTATCGCTTGGCCCCGCATGGGTGTTCCTGATCTCTGCTGAGGCCATCGCTTCGGATATCGGGCTGGGATACCGCATCTTCCTTGTCCGCCGATACCTCGCGATGGACGTGATCCTGCCCTATGTCGCGTGGATCGCACTGTTGGCTGCCAGCATTGATCTCGCGCTGTCCATGCTGAGCCGCAAAAGCTTCCCGTGGGCGCATGGAGACAGCCATTGAGTGTTGCTCCCCAAACCGGACCCCAAACCGCCGCAAGCCCTCTGCCTGCCCTGAAATTGCGCAATGTATGGGTCGAATATGGCGACAAGGTCGTGCTGGAGCGCGTCAATCTGGACATTGATGAGGGCGCCTTCGTCTCCGTCGTCGGGCCATCGGGCGCAGGTAAGAGCAGCCTTTTGCGGCTGGTTCTGGGACAGGATACGCCGTCGCGCGGGTCCATTCTGTTGGACAATACCCCGCTAAAGCCCGGATGCACGCCGGATCGCGGCGTGGTGTTCCAACGCTATTCGGTGTTTTCGCATCTCACTGTGCTGGGCAACACGATCTTTGGCTTGGAATGCGCCGATGCTCCGCTTTCCGCGCGCCTGTTTGGCAGCGCGCGGCGCCGTGCGGTGGACGAGGCGAAAGAGATGCTGGACGCCGTTGGTCTGGGGGACAGCCTGAACCTTTATCCCGCGCAGATGTCTGGCGGGATGCAACAGCGCCTGGCCATCGCGCAGGCCCTTATCAAACGCCCGCGCATATTGCTGCTTGATGAGCCGTTCGGCGCGCTCGATCCGGGCATTCGCGCTGATATGCATGCTTTGATCACGCGGCTGTGGCGCGAATATTCGCTGACCATTATCATGGTAACGCATGATATCCAGGAAGCATTTTCGCTCGGCACACGAGTGCTTACGCTGGATAAGACGCGGGTCGATCCGCACGCACCAAACCGATATGGTGCAACGGTGATCTATGACCTTTCGCTCGACCGTAAGATCGCACACGAGGCGCAGCTTGCCGCCGGTCAGGTGAGCGAAGTGGATGGAGAAAACGCGCCTGAAACCTCACCCACGAGTTCATCTGTCAATGATAGTATTACGATTGACAAAATAGATAATAATTGAGAGAGGAGACCCATCATGGCTTCCGAACCTGCCAACGACACCCCGAGCCTTGCCCGCCTGAGCATGAGCCTTCCCGCGAAGCTTCTTCACCACCTTGACCAGATGGTAGAGGAGCGTGAGTTGCCCTCGCGCTCGCAACTCATCGCACAGCTTATCCGTCACGCCCTTGCCGAACATAAAGCGCGAACCCGCCCCGAAGCCACGCTCGCCGGGACAATCACGCTGGTCTATCGCGGCGATCAGGGCAGCGTGCGCCATCAGCTTGCAACAACGCAGCATCATTTCCTCAAGGAAGTGATCTCTTCGCAGCATGTCTTTCTAGAAGATGACCAATCGCTCGAAGTCTTGCTAGTGCAGGGCCCGGCGCTACGGCTCGAGGAATTGTGCAATGCGCTGCGCAGCATTCGGGGCGTGCGCCAACTTGAACTGGTAACGACGACCGCGCTGCTGCCCCCTTTGCATGAGCAGGATGTTAAGGAACCAGCCCAAACAGAGGAAAGGGGCAAGGCGGCATGACCGGCAATCTGGGCGATCCGCTTGCCGCGCGCGATCATGCCCGCGCGATGGACGGCACCGTCGTTGAAGCAATGCCAAAGCTGCCGCCTGTGGCTGACGATTTGCCAAATGGCGTCGCAGCGGAAGACCTGGTCTGGGAAGAAACAATTGCGCGCGGAGGATATTCAGCGCGCAGGCTGACACGCGGAACCCGCCTTCGCCTGATCGACACGGACGGCGATGCCTGTGCCTCGCTGATGATTTTTAACGCGGAAATGCCGACCGAGCGGCTGAATGTCGCTGATACAGTCAAGGTGCAGTGGAACGCCTATCTCGAAGCGGGCAAGCTGTTGTTGTCCGATATGGGCCGGGTGATGATAAGCGTCCTTGAGGATGACGCGCAGAGCCATGATGCATTTTGCGGCACATCGAACGCCGCAACTAACGCGGCGAAATATGGCGAGGGTCGCAATTCGGGGGCCTATCCCAACGGGCGGGACCGGCTGCTGCTGGGCGCCGCGAAATTCGGCCTGACGCGCCGCGATGTTCACCCATGCGTCAATCTCTTCAAAGGCACCCGCATTGAGCATGACGGCGCGATCACTCCGGTTATAGGGCCATTTCAGGCAGGGCGCACCGTATTGCTGCGCGCGGAGATGGACGTTATCGTAGTGCTGGCCAATTGCCCCCACGTGCTGGACCCGCGCGCGCATTATAGCGTGACGCCGCTACGGGCTACGGCGTGGCGCGCTGCCGTGACGCCCAGCGATGATCCTATTCGCAATGCGACACCGGAAGGCCTACGCGCTTTCCTGAATGTCGAAGATTATTGCCGCCGTTAAGGCAAAGGGCTGACCGGTATGACTGACGCACTAGATGGCACGGAATTAGGCGAAAAGGGTCTCAGCGGAAGCATCGTCCACGATGAAGTGGTCCCCGCGCGCGCGCCATGGCTGCATCATATCAAAACCGGACAGACGCTGCGGATTGTCGATCTGGAGGGCAATCAGGCGGTCGATTTCCTGATCTATTCCACCACCGATGATGCAGAGCGTTACAGCGCGCAGGATACGGTTGCGGCGCAAGGCAATATCTTCCTTCGCGAAGGCAGTGTGATCCGCTCAAATGAAGGGCGCGCGATGATGACAGTGATGGGCACATCGGTCGATTATCACGACACAATCGGCGGGGCGTGCTCATGCGAATCCAACACGCTGCGATACGGCCATCACACCAAAGCCGAACACGCCTGTGTCGACAATTTCCTGGAAGCAAACCTGACCGAGGGCCGTGGTAAGCGGGACATGGTTTCCAACATCAATTTTTTCATGAATGTGCCGGTGATGCAGGACGGATCCTTGGGAATTGTCGACGGGATTTCCGCTCCCGGTCTGACAGTCGATCTGCGGGCGGAGATGGGCGTCACAGTGGTGGTGTCGAACTGCCCCCAGATCAACAATCCGTGCAACGGCTTTAACCCCACGCCTGTGCGGATGATCGTCACCGCATGAACCGCGATACGGTACTTGTCGCGAACCGCGGAGCCATCGCTACAAGGATCATCCGAACTGCGCGCGCGATGGGCCTGCGCTCCGTCGCGATCTATTCCGAGGCAGACGCGGACTCGTTGCATGTGGCGCAGGCGGACCTCGCCATATGCATCGGCCCTGCCCCTGCAACCGACAGCTACCTCAATATCGAAGCGATCCTGAGCGCCGCGCGACAGGTCAGGGCCGGATTGATCCATCCCGGCTATGGATTTCTCGCCGAGAACGCAGAATTCGCCGAGCAATGCGAAGCCACCGGCATCGCTTTTATCGGTCCTACACCCGACAACATTCGCACCTTCGGCCTGAAGCATTCTGCGCGCGCTCTGGCGGCGGCTAACGGCGTACCGCTGGCGCCGGGCACAGACCTTTTGACTGACGAGGATGAGGCCGCGCAGGCCGCCGAAGCAATCGGCTATCCCATCATGCTCAAGGCAACCGCAGGAGGCGGCGGTATTGGTATGAGCATTTGCCACAGCGAAGACGAAGTGCGCGACGCCTTCGCAAAAGTGGTACGGTTGGGCCAAGGCAATTTTGGCGATGCGGGCGTCTTTCTGGAACGCTACATCTCCAGCGCGCGCCATATCGAAGTTCAGATCTTCGGTGATGGTGCGGGTCGGGTCATGCCCTTGGGCGAGCGCGATTGCTCGCTCCAACGGCGCAATCAGAAAGTCGTCGAGGAAGCGCCTGCGCCTAACCTCTCTGACACAATTCGCGAAAGGCTTATCGCGGCGGCGGTGCGATTGGGCAAAGCGGCGAATTACCGCTCAGCCGGGACGGTTGAATTCCTGTTCGATGCGGCCCGTCAGGAATTCTATTTTCTTGAGATGAACACCCGGCTTCAGGTCGAACATGGTGTCACCGAAGAGGTGATGGGCATTGATCTGGTCGAATGGATGGTGCGCGGCGGGGGCGGCGATTTTGCTTTCATGGATGCCGCCCCGCCCTCGCCCGATGGCCATGCTGTGCAGGTGCGCCTCTATGCCGAGGACCCGGCGCTGGATTATCGGCCAACCACCGGCACTCTCACGGCGCTGAATTTCCCAGACAATATCCGCGCAGACACATGGGTCGCTGCGGGCAGCACGATCAGCGCTTGGTACGATCCAATGATCGCAAAACTGATCACTCATGCGCCCACTCGTACAGGCGCGATCACAGCGATGCAGTCGGCGCTGGATGAAACGCGCATTGACGGGGTTGAGACCAATTTGCGCTGGCTGCGCGATGTGGTGCGCGATGACAGATTTGGCGAAGGAGAGGTCCATACAAAGCTGCTCGATACGATTGGCTATCAGCCAAACAGCTTTCGCATTGTATCCGGCGGAACGGCGACCACGGTGCAGGACTGGCCCGGCAGACAGGGGCTCTGGGCCATCGGAGTGCCGCCATCTGGGCCAATGGATGACCGCTCCTTTCGGACCGGTAACACCATGCTTGGCAATGCGGAAGGCACGGCCGGGCTTGAGGTGACATTCACAGGGCCTACTCTGGTATTCAACGCTCCCGCACGGATTTGCCTGACTGGTGCTGACTTTAACGCGTTACTGGATGATCAGCCGGTGGGACGCGGTGTACCAATAGACGTTGCGGCAGGTCAGACGCTTTCGATGGGGCGTGTTTCGGGTGGAGGTGTGCGCGGCTATATTCTGTTTGCAGGCGGGCTGGATATCTCGTCCTATCTCGGCAGCCGTGCTACGTTTGAATTAGGGCAGTTTGGCGGCCATGCCGCGCGTCGTTTGCTAGCGGGAGACACGCTGCATCTCTCCGATGATCCGGTCGTTGATGATGAGCCGCTACCGGCTCTTCCCACGATTGAGGAGCAGTGGACTTTGCGGGTCCTGTATGGCCCGCATGGAAGCCCCGACTTCTTCACCAGCGATGATATCGAAACCATTACCAGCGCGGACTGGAAGGTGCATTACAACTCCAACCGCACCGGCGTGCGACTCGTCGGGCCAAAGCCTGAATGGGCGCGCAAGGATGGTGGCGAGGCAGGGCTTCACCCGTCAAACATCCACGACAATCCCTACGCCATCGGCGCGGTCGATTTTACCGGAGACATGCCGATCATTTTGGGGCCGGACGGCCCCTCGCTTGGCGGGTTCGTGTGCCCGTTTGTAGTGATCGCAGCGGACCGCTGGAAGATCGGGCAATTGGCGCCGGGCAATACGGTCCGCTTCGTGCCCGTCACGCTCGCTGATGCCAAGGTGGCTGAGGCAGGCACAGAATGTGCCCTTCCCGCCCACGCTCTCGCCGACCTTTCGCCGATCCTCGCAGACCTCCCGCAGCAGGGCGCCAAGCCGCGCACCGTCTATCGCCAGCAGGGCGACCGCAATATCCTGGTCGAATACGGCCCGATTGTTCTGGACGTAGAGCTTCGTATCCGGGTCCACGCCTTGCTGACGCAGCTTGAGAAAATGACGCTGCCCGGTGTCATTGACATCGTGCCCGGTATTCGGTCCTTGCAGTTGCATTTTGATGGCGATGTGCTGGATCAAAAGGCCGCGCTGGCCGCGCTTATGCAGGCTGAAAAGGCTCTAGGCGATCTGGAAGATTTCACCATCCCCTCACGCATTGTCCACCTGCCGCTTAGCTGGCGCGATCCCGCCACCCTTGAGACGATTCAGAAGTATATGGGCGCGGTGCGGGATGATGCGCCATGGTGCCCTGACAATATCGAATTTATCCGCCGGATAAACGGCCTGGCCGATGCCGGTGCGGTCGAAGACATCGTCTTCAACGCCAGCTATCTCGTGATGGGTTTGGGCGATGTCTATCTGGGCGCGCCCGTCGCAACCCCGGTTGATCCACGCCACCGGCTCGTCACCACCAAGTACAATCCGGCACGCACATGGACCCCGCCCAATGTCGTGGGGATCGGCGGGGCGTATATGTGCATTTACGGCATGGAGGGTCCGGGCGGATATCAGCTGTTCGGCCGCACGATCCAGGTCTGGAACACCTATCGTGAAACCGACGCCTTTACCGATGGCAAGCCGTGGCTGCTGCGGTTCTTTGACCAAATCCGCTTTTACCCCGTCAGTGCGGAAGAACTGGCCGAATGGCGGCGCGATTTCCCGACCGGGCGGCGCTCTATCAAAGTCGAGGAATCGCAATTCAGCCTGGCAGAGCATCGCGCCTTCCTCGCGGAAAATGCTGTATCCATCGCCGAATACGAAGAACAGCGCGAAGCCGCCTTCGCCGCCGAACGCGCCCAGTGGGAGCGCGATGGCGAGTTTGACCGTGTCAGCGAACTGATTGAGGAAACGGCAGCCGGATCGGGCGCGGACGTGGCCATAGATCTGCCAGACGGAAGCGAAATGATCGAAGCGCCCTTTGGTGGCAGCGTGTGGAAGCTCCTCGTCGAAGCAGGCGACGCGGTCGAAGCGGGCCAAACCATCGCTGTGATCGAAGCGATGAAGATGGAAAGCCCGCTTGAGAGCCCGGCCAGTGGCACGATTGCCGCGCTGTATATTGAAGAGCGCCAGTCGATCGAACCGGGCGCTCCCATTCTTGCCCTGAGGACCAGTTCATGACGATGCTCAACCGCCAGAGCCCCGCCGCCATCGCTGCCGCGGTGAACAGCGGTGACACGAGTGCGGAGGCTGTAGCGCGCAATACGCTTGAGCGGCTCGCGGCCTATGACGCGGTGCAACCGCAAATCTGGATCAACAAAGCGGAGCCGGACGCGATGATTGCAGCTGCGAAGGCCGTCGACGCCCGCATCGCGGCGGGTGAGCAATTGCTGCTGGCCGGGGTGCCATTTGCCACGAAGGACAATATCGATGTGGCAGGGTTTGAAACCACCGCCGGTTGCCCCGCCTTTGCTTACTCGCCCGACCAATCTGCCACCGCCACGGAGCGTTTGCTGGAGGCGGGCGCAATTTGCGTGGGCAAGACCAATCTTGACCAGTTCGCGACCGGCCTTGTCGGCACACGCAGCCCTTATGGCATTCCGCGCAACGCTTATCATCTCGATTATGTCAGCGGCGGATCTAGCTCCGGATCGGCGGTGGCTGTCGCGGCGGGGCTGGTCGCCTTTGCCTTGGGCACGGACACAGCGGGATCGGGCCGAGTTCCGGCGGCATTCAACCACCTAATCGGCATGAAACCCACCAAGGGGCGCTGGAGCACGCAAGGGTTAGTGCCAGCCTGCCGCTCCATTGACTGCATCACGGTGTTCACTGACGCGGTCGCCGATGCCAAGTTGATTGATGAGGTAATCGCGGGCTTCGACCCGTCCGACCCCTATTCGCGCCCGCTCGAAAATCGCACCGTTACACCACAACGGATCGGAGTCCCCCGCCCGGATCAGCGCGCGTGGTTTGGAGATGGTCAGTCCGAATACCTTTATGATCAGGCGCTCGCCCAACTCGCGCAGCATGCCGAGATTGTCGAGATTGATGTCGAGCCGCTTAATGAAGCGGCCATGCTGCTGTATAATGGCCCATGGGTCGCTGAAAGAACCGCCGCCATTCAGGCGCTGCTGAAGTCCAACCCAGACGCGATTGACCCAACGGTGCGCGCGGTAGTGGAGCCAGGACTGGACATCAGCGCGGTCGAGACTTTCAACGGCATCTACGCCATGGCCGCGCTAAAACGGCATGCGGACCAGATGTGGGACGATATCGACCTGCTGGCCTTCCCGACCACCGGCACCACATACCGGGTCGCTGAGCTGGCTGCGGAACCCGTTGCGCTAAACAGCAATCTGGGCCGCTACACCAATTTTGTGAACCTGCTGGACATGGCCGCGCTCGCCATACCGGCGGGCGCACGCGCAAACGGAACCGGGTTCGGCATCACGCTGATCGGGCCTGCCCACAGCGATCACAGCCTGATCGCCGCCGCGCAAACCTATCTGGCGTCGGCAGACCTGCCTGCCCTGCCGCCACTCGATCTGGCCCCTGATCTGGAGACGAAAATGGACAAAGTGAAACTCGCCGTGGTTGGAGCGCATCTAAAAGACATGCCGCTACACTGGCAGCTGACATCGCGCGATGCGGAATTTGTGGGCGCATTTGAGACAGCACCAACCTACCGCCTCTATGCCATCGCCGACAGTGTCCCGCCAAAGCCCGCGCTGGTACACAGCGAGGATGGAGCCGCAATCAAGGTTGAGGTCTATGAACTCGACGTCGCGGCCTTCGGCAGCTTTACCGCCGAAGTGCCCGCTCCGCTCGCCATTGGAACGCTCACTCTGGCCGACGGATCAAGCGTGAAGGGATTCGTTTCGGAGCCCCGCGCAACCAAGGGCGCGCAGGACATCACAGACCTTGGAGGATGGCGCGCCTTTATGGAAAGAACGGCACCGTGAAATAAACTAACACGCCTATGGTAAAGGTGTGTCAAAAGAACGTCAAAAACATGGAAACACCCGCTCAAACCGCAGTGTTACGCTTGACGGCTTCCTTCATATCGATACGTTCAGTTGCATAACAAAAACCAGATTCACGGGAGACATGTGCCTGACCTGACCATGATTATGGTTCAGGACGAGGCTAGATTGGGCGCAAGCCCGGCTTTGATGAGGTGAGTAGCGTGTCCGGAGTACAAGTTGGAAACCGCGTAATTGGGGCAGATGCTCCTGTGACCGTCGGCTGGGAAAATATCGGCCGCGTCGAAGGCGGCCCGTTCAAGCAATTCTTTTTCACCTACTTCCAGCCTGTGATGCTCTTCGCAGCTGTCGCTTTCTGGTATTACGCGCCCAACTCCCTCGCAGTCGCATCGACAGCGTTCATTGTCGGGATCGGGTTCAAGATTCTGCTGCTCGGCCTCGAATGGGTCAATCCGCGCTATGAAAGCTGGAAGCTGACCTGGAAGGAGTTCGCCACCGATCTCTTCTATGTCGGGCTGGGCTTCACTGTTCTGAGAATGGCTGATTCCTACATCGGTGCAGATGTCATGATCGAGTTCGTCCAGGGCGTCTTCGACTGGGACAAATTCTCCTGGTTCACTGCGTTGCCGCTGCTGGTCCAGGCCCTGGCGATCTCGATGATATTCGATTTTGGTCAGTATTGGATGCATCGCGGAATGCACAACTGGTATCCGCTGTGGCTGACGCACGCGCCCCACCATTACATCACGCAGCTCAACATCAATAAAGGCGCTATTGGCAACCCGGTAGAGCTGATCCTGATTGGACTTGGTGTAGGCGGTTTCTTTGACTTCCTGCCGCGCGCTTTCCTTTTGGCCGGAGCGATTGGCCTGACGGTGGCGGTGTACCAACACATCAATGTCCGCTTCAACACACCGGGCTGGTGGCGCTATATTTTCAATACCGTTGAACATCATAGCGTTCACCATTCTCAGGATTACGAGGCGACCCGCAGCAATTACTCGGCCACCTGGATCATTTGGGATCGCATCTTCGGCACCTGCGTGGATGGGGAAGCCGAAGTGCTCGGCATGGAAGGCGGTCGCCGCATGGATATCCGCGAGACGATGCACTTCCCCTTCAGCGAAGGTTACAAGAGCACCAAAGCTTGGCTTCAGGAACGCTTTGGCCAGCCAACGGAGCAGCGCCAAGAGCCGGCAGAATAGCTTCAACTTGCATCGCCTTGGGGGCGCGCAAGTTAACCGTACTGTCTATTTGCCGGGGGGCTATCAGGCGCTGTGACCATCAATCTGCCTTTCTTTGACGCGATTTGGCGTGCGCGTGGCGCAATGGTCATTGATGAGGAAATGGCGCCAGCTACAGCCTTTGAGCGGCTTGATCCCATGTTCCAGCTGCATGGCACCAAATACAAAGTCGATGGCGATACGCTGACTTACACCAAGGATAATCCCACCCCTCAGGACAAGCTGGCGACCTTTACGCGCGGCTCCCTAAAAGTTGAGCGACAATCGGGCCAAACAGCGGTCAGCTATGACGTAAGAAGCCACGCCCTGCTGTATTGCTTTCTTGCGCCGCTGCTTTTCCTCGGTTTCGCTGGACTTGCTCTGGGTCTGAATGCGATCGACCCACCTGATCCCAAAGGCAAGGACGAGACCGAGGAGAGCGCTGAGGCAGACGAAGAGCCACAACAGTTGCACTGGATTGACCAGATGCTTGGCGCTCCGGCACCGGATAAGCCTGAGGAAAAGGATTCCGAGGAGGGCGCAGAAGAGAGCGACAAAGACGAGGTGAAGCCAAAGCATTCGCCGACGTCCGCCTATGTGCTCGCCGGGATATTCTTCCTGATCTACTGTGTTGGCCGGTTCCTCGAGCCACTTCTGCTAAGGCGCACATTGCGGCGCGCGCTGACCGATCCAGAGTGGAGATTGCCAGCTAATCCTTCGGACAGACGCGACGTAGTGACGCCGACTTTTGCCAAGCCCGAGGAATAAGGCGACCCGCGCAGAAACGCACCATGCCGAGACAGGACCTGCGAACAATCGCTTTTCATTTCCGGAACCACTCGGCTAGTGCCATAGCGCGCTACGCCTTTGCGAGTGGCCGTGGAGTTCCTTCGCCTTGCCAGACCAATCCTTTTGGGAAATGCACGATGCCGCCTGCGCGCGCGGCGACCATACCTATATCGATCCACAGACGGGTTTCATGGTGTTCACCCGCGTCGGTCTGCTCGATCGTGGGCGATGTTGCGGGGCGGGATGCCGCCACTGCCCCTTCGGACATGAGAGCGTTAAGCTTGAAGCGCGCACGCGCAAAATCCAGCAGGCGGCATGGCTGACGCATGATCTGCCGGACACTTCAGCCACGGTCGCGCTGCTGTTCTGGAGTGGCGGGAAGGACGGCTACCTCGCCTATCGGCGCCTGATAGCGAAGGGGGACGTGCAAGTCGTCTTGCTCACGACCTTCGATGCCCGCACGCGGATGATTGCGCATCAGGAATACAGCATTGATGTCGTGGTAGAGCAGGCGATAAAACTGGGCGTCCCACTTATCGGGGTGCCGCTGCATTCGGGCGCAGAATATGTTGAGCATGTGCTGCCCGCGCTCGATCTGGTCCCGGGCTGCACGCAGTTATGTTTTGGCGATCTGCATCTGGAACATATCCGCGAATGGCGCGAAAAGGCATTCGGCGCCCACCCCCGCACCAGCGCTCTCGATCTGGTGTTTCCACTTTGGCAATCCGACTATGGCGCGCTGCTGCAAGAACTCGAAGCATCCGGCGCGACCAGCATTATCAGCGCGGTTGCGCAGGATTTGCCTGATGTCGCGCCGGGTGATCGCTTCGATGCAGAATTCATTCAGCGCCTTCCGCCACACGTCGATCCGTTTGGTGAAAATGGCGAGTTTCACACACGCGTCATTCTGGGCTGACGGCCTTAAGTCGAAGGTTTGCAGTACCAGCGCACGAAACGCCAGATGCTGTGCGCCAAGGAGAGGTTGCGATGAAGGATCACAAATCCATTAAGCTGGCGGATTATCACGAGCTGTCGCCGGAGCAGATGCTGGAGGAGGCCAACGCCTTTCGGGAGCGGATGAAAACGCGCCATTCGATACGCGCGTTTTCCGACAGGCCGGTTGACAGGTCGATCATCGCAGCCGCGATTGCGGCCGCGGGCCTTTCACCCAGTGGAGCCAACCACCAACCGTGGCATTTCTGCGCCATCGGATCAGCGGATAAGAAGAAGACGCTGCGCGAACTGGCCGAGAAAGAGGAACGCGAGTTTTACGCAGGGCGTGCAGGTGATGCGTGGCTGGACGCGCTCAGCCCGCTGGGAACAGACGCGAACAAGCCATACCTTGAACACGCGCCATGGATCATCGCCATTTTTGGGCAGCGCAAGGGCGGCATCGAGGAAGACGAAGTTCAGCAGAATTATTATGTGCCGGAATCGGTTGGCATTGCGATGGGAGTCCTGATCAGTGCGCTGCACCATGCTGGATTGTGCATGCTGACCCACACGCCGAAACCGATGACGTTCCTGCACGATCTTTGCGGACGACCAAGGAACGAGAAGCCGTATCTACTCCTGGTAGTCGGCTATCCAGCTGAAGACGCGACGGTCCCGCTGCACGCGCTGAAGAAAAAGCCGCTGGAACAGATTGCCTCTTTCATCTGATGCAACCCGATTACCGGCTCATTCAGTCTTGCGAATGATTTGCAATTGCCGCAATTCGCGATATAATGTTTTGGGAAAGTCATGAAGGACACCGCCACCATGAAATCGACGATCAAAGTCTGGTCGGGCCTAGGCCTTGCGACCGCCCTTATGGGTGCAGGTCTCTCAGGGTGCGCCAGCGAAACCGGAGACACTGACGAAACGTCGGCCGCCGCCACACAGGCGGGCGAAGGTGGANAAGGCGAAGGCGGCGAGGGTGAAGGTGGTGAGGGAGAAGCAGGCGCTGGCGATGGCGATGGCGAAGGTGGAGTTGTTGTCGCCGACGCTGCAAGTGACCCGATTGTTTATGGATCAGCCCTCGCAATAGTAGAGGCGCATGCGGTTGCAGCGCTTGACGTATACAAGGCCGGGAAAGCCGATGCAGCCGGCGAAATGTTTGGCCATCCGGTGTCGGAAGTTCTGGCTGACATGGCCCCCGTGTTTGAAGGGTTGGGCGTGGCCGACTTCTCCAGCACCCTGTCCGATGCCTCCCAAGCCGCTTTGGATGGCGAGAGCGTCGAAGTCGTCGAAGAGCGCTATTACGCGATTATTGCGGCCTTGCGCGAGGCAGCAAAAAAGGCGCCGGAAAGTGATCTAAGCGCGGGAGCGGTTGCAGCGGGGGTCGCCGCTGACCAGATCGAGCGGGCTACCGGCATGTATAAAACTGCGGCAGGATATGATATTTACCCCCCTTATCTTGACGGTTATGGCTTTTACAAAAGCGCCGTCAGCGCATTTGATCGCGAGGGTAACGCGATCAAGACTTACAATTCGGGTCTTCACAAAGATATCGCAGGAGCGATTGAACAGCTCGCTGCAGCCTATCCGAGCGCCGAGCGTCCCGAAATGCTGGATGCTGATCTGGGCAAATTGTTGGCCGCCTCGTCCAAGGTCAATCTTGGACTGCCCTCGACGTAAACGCGAAGGGATCACTCCCCGGGGGCGATGCCATTTGCCAGCAAGCGGTTTACACAAGAAGCCACATCCTGCGTTTGCGGAGCGGAATCGGCCCCGTTCCCCGCATCCCAAACGGCATAGCGCAGCCCAACGAACACATTCATCCCCATCACGGCCCAAGCCTCCACTTCACCAAGGTCTTCGCGGAATTCTCCGGCAGCCACGCCAGCTTCCAACCGCTTACCAATTCGCTGCGCGATGGTCTCGTAATGGGTCCGGTAGCTGTCAGGATCGACAAACTCGGCCTCGTCGATGATGCGATAGATTTCCTTGTGCTCTTTTGCGAAATCGAGAAACGCTGCGAGTGCGGCGTGCTCGATCTGGAGCGCCGACATTTCTTGCGAAATCGCCGCGCGGGCGCTGGACCGCACATTATCACTCATATCCAGAACCAGCGCGCGGAACAGCGCATCTTTGCTGTCGAAATAGGTGTAGAAACTGCCCAGTGCCACACCGGCGCGGCGTGTTATCGAGCTCACGGACGCTTCGTGAAAGCCCTTCTCTCCGAACTCGATAGCGGACGCATCCAGCAATTTGCGCAACGTCCGCCGACCTCTCTCAGTCCGTGGAGTTTTGCCGCGAGACGCGCTCCCACCTGATTTGCCAGTGGGAGACTGAAGGTCGGAATTATCTGCGGCGTCATCGTGTTCGGCTCCGCCACATTCGACTAACGTCTCGCTGTTGCGCTTTTGCATCATCGCCTACCTCTCTCGCATAAAAGCGTAGGCTGCAAGCGATGTGCTCACAAGTATAAACTTGAAAGTTGGTTCACCTTTCAATATCGCAGTGTGAAACCGCTTAATGACGGGAGAGGGGAAACCATGACCAAACGCAATTTGACGAACCGCGCGATCCTGCTGGCAGGGTGCGCAGGCCTTGTGGCTATGGCTGCACCTGCTGCTGCTCAGGATGCACCGGATACCGAAACTGCTGCCGGGGAGGATGATAATCCCGGTATCATCGTCACGGCCCGCCGCCGCGAAGAACGGATCACCGATGTTCCCATCTCGATCACCGCACTGGCTGGTGATGACCTGATCCAGCAGGGCATTCAGGATCTGACCCAAATCGGGCAGCAAGTCCCGAACATCACACTGGAAGTCAGCCGCGGGACAAACACCACCCTCACCGCTTTTATCCGCGGTGTTGGTCAGCAGGATCCTGTTGCCGGATTTGAAGCGGGCGTTGGCCTCTATATCGACGATGTCTATCTCAACCGTCCGCAGGCCGCCGTTCTCGATATCTACAATGTCGAACGGATAGAGGTTCTTCGTGGACCGCAAGGCACGCTGTATGGCCGCAATACAATCGGCGGCGCGATCAAGTATGTGACGGCGGATTTGCCTGATGAAACCAGCCTGATGGTGCGCGGCACCTATGGCTCGTTCGATCAGGCGGACCTCATCGTCTCCGGCTCCACCCCGATCAGCGACACGCTGACCATCGGTGCAAGCGGGGCGCGGCTCTCGCGCGGGGGATTTGGCGACAACCTCAATCTGGGGACCGAAAACTATAACAAGGACGTGTGGGGCGCACGGGGCACGATCGAATTTGACAACGGCCCCGTCTTCATCCGCCTGTCAGGCGACTATGTGCTTGACGAAAGCGAGGCACGTCAGGGCGCTCGCCTGATCCCCGGCCAGTTGTCCGGCGCACCGGTACTGGACGACGTGTTTGACACACGCGCCGGCCTTGATGTCGTCGATCAGGAAGTTGAAGCCTATGGCGGCGCGCTGAATATCGCTATTGAGGTGTCCGATACGATCACCCTGAAATCGATCACAGGTTATCGCGAAGACAGCTCAACCACCCCGATTGACTTTGACTCGCTGCCTTCAGGCGATCTCGATGTCCCGGCCATCTATGAGAACGATCAGTTCAGCCAGGAACTGCAGCTACTCTATGAAGGTGACCGGCTTTCCGGCGTGTTCGGCGCGTATTACCTCAATGCCAACGCCTTCACCGCGTTTGATGTACTGCTTGAAAACACTGGCGCGCTGATCGGCCTGCCCGGCCTCAACGCACAGACCTTGGGTGATGTGAATACGGAGACATGGTCGGTCTTTGGCGATTTCACCTACGACATCACCGACACGATTAGCGTTTCGCTCGGCGGGCGTTACACCAATGACCGACGCGAAAGCCGCGTGCTGCGTACAACTTTTATCGGCGGGTTCTCGGATTTGTTCGTCCCGAACAGCCCAGCGGTTCCCATCGCCGTCACCAGTGATTTTGAAGGCGGCGAGACATTCGAGGACTTCAATCCGCGCGCCTCAATCAGTTGGCAGCCGACACCTGATCACAACATTTACTTCACCTATTCCCAAGGGTTCAAGGGCGGCGGTTTCGATCCGCGCGGCCAGACATCCGCTGCACCCGATCTAGATGGTGACGGTGATGTCGACTTCGATGATCAGTTCGAATTCCTGCGCTTCGGTCCGGAGACGGTCGACAGCTTTGAATTGGGTTACAAAGCATCGCTACTCGACAATCGCCTGAACATCTCGGTTGCGGCCTTCATCGGCCAGTACACCGATGTCCAGATCCCCGGATCGGTCGGCGTAGATACGGACGGCGACGGCGTCAGTGACAGCTTTGCCGGTATCACCTCCAACGCTGCCGATGCCGATGTAAATGGCTTCGAATTCGAAGGCAACGCGCTGGTTGGGAAGGACTTCCTTGGCGAGGGCAGCCGTTTCAGCATCAACTGGTCGCTGGGCTATCTTGATGCGGGTTTTAACACCTTCATCGATGCGTTCGGCAATGATGTAGCTGACCAGCGCGTGTTCCAGAACACGCCGGAATATACCGGCCATATGGGCTTCAATCTTGGCGTACCCGCAGCCGACGGCATGGTCGATTTTATCGGTCTTGCCTCGTTCCGCGGGGATGCCAGCCAATTTGAATCGCCCAATCCGTTCCTCGATCAGGACGGCTTCGCTCTGGTCGATGCCAGCGTAGTTTACACCGCCGACAGCGGTCTGTTCTCGATCGGCGGGCATGTGAAAAACCTGTTTGACAAGGAATACATTGTTGCGGGGTACAATTTTGTTTCTGGCGGAACGCCTCCGGGCACGCCGTTTGTCCCGACACTTGGTCTCGAAGGTACGCTGACCGGTTTTTATGGCGATCCGCGCCGCTTCTTTGTGACGGCGCAGGTCAACTTCTAAACGACCTCTCCAGATCGGCGGGCGCGAGCGTATGCGGGTGCCCGCCGATCGACCATCCAGAAAAGCCGCGGTGGATTGGCCACCACAAAATAAGCCCCGCAACGTTCGATAGACGTCGCGGGGCTTTTCATTTGATCACCTTGGCTGTGACGCTGAGGCAGTCAGACTGATGCCATCAGTCCTGAGCGACTGCTTCATTGGCCTTACCGGCCCCGTTTACCTTGGCACCTGTCGGCGGGTTGATTACTGAACCGGTCTCAGCATCGGGCGCTTCGCCCGGCTTTGCCAGCGCCACGCCACTGATGTCCTTCGCTGTCTGGCTCGCATCTTCGCGCTTCTTCTTGTCCAGAAAACGCTTGGTCAGATACCCGCCAGCGCCCAATACAACCATGGCCGGCAAGCTGATGCGCGACAGGACGAAGGGAACTGCAGTTGCGAGGGCAGCGCCTGCGGCGCCACCTTTAGCTGGTTGCTTGGCAAGTTTCGATCCGACGGCGGCTCCGATGATATTCTTAAGCATTGTATTTATCTCCTATACTCTGCCTATTCATACTCAGGGCGATACGTTCCATATTATCCCCCATCAGACGCTCGTTTATATCAGCGCCGCAGGGAGCGTTTCCAGTTACGCCTCTACAATCGTGGCTTTTCAATCGTGGGGCAAACGGGCATAGGCGCGACCATGCACGATATTCGCCTGATCCGAGACGATCCCGAAGCTTTTGACGCCGTTCTTGCACGGCGCGGAATGGGGCCTGTCGCAAAGGCAATCCTCGCGCTGGATGAGGAACGTCGCTCGCTCACCACCCGCCTTCAGGAAGCACAATCGCGCCGCAACGAGGCAAGCAAGGCTATCGGGAAAGCGATGGGCCAGGGCGACACGGAAACCGCCGAGGCGCTGAAAGCGGAAGTCGCGGAACTGAAGCAGTCGATGCCCGCGCTTGAAGAGCGTGACCGGATGGTTGCGGAGAAGCTGAAAGAGGCGCTCGCCGTCATACCAAACCTGCCGTTCGACGAAGTGCCCGATGGCGCGGATGAAGGCGAAAATGTTGAAGTGGCCGTATGGGGTGAGAAGCCCGCTTTCGATTTCGAACCCAAGGAACATGCCGATATTGCCCCTGCTTTGGGCATGGACTTCGAGACCGGAGCCAAACTGTCGGGCGCACGCTTCACCTTCCTGCGCGGCGGTATGGCCCGCCTGCACCGCGCTCTGGGCCAGTTCATGCTTGACCATCAGGTCAACGCCAACGGCTACACCGAATGCGCGCCCCCCGTTCTGGTCAAGGACGAGGCGATGTATGGCACGGACAAACTGCCCAAGTTTGCGGAGGATAGCTTTCAAACGATGGTAGAGCCATCAGGCGATCATATTGCCAAAGTTGATACCGGCATTCAGGAAGCTTTGAAGAATAACGACCATCAATCTGCAAACAATCTGCTCCGCGAATTGGACGGATTGTACAGACCGAATACTCGAAGCCGCCGCTGGCTCATCCCCACCGCCGAAGTTTCCCTCACCGCCAGCGTCATGGGCGACCTGCTCGACGAAAGCGCCCTGCCCATGCGGCTCACTGCGCTCACCCAGTGTTTCCGCTCCGAAGCGGGGGCAGCGGGCAAAGACACACGCGGCTTTATCCGTCAGCACCAGTTTGAGAAATGCGAACTCGTCAGCATCGTTCGCCCCGAGGAGAGCGAGGCTGAGCACGAGCGCATGACGCGGGCCGCCGAGGGCGTGCTCGAAGCGCTCAGCCTGCCCTATCGCAAAATGCTGCTGTGCACCGGCGACATGGGATTTGGTGCGCGCAAGACCTACGATCTGGAAGTCTGGCTACCCGGACAAGGCGCCTACCGGGAGATCAGCTCCTGCTCCAACACCGGCGATTTTCAGGCGCGCCGCATGAACACGCGATACCGCGTGGCGGGCGAGAAGAAGACAACGCAATTCGTCCATACACTCAACGGTTCCGGCCTTGCCGTGGGACGCACTCTGGTGGCGATTATCGAGAACTATCAGCAGTCCAATGGCAGCGTTGTGGTGCCTGAGGTGTTGTATCCCTATATGGGCGGGGTGACCCGGTTGGAGCCTTCCACGTAATGCGCATTCTTGTAACCAATGACGACGGCTATCATGCGCCGGGCCTTGCGGTGCTGGAAGAAATCGCGGCGAAACTCTCCGATGATATCTGGGTGTGCGCACCGTCCGAGGAGCAATCGGGTGCTGGCCATTCGCTGACGCTCAACCGCCCGGTCCGCTTGCAGAAATATGCCGAGCGCCGCTTTGCGGTGACGGGCACCCCGACGGACAGCGTGATGATGGCTTTGCGCGAAGTGCTGGACAACCCACCCGATCTGATCCTTTCCGGCGTCAATCGCGGAGCCAATCTGGCCGATGACATCACCTATTCCGGCACCGTTTCTGCCGCGATCGAGGGGGCTTTGGCGGGTGTGCGGTCCATCGCGCTCAGCCAGGTGTACGGCCCCAAGAACAACGGAACCGATGCCGAACTGTTCGATGCGGCGACCAAGTGGGGCCACAAGGCTATCGCCCCGCTGCTGAATGCGCCATTTGACGAGCGCACTTTGGTCAACATCAATTTCCCGGCCTGCACTTCGGATGATGTCAAAGGCATACGCATCGTGCGGCAGGGCTTTCACGATTACTCGCGCGGCAGCGTTGTTGAGGGCAAGGATCCGCGTGGCCAACGCTATTTCTGGTTCGGCCTGCACGCGATTGAGCACACATTGGATCATGGCACCGATCTCGAAGCGATCGACGATGGTTTTATCGCGGTCACACCGCTGCAACTGGACCTGACGCATCATGCCTCTCTCGGCAGCCTTGCGCAGCGCTACGAAAGCTGAGACCTAGACACGGATATGGCCAACTCGCCCGAGCGCCCTTCGAAACTGGCCAAGAAGTTCAAGCCGCTTCGTCGTGCAGTGAATCTGCCGTGGTACGCCGATCTGCTCCTGCGGCTTGGCGCGGCGTTGCTGCTGATCGGTATTGTCGTTCTGATCCACTGGTGGGATCGCGAGGGGCTGGTTGATAGCGTCGATGGCGATGTGTCGCTGCTCGACGTATTCTATTTCACCATGATCTCGATCACGACGACGGGCTTCGGCGATATCGCACCCGTCAGTGAAAGCGCGCGATTGAAAGAGGCTGTTATCGTGACGCCGATCCGGTTCATGGTGTTCTTCATTTTCGTTGGCACCGCCTATAATTTCATCATCAAGCGAAGTTGGGAGAAGTGGCGCATGGCGCGCATTCAGGACAAGCTCACCGGCCATGTCGTGGTCCTCGGCTTTGGCGTATCAGGCTCGCAAAGCGTCGAAGAACTGATCGAACGCGGCACCGATGCCAGCGATATCGTGGTTGTCGATCCGAGCGAGGACCGTCTCAAAACCGCAGAAAAGCTAGGCGTGGCCGTGTTGGCGGGCGATGCGACGCGCGATGATATTTTGCGCGCGGTCCGGATTGAGACGGCAAGCACCGTGCTGGTTTCTGCGGGCCGTGATGATACCTCCATTCTGATCGTTCTGACTGTGCGGCACCTCGCGCCGAAAGTTCCAATCAGCGTGGTCGTGCGCGCGGATGATAATGAATTGCTGGCCCGTCAGGCGGGGGCTAACAATGTGATCAACCCGGTGCGGTTTACCGGATTGCTGCTCGCAGGTTCTGCGCAAGGGGCGCATATCGCCGATTATCTTGCCGATCTTGCGTCGGTGAATGGTAGGGTCCAACTGGTCGAACGGGTTGTCGAAGAGGCCGAATGCGGATGCTCGATCGAGGATTTGACGACCGGCGGTACGGGCCTGCGGATTTATCGTAACGGGCGCGCAATCGGATTTTGGGAAGACGAGTGCCAGAACCTGCAAAAAGGCGACATCATCGTTGAGATTGTGCCAGCCAATGGCAGCGGGAACGGCAATGGCGATGGGGGCGGCGAGTAGCCCCAAATCTCACCGAAACAGCACGAACACGCCACCCATCGCGGCCATGCCGAAAATGAAGTGCCCCGCATCAATTGCGAAAAGTTTGAACGGTTTGCGCTGAAACAGGTAATTGATGCCGATTGCGGGCACCATCACGCCAATCGCAAATCCCATTGCCATCATCATCACCACGTGAGGGGCGGGATTTGTGCGCACCAGCAAGTGCCACAGCACCATCGCGATCAACATTTCGAACGCAAAACACAGCCCGAAGATCACGACCATATTGCCGCTCTGCGCATCTGCGTCCGCTATCCCCGCAGCCTTCTGCCATGCTTTGCCGAACAGTGCGCCGTACCAGATCATTCCGACAATAAAGAAGGCGGCGGAGCCGGCCAAAACCGGCCAAAGTGCAAAATCATTCATAGCGTGATCCCTTCGATATGCGCGATGATCTAGCGCAAATGCGGCGATACGTGTAGAGGCGCAGCGCTTATGAACACCCCAACCACATCCCTCCCCGATCAAAAGCGTGTCGGAATGGTCTCGCTCGGCTGTCCCAAAGCCTTGGTAGACAGCGAACGCATCCTCACGCGGCTGCGCGCAGACGGTTATGCAATGAGCCCGGATTATGCGGGTGCGGACGTGGTTCTGGTCAACACCTGCGGTTTTCTCGATAGCGCCAAGGAGGAAAGCCTTGCCGCGATTGGCGAGGCGATTTCCGAGAATGGGCGCGTCATCGTCACCGGCTGCATGGGCGATGAGGCGGAAGCCATCCGCGCTGCACATCCGCAGGTTCTGGCAGTGACCGGCGCACATCAGTACGAACAGGTCGTGGATGCCGTTCACGAACATGCGCCACCCAGCCAGGGTCCGTTTGTCGATTTGATCCCGCAGCCTGATATCAAGCTGACACCGCGCCATTACAGCTATCTCAAAATTTCGGAGGGCTGTAATCACTCCTGCGCCTTCTGCATTATCCCAACCTTGCGTGGAAAGCTCGCCAGTCGCCGGATCGATGCGGTGTTGCGGGAGGCGGAAAAACTGGTTGCGGCGGGCACGCGCGAATTGCTGGTAATCAGCCAGGACACCTCGGCTTATGGCGTCGACACAAAGCATGATCCGCGCCAATGGAAAGGCCACGAAGTCCGCGCCCACATGACCGATCTGGCCCGCGAGCTGGGTCAGCTTGATATCGGAGGCGGCGCCCCGCCCTGGGTCCGGCTGCACTATGTCTACCCCTATCCGCATGTCGACAAAGTCATCCCCCTAATGGCCGAAGGGCTGCTCACACCCTATCTCGATATCCCGTTTCAACATGCCAGCCCGCATGTCCTTAAACTGATGCGCCGTCCGGCAAATGAGGCGAAGGTGCTGAACCGCCTCAAGAACTGGCGCGACATTTGCCCGGACATCGCCGTACGCTCCAGCTTTGTCGTTGGCTTCCCCGGAGAGCGCGAGGAAGACTTTGAATACCTTCTCGAATGGCTGGAGGAAGCGCAATTGGACCGCGTTGGCGCCTTCCGCTTTGAACCGGTTGAAGGCGCCGCCGCCAATGATCTGCCTGACCCTGTTCCAGAGGAACTGAAGGAAGAGCGCTATGCCCGGCTGATGGAAGTCACCGAGCGTATTTCAGCCGCCAAACTTCAGGCCAAGATCGGCAAGACCCTGCCCGTCATCATCGACGAAGTGGGCGAGGCCGATGATGACGGCGATATCGGCGCGAATGGCCGGACACAGGCCGACGCTCCCGAGATCGACGGCGCGGTTTATTTGCGCAACGTCCCTGAAACGCTGAGCGCGGGCGATATCGTCGATGTGGAGATCGAGGATGCCGATGCCCACGACCTGTTTGGCATCGCCAACATTACTTGACACATCATCTTTCTGTAAAGCGCCGGAAAAGCCGATATTTTCTCTTTATATCAGATGCTTGAGAGCAAAAACGTCCACTTGACACTTTTCCAACATGCTTTCGCCTTTCCGGCGCCCGGATAGAGCGCACCGTATGAGCGTTAGCAAGCGCGTACGAAGTAGGAAAACAGCGCTTTTATAGGCGCCTGAGTTACTTCCATTCAGGCAGGTCAAGCGACTTGCGCAATTGCGCGGCGCGCGGGGTCAAGGCTTCGGGCAATAGCCGCGCATGACTGGCAAAGGCAGCGGCGAGCGCGGGATAATCGGCAAGCAGATCATGGGCTGAGGGCAGGATCGACTGGCTGTAGAACAGGTCCGCTGAAGGCGATTGCAGCGCCGATATCGCCGAGGCGCGCGTCGCTGCGTCGTCCAAAAGCCTCGCTCAAAAGGCTCGCCGCCTCATCACGCAATCCGTGACACAGCAAACCTTGTGCGGCCATTTCAACCGATGCGGCCTTGTTCTCGCGCAGAAACGCCAGCTCGGGCGCAGCTTCATCTGCGCTGCCCAAACCATAAAGCGCGCAGGCATGATCTTTGGCCACAATCATCTCGGCATAGGGGCTGCCTTTGACAGAGCGCGCGAGCGTGGCGGCCTCCAAACCTTCTTCAAACCGGCCATATCCGATGAGGCGCGATGCGCGGTTGATCAAAAAGCTCACAGCCCAGTTGTTTTCCTGCCCGTCAACCTTCGTCAGCCGGTCAAAAATCGCATCGCCCTGTTCAATCCGGCCCAGAGAATCGTGCGCATAGGCCGTAAGATTGAGCGCCCAACCGTCATCCTCCTCGATTGTATTGCTGCCAATGTCGCCGCCAATTCCCCCGGCGCGCTCGATCACACCGGCAAAATCACCGTGGTAATGAAGCGCCCGCACCAAATCGGCGAAGCGATCCTTGTCATCGGGTTTATCAGCCAGTCGTGCCTCCGCATTTGCGAGATAAAGTTCGCTGGCATCGGCAAGGTTTGCTCCTGCCTTCTGCTCCAACTTCGACCAAACCGCCGCATAACGACGGTCCGTCACCATATCGAGATAAAGCGTGACTGACAGCGGCCTATCCAGCAGCATATCGACAAGATCGAGGCGGTCCTGACACAGAGCCGATTTCAGCGCCTAGTCCGTCAATCCCCGCTGAACATACCAATCGGCTTTGGTGATGAGCCCGCTTTCAAACCAAGCCAGCGCTTGATCCGACAATTCCTCCTCTCGCCCCGCATCGCGCAGCATCCGCATGGTTGGCCATAGCTGGTCAGAGGTCAATTCGGCGATATTCTCGTCATCCAACCAGCTCAGAAGGTCAAGGTCACCAAAACGGTTCGCTCGGGCATAGCTGTCTGCATTGCAACCAAAATTGGAACGCCAAAGGTGCAGGATTCGTTCGCCCAGCGATATGGGTCTTCGCGAAATGCCACGAGGAGATCGTCCGGGCGCATCCCGCCGAAATCCAGCACTTCGCGCGGGGATGCGGTTTCGGGCTGTTCCGCTTCCTGCGCCTTCGCCTCTACCGTGACTGGTGCGGATAGCGCCAGGACTACCCCGGCAAAGCCTACCCCTGCAAAGATCGTGCGAAACGGCGAGAACACAGATAAAAAGACCAAATCCAAAGCTCCTGTCAGAAGCCCTGCCTTGCCGCGTTTCACCGCTGCTGAAAACTCCAAAAAAGCCGCGTTTTACCTCCAGGTTTGAGCTTGATCAGCGTTTACCGCCCGTCAAAAATCGCGCGGATCCGTGCAAAGACCAAGTCGGGCTTTTCCTCGATCAGGAAGCTGCCCACATCCGCAACAATCTGCGGCTCCTCCAGCCCGAAACGCTGCGCGGTCAGCCGCGCAAATTCTTGCGGCGTGTTGGCATCGACGTCGCCCAACATAATCTCGAACCGGGTGCCGAGTCCCGCCAGCAAAGCGCCCCATTGTGCGGACCAATTGGCCATCGTGTCACCCGGCCCCAATTTGCCGCGCGGCAGCACATAGTTGGCCGCGCATCTCAAGTTACGAACGACTTCGGGGCGCTGGATGGTCTGCGCTTCGCGTGAGCAGCCATCGTAATAATCCTCGACGAATTTGTAGAATTCGCCTGTCCCCATGCTTGCCAGCATGGCGCGCAGATAGACCCGTGCAAAAGCAGGCGCGATACGCGCAATGCGAAAATGGGTGCGCTGGCGGGTTTGCAGGAACCGGTAATCATCAGCGTTGATAATCGGCAGAAACGGCCCAGCGGCGAGCGCCTTTATCATGCGGTCGGGCTGTCTTTGCGCAAAGGCGGCCAGAAACGGCGTGCCCGCCTGTGTGCCCAGAGCAACGCAGCGGTCAATTCCCAGATGATCGAGGAATTCAGGGATACGGTCGGCAAAATCCAACGGCGATTGCGGCCCCGGTCCGATCCCGCTGGTGCCGCCATAATGCGGCCGCCATGGCGCAATGAAGCGCAGGCCTGCATTGCGCGCGGCCTGATCCACGCTGGCGGTCTGCAATGGTCCTTCGAGGGGATGGAAGAACACCACAGGCAGACCCGAAGGGTTGCCATATTCTTCCCACGCTATTGTGCGCCCTGCGCTGCCACAAAACAGGTTTGCGCAGGTGTGCTCGATACAGTTTTCATCCTCGTCGGGTGGATCAAGCGAATGAATGAAGCCAGCATACAGCAGCAGCAATTGTTCTTTGGAGTTAATCACGAGTTTGCGCTGGAGCGCTTTCAATTGGTTGCGCACGGTGCCGACGCTGCGACCGCGCAGGTCTGCAAATTCGCGGGTGGTACCGCCTTTGACCAGATGCTTGGTCAGTTCCACTTCCGTGCCCGTCAGCTCGAAGGCCTCTTGAAACGCTGCCGCACCGCTTTCATCCCAGCGCAACCGCACCGCTTGCAAGGCGATGATTTGCACCCCGCCCACTGGCACGCGGTATGCGGAAAACCAGCGCCCGGTCTCGTCCTCTTCATGCGTGAAAAGGCGCAGGAATAGCCGCTCAGGTTTGGTAGACAGCGCCTTGTTCTGCCCTGCCCCCGCGCTTCGCAACCGCTCCTGATCTTCCTTGATACGGACGGGATCGAACAGCCATTCCGGCACATAGCCGTCTCGTTCGATCCCGCCACGTTCGAAGAAGCGCGGATTGAAAGTGAGCACACGAAACTGGTCATCCAGAGCCAGATCGCATTCCAGATCCGTCTCCAGATGCAACAGCATGGATGAATAGTCCGCGTCCCCCAGCGGATAGACCTTGTCGAAGATCGCCTCGGCATTTTCGAAATGCATATCGGCGAAACCATCAACGTCACCCAACGCCTCGTGCGCTTCGATCATCTCGTTCAAAAGCGGCACGAAGCTTTGCGGCTCGCCAATGGCGGCATAGGCCTTTGCAACGACGTCCTGAAGATCGGCTTTGGGGGTGGGTTCGTTCATGTAATCAGTCCGTTCGCACAGGCAAAAGGCCCAAGCAAGCGGCCCTTACTTGATGCAGTATTTGCCTGAGGCTTTCAGCCCTGTCTTGCACGATCCACTTTTCACTTCCGCGTAATCGCCCTTGTCGCCGACGCAATAATTGCCGCTGGCTTTAAAGCCGGTGGGGCAGCTACCGATCTTTGTAATGGCGACCTGAGAAGAGGATTTGCAACTGCTGCCGCTTTGTTTGAAGCCTTTGGGACATGATCCGGCCTTGGCGACTTCGCTGGAGGAGGATTGCGCCATCGCAGGCGTGATGATGACAGGTACACTGCCCAAAGCAAGCGCTGCGGTGAGAACGGCGATACGGATACGCATGGTTTTGTTTCCCTAAATGGAGTGTTGAAAGATGCGGCGGCCGACAGGGATTAACTTGGGGTATCCATGCCGACCGCGGCACAAGTTTTGCAGCGCACTCGGGTCGCAGAATGATCGCGCCACAGCAGAATTGGGAACATCAGGCAGGTTCGGCATAAGTGCGGCGGCCGGAATGGAAGGGCCGTTGAGGATCGCATTTCCAAACCCGGGCCCAAGCCAGAGCTCCCAGGGGAGACCGGCCGCCGCTGTGATTGAGGCGAAGGCTCATCGAGCCCGCCTGCGCCTCTCACAGTTGTGAACCAAACCCAGTCCCCACTCAGCCCACCGGGCCGCGACGATAGGTCAGCGCAAGCGCGCTTTTACCGGTGCTCTTGTCAAACCACTGGCAGTAGAAATCAGTGCCCGATTTGTCGGTGTGTAACGCTTCGAAATTGAACGTCGTGAAGGTGCGCCCGCGCTTATCCATATACTTGCTGTAGGCTGTGTTGCGGTCGGAATTGCTGCCGCTGGCAGTTGGCGTGTAGCCGGTTGAATTGCCGGTGTGCAGCATGATCGACTTGCCACCGTAATTGCCGACTTTGGGGCCGAACACGTTGTCCTGCTGCTCAGACCCATCGTAAGAAACGCACTGAATTTTGTAATCGTACTTCTTGTACTTGTTCTTGTCGAACTCAACATACAGCACATCGCCAATGCCCAGACTTTCAAAGATACAGCCATTGGTCGGCATTACAGGACGACGGTCGAGCAGGCCCGAGCGTTCCTCCGTCGCGATGCCCTGACTGAACGTGTAGTCCCCGGCGCGGCCCACAAAGGCATTGCCCAGCCCGACGCTCGCGCATTTGGTCATTTGAATATACTTGGCCGGTGTTGGGCCAGCATTACCGGCATGTCCGGGAGCACGCGCGGTGCAAGGCGAGTTGGAGTTGCTGCCGCGATTGGCGTTGCACTGCGAGCCATCAGCCGATGCGCCAACACCGCCCTGGCCGCCGCGCACGACGCCATTGGCCAGCGAACGCCCCTTTGTACGGCGCGCAGTTTCCACTTCATTGACCACGGCTGTGGCCTCGTCCGCCTTCTTCTTGGCTTTTTTGACCTTCTTCTTCAGCTTGTCGAAGGGGCCAGCAGACGTTTCAGCCTGAACCGGGGTTGCAGCGACAAATCCGGTTGCGAGAGCAGCGGAACCAATTGCGAGACAAATTTTATTCATGCTATGCGATCCTCATCAGGAACCGGGCGGCCCCAATCGTGTCCTACGAGTGAGCCTTGCCGGTTGGTTGGTGATGAGAGCCGTCTAGTGTCGCGGTTGGTGGCACTGAATGTACCATATGGGACAAGCCATCAAAATCATTCGGAATTTCTCATTCAATCAATGTCTTGCATCGCACGATTTTTAGTCGAAGCAGGCCCGCAAAAAGCACCGGAACATATGCAATGACAGTCCTGATCTCTGCCTGTTTCGGCTTTGAGTTTGAATCGCCCACTGATGCCCTGTTGCAATTCGAGGTGGCTGACCTGCCCGAACAGCGCGTGCATGATGTCGATACGCAGATAAGCCGTTGCGAACACCGCGCCGCTGTCCCCGCGCAGGACGACATCGGGCAGCGCATCTGGCTGCGCGCCAATGGCCGGATAGAGGTGGATTACTCCTGCACTGTGGACCCGGACCGCATTGTCACGCCAATGCATGATCTTTCTGCGCTGCCGCTGCACCAATTGCCAGGTGAGGCGGTGCAATATCTGCTCGATTCGCGATATTGTCGGGCGGACCACTATCAGAGCCTCGTCTCTTCGGAGTTTGACGGCACCAGCGGAGGCGCGCGAATCGCGGCCATCCGGGACTGGATCGCAGAGCATTTCGACTATGTGCCCGGAGCGTCCGATGCGAACACCGATGCGACGGATACCTTTATCGCGCGTCAGGGCATTTGCCGCGATTATTCACATGTCATGGTGATGCTGTCCCGCGCATCGGGCATTCCTGCACGCTATGTCGCCTGCTTTGCGCCCGGCGTTGATCCGCAGGATTTCCACGCGGCAACGCAGGTGTTTCTGGCCGATCCCACCATTCCGGGCGGCGGAATGTGGCAATTAGTCGATGCGACCGGCATGGCTGATCTGGAACAGACGGCCATTATCGGCGTGGGCCGCGATGCTGCCGATGTCAGTTTTCTGACCACATTCGGCCCGATGCAGTTTCAATACAGCAAGGTCGAAGTCTCTACCGCCAACTGATTGCGCGCACCGTTCGTCGCGGGTAAACCTTTGGATTGAAGGGACCGTATATGAGCGAATTTAGAGCCGACCGTCTGGTGCTGTTTGGCGCGACCGGCGATCTGTCAAGGCGAAAGCTGCTCCCGTCGTTATGCGCTCTGGATGCGGACGGGTTGCTGCCCGAAGACCTGAGGATCATCGGCACCGCCCGCAGCAAGCTGGATGACGGCGAATTCCGCAATATGGCGCGCGCTGCGCTGGAGGAATTTCTGGAGCCAGAACGTCGCGGCGGGATGGCCGATTTCCTCAACCGCCTAAGCTATCAGCCGCTCGATGCGACCACTCTGGACGGCTTTACTGATCTGGCCGCCAAAGTGGGTGAGCCGGGGCAAGGCGTTGCGATTTTCCTGTCCACCGCACCGCAATTGTTCGGCCCCACGATTAAGGGCCTCGAACATGCGGGGCTGACGGGCGAGAAGGTGCGCATGTGTCTGGAAAAGCCGCTGGGCATTGATCTTGCCTCCAGTTGCGAGATCAACGACGCGGTTGCGGAGGCATTTCCAGAAGATCGGATTTTTCGGATCGATCATTATCTCGGCAAAGAGACGGTCCAGAACCTGCTCGCCCTGCGCTTTGCGAACATCCTGTTCGAGCCGATATGGAATGCGACCTATATCGATCACGTTCAGATCACCGTCGCTGAGACCGTGGGTCTGGAAGGGCGCGTCAGCTTTTACGATGGTGCCGGCGCGCTGCGCGACATGGTGCAGAACCATATGCTCCAACTTCTCAGCTTTGTCGCGATGGAGCCGCCGGCCAGCTTTGATGCAGCGCCCGTGCGTGATGAAAAGGTCAAAGTGCTGCGCGCGCTGCGGCCTGCGCCTGCAAGCGATACGGTGACAGGCCAATACCGCGCGGGTGCTATCGCAGGGCAGGCTGTACCAGGATATGACGAGGAGCTGAGCGCGGCGGACATGGTCGCCTCCGACACCGAAACCTTCACCGCGATAAAGGCGCATGTCGACAATTGGCGCTGGAAAGGTGTGCCGTTCTATCTGCGCACCGGCAAACGCCTGCCTGAACGCGTGACCGAAATTCTCGTCCAGTTTCGCAGCGTGCCGCATTCGATCTTTGAGGGACATTCTGCCGCCCCCTCGATGATGCAGCCTAACAGCCTGTTGATCGGGATCCAGCCAGAGGAGAATATCACGCTGTCACTCATGGCCAAAGTGCCGGGACTGGACGAGGATGGAGTGCGCCTGCGCGAGGTTCCGCTGGAAATTGCAATGCCCGATGCGTTTGTCGGGCAGCATCGCCGGATTGCCTATGAGCGTCTGCTGCTCGATCTGGTAAAGGGGGACCAGACCCTGTTCGTGCGCCGCGATGAAGTGGAGGCGCAGTGGAACTGGATCGACGCCATCCGCGCCGAATGGGCGGCAAACGGCGTCACGCCCAAGACATACACAGCAGGCAGTTGGGGGCCGAGCGCGTCCATTGCCTTGACCGAACGTGACGGGGTAAGCTGGCATGAGTAATCTCAACCCGACTATTCACCCAACCATTCACAGCGTGACACAGCGCATTATCGAACGCTCGCGTCCCGGGCGCAGCGCGTATCTCGATCTGATGCAGCGCGAGGCCGATCGGCGGCCCGAGCATAAAGATGTCGCCTGTTCCAACCTCGCCCATGCCTTTGCGGGCGCGTTGGAGGATCAGAACACCATGAAGGCGGGCGCATCGCCCAATATCGGCATCGTCAGCGCCTATAACGACATGCTGAGCGCGCATCAGCCCTATGGCCGCTATCCCGAGCGCATGAAGATCTACGCCCGCGAAGCGGGTGCCACAGCTCAGGTCGCTGGCGGAACTCCGGCCATGTGCGATGGCGTGACGCAGGGCGAAGACGGGATGGAGCTGTCCCTGTTCAGCCGGGATAACATCGCGATGGCGACCACGGTCGCGCTGTCGCACCAAATGTATGATGCGGTCGCATGTCTGGGCATTTGCGACAAGATCGTACCGGGCCTCATCATCGGCGCGTTGCGGTTCGGCCACCTGCCCTGCGTCATGGTGCCCTCAGGGCCAATGCCCAGCGGTATCTCGAACAAGCAAAAGCAGGAAACCCGCCAGAAATACGCCGCAGGAGAGATCGGGCGCGATGCTTTGCTGGAAAGCGAGCTGGGCAGCTATCATTCGCCGGGCACCTGCACCTTTTTCGGGACGGCCAATTCCAACCAGATGATGATGGAAATGATGGGCCTGCATGTGCCCGGCGCGGCTTTTGTCCAGCCGGGCAGTAAACTGCGTCAGGCTCTGGATCAGGCGGCGGTGCACCGGCTGGCGCAACTGTCTGGCACGACGACCCGCACCATGGCGCAAGTAGTGGATGAAAAGGCGATTGTGAACGCCGTCATCGGTCTGCTTGCGACCGGCGGATCGACCAATCATGCAATCCACATCCCCGCCATGGCGCGCGCGGCAGGGATCGCCATCGACTGGACCGACATGGCAGAGCTTTCCAGCGTCGTGCCGCTGATCGCCAAGGTTTATCCCAATGGCTCTGGCGATGTGAACCAGTTCCACGCCGCTGGCGGTATGGGCTATGTCATCTCCGAATTGCTGGATGCAGGGCTGGCCCATGGCGATATCCTTACTGTGTGGGATGAAGGTTTTGACGCCTATCGCGCAGAGCCGGTGTGGGAGAGCGACGCGCTGCAATGGGTGCAGACAAAGGCCTCTCGCGACAACGACATGCTACGCCCTGCCTCCGACCCGTTTCAGCGCGATGGCGGGATGAAGCTGATGACCGGAGAGCTGGGTCGTGCTTGCTTCAAGTCCTCCGCCGTGGCGCGTGATCGCTGGACTATCGAGGCACCGTGCCGTGTGTTTGCGACACAGGCGGGCGTGATCGAGGCGTTCAAGGCAGGCGAGCTGGACCGCGATGTTGTGGTTGTTGTCCGCTTTCAGGGGCCGCGCGCCAACGGAATGCCCGAATTGCACTCGCTCACGCCGACGCTCGGCCTGTTGCAGGATCGCGGGCACCGCGTCGCTCTGGTCACCGATGGCCGCATGTCGGGGGCGAGCGGCAAGGTGCCAGCCGCAATCCACTGCACGCCCGAAGCGTTTAACGGGGGCGCAGGCGCAGGACCGCTCGCACTGCTCAGAGACGGGGACGTGGTGAAAGTCTGCGCGGAAACAGGTGAGCTTTCAACAACGGCCGACCTTTCGACCCGCACGCCTGCACCCGATCCGCCTATCGAATACGGTGTCGGGCGCGAGCTTTTCCGCATAATGCAGTCTCACGCCGACGGTGCCGAACAGGGCGCATCGGCAATGCTGTCGAGCGCCGGGCTGTAATTGTTGAGCGCCGCAACGCAAATCGTGGCCGTCGATGTCGGTGGCACCCATGCCCGCTTTGCCATCGCCAGCATTGCGGGCAACGGTGATATCGAGCTTTCCGATCTGGTTACGCTCCATACAAAGGATCACGCGAGTTTCCAGACCGCGTGGGAGAGCTACCGCGAGGAGATGGGCGGTACACTACCCAATGCGCTGGCCATGGCGGTTGCAGCCCCGGTGGCTCCCGACATCATCCGCTTCACCAACAATCCATGGACCGTCGCCCCGCCACAAATCGCAAGCATCCTTGGCTGCGCGCGGCATACAATCGTCAATGATTTTGAAGCTGTCGCCCACGCCGCCGCGCGGGTTTGCGAAGATCAATTCCAGCATCTGGCTGGACCGGACACAGCGCTGCCAGCCAGTGACACGATCAGCGTACTGGGGCCAGGCACCGGCCTTGGTGTGGCGCATTTCTGGCGAGATGGTGCGGGGGATTACCGTGTGCAGGCGACCGAGGGCGGGCACGGCGATTTTGGTCCAGTTGATGCTGTCGACGACGCGATCCTCGCCCGTCTCAGGAAACGCCACAGCCGCGTCTCTGACGAACGGGTCGTATGTGGGCCGGCCATCGTCGATATCTACGAAACACTCGCCGCGATGGAAGGTCGCCACATCAAAGCGCTGGATGACGTCGCCATCTGGACTGCGGGCATCTCGGGTAAAGACAGTCTTGCCGCTGCCGCAGTGGAGCGGTTCTGCCTCGCGCTCGGCTCCGTTGCGGGCGATATTGCGCTGGTGCAGGGCGCGGGCGGCGTGGTGATCGCCGGGGGCCTTGGTTACCGGATCAAGGACACGTTGCTCGCGTCCGGTTTTGCCGCGCGCTTCACGGCCAAAGGGCGGTTTTCGCGTCTGATGGCGAGCCTTCCGGTGAAGCTGATCGTTCATCCGCAACCCGGCCTTTTGGGCGCTGCCGCTGCCTATGCGCAGCAGCACCTTCAGGAAGCGCGAAACTGAGTCGCGCAGTGTGCGCGTTAGCTTGGGCTAACGATCCGGCTTTACGGACGGAGGAATGATCAAACTTGCGCCTCGCGGGGCCTTTTGAATCAAAGCGCGATAAGCATCTGTAAATTCGTGTAAAACACCGCGTTAACACTCGGCAAAACCCCGTCCCTTCGAGGGACGCGAGCGTTCAAGCATCTGGCAGTCTCGCACGAAACACGGCATAAGTAAGCCATGTTAAAGATCATCCGAACATTCCGTTTCGCCGCCACATTGGGCCTCGCATCGCTTGGAGGGACTTCGACCTTCGGCGCCGAGCAGCCGCGCTTCGATGAAGCTCAGAACGCCGCCCAAGCAGCGCAGCAGGTCGCCAATGAGGCCAAAGACGCGATCCGTTCAATTGATCCGACAACCGGCGGAAACTCGCTGATGGTCGATCCAAGCCTGCCGCAGCCTCACGAGGTTGAGCTGGCGGCTGTTGAAAGCAGGGCCCAGCCCACCGTTGATGTTCAAAGTGCCGACACCGCGCCCGTAGTCGGAGCAACCCTGCCGCGCGATCCGGCCACCCGGATGATCTCCGCACCCGTCGCGCAGGCTCTCCCGGCACCCGATCCGATGGCTCCTCCTTCCGCCGCGCGCGTGGTCAACGCTGCACCGGCCAAGGCTGATCCGTTCACGCTGAACAGCATTCTGCCGATCCCGCCCGGCCCGTTCCGCTATGGCGACTGGTATTGGGATGAAAGCTCTGCCCCTGCCAAGGGTAAGCTGGTGATGACCGTTGACCTTGATGCGCGCGTCATCAGCGTGTTCCGCGATGGCCATGAAATCGGCACCGCGGTGGCTCTGTTGGGTACCAAAAAGCACCCTACGCCGCTCGGCACGTTCCCGGTCCTGACGAAGGAAAAGGACAACATCTCCGAAAAATACGACAACGCACCGATGCCCTGGACCCTGCGCCTGACATGGGACGGTATCGCAATCCACGGCTCGCCCGTGATCAACGGCTATGCCAGCCATGGCTGCATCGGGGTGCCTGACGAATTTGCCGAAAAGCTGTTCGCGGCTGCACGACGCGGAGACAAGGTTGTGATCACGCGCGGCCAGATCATCGGACTAGGCGACAAGCTTGGCTGATCAGGCGGGTATAGCTGGATTGATCTATTGCACCCGGCCCTAATGCACTCTGCGGGGCGGTTCGGGGGTGAAGCGCCAGACGCGCAATTCGACCCCGACCTTCGCGACATGCTCGACCGTGGGCACCGCCAAAACGCCTCCCAATGACGCGTTCTCGCCGCGCCACAACCGGTCCGCCGCGCGTCCCGCTTCTCCGCGCGTCACCATGCCGCCCAATTCGCGCACGATGCGGCTGACCGTTTCGATCTGGATGACGCGCGGGACATTCGCGTTGTAGCGAAAGCCGCCTCCCTTGTCGCGCGCAACCATTTCCTCCCAGTCGATCTGGGCATACCATTCAATCGCGCGCCATGCCTCGGCCAGATGGCCCGCGCTTGTGGCGAGCGTCTGCGCATCGAGCCAGTCATGCTGTGCCAGATGATCCCTCACACGGACCCGATCAAACCTCCGCTCCAGATTGGAAGGGTCAAGCACCGAGGTGACACCGCAGGCTTCAACCACCTTTTCCAACTCAGCCTTGCGCCAGCTCAGCAGGGGGCGCAGCAGCGGGAATGGCTCGCCGCCATCTTCGGGATCGAAGGGATGTGCGGCGCGCACTCCCGCAAGTCCGGAAAGGCCACTACCGCGCGCAAGGCGCATCATCAGCGTTTCGGCCTGATCATCCGCATGGTGAGCCGTGGCCAATGCGCTCAGTTCTTCATCCCTCACCCAGCGCGCGAGTGCCGCATAGCGAGCCTCGCGCGCGCGCGCTTGCACATTGCCGCCGGCGAGCTTCACGCTCAGCGCTGTGAAGGGGACATCAAGCGCGGCGCAAAGGCTCGCAACAAAGGCGACTTCGTCTGCCGCCTCGGGGCGCAGGCCGTGATCGACGCTTGCCACAGCAATGGCGCCCGGCATCGCGGCATGTGCGAGCAAAAGCAGGGCGAGGGAATCTGCGCCGCCTGATACGGCCAGACCTAAACGGCCAGCGTCGCGGTCTTCCAAAGGCCAAAGCTGGTCCAGCTCCGCTTCGAAACGGGCCACATGCGCGGCATCGGGTGTACCAGTGACCGAGGTGTTGCCCGATTGTGGGGCCATCGGATCAGCGCTTTTCCACGAATGGCTTTGGCATGACCGCTATGTGCCCTTTAACCTTCGCAGGTGACGCGAAGACGATTGCCTTCATACTTGTTCATCAACCGCCCGCTGGCGACCGCCGGATAGGTCTCGCCAAATTCGGCAAGAGCAATGCAGGCGCGGCGCGTATCGCCCAGCGCGATCATGCTTTCAGCCAGATAGAGCAGACTATCCGGAGCGCGCGCGGCGGTTTTGTCACCCTGATAATTCTTCAGAAACCAGCGCGCGGCGTCTTCGGCTTTGCCATCATCAAGATAGGCCCGGCCCAACAGGTTGCGCCCATACGTGAGGCGCCAATGGTTGGGATAGCGTTCCACAAAGCTGCTGAGCTGTTGGCGCGCCTCGGGATAGAAGCCCGCATTCCACAGGCGAAAGCCATAGGAATACTCGTCGTCCGCTGCATCGTCGGTCTGCGGTTTGGTGATGGCCTGCACCGCGGCAAGACGCTCTGCAGTTGGTCCAGCCGGTGCGGCGGGTACCGAATCGGTTTGGGTGTCAGCACCTTTCGCATCACCGGCACCTGCGCCCATCGCCGCCAGATTGGCGTCAGTCGCTTTGGTATCGTCACTGTCGGCGTCGGGCGTTTCTGTGACTGTCAGCGCGGGCGCGCCGCTTGCTTCCACCACGGCAACACGTTCTGACAAAAGCGTAATTGCGTTGGAATTCTCCTCGGTCCGCGAGGTGATGCGCTGCAATTGCAGCTCGATCGCGTCCAATCGCGCGAGAATATCAGTCACCGCCGTTGTCGAAGGCCCGCTGGACCGGCCGGTCGTGCCGCTTGCGCTGCCAGAACCGGATGTGATCTGCGGCTCAAAATAGCGCCCGTCACCACCGGGAAAGACATTGCGTTGCAAGGCGCGGATTTCCGCTTCGATCTTGCGCAGGCGCGCTTCATCCACGATATCCTGCGCCGCGGCAGGTGTTGGCGCTGTTGCGACTATTACAGCAGCAAAAGCGGCCATTCCCATGGCACGCAGCAGCGTTGGCGCTTTGGCAGGTGTGGTCACCCGTGCAGGGGGAGCGATGGTCTGCATTATCTGGCGGTTTCCCTCTTTCATCTCTTCAATCAGGCGCGTTCAACGACCCTAAGGGTATGACGGCGCGCCTGAACGTGAGCCGAATCTGTGCCGTGTGCAATGCGGCAAGTCGACCCCAAACCCCCACGAAAACGGTGGGAAATCGCGAACGTCAGGACTCGGCTGCGCGTGCTAGCAAGGCCGCTGCGGATATAGGCGTGTCACCCATCGTGATCGGCTCGTCTGAAAGCTTTGGCACTTCGCGTCCATCTATCGTGATGGTGAAAGCATCAGGCCGCCCGGTGTTGATGAGTGGATTGGAAGCGGTCTGGGGGAGTTCGAATGTCTGCCCGCTGTCCATCTGTGCTTCGAACAGGCGATCGCCCTCTTCCTCATAAAACCGCACCCAGATACCATCTTCCAGCGCTGTAAACACCACTTGCCCCTCAGCATTGATATCAGCGGGTGCCGCATCGCTTGCCGCGGCCGCACCGGCTTGGTCCTGAGTGCCTTCCTGTTGGTCCTGGGTTCCGGCCAGTAGTGATCCCGGCCCCTCTCCCGCGCCGTAATAGGTGCTGGCGAAGGCAATAATGCCGATCACCAGAACAAGCGCGGCAAACCCGCCGAACCATGCAAGCCCTTTTGTGGGCAGCTTGGCGGGATCTCCCGGCTCCATGCCCTGCCCGACAGAGGAATAGCGTATACCGCCCGTGCCCATTTCCTCGCGAACCTGATCCGCCATCTCGAGTTCATCGAGGCCGACCGCGCGCGCATAGTTGCGGGCAAAACCAATGGCATAGGTGCGCGCTGGCAATTCCTCAAAATGGCCAGACTCAATCGTTTCGAGATGCCGGACCGGAATGCGGGTTTCAGCAGAAATATGATCAAGGCTTTGTTTCTTGGCCTCGCGCGCCAGACGCAGTCGCTCTCCCGCGCTCACGACCAAGCCGGGAAGCTCCGGGGAGTCCTCTGGGGTTGCATTATCTTCGCTGTCCATGACCCGCTGCGTCCCTTTGGGGTTGTTTTTCGTCGTGCGTCAGCAACACAAAACGGCTGAGACGCAATTAAGTCAAGCGCTGGCTTGAATCGGCGCAATATTAGTCGCTGCTTTGCGATAAAGCGACGAGTGCGACAGTTGGATGCGTGTTACTCGATGTCCAGATCGCGCGCCTTCGCCCACTGCATCAACGCGTCGCGCAAATTGATCGAGGGATCGGAAAGCCAGCCTGACATGGCCGAGGATAGCTCGACCAGGTCGATTCGGCGCACCAACTCCTTGATCGGGCCGACCGCCGCCGGAGTAATCGAGAGGCGGCGAAAGCCAATGCCCATCAGAGCCAAAGCTTCAAGGCGGCGCCCGCCCATCTCTCCGCACACGCCCAGATCAACGCCCGTGCCAACTGATTCCTGCACCACCCGGCGCAAAAAGCGGATGATCGCCGGGCTGAGCCAGTCGTATCGCTGCGCCAGTTTCGGATTTGCGCGGTCGGCGGCAAACAGGAACTGCGTCAGATCATTGGTGCCAACCGACAGAAAGCTGAGTTTGGGCAGCAGCAGATCGAGCACTTCGGCAAGGGCGGGCACTTCCAGCATCGCGCCGAAGTGAATGGCCTCGGGCAACACTTTCTTTTTGGAGCGCAGGAACGCCAGTTGCTCATCGAAAACCGCCTTTGCCGCGTCAAATTCCCACGGCTCCGACACCATCGGGAACATAACGTATAACGAACGGCCACCTGCCGCCTCCATCAAGGCGCGCGCCTGCGCTTTCATCAGGCCTTTCCGCTCCAGCGCAAGGCGCAAGGCGCGCCAGCCCATCGCCGGATTCTCATCCACCCCTGCCACATGCGATGAAAGATAGGGGACCGATTTATCACCGCCAATGTCGACCGTGCGAAAGATCACCGGTCTGTCTCCAGCCGCGTCCAGAACATCGCGATAAAGCCGCGTCTGACGCTCCCGCTGGGGCAAGGTCGCGGAGACAAGGAACTGAAACTCGGTGCGGAACAGGCCAACCCCGTCCGCCCCTGTCATCGCCAGCGAACTCATATCATCGCGAAGCCCTGCATTCATCATCACCTGAATACGGGTGCCATCGCGGGTGAAAGGTTCAACATCGCGCAATTGCGCATAAGATGCCTGACGCTCTTTTGATCGGGCAAAGCGTGTATCGAACGCTTCGGCCATCTGCGCACTGGGCCGCAAAGTGGCAGTGCCTGCAGTCGCATCCAGCAGGATTTCATCGCCATCGCGCAAATTGCCGCGAATTCCGCCCGCCTGACCTAGCACCGGCACGCCCATGGCGCGCGCGACAATCACGACATGCGCAGTAAGCGAACCTTCCTCAAGGATGACGCCTTTCAGACGGCGGCGATCATATTCGAGCAGCTCTGCCGGCCCCAGATTGCGGGCAATCAGGATGGTGTCGCGCGGCAGGCCCTGCTGCGCCGCCGTGCCCAACTGGCCTGAGACGATGCGCAACAGCCGGTTCGCCAAGTCCTCCAGATCGTGCATCCGGTCAGCCAGCAGCGCATCGTCAATCTCGCGCATCCGCATACGGGTGTGTTGCTGCACCCGCTCAATCGCGGCCTCGGCGGTCAGGCCTGAATCAATCGCTTCGTTGATGCGGCGCGACCAGCCTTCATCGTAAGCGAACATCTTATAGGTCTCGAGCACCTCGTCATGCTCACCCGCGCCGCGAAATTCGGCCTGGCCTGCCAGGGCGTCAATCTGTTCGCGCATCTTGTCGAACGCGCGGTAGACGCGCTGACGCTCGGCTTCGGTGTCATCAGCCATGACTTGCGTAATTTGGACGCGCGGCTGGTGATAGACCGCCTGGCCAGCGCCCAGCCCCTTCACCAAAGTGAGGCCGCTGACAGTGTACGTGCCGGTTTGTTCTGCTGTCAGTCCGCGCGCTTCTTCTTCGTCGACCAGCTCGGCATTGGTGATGAGTTCGGACAGGACCATCGCTGTGGTCTGCAATGCCTCAATCTCGACATCTTCATACCGGCGCGGTTCGACATGCTGGACGCACAAAACGCCCACCGCACGCTCGCGATAGACAATAGGGACGCCGGCGAAGGAGTGGAATTTCTCCTCGCCTGTCTCCGCGCGGTATAGAAAATCGGGATGCGCCCGCGCCTCTGCCAGGTTCAGCGTTTCGATATTGTCGGCGATGACCCCGGTCAGCCCTTCGCCAATCGCCATGCGGGTGACGTGCACCGCGGTCTTCTTCAGGCCGCGCGTCGCGAACAGCTCCAGCATGCCTTCACGCAGGAGATAGATCGAGCAAACCTCGCTCGTCAGGCTTTCCCCTACAATCTCGACCACGCGATCAAGCTTGACCTGCGCGTGGAGACGCGAGGCCATGACCTCATGCAATCGAGTGAGGATCTGACGGGCTGAGGCTGCTGCTTTCATCGAGGTCCAAGGCCTACGCCGGACTGGCCGAAAAAGCAAAAGTCTATCATGCGCAACCGAAAGCCGGGGCGCGTCAAACGGAACCGGTTTGGGTCAAATTATTAGATAAGCCCAAGTGCCCGCTTGAAACGCTCCTGCCGGTCAAACGGACTGCTCGCCCGACTACTGACAGCTCAGATACCGAAACCTCAGATACCCAAAGCTCAGATACTGGCAATTTCTTCCTTGAGTGCGAGTTTCCGTTTTTTGAGATGCTGGACGGTCGCAGCATCGGGAACCGGTCGGTTCATTTCTTCATGTAATCGGGCTTCCAGGCCTGCATGTTTTGACTGGAGTGCATTTACGTGAGACTGAGTTGCTGACGTGCCTGCGGAAGATGCCATATTCGTTCTCCTGTCTTGTCACCCCCCATACGCAGGGAGGCCCTGTGGAGCGACTCGCCATCGACACGGCCGAGCCGCAATTTGCATAAAACCATACACAGGCTGACTTGCAAAGTGCTACAAATCCTCAAGGCGATGCATGCCAATTGTTAAGCGGTGAATTGAGGCTGCCATCCAGACCGAAATCGGCTAGAGCGCTTCCGAGAACGCCGGCCAGACAGCATGGACGACCGGCAACCACGATCCGCGCTCAGGAGCGATGAGAGACATCATGAATGAAGCCGAGCTCGAAAAGCGGCTCAAATTGCTGCGCTCCGAGCACCGTGATCTTGATGCGGCCATTGCGGCGCTGACCGATGCGGGATCAACCGACCAGTTGCAGATCGCGCGGCTCAAAAAGCGCAAATTGCGCCTGAAAGACCAGATCATGGTGATCGAGGACACGCTGCTTCCCGATATCATCGCGTAAGCCGGTTTTGCTAACCGAACGAATTGTTTCATCAGGGGACGGCTCCGGGAATTTAGCGGGATAGTAACCATGCTGCGCTGGCTTATCCGACAATCGCGGCCTAGCGACATGGCATTGCATCACAAAATCCAAGGCCATGACCCGTACCAATTCCCTTTCCCGTCCCATTATCGAGGCATTGTATACAGAGGCTCTCATCCTTGCCGATGATGTACGCGCTGTATTTGCGCATGGCGCGAATATGCCATCGCTGGAAATCGCGGGTGAGCATGCTTTACCTGATGATGCGATGATGCGTCTGGCACTCTCGACCGAAGGGCTGAAGACAACCACCCGCGTGATGCATGTGCTGGCATGGCTGTTGAACCAGCGGGCCTATTTCTCCGGAGAGTTGAGCGCGCAGCAGGTAAAGCGCCATGGCGCTCTGCCCGAAGATCGCACGTCCGATCAGGAACAGCTCGCATTACTGGAGCCAGAAACCCGCGCTCTGATCGCGGAGACAGAGCGCCTGCACCGCCGAATCGCCCGGCTGGATGCAGCATGGCGGCAGGACTTTGCGATGACGCCTTCTCCCGTGCGCGCATTCCAGGACCGCATTGGTCGGGAACTGGGCGGGATGTGATTAGAGTTGACGCGGGAACTCGTAACGACTCGCAAGCGTCGCAAGCGCGACCGCGCGCCCACGAGGATTAAGCTGCAGGCCGTATGAGCGAGGACATCGAACCTGCGAATGCAGGTGCGGTAAAACTACGCCGCTGCCAGTGCCTTTTTCCAGCGCGCCAATCGCTCCTCGCGCACTTCTGCATTCATGTCCGGCTCAAACCGGACCAACTGTCCTCGCATCGCCTGCGCCGCGCTTTCAAGGTCGGGATACAGCCCCGCCCCTGCGGCGGCGAGCATCGCTGCGCCAAGCGCGGTCGTCTCGACAAAGTCTGGCCGTTCCACCGCGATATTCAACATATTGGCCATATCCTGCGCCATCCAGTTGTTGGCCGACATGCCGCCATCAATCCGCAAAGTCTCCCAATCGGTTCCATCGGCGGCGAACGCTGTGGCCAGGTCCGATGTCTGGTGCGCCATCGCTTCCAGAGCGGCCCGTGCCAGTTCCGCCTTGCCGCTCGCGAAGCTCAGCCCGCTGATGACACCGCGCGCCTCTGCCCGCCAATGCGGCGCGCCCAGCCCCGACAGCGCGGGCACAATCGTGACGCCGCCGCAATCGGGGATGGACCGCGCCAACTCCTCTGTCTGGCTGGACACCTCAATAATACCGAGCGAATCGCGCAGCCATTGGACAAGGCTGCCTGCAACGAAAACCGACCCTTCGATGGCATAGGTCCGCTGCCCCGCGATCTGCGTCAGCACCGTACCCAGCAGGCGGTGCGTGGATTGCGGGATGGTATCACCCTGGTTGGTAAGCACAAATGCGCCTGTACCATAGGTTGCCTTGGTCTGGCCCGGCGCTAGGCATGCTTGCCCGATCGTCGCCGCTTGCTGGTCCCCTGCAAGGCCGGTGATGGGTATGGCGCTACCAAAGATCGAGGGGGCAGTCTGCGCGAGCGCGCCTGACATATCGGTCACGTGCGCTAGTGCTGTAATCGGGACGCCCAGCAGATCGCACAAGTCTTCGCTGAACTGCGCATCCTTCAGCCCCATCAACAATGTACGGCTGGCATTGCTCGCGTCGGTGATATGCGCGCCATCTCCCGAAGGACCGCCGGTCAATTTGTAGACGAGCCAGCTTTCCACCGTGCCAAATGCCAGTGTCCCCGCTTCACCCGCTGCCTTCACACCAGGCACATTGTCCAGCATCCAGCGCATTTTCGTGCCGGAAAAATAGGGATCGAGCAGCAGGCCTGTGCGCCGCTGGATTTCTGCTTCTTGCCCGGCCTGACGCATTTCGATGCATTGCGGTTCGGTCCGCCTATCCTGCCACACAATCGCGCGGGTCAACGGCTCGCCAGTCACGGTGTCCCAAGCCACTACGGTCTCACGCTGGTTGGTGATGCCGATGCCTGCGATCATCGCCGCGCCGCCCGCTTTGGGAATCACCTCCAGCGCGCAGGCCAGTGTCTGCTCCCAGATCTCGGCTGCATCATGCTCCACCCAGCCACTTTGCGGATAATACTGCGTAAGCTCGCGCGTGGCCCTCGCAACCACCACACCATCGCTTGCAAACAGCATGGCACGGGTGGATGTAGTGCCTTCATCGAGGACGAGAATATAGTCGCTCATCGGGTTCCTCTTAACTGTGATGCGTGACATGGCGCACTCTCGCCCCCATATGCAAGGGCATGGCAGGACTACCCCCGAAACCGTGGCCCACCGGCAGCGCAGAGCAGCTTGAACCGCTGGTTCGACGCGTGTTGGCGCCCAACCCTTCGCCCTACACTTACACCGGCACGCAGACCTATGTGGTGGGCGCGCCCGATGGTCCGGATTGCGCTGTGATTGATCCCGGCCCGGATGATCCCGCCCACATTGATGCGATCCTGGACGCGGTCGGCACAGCGAAAATTGTCGCGATCATGTGCACACACACGCACCGTGACCACTCGCCCGCCGCAACCCCTCTTACCGAAGCGACAGGCGCGCCTGTGATCGGCTGCGCGCCGCTGGTGCTGGAAAGCGATCATCCGCGCGCGGATGAAAGCTTTGACAAAAGCTATGCGCCTGACCGCGTGCTCGAAGATGGTGAGCAGATGCGCGGCACCGGCTGGACGCTGACGGCAGTGGCGACGCCGGGGCATACATCGAACCATATCTGTTACGCGCTGGAGCAATCGGGCGCTTTGTTCACCGGCGATCATGTGATGGGATGGTCGACCAGCGTCGTGATCCCGCCCGACGGCGATATGGGTGACTACATGGCCAGCCTTGAAAAGCTGATGGCGCGCGAGGATACGGTCTATCACTCCGCCCACGGCGCAGCGATTACCAAACCAAAGCAGTTGGTGCGCGGCATGATTGGCCACCGCCGCCAGCGCGAAAACCAGATTTTGCGCCTGCTGGGCGAGGAGCCGCGGCCCGTGCCCGCCTTTATCCCGGTCATGTATAAGGGGCTGGATGAACGCCTGATCCCCGCCGCAGAACTCAGTGTGACAGCGCATCTAATCGACCTTGAACGGCGCGGTCTGACTACGCAGGAAGGCGATGTATGGCGGACGGTTTGAAGCCTGCCGAGGGCAGCCTTCCCGAAGGTGTGATTGAGCGCCCCGAGGCAAAGACGCGCGTCACACCCGCACCGCAAAACTACGATGGCGGCTTTCTCTCATCCGGCGGTGAAAAGGCATTGTTGCTGGTCACGATCCTGCTGGCCTGCGCCGCGCTCTTTCTGGGCTGGCGCGCTTATATCTATCAGGAAGAAGGCGATCCCGTCGCGAGCGCTATGCTCGCCTTTGAAAAGCAGAATTCGCTCGTGGTCTTCGCCAGCCGTTTTGAAGTGGTAGCAGAAAGCGAATATGAACAATCGATCGCCACGATCCCGATCCGCCGCGTGCGACAGGCCGCGATAATTCCGGCCAGCATTGATTACCGGCTGGACCTGTCAGCGATGGATGCAGACGATTTCGCGTGGGACGAAGCTGGCTCAACGCTCACCGTAACCCTGCCGCAATTGCAGACATCGCGCCCCAATCTGGACGAAGCCAAAGCACGCATCTTCACCGAAGGGCTGCTGAACACCGCCGGATCACAGCAATTGCTATCCGAAAAGAACTCGCAGATCGCCGAGCAGAAGGCACAGGCCTTCGCCAAGAACGCCGAGGTGCTGGCGCTCGCCCGCAATTCGGCGAAAGATGCAGTGCGTCAGAACCTCGCCGTGCCGTTACAAGTGGCAGGGTACGAGCAGGCGCGCATCGAAGTGCGGTTTGTTGGGGAGTGATAGTCGGCGATTGGGTGGGAAGCGGATGCTGCATTTGAACAGATCAGGCGGTCAAATGCTCAATCAAGATTTTCGCACCTAAAGCGATGAGAGCAATCCCGCCGACGATTTCAGCGACCTTACCTGTCTTGCGCGATGCGCGAGCACCCAACCAATACGCTGGAATACACAAAATGGCAGTCACCAAACCGATGACGAGGCAGGCGATCCCAGTGGGTTGGCTTAGCAGCGGCAAAGTGATGCCGGCTGCTGCGGCATCTATACTTGTTGCAACCGCTGCGATCATTAATCCTGCATAATGCGAACGAGGCGCTCCAGCCATCTCCTCCTGCCCGTTCCGTGCTGCATCTACGAGCATCCTGATCCCTAACAAGCTCAGCAGCGCAAAGGCGATCCAATGGTCGATAACGGCAATGGCATCAGAAAATGCAACACCGACACTCAAACCGATGATCGGCATCAGTCCCTGCGCAGCGCCAAAAATGACACCTATTTCGATCGCTTGAAAAATGCTGTGTTCCCCATTTGCGCCGCGCACTAGGGCAACCGCAACGGCATCCATAGCCAGGCCGAGGGAGAGAATGATCAACGAGAACATTGCTCGCCACAATAGTGCGGCTGCCAAATCTAAGGAAGGCTGCAATTGGGTCGTTACCTGACCAGCCGCTTTTAGCGGATCATGCGACAAAGCTGCCAGTCAGCTATCATGCTCTGCGCTGCGTTAGATGGGCATCAGCAGTTGGGGTGGGAAGCCGTCGTTCGTTCAATCAAGTGGCCTCTCAATTAAGGAGAAGGCATCCTGCGTTTGCGATGGCGACAGCCTGCAGGATTTCCGGATCATCTAACGTGCGGACCGCATCGATCACCCGCGAGGGGCGCGATCGGCGATCGTTACGCGTGGCCCTCAAGACACGATTGACCGATCGGAGCTCTTGGTTGGTCAGGCTATCGTCGAGTTCACGCCAGACGCAGCGAGCCTCGTCGTTATTCATACCATAGGATCTCAGGGTGCTTCTAATCTCTCCCCCGGTGGACGAGCATGAGGCCAGAAGGACCGCCGAGGACAGCAGACCGGCGGTTGAGATTCGCTTCATTTCAAAACTCTTTTCTTTGTCAGACTTGGATTTTCTCTCACAACATAGACCCCGTTTTTTGGCGGACTTGTCGCGCTCATCGAAGGATCTTGGATTAGGCGGTCCTCGGCCCTTCAATACGAACGGATGGTTGGCAACACCGGCATTAAGACGCACTGAACGTCTCGCCAGGCTCGAGATCCACAAATCGTTAGATCCGCAATTGGGTCGATAGCCGACCTACACCAGTCTCCCTTTCGCGAAACTCTTCGCGAGCTGGAACTTTTGTATCTTGCCTGATCCGGTCAGCGGAAATTCTTTCATCCACACCCAGTGCGCCGGTGTCTTTTGCGGGGAAAGCTGCTCGCGCACAAACGCCTTCAGGTCATCATCCGTCGGACTCTCGGCTCCTTCCGCCAGCCGCATGAAGCACGCGATAATCTCGCCCCACTTTTCATCGGGCACACCGGCCACCGCGACTTCTGCGATGGCGGGGTGTTGCAGCATCACTGCCTCAATCTCTGCGGGGAACAGGTTTTCGCCGCCACGGATGATCATCTCTTTGACCCGACCTGTAATCTTGACATAGCCGCGCGCGCTCATCGTGCCAAGATCGCCGGTATGCAGCCAACCATCCGCATCAATCGTCTCAGCGGTCGCCTGCGGATTGTCGTTGTATCCGACCATCCTGTTAAAACCCCGCATACAGATCTCACCCTGCTCATCCACGGCGCATACGGTGTTTTCCTGCGGGTGGCGGATGGAGACTTCCATGTGGCTGCATGGCTGCCCGATTGTCTCAAGCAATTCCGCGCCGGTGTCGGATGGCCAGGATGCGGTGATCGCGGGCGATGTCTCTGTCTGACCATAGACGATCAGGATCGGCACTCCGAAAACCTCCTGCGCCGCGCGGTTCAACTCAGGTTGAACCATGGCCCCGCCGCTGACGACGGTTTCCAGGCTGGATACATCGGTGCCAGTCGCCTTGGCTACTTCGATGATGGCAAAGATCATGGTCGACACGCCGCCCAGAACCTCAGGCTGTTCGCGCTCGATAGCCTTCACCACCGCCACAGGGTCGAACACCGAAACAAGCAGCAAAGTTGCCCCATGCGCCAACACGCCCAGCACGCAAACCGCGCTGCCGGCCGTGTGGAACAGCGGGAACGGGCACATCACCGTCTTGCCCGCGCACAGCCCCCAGCGCTCAAACACATCCTTGTTGCTTTGAACCAGACCGTGCTGGTGCAACAGCACGCCTTTGGGAAAGCCGGTCGTGCCCGATGTGTACTGGATCATGCAGATATCGCGCGGCTGGGTCTGGCGCAGTTCACCATCGCCCTCACCCGCGAAAAGTTCGGCGTGGTCCTCCATGTCGATCACGAAGTCTGACGCCGCCAGACCTGCCGCCGCTTCGTCGACCACCGGACGCAAGGGGGTGCCGCGAACACGGGGCTGATAATACACCGCGCCTGATCCCGATTGTTCAAGGACATAGCGGACCTCGCGCGCGATAAAGGCCGGATTGACGGTGACGATAGTCAGTCCCGCCATCGCCGCGCCCAGTTGCACCATCACCCATTCCGGGCAATTTCCGCCCATCAACGCGATCCGCGTGCCCCCGGAATGCCGCGCGGCCAGCGCCCTGCCGCACCGCTCCGCATCTGCCAGCAATTGCTCGTAGGTCCATTCACGCCCGACGCTGCCATCGGCCAGCAATTCGCGCAGAGCCATCGCTTGGGGCCGCGCTGCCACCTGACCGCGCAACATCTCCTCGATAGCCCGTTCGCGATAGTCGGTATCAGCTTGGGCCGGGCAATACGCCTCGGTCAGGTTCAGCGTGTACATCAGGTCTCTCCCCTTGATGGACAGCGTAACATACGCCTGCGTAAATCGCTCGCAAATTGGCGCATCAATCCTTATGTGGCAGCTAAGAAAGTTAGCCGGGGATCCACAATGAACACCATGTCTACACCGCCATCGGGCGACGATCTGATCGCCGAGATTGACCGTCTGCGCAAAGAGCGAAACGCGGTCATTCTGGCGCATTATTACCAGACGCCCGATATTCAGGATATTGCTGATTTTGTGGGCGACAGTCTGGAGTTGTCGCGCACGGCGGCGGACACCGATGCTGACGTGATCCTGTTTTGCGGGGTGAAATTCATGGCGGACACAGCCAAGATTTTATCGCCGGAAAAGACCGTGATCCTGCCTGATATGGATGCGGGATGCTCGCTTGAGGATTCCTGCCCGCCCGAAAAATTCAAAGCGTTTCGCGAGGCGCATCCCGATCACATTGCGCTGACTTACATCAATTGCTCGACGGAAGTTAAGGCGCTGTCCGATGTGATCGTCACCAGTTCCAGCGCGGAAACGATCCTTGAACAGATTCCAGCCGACCAGAAGATCATCTTCGGCCCCGACCGTCACCTTGGCGGCTGGCTGTCGCGCAAATTCGACCGCGAGATGCTGTTGTGGCCGGGCGTTTGCATCGTCCACGAAGCGTTCAGTGAGACCGAGCTTCTGAAGCTGAAAGAACAGCACCCCGATGCCCCCGTCGCCGCGCACCCCGAATGCCCGCCCTCGATCATCGACCACGCTGATCATGTTGGCTCGACCAGTTCGATCCTGAAGTTTGCGAAGAATTTCGAAGGCGACACCCTGATCGTCGCGACGGAACCGCACATCATGCATCAGATGGAAAAGGCGCTGCCCGAAAAAACCTTCATCGGCGCACCCGGTGCAGACGGAAACTGCTCTTGCAACATCTGCCCCTACATGGCGCTGAACACGATGGAGAAGATGTATATCGCCCTGCGCGATCTGGAGCCTCGGATCGAAATGGACGAAGACCTGCGCCTGAAAGCGAAGAAGAGCCTGGACCGCATGCTCGGCATGGCTGGGGGGACTGTGGGGCTAGGTGATCTGGGCAAGGTGGCGTTTACCGCGGAGTGACCGGATGTACCCCTTTCTCTGCGTCAAGCGTTTGAATCCGTATGACTGCTGAGATCCGATTTTTCTGGGCGCGCCTGAATGCGAATTACTGGTTTTATCCGGCAACCTTCTCGTTTCTGTGTGCTGCACTGGCATTGGTAACGGTCTGGCTGGATCAGAATGGATATGCCCAGTGGCTCAACAATGTCGATTGGCTTGTGCCCGTCCGGCCGAAGGGTGCCTCCGATATCCTGACCGTGATGGCAGGAACCATGATCGGGGTAGCCGCCACCGTTTTTTCGATAACGCTTGTTGCGGTTACCTATGCCAGCGGTACCTACGGACCGCGATTGTTGACCAATTTCCTTGAGGACAAGGGCAACCAGATCAGCCTTGCGATCTTTATCGGCACCTTCGTCTATTCGCTAATCGTGTTGCGATCAGTGCGGGCAGAGGACGAATCTGCAAGCACCGGCATCGCTGCAACGGCCACCGCTCTGCCTGGTTTCGCGCCGCAACTCTCTTTGCTTGTCGCGTATTTTCTGGTGACTGCCTGCGTAGCGGTGCTTGTTTTCTTCCTGAACCATGTCCCGTCATCCATCCGCATCAACAAGGTGCTGGAGCAAATCGGCACCCGCCTGATGGGGGTTATTAATTCAGCCTATCCTAATGAGGATGATTTTACCGAAGCGCGCGAACCCGAGGGGGGAGAGACGATTTACGCCCGGTCAACGGGCTATGTACAACTCATTGATTTTGAGGACCTTGAACAGGTCGCGCGCAAGCTGGACGGCGTTTTTTCCCTGCGGGTGCGAACCGGCGATTTCCTGCATCGCGGATTACCTTTGCTGGATGTGAAAGGCTGCAAAATCGAGGATGTCGAAGAGTCGGTCCAAGAGGACTTCACTTTCGGCCCGGTGCGCACTCCGGAGCAGGATCCCCACTTTCTTATCGACGAGCTGGTTGAGATTGGCCTTCGCGCCCTCTCACCCGGCATCAATGATCCCTTCACCGCAATCACCGCGCTGCACTGGTTGGGCGCGGCGACATCCGAGCTGGCGCGTCGTGACTTGCGCAAAGACGTATGCTGCGATGATGCTGATGATTGCCCTGTCATCCCGCGTGCCGACAGTCTGGCCAAATATCTGCAACGCGGATTCGGCTCAATGCGAAGCGCGGTTGCAACCAGTCCGAACGCAGCGCTCGTGATGCTGGATGTAATAGCCAATGCCGCATCACCGCTAGGATCGTCCAAGCGACGCGAAGCTCTGCGTGAGCAAGGGCAGCTTTTGATGGAGCAGGTGGCAGGCGTGTTGAAGGGACCCGATCTTGAGATGGTTGAGGCACGCTATCGCGAATTTGATGATCGGTTCACTGACTGACGTTCACGGCGCCTGCGAACGCTTCGCCACCACCAGCGCACTGCCCAGCAATACCATCCCTGCGATATCCGTTAAGCTGAGCACTTCGTTAAACACGCTCCACCCGATCACCGCTGCCACGGCTGGCTGTGTCAGCAGCGCCAGCCCGATAATCAGGGGCGGAAAGTGGCCAAGCGAATAGACCAACAGTCCCTGCCCGATTAGCTGGCTCGTCACGAAAAGCACCACAATCGGCGTCCAATCGGTTGGCCAGACCGGTTCGCCCAATGCCACAGCCAGCGCCAGCAATGCAGGACATGCGAACAGGCTGACCCACACCAGCAGGCTCCATGATCCGAAACCGACCCCCTCTCGCTTGGAACGCTCACCTTGAAGAGTGATGAGATAGACCGCATAAAGCAGCCCCGCCGTCACGCAGAACAGATCGCCCACAAAAGTCTGCGTCGAAATCTCCAGACTGCGACCCATTAGAATGCTCGCGCCGGCCAGAGCACAGACTATTGCAAGCCATTCAGCCCCGCGCGGCAGCATGCGCGCGACGATAAAACCCCAGAACAGCAGAATAATCGACCCAGCATTGCCGAACAGGGTGGCATTGCCCAGACGGGTTTTCTCGATCCCGATATGCCAACTGGCGAGGTCTCCCGCAAAGGCGAGTGCGCCGATAGCGACCAGCACTAGCGTCTTGCGCGGCATCCCGCCGATGCGTTGTCTCGCCAATCGCGCGAAGATTACAAGGAAGGGCAGCGCGAGGAACAGCCGCCAAAATGCGGCACTTACAGGGCCGGTATCAGTCATGCGCACCAGCATCGGCCCCAGAGCGAGAGCAACATTGCCCGCCAGCAACGCCGCGATCAGCAGTAGTCCCCGAGAAGATGAGATCGAAGTGGACACCCCAGGCACCACTGCCTGCCCATCAACATGTGCTTTCGAGGCTCCCGCTTTTTCCATGCTTGCGCCCTAGCGCCATCACCGCCAAGTGGATAGCAAGATGAAACGCAACAGGAGATATTCCGCACATGCCTGAAAACTCCAAATACCCTGCCCTATTCCAGCCGCTCAAAATGGGCGCGCTCGAAGCCAGAAACCGCATTTTCATGGCCCCGCTCACACGCGGGCGTGCAGCGAAGCCGATGTTCGTGCCCAACAAAATGATGGGCACGTATTACCGCCAGCGCGCAGGTGCAGGCATGATCCTGACCGAGGCGACCGGCATCAGCACCGAAGGGCTTGGCTGGCCCAGCGCTCCCGGCATCTGGTCGGACGAACAGACCGAAGCGTGGAAGCCGATCGTCGAAGGCGTGCAGGAAGAAGGCGGCCTGATCGCCATGCAGTTGTGGCATATGGGCCGGATCGTGCATCCCTATTTCCTTGGCGGCAATCCGCCTGTCTCAGCCAGCGCGACCAAGGCGCCGGGCGAGGCGCACACGCCCGAAGGCAAGTCGGAATACGTTACGGCGCGCGCCATGACGCAGGACGATATCAACCGCACGATCGACGATTATCGTCGCGCTGCCGAGAACGCGAAGAAGGCGGGCTTTGACGCGGTGCAGTTGCACGGCGCGAATGGTTATCTGGTGGACCAGTTCCTGCGCGACAAGACCAACCTTCGCGAAGACGAATATGGCGGCTCTGCGGAAAACCGCACACGCTTCATGAAGGAAGTGCTTGAAGCCATCATCGATGTCTGGGGTGCGGACCGGGTTGGTATTCGCCTGTCCCCGAACGGCGACAGTCAGGGGACCGACGACAGCAATCCGCCCGCCACCTTCGGCGCTGCCACCAAGGTGATCGAAGATATGGGCCTTGCCTTCCTCGAACTGCGTGAGCCGGGACCAGACGGCACATTTGGCCGCACTGACGTGCCCAAGCAGAGTCCGATGATCCGCGGACTTTATACCGGCGCGCTGATCCTGAACTCCGACTATAGCGCCGCCGAAGCGGACGCCGATGTGACCAGCGGTAAATGCGATGCGGTCAGCTTTGGCCGCCCGTATATCTCGAACCCCGATCTGGAAAAACGGATTGCGGCGGGCGCAGACTTCAACCCGAACAAGGATGTACCGAAAAGCTGGTATTTCCCGATTCCGGAAGGCTACATCGATTACCCGACGATGGAGGAAGAGAAGGCTGCTTAATGGGCCTTTTTCAGGCCAATCAGGAAGGCGCGGCGCCTTCTTCGTTTGCACCATTATCCGCATCGGCACGTTCGGCAGGTGGCGATTGTGAGGTTAGCGCGTCCAGTGGCAGCATGTCGTCGCTGATCGTGCCGCCCAGCACATCTCCTGCAACCTCGCCGCCCTGCTGCGCGGGGGCTTGTTCTTCGGGGGCAGCATCATCGCCGCAACTGGCCAATGCCAGCGCCAGCGGCAATGCCAGCGCGCAGCTTGTTCTCACCCGCATTGTGTAAGTCCTGTTTGTGAAAGCCCAGTCTTGGAAAGGCTGGCAAAGAATCCGGGCGCACGCGCAATTAATGCATCGTCCCATTCGTCCATACTGACCGATTTGCCAAGCCGCGCGAGGCTGGTCACGCCGAATTCGTCAATTCCGCACGGGACAATCCCGCCAAAATGGGCAAGGTCCGGATCAAGATTGACCGAGAAACCGTGCATCGTGACCCAGCGTCGCACTCGCACACCGATCGCACCGATCTTTGCCTCGCGCCCGTCAATATCGCGCGTCCAGATGCCGACACGGCCATCCGCGCGCCATGCCTCCACCCCGAAATCGGCGAGCGTCGCGATCACCCAGCCTTCAATCGAATGGACAAAGCAGCGCACGTCCTTCCCACGCTTGGCGAGGTCCAGCATCAGATACCCGACCCGTTGGCCCGGCCCATGATAGGTGTATCGCCCGCCGCGGCCGGTCTTTACTACCTGAAAGCGCGGATTGACCAATTCTGCCGGGTCCGCACTGGTCCCTCCGGTGTAGACCGGCGGGTGCTCCAGCAGCCATATCTGTTCGCGCGCGCCATCATCGCGGATTG
>JGI12109J20283_11155571_pt1 | contig 61281 bp, 55 predicted proteins | sample ElkSlonscriptome_12_FD_20283 | JGI IMG/M metagenome (IMG submission 20283) | reverse complement strand
GCCGCGCAATGGGAGAGCCAATCAATGACACCACCCGAACAATTGTACGAGACCGACTACGAGGTCGGTCAGGACAACATCCAGGCCATGGGAATGGATATTCACAATCCCGTGTTCTGGGTGTCCGCCCTTCTGATCCTGGCATTTGTCATCGGAACGCTGTTGGTTCCCGAGGAAGCCAAGGTCGTTTTTGACGGGGCCAAGGCATGGTCGATTAACAATTTCGACTGGCTGTTTCTGGCCGCCGGCAACATTTTCGTGATCTATTGCGTGATCATGATCTTCCTGCCGGTCGGCAATGTCCGGCTGGGCGGGCAGGATGCCAGGCCGGAATTTTCCATGATTTCCTGGTTCGCCATGCTGTTCGCCGCCGGCATGGGGATCGGCCTGATGTTCTGGTCTGTGGCGGAGCCGGTCGGCTACTACACCAACTGGTTCGGCACGCCGCTGGGCGTCGAGCCGAACACGCCCGAGGCCGAGATCAACGCCATGGGCGCGACCATGTACCACTGGGGCCTGCATCCGTGGGCGATCTATGCCGTGGTTGGTCTGTCGCTGGCCTTTTTCGCCTATAACAAGGGCCTGCCGCTGACCATCCGCTCGGCCTTCTATCCGCTGGTGCAGGACAAGTCGTGGGGCTGGTTCGGCAACATCATCGATGTCATTGCCGTGCTGGCGACCATCTTCGGCCTGGCCACGTCGCTCGGCTTCGGTGCCCAGCAGGCGGCCGGCGGCCTTGAATACCTGTTTGGCATTCCGTCAGGCATCAACACCCAGATCGCCGTGATCACCGGTGTGACGGCGATCGCCGTGATCTCCGTGGTGCGCGGCCTGGATGGCGGCGTGAAGGTGCTCAGCAACATCAACATGACGCTGGCGGCGTTGCTGCTGCTGTTCGTGTTCCTGACCGCCTCGACCATGTCGATCCTCAAGGGGTTGATGCTCACCTCGATGTCCTACGCCGAGGTGATGGTGCCGATGAGCATGTGGTGGGGCCGCGAGGACGGCTCGTTCATGCACGACTGGACCGTGTTCTACTGGGCCTGGTGGATTGCATGGTCGCCGTTCGTCGGCATGTTCATCGCCCGTGTGTCCTATGGCCGGACCGTGCGGACGTTCCTGATCGCCGTCCTGCTGGTGCCGACCGTCGTGACCATTTTCTGGATGACCGTGTTCGGTGGCACCGGCCTGGAGCAGGCCAAGGAAGGGGTCGGCGCGCTGGCGGACGGCATTGGCGACTATACGCTGGCGATGTTCCAGATGCTGGACAACCTGCCCTTGGCGTCGGTGACGTCGTTTATCGCCATCTGTCTGGTGCTGGTGTTCTTTATCACCTCGTCCGATTCCGGGTCGCTGGTGATCGACAGCATCACCGCCGGCGGCAAGCTGGACGCCCCGGTGCCGCAGCGCATCTTCTGGGCCGTCATGGAAGGCCTGATCGCCGCCGTGCTGCTGTTTGTCGGTGGGGCCAGTGCCCTGGGGGCCCTGCAGGCGGCGTCCATCACCGTCGGGCTGCCGTTCACCCTGGTGCTGCTCGCCATGTGCGTGACGCTGTACATGGGTCTGCGGCATGAAAAGAAGTACGTGATGCGGCGATAGGGGCGCGTCGGCGACGCGCGCCTGCCCATCCTGTCGAAGCCGGGGCCGTGTTCCGATCAACGGGACGCGGCCCCGTGCCTTTTCTGGCGCCCGTCGCGGCCCCATATGCGGCGGGGGACGATCCGGACACGGGAGGCGATCGATGCAGCCCAAGGACACGACGCATAGCGAGGGCTTCAAGGGCTTCACGAACCACAGCTGCCCCTTCCTGCCCTGCCATGAAGGCGTGCGCGGCGAGTTCAACTGTCTGTTCTGCTATTGCCCGCTGATCGCTTATGAATGCCCCGGCCCGTACGAGGTGTTCACGGACAAGAACGGGGTCACGCGCAAGGACTGCTCGGCCTGCACCCTGCCGCACAACGGCTATCGCGGCGCCTGGAATTTCATTCAGAAATGGCTGGAAAAGCCGGTGGTGTGGGATGGCCAGCCGCAAACGCGGTACTACAAACAGAAGACGAAGCCGCCAAAGGGCGAGGCTTCTGATCCGTGATCCGCGCCCCTGGCGGCGCCGTATGAATGCACATGAAACGTACACTCATTATCAGTCTCGCGCTCGTTCTCACCCTGGTGATCGGAGGATGGCTGATGGCCGGATCACAGATACTTGGCGACCGCTCTGGCACGGAGGAGCCCGCCTACACCGTCCAGGCAACCCTGGGCGACGCCATGGAGGTGCGCCGCTATGGCGACCGCGTGTCCGTTGAAACCGACATGAGCGACAGCGGCGGGCGCCCGTTCATGCGGCTGTACGACTACATCACCGGCGCCAATCAGGGCACGCGCAAGATCGCCATGACGATCCCCGTGGCCATGGAACCGGAGGGCGCCGAGACCATCGCCATGACGGCGCCGGTCGAGATGACGCGCCGGGCGGGGCAGGGGCGCTTCATCCGCTTCATGTTGCCGGCCGAATACACCATCGACACGGCGCCGAAGCCCACCAACCCGCGCGTTCGGCTGGTCGCCCTGCCGGCGCAGGACGTGGCCGTGCGGCGCTTCAGCGGCTGGCGCTCGCCGCCGTTGGAACGGCGAAACACCCGCGTCCTGACGGACCGACTGGCGCGCAGCGACTGGCGGGCCAGCGGTCCGCCCGTGACCTGGGTCTATGACCCGATCTGGACGCTGCCCTTCCTGCGCCGCAACGAAATCGCCATCCCGGTGGAGCCGAAAACGTCGGCCAACGACACCGGCGGCGATTGAGGCGCCCTCACCGTGGCGCGATGATCATCTGGCCTGCCTCGCTGCGCGCCCGCAGGTCCGGCCGGTACATGGATTCGACAAAGACGCCGGGCATGGTGAACACGCCCGGCGTCACCGCGCGCGCCAGATAGGCGACCGAAAACGCCGGGTCCTCGCGGGTCAGCGGCACCGAGGCGATGAAGCGGTCGTCGCGGATCTCCACATGCTCGGGCGGATCGAGGTCCGGTAGCCAGTCCATGCCCTGCGTGCCGCGACCCTCGCCGACGGCGGCGTTTTCCAGCACTAGTCCGGCCGGCAGCAGGTCGACCACCAGCGCGTGGTGGGTGCGATCGGTGCCGAGCGCCGTCGGATCGGTCGCCTCACCCGAGACCACGGCCACCAACAGGTCGCTCTGGTCCACCATCTGCGGGTCGATCGGCTGCCCGTCCAGCGAGTAGAACGTCCGGCTGATCGACAGCCCGTTCTCGATCGGCGGCTGGGCGCGGGTGGGGATGCCGTCGCCGCTGACCAGCATGGTGACCGCGCCGGCCCCTGTATTGGTGACGGTGATGCCGCCCGCCACCTGATCGAGGGTGGGGGCGATCAGCGCGACTCCGGTGCCGATGGGGGTGGCGTCGGCACCGTCGACCGTGACCGACAGCGGCCCCTGCATCTCTCGCAGAGCGGCGGCAGCCATCAGCAGGCGGGCCTGTTCCTGGGTGCTGAGGTACGACCGGCCGTGCCGGGCGCGCGCCAGATCCTCGGCGCGGGCGAGCGGGTCGCCGATGCCGGCCTCGACCATCAGCGCCACCGTGGCGGCCATGTCCCGCAGCGGACTGCCATAGGGATCGCCGGGCCGGTCGGCGTCCTCGCCCAGCGTCGTCAGGTGCACCGACGGGCGCACGGCCGCGTCGAACGCCGACTGGGCGCGGTCTGTGTCGCCGATCATGGCCAGCGCGGCGCCCAGGTGCGCGCGCGGCAAGGGGGCGGGCATCCGGTTCAGGTAGACATCGTGGACGTAGCGGAGCGCGCCCGGATCGGCGACTCCCGCCCGCGCCAGCACGTACAGCGCATACGCTCGCGACGGCAGGGCGTCGTCCGGGTAGTCGAGCCCGACCACGGCGTCCTCCAGGAAGCCCAGCGCGCGGTCCAGCGCGAACGGCGGCACGCGGTGTCCGGCCTCATGGGCCCGCAGCAGGAACTCGGTGGCGTAGGCCGACAGCCACACCTGCCGTTCGCCGCCGCCCCACAGACTGAACCCGCCGACACCGTCCTGTCGGGCCAGGACTCGGGTGATGGCCTCGTCGACGCGGCGCGCCAAGACCGCCGGATCGTCGGCGTCGATGACGCCGGCCGCCGCCGCCACGTCGGCGACCACCAGCAGCGGCAACGCCCGGCTGACGGTCTGTTCGACGCAGCCGTAGGGATAGCGGTCCAGGTCGCGCAGCAACCCGGCCAGCCCCAGCGTCGGCAGGGTGGAGACGGTGACGGACACGCTGGCGGTTTCCGGCGCCAGATCATCCAGCACGGCGGGGTCGACCGGTCGGCTCTGGCCCGGCGCCAGGCGTTGCACCAGGGTGCGGGTCTCGTGGGTCGCCGCCGGGCGGGTGGACAGGCCCCAGGACTGTTCCGTCACACGGCCGTCGGGGGCGGTGATGGACAGGGCCACGCGGCCGCCGCCGATGCGTCCGCCCTTGAGGGTGACGACGTGTTCGGCGCGGCCGCCGGCGGGGATGGTCAGCGTGCCGGTGCCGGTGGAGGCGACGGCGACGCCGCCCTCGGCCGCGACCGCGACCGTCCAGTCGCCGGCCGGTCCCTCGACATTGTCCAGCGTGATGTGCATGGCGGCCCGGTCCTCGGGCGCCAGGAAGCGGGGCAGGGTGACCAGCGAGACCATGCGGTCGCGGATGATCACGTCGGCCTCGCCGTGGCCGACGCCGCGCGCGTCGTAGGCCGCCGCCATGACGCGCACGCGGCCGTTGAAGGCGGGAATGTCGACGCTGACGGTGGCGCGGCCGTCGTCGTCCAGTTCGACCGGGCCGGAGAAGAAGGCCAGCGGCTTGACCGTCTTGTCGGGCAGGCCGGGGGCGTGGCGTCCCGCCGCGTCGCCGCCGGTGCGCAGGCGGCCAAAGGTGGCGTCTCGGCCGTCGATCAGGGCACCATAGGCGTCGCGCATGTCCACCCCCAGGCGGCGCTTGCCGTGATAGTAGGTATCGGGCTGTGGCGTCTGGAACCCGGTCAGTTGCAGGATTCCCTCGTCGACGACGGCGACGGTGACACGCGTGTCGGGGCCGGCGTTGGCCACCGACACGGGGATGGTCAGCGGCCCGCGCGGCCGCATCGTCTCCGGCGTGTCCAGCGTGACGTCGAGCGTGCGGTCGGCCATGTCCACGCCCACCCACTGCACGCCGACGGCGCGGCCGGGACCCCGTTCGGTGTTGGTGCCGGGGCGGAACAGGGTGGCGGCGACATAGGCGCCGGCCCCCCAGGCCTCGGTGACCGGCACCTCGACCACCAGGCCCTCGGCGGGGACCGAGACGGCGCGGGTGTCCAGCACGTCCTGGCCCAGCACGGTGATCAGGGCCTCGCCCGCGAACGGCGGGTCGAGTGCCACGCGGGCCGTGTCTCCGGCGTCGTACGTGTCATGTTCGACCGTCATGCGCAGGGTGTCGGGGGTGTCCTGGGCGCCCGGCCCGGCCACCCGCCACCCGGCGCGGAAGCGGAGGCTGGAGACGGCGCCGCTGTCCAGGTCGGCCACCTCGACGCGGTAGCGGCCCCAGTCCACCGGCAACGAGACCTTCACGATCCCATCCACTCCGGTCGTGACGTCGCGGGCGTCGAGTCGCCGGTCGCGCACCACGGCGCGATAGCGCCAGCCGTCGCCTTCCTGGTACCACTGGTAGTCCCAATCCTCGGCGTAGTGGATCAGGCGCAGGGTGCGGTTGGCCAGCGGTTCACCATTGGCATCCACGGCCAGCACGCGGAAATCGGCGCGGCCGCCCTCGTCGGTCACGCCGCCCTCGAACAGCGGATCCAGTCCCACCAGGGTGTCGTTCAGGCGCACCGGCAGCGTCACGGCCCGATTGGTTGGCCGTCCGCCCGGTTCCAGCACGGTGACGCGCACCAGGGCGGACAGCGGCAGGGTGGTGTCCGGCACATGGTCCAGCATGGCCTCGACCATGGTGCGGCCTTGCTCGTCCGTGTCGGCGATGGTCAGGTCGGACCGGGTCGGCTCGAAGCTCTCAGTGGCCATGCCGAAGGTGTAGTCCTCGAACGTCCCGTCGAACGGCCGGGGGGCGGCGCGCAGGATCATCTCCGCTTCGGCGGCCAGCCCGCCGGCCGGGGCGCCGTAGAGATATCGGGCCTCGACGCCCACCGGTACGGAGCCGTCGGGGCGCAACACCGCGTCGTCCGCCGCGTCGAGAAGCACTTCCATGCGGGCTGGCGCGAAGTCCTCCAACTGGAACGAGACGCGGCCCAGGGCCGGGCCGTCTGGCTCGGCGTGGGCCGTGACGGTCCAGGCGCCGACGCGGTCGGCGTCGGTGGTGGGGATTTGGACGTGGGCGCCGCCCCCGGAGTCCAGCGAGACCACCTCCCGCCGGACCTCGACCCCGTCCGGCCGCATGACCTTCAGGGTCAGGGGCAGGCCGGTGACGGCCACGCTCCGGTCGTCGCGCAACAGGGCCATCAGCTCGACCGTCTCGCCGGGGCGATAGATGCCGCGTTCCAGGTACAGGAAGGCATCCAGTGGTCCCGGGGCCTCACGCCCGCCGACGCCCCGGTCGGACAGATCCAGGGCCGGACGGCCCAGGTCGAGGAACGCGCTGTCCTGCCCGTCCGCGGTGGTTGCCGCCAGATGGGACGGACTGGCGCCGCCGTCGCCCTTCAGCAGACCGGCCGGCAGCCGGGCGAGGCCGTCGGCGTCGGTGGTCGCCGTGCCCAGCACGTCGTTGTTGCGGGCGATCAGGGCGATCTCGACGCCCGACAGCGGTTCGGCCGTTTCCAGCGACCGGGCGGCGACCATCAGGTCGCGATCACCGTGGAACGCCTGCAAGCCGATGTCCGTGACCAGGACCCACTGGGTCGGGCGGTCCTGCCAGTGCGGAAGGTCCTGGGCGGCGATCGTCGCCGTCACCGCGTACAGGCCGGGTTCGGGGTCCGGCACCGCCTCGGCGAAGGGCACCGCGCTGCGGCGCTGGCGGTTCGGTTCGTAGGGTGTGTCCATCTCGCCGGACCACACCTTTTCGCCGGTGTCGAACGTCAGATCGGAGACCGACCAGCCGGCCAGGTCGCGGAACACGTCGCCGTGCCGCAACGCCGGCGCCAGACCACGGGCCGGCAGGCGGTAGATCTCCAGCGCCACCCGTTCGACGTTGACGGTCTCCAGCGGCAGGCCCTGGCCGCCGCGCGCCGGCAGCACGTGCGAGTCGCCGACGAAGGCGACGCGGGCGGCGCGGTTGGGGATGTCCACCGGCCAGGTGCGGGTCTCGGTCAGCGCGGTCCCGCCGGCCAACGGCAGGCCCTGGCGTAGCGTCAGGGCGACGTCGGCGCCATGCGGGAACCCGGACAGGCACAGGGCATCGGCGTCGGTGCGGGCGACCATGTCGTCGGCCGGGTCGACGGCCACGTAATCCTCGTAGCGCACGGACCCGTCACCGACGACATCGGCGGTGAAGGTCAGGCAGAGCTCGGGGACATCGCGTTCGATGCGCCCTGTGATCGTCGCCAGAACCGACTGCTCGCCGGCGGCGGCGCGCAATCGCTCGCGGGTTTCGTCGTCGGTGCGGTAGGCCAGGGCCGCCTGAAAGAAGGCGACGGCAAGCGCGCGCTCATCCGCCGTCTGGGCGACCTCGCCCAACAGCCGCAACGCCTTGGCCTTGTCGTCGTCGCGGTCGGCGGTGGCATAGGCCGACCACGCCGCCAGCACGCCGTCGCGGGAGCGCGGATCGTCCTGTAGCCGCAGGCGGGCTAGGTCGAGCCAGCGGTCCGAGTCATCGCCGCCGCCGGCGTCGATGTAGTCCTCCAGCGCGGCGATGGCCTGGCCCCGCCGGTCGGCGCCGGCGGCCTCGCGGTACCGGTCGAGGGCGTCCGAGCGCTGCTCCCACGACTCGTCATCGTCGGTCCGGGTGCGGAGATCGCGGGCGTGAACGCGGGCATCGGCGGACAGGGTGCGCAGGCGCTCGATGTCCTGCAACTGGGTCACCAAGGGCGAGGCTGCCGGGGGCAGGTCATTCGCCCGGGCCGGCGCGGACGCCATGGCCATGACCAGCCCGAGGACCAGCACGACTCCCATAAGGGGGGCCAGAATGTGCAGGGGCGTACGCCGCCCTGTAAACTGGATCATGTCGTCTCTCCCCACACGGTTTTGGTGCCGGACCGCGAGCGGCCGGGGTTCGTGGTGCGCAAAGGCTATCGGCGGAATGTGGCAAAGGTGGGTTCTCGGCCGGCCAGGGCAATCGGGTGAAGGGGTGCCTCTTCGCCGAGATGGGCCTCCGGCCGAGAGGCCCTCACAAAACCCGTCATTGCGAGCCGGCGTCTTTAGACGCCGGCGAAGCAATCCAGGGCGTGTTCATGATGTATTCGCCCTGGATTGCCCCCTTGTGGGGCGGGGGCCAACCCCCGCCCCACAAGGATCTGGATTGCTTCGTCACTTCGTTCCTCGCAATGACGGAGTGCGTGTTTTTGACGGTCGAAAAACCACTCATACGGGTTTTCGCTCCCACAGGCGTCGTTCACCCGATTGCCCTACTTGGCCGGCTTGTGCCCGTTGCCTTGGGCGGGCCGAGCCCCTATGGTCTGTCGCACGCTGTTGATGCCCGCCTGACCTGGATTCTGTTTCATGACCGCTGCCGAACTGGCCGCCCTGCTGCAAGCCGAGCTTCATGGCGACGGGGCGCTGCCTGTCCGTCGTCCCTGTCATCCGGGCGAGGTCCGGTCGGCGGAGGATGTCGCGGTGGCCATGGACCCGGGCCTTCTGCCGATGCTGGAGGGGACGGCCGCGCGCGTGGCGGTGGTCAAGGCTGACGCCGTGGACCGCGTTCCGGAGGGCGCCGTGGGGGCGGTCATCGCCGTGGGCCGGCCGCGTCTGGCCATGGCCGGACTGACCCGCGCGTTCGCGTCGCCGCCGCCGGTGGCGCCCGGGGTGCACCCCAGCGCGGTGATCGAGGACGGCGCGGTTCTGGGCCAGGGCGTGGCCATCGGCCCCTTCGTGTATGTCGCGGCCGGCGCGGAGATCGGTGATCGGACCGTGCTGTGCTCGCACGTCAGCGTGGGCACCGGCGCGCGGATCGGGGCGGACGGACTGATCCATGCCGGGGCGCGGATCGGGTCGGGTTGCACGATTGGCGCCCGCGTCATCATCCACCACAACGCCAGCCTCGCCGCCGACGGCTTCAGTTTCGTCACTCCCGAGAAGGGCAGCGTCGAGAGCGCCAAGGAAAGCGGGCGGATCGAGACCACCAACACCGGCCTGGTGCGCATCCACTCGCTGGCCGCCGTCACCCTGGGCGACGATGTCGAGATCGGCGCAAACACCTGTATCGACCGGGGCACGCTGAGCGACACCCGCATCGGCGATCACACCAAGATCGACGACCTGGTGATGATCGGGCATAACGTGAAGGTCGGCGCGCATTGCATGGTGTGCGGCCGGGTCGGCATTGCCGGTAGTTCGGTGATTGGCGATCGCGTTGTGCTGGCGGGCGGCGTTGGGGTGGCCGATCATGTCACCATCGGCGACGATGCCGTGGTCGCCGCCGGCAGCGGCGTCGGCAACAACCTCAAGGGGCGCGCCGTTTACGCGGGGTTCCCGGCGGTGGAACGCGAGCGGGCCTTCGAGACCCTGATGCTGACCAGCCGGTTGAAATCCCTGTTCAGGGACGTCAAGGCCCTCAAGGCGGCGGTGAGCGGAGCTGGCATCTCCGTCGGGTACGAAAAAGACGAAGGGAACGGCCGGAAACAATGAGCGATCTGGAACAAAAGATCTACGACATCGTCGTGGACAAGACCGAGATTCCGCGCGAGCGCCTGAGCCGTGAGGCCAGCATCAAGGACCTGGAGATCTCCTCGCTCGACTTCGTCGAAATCGTTTTCGCTGTCGAGGAAGAGTTCGATATCGAGGTCCCCTACAACGCCAACACCATGGATGCCGACTTCGAGACCCTGGGCGACGTGATCGACGCCGTCGCGGCCGAGGTCGCCAAACAGGGCTGATCCGTCGCGCGGCCCTCTTCCGACATCAGGACATCTTCCGCATGAATCGTGTCGCCATCACCGGCATGGGCGTCGTCTCGGCCCTTGGCAACGACGTCGAGACCTTTCGCCGTGCCCTGCTTGAAGGCCGGGACGGTTTGCAACCACCCGAGGGGCTGGAGGACGTGCCCAAGGGGATCTCCGTCGTTGGCCAGGTGCGCGGCTTCGACGCCGAGGCCCGTCTGGGCAAGGACCGCCTGCCGCTGCTCGATCCATTCGCGCAGTTCGGGCTCGCCGCCGCCGACGAGGCCATCGCCATGGCCGGGCTCGATCTGCGCGCCGACCCCGAGGCCGGCCAGCGCACGGCCTGCATCATCGGCACCGGCGGGGCCGGCATCTCGACCTTGCAGGACGGGTTCACCCGCCTGTTCAAGGAAGGCAAGAGCCGTGTCAATCCGTTCACCGTGCCGCGCGCAATGGGAAATGCGGCGTGCAGCCACGTGACCATGGCGCACGGCATCACCGGGCCGTCGTTCGCCGTCACCAGCGCCTGCGCCAGCGCCAATCACGCCATCGGCCTTGGCTTCCATATGGTGCGCGGCGGCATGGTCGACCGCGCCGTGGTGGGCGGCACCGACGCCCTGGTGAACTTCGGCAACCTGAAGGCCTGGGAGGCGCTGCGGGTGGTCGCCCGCGACACCTGCCGGCCGTTCAGCAAGGACCGCACGGGCATGGTGGTGGGCGAGGGCGCCGGCGTGTTCGTCATGGAACGCTGGGACGACGCCGTGGCTCGCGGCGTCCCGATCCTGGCCGAGATGATCGGCTTCGGCATGAGCGCCGACGCGGGCGACATCACGTTCCCCTCGGTCGAGGGCGCCTCGCGGGCGGTGCGGGCCTGTCTGGACGACGCCGGGCTGGCACCGACGGACGTCGACCACATCAACGCCCACGGCACGGCGACCGCCGCCAACGACGCCACCGAGGCCCAGGTGATCCGGGCCGTGTTCGGCGATCACACGGACCGCATCGCCGTCACCTCGACCAAGTCGGCGCACGGGCACGGGCTGGGCGCGGCTGGCGGGCTGGAACTGGTGGCCTGCATCGTCGCGTTGCAGGCGGGCGTCGTGCCGGCGACCCTGCATGTGTCCGAGGTGGATCCCGACTGCCCGCTGGACGTGGTGACCAACGCGCCGCGCCGGACGGCCGTCACCGTCGCGCTGTCCAACAGCTTCGCCTTCGGCGGCCTGAACGCCGTGCTGGCGGTGCGCAAGGCGGGGTGATATCCCCCTGGGGCTCAGAGTCTGTCCGGAGACTTTATGATATTTTACAAAGGCGTCGCATCATGAGCCGGATTGATGCAAGCCGGAGGAAGGCGAGGTCCTTGGCGTTACGGCACTCCCAATCCTTCGCCAGCCGGACCCGCTGTCGTACTTGGTGCCGGAGTCGAACAGCGCGGCCCCGCACCCCGCGCAATGGAAGGTGCCGGCGCGCTTCTCATTTTTGAGCGGATGAGAGAACGGCCGCTCCGTGCCGTGCTGGCGCAGAACGTGGAACTGCTCCGGTGCCAGCTCGGCCTTCCACGCGGCCTCGCTCTTGCCGGCGGGAAAATCCGCCGCCCCGCCGCCCGATGCACCACCCTGTCCGCCGCCCTTCAGGGCGCGGGAGAGAATGCCACCGACCATGATCGCCTCCGGTCCTGACGCGCACAACAACCATCGTTGCACTGCCAACGCCGTGTTGTTTGTGGGTGGGAGGCGGTCAAGGCCACGCCGGCGACCGACGTCGATTTCCGACGGTCCGGCGTCCGACCGGCCGAGCGGTCGGCTGCTTCAATCCGGGGGCGCACACCCGATGCCAAGATGGAGCGAGCCGAATCGCGTAACCCTTGGCTCGGTCCAAAGCGGAAGAGCAACGGCGGCCTGCCCCGGCGTCAACGGCGCCGCTATCCGGCCCGTCAGCCGTGGGACACTCTCCGGACCCGGCCCATCGGCGCGAGGCACGGCCACGGTATACGTCAGCATGGCGCTCTTGCAGCCACAGTCGGCGACGGCACGAACAACCGAGACTGCGAACACCCCATAAACCAGATTGTGCGCGACCCTTTGCTCGCGCAACGCAAACCGGGTGCACGCCGAGACCGCATTGTCGATTGCCAATGGCACGGAAACCGCCGGCGGAGGGTCCGAGCCCTCTTGAGCGAGACCTGGCTGGGCACACGCCAGGGTGACACAAGACAAGGCAAGGCACAGGGCTGCATTCATGACTGGCGTCATGGCTTTTTTGTCCCTCCGTTCGTTTTAGCGAACGCGTACTCAACTTTGACATGGATCGTGGAGCCGGATGTATGCTTATTGCAATCGAGGAGTCTGTCAAAAAACTTCGTATCAACTTCAATGCAGCCGTGGGAATACCCTTTTGTCGAGTCGTGAAGATGGAATCCACCGCGATGCGGGGTGCACGCAGTTCGGGTCGCCGTGTTCGCGGGCTCGATCCGAACCCGGTGATCCCCCCAGTTGGCCCAATACCGTTCGCAAGCCCCCGCGGCGGCGCCGCGGGGGATCGTTTGGATCCGCCACGAGGGTTTCAGGGTGCAGGTGCCTGACCCGTCGGCTTGCGCCGGTTTGTCATCAATCCATGTGCGCATGACATACAGCCCTTCCGGAACGGGGCCCTTGTCGGGAGCACACGTGTGCCTCTTGTTCTGGGCACCGGGCATCCCCGAGGTCGCCGGGTATTTCGCCTCCGGTTTCCCGTCCTTTGGACTTTTCCAGTGCAGGTTCTGCCCATCATACAACAGATGCTCCCCATTGATGTCTGCCATGGCGGCACCTCCCGGCATCGAGCCCTATTGATTCGACGAGCGCAGTCTAACGTTCGGCGGCCGACTCTAAAACCATAAGACACATCCCGCACTGAGCCGACGACAAAGCGTGCAGCCCCCACCGGCCGATGCTGCGGTCTTCGACAGGGAAACCGCCGCGTTTCCGCAGGGGAGAATGCCTTTTTCCGGCGCAGCCCCACCGGACCCCATCTCAACCGCACCGATACCACTGCACGCGCACGGCCCTCGCCAACCCCCCTCCCCTCTGCTACATCGGCGTCCGGAACCGCCCGCCCGCGCCCTGGACGCCGCCGCCCATGACGACCGCCGCCGCCCCGCCCGAGTCCGAGTCCACGACCGCCGAGGCCCCGTCCGGCAAGCACGCCGGCACGGAGAACTTCCCGGTCGGCTCCATCCTGCTGTCCAAACGCGTGCGGCCGCACGTGGCGACGTTCTACGCCTTCGCCCGGGCCATCGACGACATCGGCGACGCGCCCCACCTGTCGGCCGACGAGAAGCTGGCCCGCCTGAACGGGTTCGAGGCCGCCGTCACCGGCCGCGACACCGGCGATCCGGCCTTTGCCAAGGGCCACGCCATGCGCGAGAGCCTGCGCGCCACCGACGTTCCCGTCCGCCATTGCGTGGACCTGATCGCCGCCTTCAAGCAGGACGCCATCAAGGGCCGCTACGCCGACTGGGACGACCTGGTGGCCTACTGCATCCTGTCCGCGGCGCCGGTGGGCCGCTATCTCGTCGACCTGCACGGCGGCTCGCGCAACGGCTACGGCCCGTCCGACGCCCTGTGCATCGCCCTGCAGGTGATCAATCATCTTCAGGACTGCCAGGACGACTACCGCACGCTGGACCGCGTCTACCTGCCGCAGAACTGGATGGCGACCGAGGGCGCGACGGTCGAGGCGCTGGACGGCCCCGCCCTCACGCCCGGCCTGCGCCGGGTTGTTGACCGCTGCCTGGACGGCTGCCGCGCCCTGCTGGCCGAGGCCCGCGCCCTGCCCGGCGGCGTGATCGACCGGCGCCTGGGCCTGGAGAGCGCCGTGATCGTCGACGTCGCCGAAACCCTGGTGCGCAAGCTGGCCCGCGAGGATCCCCTCGCCGCCCCCGTCAAGCTGACCAAGCCCCAGGCCGCCCTGTGCGCCGCACGCGGGGTGGCGCGCGGCCTGTTCGGACGCTAGAACTGGGCGGGGCGATTCACCCCGGTCTAAAAACAAGCAATGGGAGGACTCCGTGGTGATGGCCATTGTCGAGGCACTGTCACCGGCCGCGTGGGTTTCCCTGGCGGCCGTGTTGGTGTGGCTTGGCCTGGTTTTCGGGCGCGGCGGCTTCTGGCGCGCCGACCAGAAGCTCGATACCCACGGCGCCACCCATGACGAGGCCGATCCGGTGATCGCCGTCATCCCGGCGCGGGACGAGGTCTACACCATCGGCCGCGCGGTGCATTCCCTGTTGCGCCAGGACTACCCGGGGCGGCTGACCGTGGTCGTGGTTGACGACAACAGCGGCGACGGCACGGCCGCCGCCGCCCGCGCCGCCGCCGAGCGCGACGACGAGAAGGAGTGCCTGCACGTCATCCCGGGCCAGCCGCTGCCGGAGGGCTGGTCGGGCAAGCTGTGGGCGGTCCATCAGGGGTTGAAACACGCCCGCTCGGTGGAGCCCCACGCCCGCTACGTGCTGATGACGGACGCCGAGATCGAGCACAACCCCGGCAACCTCAGCCGCCTGATGGCGCGGGCGGTGCGCGAGGACCGGGTTCTGGTCTCGTTGATGGTGCGGCTGCGCTGTGTCTCTCTTTGGGAGAGGTTGTTGATCCCCGCCTTCGTCTTCTTCTTTCAGAAGCTCTATCCGTTCCGGCGCGTCAACGACCCGACATCGAAGGTCGCCGGCGCCGCTGGAGGCTGTATGTTGGTGCGTCTGGACGCGCTGGACGCCGCCGGCGGGATCGAGGCGATCCGCTCTGAACTGATCGACGACTGCGCCCTGGCCCGCAACCTGAAACAGCACGGCTCGATCTGGCTCGGGCTGGCGACACGAACCCGGTCCCTGCGGCGCTATGAGGACCAGGGAGAGATCTGGCGCATCGTGACCCGCACGGCTTTCACTCAGCTGGGCAATTCCGCGTTCTATCTGCTTTTGCTGATGCTGTTCATGGCCCTGGCCTACCTGTGGCCGCCGGTGGCGGTCGTCTGGGGCGTGCTCACGACCGACTGGATCGCCGTCGCACTCGGTCTGCTGGGATGGTTGCTGATGGCCGTGGCCTACTGGCCGACACTGAAGGTCTATCACATGCCGCGCTGGCGCAGCCTGACGCTGCCGCTCGCCGCCCTGATGTACAGTGCCATGACCATGGATTCGGCCCGCCGCCACTGGATGGGCCAGGGCCGCGCCTGGAAGGGACGGGTCTACAAATGAGCCCGACGCCGCAGCTGGATGACCTGGACGACGAGGCCCGCGCCACGGTGGTCCGCATCATGTCCGCCGCCGGCACGTCGTTCGGCGGCGCCATGCGCATCCTGCCGGCCGAGCGCCGTTACGGCATGTTCGCGGTCTACGCCTTCTGCCGGGTGGTGGACGACATCGCCGACGACCCCGCCGACGAAGCCGACAAGCGCGCCCGCCTGGACGACTGGCGGCACCGCATCGCCGCCGTCTGTGAGGGCAAACCGCGCCCGCACGAGCCCCTGGACCGCGCGTTGGCCTGGGCGGTGGCCCGGTTCGGCTGCGCCGAACAGGACTTCCACGCCGTCCTGGACGGCATGGGCATGGACGCCGCCGCCCGTGTGCGCATTCCCGACCTGGAGACGCTGTGGCTCTACTGCGACCGGGTGGCCTGCGCCGTCGGCCGCCTGTCGAACCCAGTGTTCGGCATTCCCCCGGCCCAGAGCCCGGCGCTGGCGGCCGCCGTCGGCAGCGCCCTGCAGCTGACCAACATTCTGCGCGACGTGGCCGAGGACGCGGCCCGCGACCGCATCTATCTGCCGGCCGACCGCCTGGCCGCGCACGGTCTGCATCCGCTGCCCGAGGACGCCACGGCCATCCTCGACCACCCGGCGGTGCCGGCCGTGCGCGCCGAGGTGGCGACCCTGGCCGAGGCCCGCTTCGCCGAGGCCGATGCCCTGTTCGCCCGCCTGCCGCCCCACCCCGCACGCCCGGCGCGGATCATGAAAGAGGTCTACCACGCCCTGTTCCGCCGCCTGACCGCCCGGGGCTGGGCCGAGGTGCGCGACCCGCCGGCGGTACCCAAGGCCGTCAAGCTGTGGCTGGCGGTGCGTCACGGGTTCCTGTGAGATGACCACCAACCCGCCGTGTGTGCATGTGGTCGGGGCGGGGCTGGCCGGCCTGGCCTGCGCCGTCGCCCTGGCCCGCAAGGGGCGGCCGGTGCGCCTGTACGAGGCGGCGGCCCAGGCCGGCGGACGCGCCCGTTCGTTTTTCGATGATGGACTGGGCCGGGTCATCGACAACGGCAACCACCTGATGCTGTCCGGCAACCGATCGATCATGCGGTTCCTCGACCATATCGGCGCCCGGGACCGGCTGGTCGGCCCGCCCGACGCCCGCTACCCCTTCCTGGACCTGCGCACCGGTCGCCGCTGGACGGTGCGCATCAGGCCGGGGCTGTGGCCGGGCTGGGTGCTCGACCCGGCGCGGCGGGTTCCCGACACACGGGCGCGCGACTATCTGGCGGGTCTGCGGCTGGCCCGCGCGCGGCCGGACGCCACCGTCGCCGAGGTGCTGGGATCGATCGGCCCCTTGTACGACCGGTTCTGGCAACCCCTGGCGGTCGCGGTGCTGAACACCGAGGCCGAACTGGGGCAGGCCCGGTTGCTGTGGCCCGTGCTGAAGGAGACGTTCGGCCGGGGCGGCCGCGCCTGCCGGCCTCTGTGGGCGCGCGACGGCCTCACCGAGACGTTCGTGATGCCGGCCCTGGGGACCCTCTCCGCCCGCGGGGCGATCGTGAACGTCGGCCGCCGCCTCAAGGACCTGGAAACCACGGACGGCCGGATCACGCGTCTGGTGTTCCCGGAGGGCGCCGAGGAGGTCGGCCCCGGCGACGCCGTGGTGCTGGCCGTGCCCCCGTGGGCCGCCAGCCTGCTGTTGCCCGGGCTGAAGACGCCGCACCAGCACCGCCCCATCGTCAACCTGCACTTCCGCTTGCCGGCCCCGCCGAGCCGGGTCGAGCAACCGCTCGGCCTATTGGGCGGGACGGCGGAATGGCTGTTCGTGCGCGGCGACGTGGCGTCGGTGACCATCAGCGCCGCCACGCCCCTGGTGGACCTACCGCCCGAGGCCATCGCCGCGCCGGTCTGGACCGACATCGCGCGGGTGCTTGGTCTGCCGCCCGATACCCCCGTGCCCCCGGTGCGGGTGATCAAGGAAAAGCGGGCGACCTTCGCCCAGACTCCGGATCAGGTGGCCCGCCGCCCAGGTCCCCGGGGGCCGTTGCGGAACCTGTTTCTCGCCGGCGACTGGACGGACACCGGACTGCCGGCTACCATAGAGGGCGCGGTGCGTTCCGGTCACACGGTGGCGGAATCCGTCATTGCGCTGCAACGCGGTTCTTGACGCGGACGGCCCGGCAGTTCAAAACCCCCTGACAACACTGGTAAAAAAAGGCTGAAAATGCTCTTCGGATGAAGCAACGGTCAGCAGGGCGGCCATCGGCCCGAAAAGGCCCCGGTCGCTTTGGGGGTAAAAAGAATGGGTGGGAGCAACCCACACAGGACAATCCCAGGTCTTGCCCGGCCTTCCGAAGGCCCGGAAACACGCACCGTCCGGCGCCGATTGCGTCTTCTCATTGCGCCCCGCCGGCGCCGGTTGCCAAGCCACCCTCACGCACCGTGGCCCGCCTCGCGGCCATGGCCCGCCTGCGCCCCGTCCCGGAGCCGGACACCGTCCCTGTTCCCCGAGGAACACGTCGAGGGTCAGTCAAGGGAACGCCGTCACCCATGAACCAAACGTCGCATAAGACTCCGATCATCGACATGGACAATGCCCCCCCCTTTGAGAACCTCTCCCGACCCGACGGCCCCACGGTCGCCGGCTTCGACGCGGATGAGGAGTCCGCGACCGCTGCACAGCCGCCGGCGCAGGACGATCCCGACAGCGCGGCGCTGGACGACGTGATCGACCAGGCGGCCGGCTGGCTTCAGCAGCGACAGGACGACGACGGGCATTGGATTTTTGAGCTGGAGGCCGACGCCACCATCCCGGCCGAGTACATCCTGCTCAATCACTTCCTTGATCAGATCGACGACGCGCTGGAGCAGAAGATCGCCGTCTACCTGCGCAGGCTGCAGGGGCCGCACGGCGGCTGGCCGCTGTTCCACGACGGCGACTTCGACATGAGCGCGTCGGTCAAGGCCTATTATGCACTCAAGCTGGTCGGCGACGATCCCGACGCGCCGCACATGGCGCGCGCCCGCGCCGCCATCCTGAAGCGCGGCGGCGCGGCCCGGGCCAACGTGTTCACGCGCTATACCCTGGCCATGTTCGGCCAGGTACCATGGCGAGCCTGCCCGGTGGCGCGGGTCGAGGCGGTGCTGCTGCCGCGCTGGTTCCCGTTCCACATGAACAAGGTCTCGTACTGGTCACGCACGGTCATGGTGCCGCTGTTCGTGCTGTATTCGCGCCGGGCGCGGGCGGTGAACCCGCGCGGCATCGGCGTGCCGGAGCTGTTCGTCACGGCGCCAGACAAGGAGCGCAAGTACCACAGCAATCCCACCGGCCACTGGATGGGCGAAGTACTGCTGAAGGTCGACGCCCTGGCCCGCCTGTTCGAGCCCCTGTTCCCGGCCCTGGTTGAGCGCAAGGCGACCGAGAAGGCCCTGCGCTTCGTCGAGGAACGCCTGAACGGCGTCGATGGCCTGGGCGGCATCTACCCGGCCATCGCCAACTGCCTGATGGTCTATCACATCCTCGGCTATCCCAAGGACCACCCCCACGTGACCCTGGCGCGCAAGGCCGTGGACGGGCTGGTGGTCGACAAGGGCGACCATGCCTATGTCCAGCCCTGCCTGTCGCCGGTGTGGGACACGGGCCTCGCCTCGCTGGCCATGCAGGAAACCAGCGCCCTCGGCCTCGGCGCCGACCGCGACACGACGGCCGCGCGCGAGTCCGCCGTGTCCAACGCCTGCGCCTGGCTGCGGGATCGCCAGATTCTGGACACGGTGGGCGACTATGAGGTGTGGAAGCCGGACGTGCGGCCCGGCGGCTGGGCGTTCCAGTTCAACAACGCGCACTATCCGGACGTGGACGACACCGCCGTCGTCGGCGTCCTGTTGGACCGTGCCCGCGATCCCGCCAACAAGGAGGCCATCAGCCGCGCCGCCGAATGGATCATCGGCCTGCAATCGAAGAACGGCGGCTGGGGCGCGTTCGACGCCGACAACGAGTACTACGTCCTCAACCACATCCCCTTCGCCGACCACGGCGCGCTGCTGGACCCGCCCACGGTGGACGTGACCGCGCGGTGCGTCGGGTTCCTGGCGCAAGTGGGCTACGGCCGCGACCACCCGGTGATCGCCCGCGCGCTGGAGTTCTTGCGGTCCGAACAGGAGCCGGACGGGTCATGGTTCGGCCGCTGGGGCACGAACTACATCTACGGCACGTGGTCGGCGCTGGCCGCCTTCAACGCCGTGGGCGAGGACCCGCAGGCGCCGCACATCCGCGCCGGCGTGGCGTGGCTGCACCGCCGCCAGCAGGCGGACGGCGGCTGGGGCGAGGGCTGCGAGAGCTACTGGCCGGAGAAGCGCGATTTCGTCAAGGCGTCCACGCCGTCACAGACGGCCTGGGCGGTGCTCGGCCTGATGGCCGCCGGCGAGGTCGAGAGCGACGCGGTCAAGAAGGGCATCCAGTACCTGATGACGGCGCCGCGCGACGGCGGGCGCTGGAACGAGGAGCTTTACAACGCCGTCGGCTTCCCGCGCATCTTCTACCTGAAATACCATGGCTACCCGGCGTTCTTCCCGCTGTGGGCGCTGTCGCGCTACCGCAACCTGACACGCGGCAATTCGAAGCGCGTGCAGTGGGGGCTGTAGGCCAGCCATGCCTCTCCCCTCCCCCGGGTCGGCGATCGGCGTGGTCACCGGCCTGACCGGCGAACGGCGGGCGCTGGAGGCCCTGCCCGGACTGACCGTGCGCTGCGAGGGGCCGGGGCCGGACAAGGCCGAAGCGGCCGCACGCGCCCTGCTGGACGAGGGCGCACGCGCCCTGGTCAGCGCCGGTGTGTGCGGGGCGCTGGACCCGGCGCTGCGGCCCGGCGCCGTGGTTCTGCCGGCCCGCGTTGTCAACCGGCACAACGAGGGTGAGTCCTGGCTGGTGGACGCCGTTTGGCACGCCGCCGTGATGGCCGCCGCGCCCCCGGACGCGACGTTCAACACCGGCGCCCTGCTGGGCTCGGACACGCCCGTGGTGTCGGTCGGCGGCAAGCATCACCTCGCCGCCCGCACCGGCGCGGTCGCGGTAGACATGGAAAGCCACGCCGTCGCCCGCGTCGCCGCCGAGGCGAACGTACCCTTTCTCGTGGTGCGCACGGTGGCCGATACGGCCGCCGACGCTCTGCCGCGCTGGCTGGCCGGTGTGTTGAACCGCGACGGCACACCCAACGCCGGCGCGGCGGCGCGGCGGATCCTGCTCGGGCCGTGGCGTCTGCCCACGCTCATCCGGCTGGCCAAACGCAACGCGGCAGCGGAACAAGCGCTTAGCGAGGCGGGCGCCGCCCTGGCGCGGGCGACGCGGCCCTAAAGGTTCTTCCGAGCGGTCCTGATCCAGCCCAAAGGTTTCATGGACTGCTCCGTCCTCGCCGCGCATCCAATCCTAAGTATGCCGATTCTTGTGTTCCATAGGAAGGCTCTGGCGAGGTCACTCCGTTCCGGCCACCCTTGACCGCCCCCGGTCCCCCGCCAACATGCTTGCACACACGTGGGGATCACGAACGGAGGCGATCATGGTCGGTGGCATTCTCTCCCGCGCCCTGAAGGGCGGCGGACACGGCGGCGAGGCGGCGGACTTCCCCGCCGGCAAGAGCGAGGCCGCGTGGAAGGCCGAGCTGGCGCCGGAGCAGTTCCACATCCTGCGCCAGCACGGCACGGAGCGCCCCTTCTCGCATCCCCTGAACGACGAAAAGCGCGCCGGCACGTTCCATTGCGCGGGGTGCGGCGCGGCGCTGTTCGACTCCGGCACCAAGTACGACAGCGGCTCCGGCTGGCCCAGCTTCTTCCGGCCGCTGGAAGGAGCCGTCGGCACCAGCACGGACTACAAGCTGGTCATGCCCCGCACCGAAGTACACTGCGCCCAGTGCGGCGGCCACCTGGGGCACGTGTTCGACGACGGCCCGCAACCCACCGGCCAGCGCTATTGCATGAACGGCACGGCGCTGACGTTCGAGCCGGCGGTCGACACTTAGGGTGGGGCCGGGCGCCGATCACGCCGCAAGCACGCGCTCGGCCGGGGTGTAGGACAGGCCCTGGGCCTCCGCCACCGGCTCGCAGGTCACCGCGCCGCCGGCCACATTCAGGCCACGCCGCAGGTGGGGATCGGCCTTCAAGGCCTCGCGCCAGCCCTGGTCAGCCAAGCGCAGCACATAGGGGAGGGTGGCGTTGGTCAGCGCCTGCGTCGAGGTGAGGGGCACCGCGCCCGGCATGTTGGCGACGCAGTAGTGCACCACGCCATCAACGACGTAGGTCGGGTCGTGGTGCGTCGTGGGGTGACTGGTCTCGAAACAGCCGCCTTGATCGATGGCCACATCCACCAGGACCGTTCCCTTGCGCATTCGCGCGACCATGTCACGCGTGACCAGCTTGGGCGCGCCCGCGCCGGCCACCAGCACGGCGCCGACCACCATGTCCGCGTCGACGACGGCGCGTTCCAGGGTGGCGCGCGAGGCGTATAGCGTGGTCAGCGCCGACCCGAAGCGGTGCGCCAGGCGTTCCAGCACGACAGGGTTGCGGTCCAGCACGGCGACGTCGGCCCCCAGGCCCAGGGCCATCTCGACGGCGTTCTCGCCCACCACGCCGCCGCCGATCACCACCACGCGGGCCGGCGCCACGCCCGGCACCCCGCCCAGCAGCAGGCCGCGCCCGCCCTGGGCGCGTTCCAGCGCGCGCGTGCCGGCCTGTACCGACAGCCGGCCGGCCACCTGCGACATGGGTTTGAGCAGCGGCAGCCCGCCCTGGGCATCGGTGATGGTCTCGTAGGCGATGCAGACGGCGCCCGAAGCGATCAGCTCGTTGGTCTGCGGTACGTCCGGCGCCAAATGTAGATAGGTGAACAGGACATGATCGGGACGCAGGCGAGCACGCTCGGCAGCCTGAGGTTCCTTGACCTTGATGATCATGTCCGCCTGTGCGAACACCGCGTCGGCCCCGTCGAGGATGGTGGCACCCGCCTCCTGATAGTCCGCGTCGGCGGCGTCGATCCCGAGACCGGCGCCGCTTTCCACGACAACCTCATGGCCGTGCGCGACCAGTTCGCGCACCCCGTCGGGCATGAGGCCGACGCGGAATTCCTGCGGCTTGATCTCCCTGGGCACACCGATGCGCATTCCTGAACCTCCCGATCAACAAAGAACAAAGAACTCCGTCCAACGTCGCCATAGACCCCCGCGTTCGCAAGGGGCATTCCTGGAAACGCCGAATATCCGGCGATGGTTCGGCCGTCTCAGGCCCTGGCGCGCACCGGCCGCACGAGGAAGAACAGGGCGACCATGAAGGCGGGCGCCGCGCAGATCAGGAATGCGCCCCGTGGCCCGATGGCCGTGATGAGCCATCCCGACAGGGCCGGGCCGACAACGCTGCCGGCCGCCACCGCGATGAGCGCGGCCGTGAACCCGATGGACCCCCGGCCCGGAAAAAGCCGCAACGTCCAGAACGAGAGGACGGAACTGATCGTCATGACCGCCGCCCCATGCAACCCGGCTGCGGCGACGACGCCGGGCAATGATCCGGGCACCAGGGCGATCAGCGCCAGCGAGGTCGCGAAGGCGGTGAAGATCAGGGCGATGAGCGGCGACAGGCCGACGCGCGCCTCGGCCCAGGCCGTGGTAAGCCCCAGGAGCCCGAAAATGCCATAGCAGACGAAGATCACTGGCGACGCGGCGCCGGCTGCGAGGCCGGGCAGGCCGTCGGCAGCCACGACTCGATCGGCGGCGAACGACAGGAACACTGCGTTTGTCGCGCCGAAAATCAGCGACGTCGCGTAAAGCCGGATCCTTGCCGGATGCACGAGCGCCGATGCGTGTCCCACGGGATGGGCGGTCCCGCGCCGACCTCTTGGAAGGCCGATGAGCGCGGCGGACGCCGCCACCAGGGCGGCCAGGAGGAACACTCCCCACGCCAGGCGCCACGGCAGAAGGCCGGTGGTCACCGCCAGGGCGAGACCGCCGGCCGCCCCCACCCCGAGGGTCGTGCCCGTGGCCACGGCCGACAGGGTTCTCGCTTGCAGGGCTGGCGGCACTAATCGTTCGGCGGCATCGTTGAAGGGCGCCCAGCAGAAGCCGGCGCTGGTGCCCGCCAGTGCCACTCCCACCGCGAGAAGGGCCGCGTGAGAGGTCATCGCGACGATCGCGAAGCCCACGGCGGCGGTCAACGCGCCGGCAGTCACCGGTACGCGCTGGCCGACCCGAACCGCGAGCCAGGCCGTTAGCGGTAGCGCCGCGAGAAAGGCCAGGAACCCGCCGCTGGCGATCAGGCCGGCCTGGGCCGTGGACAGGTCGAAGTCATGGCGAAAGATGGGAAGGAACAGTCCGAACCCCATGCGCGCCGGGCCGAAGGCGACCCCCGTCGCGATGAACCCGGCTGCTCCCAGACGCCGCGCCTGGGCAGCGGAGCCATCGCCCTCCAAATCCTTCACCAAAAACCTCCGGCCCCAACGTTTGCACGGTCCCTCGATATGTGATCGCCGCCGGGCTGTGCAACCGCAAGTGTCGGTTGTGCCCGCGACCGCTGTTGCAAGAACCGTCACCGCGCCGGGGCGCTCGTCACGTGGACGGCCCACACCAGCAGTCCGACGACCGCCACCGCTCCGGCCTGGTGCGCGACCGCCAGCGGCATCGGCACGGCGAGAAGCAAGGTGGCGACGCCCAGGCCGACCTGGGCGAGGACCGCCACCGGCAGCAGGCGGAAGGGCCAGCGGTCGGCGCCGTCCAGGGGTGTGCGCAGGCCATGCCACGACACCACCAGCACCGCCGCCAGGGTTGCGCCGCCCAGCAGCCGGTGCTGCCACTGCACCGTGATCACGTTATCCAGCAGGTTGCGCCACCACGGGTCCAGGTGCAGCAGCCCATCGGGCACCCACTGGCCCGCCATGCGCGGGAAGGTGTTGAAACTCAGGCCGGCATCAAGCCCGGCCACCAGCGCGCCGGCCAGGATCGTCAGGCCGGTCAGCGCCAGCGCGCCCCAGCCGAGCCGGCGCGTCACCGCGACGCGCGGGTGCCCGGCCAGGGCCGGCGTTCCGGGACCGCGCAGAAGATCGAGCGCCACCCACACCAGCGCGGCCAGGATGACCACGGCCAGGCCCAGGTGCGCGGCCAGCCGCAGGTGACTGACCTGCGGGCGGTCCACGAGGCCGCTCTGCACCATGAGCCAACCGAGCAGGCCCTGCAGCCCGCCCAGCACGAACAGGGCGGCCAGACGCCATCCGTACCCCTGGGGGATCGCGCCGCGCACCGCGAACCACACCAGCGGCAGCAGGAAGGCCACACCGATCAGGCGCCCCAGCAGGCGGTGCAGGTACTCCAGCCAGAAAATGCCCTTGAAGCCGTCGAGCGTCATGGCGCTGTTGACGAGACGGAATTCCGGGGTCTGCTGGTATTTCAGGAACAGGGCCTGCCAGTCGGCCTGGGACAGCGGCGGCAGGACGCCCGTGACCGGCTTCCACTCGACGATCGACAGGCCGGAGCCGGTCAGGCGCGTCAGGCCGCCCAGCAGCACCGTCCCGGCCACCAGCCCAGCACAGGCCAGCAGCCACGCCGCCACCGCGCGCGGCCGGGCCTTGTTTTGTGCACGGGCCGAGTCGGATTGGGCCAGCGTGGTGGCGGCGGTCATCGCCTCAGGTCCACAGCATCGGCAGGTGGCGGTCCAGCAGCACGGCCAGGAAGACCCCCATCAGATACACCATGGAGCCGAAAAAGACCCGTCGCGCCTGGGTCCGGTCTTCCGGGGCGCGCATCAGGCGCACGGTCTCGGACAGGAACAATGCGCCGGCGCCCAGGCTGACCAAGCCGTACAGCAGGCCCAATTGGCCCAGCAGCCAGGGCAGGGCGGCCGAGGCGACCAGCAGCACCGTGTTGATGACGATGGCCTCGGCGCTGCGGCGCGGCCCGGCCACCGCCGGCAGCATGGGCACGCCCGCGGCGCGGTAGTCGTCGCGGAGCAGCAGGGCCAGCGCCCAGAAGTGGGACGGCGTCCACAGGAACAGGGTGACGGCCATCAGCAGCGGCAGCAGCCACAGGGTGGGGTCCACCGCCGCGGCACCCGCCAACACGGCGAACGAGCCGGCCGCGCCGCCAACCACGATGTTCCACCAGGTGCGGCGCTTCAGCCAGACGGTGTAGACGACGGCGTAAGTGAACCCGCCCAGGAAAAGGTGCGCGGCCACCACCCAGTTGAGCGCCAGCGCCGCCAGCCCGACCCCGGCCACCATCAGCGCCACCGCGAACAACAGCGCCCGGCGCTGGTCAGCCGCTCCGGCCGAGACCAGCGGCCGGCGGGCCGTGCGCTTCATCAGGCGGTCGATATCGCGGTCGTACAGATGGTTGAACACCGACGAACTGGCCGAGCCCAGCACCATGGCCAACGCCAGCAGAACGACGGTCACCGGGTCCACGGTCTCGGCGACGGCCATATAGCCGATGATGGCGGTCAGCGCGATGATGGTGCCGATGCGGAACTTGCACAGCTCCATGTAGTGGGCCAGGGTCATGGTCGGGCCTCCTCGGGCGTGGCACGGCCAGGATCGGCCGGCGGCCGGCTCCCTATACTCACCCAAAAGAGTAGGCTATTTAACCCTGAAATTCTGGCGGGATTGGGTGTGTTGCCGAGAAACCGAGTCGGGACGCGTTTCGGCTGGTCAGGCAGCCGACCCGTAGAGCTGATACAGCATCAGGTAGACCACCACCCCGCTCACGGTCACGCACAGCCACAGGGGCAGGGTCCAGCGGGCGACGGCTTTGTGGCGGTCGAAGCGGCCGCGCAAGGCCCGCCACACGGTGAGCAGCACCAGCGGCAGGATCCCGGCCGCCAGCACGACATGCACGAACAGGATCGTGTAATAGACGGGCCGGATCAGACCCTGCCCGGGAAAGGTCAGCATCGGCGCCGTGGCGTGGTAGATCAGGTAACTGACCAGGAACGCGGCCGAAACCGCCAGGGCGCCGATCATGACGGCGCGGTGCGCTTTCCAGCGGCCGGCGCGGATGAACCCGTACCCGACCACCAGCAGGATCGTGGACAGGGCGTTCAGCGACGCGTTGACGTGCGGCAGGACGGCGGCGGTGTCCATGGCGGGGCTCAGAACCCCGCCACGATGATCTTGCCCACCATCGACAGGTAGAGCAGCAGGCCGACGGCGGCCAGCAGCCAGGCCAGGGTCCGGTTGGTGAGCGGTTTCATGGTGTCTCCCTCTTCGTCTGGCGCGCCGAAGGACACACGAGCCGCCACGCACCGGGTTTCCGAGCAGGATACTCGACGTGAGACGCGAGACAAGCCCTGTGCGAAAGAGGTGGAAAAAGCATTGTCTGCCTACCCGAACGGGGAGGGGTATTTTAATGCTTTGTTATATAAGAACGATTTCGCCAGCCGCACATGGCACGCGACGTCCGAGGCGACGCTTCAAACGCGAAAAACGCGGTGAAAAGTGGTTAAAGACTTTGGTGAACGCGTTTTAAATGCCGCGCCCCCGGACCAAAAATTGCCGATGGGGGTTGTCGGATTTTATGGAATTGGTCATCATGGCCTCGAAATGGTCCGGCCGGCCGGTCGATCGGGCCACCCTCTCGAGGTTCTTCGGCCGTTGGGGAGCGCCATGACGTCCCGATACCTTGTCCGGTCAGTGTGCGCCCTCGCGGGGCCGGGTGGCACAGTCATCGCCGTTGCCCTGTTTGCCGCGTGGGCCGCCCTTGCTCCGTCCGAGGCGCTCGCCGCCCAGCCCACGCCGTGGCAGATCTGGAGTCAGGCGGCGGCGACGCCGACCATGGAGCGCATCGACGCGCTGACGCTGTACCTCAACGTGCTGATGGTGGTGATCGTCATTCTGGTGACGGCCCTGATCGTGTTTGTGATGTGGCGCTTTCACCACCGACGCCATCCCGAGGCCTCCAAGCGCGGGCACAACACGGTGCTTGAGATCGGCTGGACGCTGGTGCCCATCGCCATCCTGCTGACGGTGGTCGGGCCGTCCCTGCGCCTGCTGTATTTCATGGACCAAACCACCGAGGCCGACATGACGGTCAAGGTGATCGGCCACCAGTGGTACTGGTCCTATGAGTATCCGGACCATGGCGGCTTCGGCTTCGATTCGTTCATGAAGTGGGAGGGCGAGTTGGCGCCCAACGAGCCGCGCCTGCTGGCCGTCGACCAGCCCATGGTCGTGCCGGCGGGGGCCACGGTGCGGCTGCTGCTGACCTCCACCGACGTCATCCACAGTTGGGGCGTGCCGTCCCTGGGCATCAAGACCGACACGGTCCCCGGGCGCATCAGCGAGACCTGGTTCCGCACGAAGGAACCCGGCGTCTACTACGGACAGTGTTACGAGTTGTGCGGCGTCAATCATGGCTTCATGCCCATCGAGGTGCGGGCGGTGTCGCCCGAGGACTTCGAGCGCTGGGTCGAGGAGACGCGCGCGGCGTTCGCGCCGACCCTGCCCGACGACCCGGCCGCTCCGTCCGTCACCGTGGCCGAAACACGGCCCGATGCCTCCAATCCGCTGCGATAATCAAGAACACACGTCAGGGAGGACCGGACCGTGAGCCCCGAATCGTCCGCCGCCGCCGATCATCAGGGGGACGGCGCACACCCCGATCACCCCGCGCCGCGCGGCCTGACGCGCTGGCTGTTCTCCACCAACCACAAGGACATCGGCACGATGTACCTGGTGTTCGCCGTGATCGGCGGCGTGGTGGGTGGTGTGATGTCGCTGTGGATCCGCATGGAGCTGGCCGAGCCGGGCGTGCAGGTCTTCGAGAATGACCACCAGAGCTACAACGTGTTCGTCACCTCGCACGGCCTCATCATGATCTTTTTCATGGTGATGCCGGCGCTGATCGGTGGGTTCGGCAATTGGTTCGTGCCGCTGATGATCGGCGCGCCGGACATGGCCTTTCCACGCATGAACAACATCAGCTTCTGGTTGCTGCCGCCGGCGTTCGCGCTGCTGATCCTCGGGCAGTACACCGGGCTGGGGCCGGGCACGGGCTGGACGTTGTATCCGCCGCTGTCGACCTCGGGCGGTCATGCCGACGCGGCGGTGGATTTCACCATCCTTAGCCTGCACATCGCCGGCGTGTCGTCGATTCTCGGGGCCATCAACTTCCTGGTGACCATCTTCAACATGCGCGCGCCGGGCATGGGTCTGCACCAGATGCCGTTGTTCGCGTGGTCGATCCTGGTGACCGCGTTCCTGCTGCTGCTGACGCTGCCGGTGCTGGCGGGCGCGCTGACCATGCTGCTGACCGACCGCAATTTCGGCACCACGTTCTTTGATCCGGCCGGCGGCGGCGACCCGGTGCTCTATCAGCACCTGTTCTGGTTCTTCGGCCACCCCGAGGTGTACGTGATGATCCTGCCGGCGTTCGGGATCATCAGCCACGTCATCTCGACGTTCTCCAACAAGCCGATCTTCGGCTACCTGGGCATGGCCTACGCCATGGTGCTGATCGGGGTCATCGGCCTGGTGGTGTGGGCGCACCACATGTACACGGTCGGCCTGGACGTCGACACGCGGGCCTATTTCATCCTGGCCACCATGCTGATCGCCGTGCCCACGGGCATCAAGGTGTTCAGCTGGATCGCCACCATGTGGGACGGATCGATCCGGTTCACGGTGCCGATGCTGTTCGCGATCGGGTTCCTGTTCCTGTTCACCATCGGCGGGGTGACGGGCGTGGTGCTGGCCAATGCCGGCGTCGATATCGCCTTGCACGACACCTACTACGTGGTGGCGCACTTCCACTATGTGCTGTCGCTGGGGGCGCTGTTCGGCCTGTTCGCCGGGTTCTACTACTGGTTCGGCAAGATGACGGGGCGGCAGTACAGCGAGCGCCTGGGCCAGATCCATTTCTGGCTCACCTTCATCGGGGTCAACCTGACGTTCTTCCCCATGCACTTCTCGGGCGTCGCCGGGATGCCGCGCCGCGTGCCCGACTATCCAGATGCCTTCGCCGGCTGGAACTACGTGTCCTCGATCGGCGCCTACATCGGCATGGTGGCGATGGCGTTCTTCTTCGTGGTCGTCATCCACGCCTTTGTCGCCGGGCGCAAGGTCGGCGCCAATCCGTGGGGCGAGGGCGCGACGACGCTGGAATGGACGGTCAGTTCGCCGCCACCGCTGCATAGTTTCGAACGCCCGCCGGTGATCAGGAACCCGGCCGCGACCGCCGCCGAGTGACCGCAACGGAGGTGCCGCCATGGCTCCGCACGAGACCGCCCCCACCGCCCCGGACCGGCGCCGCGCCAACGGCCGCATCGCCCTGATGTTCGGCGCCGTCGCCGTGGGCATGGTCGGCTTGGCCTTCGCCGCCGTGCCGCTCTACCGCGTGTTCTGCCAGGTGACCGGCTACGGCGGCACGCCGGGCGTCGCCTCGGCCGGGACACAAGTGTTCCCGGGGGGCGTGGGCGTGGACATGACCGTGCGCTTCGACGCCAACGTGGATCCCGCCCTGCCGTGGCGCTTTCGGCCCAATGACCGCGCGGTCACGGTGCCCATCGGCGCCGAGGCGCTGTCCAGCTTTCGGGCCGTCAACACCTCCGACCGGCCCGTCGTCGGCACCGCCAGTTTCAACGTCACCCCGACCAAGGCCGCCCGCTACTTCACCAAGGTCGACTGCTTCTGTTTCACCGAACAACGCCTGGAGCCGGGGCAGGCGGTGGACATGCCGGTTCTGTTCTATATCGATCCGGCCATCCTGGACGACGAGCACGCTGGCGACATCCGCACCATGACGCTGTCCTATACGTTCTTCGACATGGAAAGCTGAGGCGGCCGCGAGGACTGGCCTCGGGCTAGGGAGGACCTTCGCATGAGTTCGATGGACACCGGAGAGGCCCGCGCCCATCCGTTCCACCTCGTCGATCCCAGCCCCTGGCCGGCGTTGGGCGCCGTCGGTGCTTTGGTCCTGGCTTACGGTGGGGTCGAGTACATGCACGGCGGTGCGCCCTGGATCCTGCTGAGCGGGCTTGGCGTGGTGCTGCTGACCATGGCGCTTTGGTGGCGCGACGTAGTGCGGGAATCACGCGCCGGCACGCACCACACGCGGCGCGTCCAGATCGGCCTGCGCGTCGGCATGGGCCTGTTCATCGCCTCGGAGGTGATGTTCTTCGCCGCCTTCTTCTGGGCCTATTTCCACAACGCCTTTCTGTTCAGCCCGATCGTCGAAAGCTGGCCGCCCGGCGACATCAAGACCTTCAGCCCCTGGGGCCTGCCGCTGATCAACACGATCATCCTGGTCGCGTCTGGGTTCGTGCTGATGTGGGGCCGGGGCGGCCTGGAGACGGGCGACCGCCGGCGGCTGATGCTCGGCATCGGCGGCGCGGCGGGGTTGGGCGCCATCTTCCTGGTGCTGCAGGTGATCGAGTACGGCCACGCCGCGTTCGCGTTCACTGACGGCATCTATCCTTCGGTGTTCTTCATGGCCACCGGCTTCCACGGGTTCCACGTCTTCGTCGGCGTGGTGTTCCTGACGGTGTGCCTGCTGCGCGCGCGGGCCGGCCACTTCACGGAAGAAAAGCACCTGGGCCTGCAAACCGCCGAGTGGTACTGGCACTTCGTGGACGTGGTCTGGCTGTTCCTGTTCGGCTGGTTCTACGTCTACATCGCCCTGTGACGGAACCGCTTGGGATAGGCGCCTCCACGCCGCCGCCGCGCGTGGCGAGTTGCGCCGGTGGCGCGAACCCGCCCGACGAAGCCCCCTACATATGCAGCGGCCGGCCGTGCACGGCGAGGGCCGCTTCCTTGATCGCCTCGCCCATCTGCGGGTGGGCGTGGCTGGAGCGGAAGATATCCTCGGCCGACGCGCCGAACTCCATGCCGACCACGACCTCCTGGATCAGGTCGCCGGCGGACGGGCCGACGATGTGGCAGCCCAGCACCTTGTCGGTGCGGCCGTCGGCCAGGATCTTCACGAACCCGTCGGTGTCGCCCTGGGCGCGGGCGCGGCCGTTGGCAGTGAACGGGAAGGTCCCGACCTTGTAGTCGGTGCCGGCGGTCTTCAGTTGTTCCTCGGTCTTGCCGACGGCGGCGATCTCCGGCCACGTGTAGACCACCGACGGAATGGCGTCGTAGTTCACGTGGCCTGCCTGACCGGCCAGGATCTCGGCCACCGCGACGCCCTCTTCCTCCGCCTTGTGGGCCAGCATCTGGCCGCCGATGACGTCGCCGATGGCGTAGACGCCTTTCGCGGTGGTCTCGTAGCGCTCATTGACCTTGATGAAGCCGCGCTCGGTGCGTTCGATGCCGTTCTTGTCGAGCCCCAGGCCCAGGCTGTGCGGCACGCGGCCGATGGCCACCAGCACCACGTCCGACACCACGGAGTCGGAATCGCCACCGGTCGCCGGCTCGACCGTCAGGGTGACCCCCTTGGTGGTCTTCTTGGCCGCCGTGACCTTGGTGCACAGGCGGAACTCCAGGCCCTGTTTCTTGAGGATGCGCTGCGCCTGCTTGCGCACCTCGCCGTCCATGTACGGCAGCACGTGATCCAGGTACTCGATCACCGTGACCTGCGAGCCCAGCCGGCTCCACACCGAGCCCAGTTCCAGGCCGATGACGCCGGCCCCGATCACCGTCAGGCGCTTCGGCACCTTGGGCAGCGCCAGCGCGCCCGTGGAGTCCACGATCATGCGTCCGTCGATGGAAACCCCCGGCAACGGCGCCACCTCCGCGCCCGTGGCCAGCACGATCGTGTCGGTGATCAGCGTCATGTCGCCGCCATCATGCAGCGCGACGCCGACCTCGCCCGGATGGTCGACGCGGCCCATGCCGCTGATCCAGTCGATGCGGTGCTTCTTGAACAGATAGGCGATGCCGTCCGTGTTGGCCTTCACCACCGCGTCCTTGCGGGCCATCATGGTCGGCAGGTCGGGACGCACGGTGCCGCTGATCTTGATGCCGTGCTCGGCCGCTTCGTGCTTGGCCTGGGCGAACAGATGCGAACTGTGCAGCAGTGCCTTTGACGGGATGCAGCCCACGTTCAGGCAGGTGCCGCCCAGGGACTTGCGCATGTCGACGCAGGCCACCTTCATGCCAAGCTGGGCGGCGCGGATGGCGCAGACGTACCCCCCCGGGCCGCCGCCGATCACCACCAGATCATACGGATTCTCGCTCATCGGATTCGGTCCTTCCCTTTCGGTCTTCTTGTCCCCCGGCGGCTCCGGTCTATTTCGCGGAACCGTCTCGCATACTCTCAGTCACGATCCCGGTCCCCGAATGGAAACGGGGCGTCCGACGCTCGGACGCCCCGCACCGGGACCAGGTCACATATCCAGCAGGATCCGCTGCGGATCCTCCAGGCATTCCTTCATCCGCACCAGACTGCTCACCGCTTCCTTGCCGTCGATGATGCGGTGGTCGTAGCTGAGCGCCAGATACATCATCGGCCGCGCCTGGATGGAGCCGTCAGGCATGACCATCGGCCGCTGCTGGGTCTTGTGCATCCCGAGGATGGCCGACTGCGGCGGGTTGAGGATCGGCGTCGACATCAGCGAACCGTACACCCCGCCGTTGGAGATGGTGAAGGTCCCCCCCGTCATCTCCTCCATCTTCAGGGCGCCGTCGCGCGCCTTCTTGCCATAGGCGGCGATGTCGGCCTCGATCTGGGCAAAGCTCTTCGTATCGCACTCCCGCACCACGGGCACGACCAGCCCCTGAGGACCGCCGACCGCGACGCCGATGTCGTAGTAGTTCTTGTAGACGACATCGGTGCCGTCGATCTCGGCATTGACGGCCGGGAACTCGCGCAGGGCCACGACGGCGGCCTTGATGAAGAACGACATGAAGCCCAGGCGCACGCCGTGCTTCTTCTCGAACGCATCCTTGTGCCGGGCGCGCACGTCGAGAATGCCGGTCATGTCCACCTCGTTGAAAGTGGTCAGCATGGCGGCGGTGTTCTGGGCCTCCTTCAGGCGCTCGGCGATACGCCGGCGCAGGCGGCTCATGGGCACGCGTTCCTCGCGCGGGTCGTCGGACCGGGAGGGTTCCCGGGACGCTGCTGGGGTGGCGGGTGCGGCCGGCCCCTTGGCCGTGGGCTTGGCCTGTTCCAGGAAGGCGAGGACATCCTCCTTGGTCAGGCGGCCGTCCTTGCCGGAGGCGGGAATCTTGCTCGGGTCGAGGCTGCGCTCCTCGACCAGCTTGCGCACGGCGGGCGACAGCGGATGGTCGAGATTGGCCGTGCGGCCCTCGGTCGGCGCGGGCGCGGATTCGGGTTCGGGCTTGGGTTCGGGCTTGGCCTCGGGCTGTTCGTCCTTTTTGGGTTCGGGTTCCGGTTTGGGTTCCGCCTCCGACTCCTTTTGCGCTTCGGCCTTGGCCGGTTTCGCTTCGGCTCCCGACGCGCCTTCCTTAATGCGGCCCAGCAGCGCGCCGACGGCCACCTCCGCGCCCTCGTCGGCGACGATCTCCGACAGCGCGCCGGCGGCGGGTGCGTTGACCTCGACCGTCACCTTGTCGGTTTCCAGTTCGACCAGCGGTTCGTCGGCGGCGACCGCGTCGCCCGCCTTCTTCAGCCAGCGGGCGACGGTGGCCTCGCTGACGGATTCACCCAGGGCGGGCACGGTGATGTCGGTGGCCATCGGTGGTCCTTTCATCCTTTCATATGATCTGGATCCAGGGCAGTCCCGGCGCGATCAGGCCAGCGTAGTCGGCGCGGCGCCAAAACCAAAGGATCGTCTTGCCCGAAGCCGGACCGCCTCGGGAGAGAAACCGGTGTCGGGGGAGGCCGGTTCCTGGGCTCGGGGCCGGCGCGAAACGAACTGCACGGCGATCGCCACCCTCATTTCACCCCGGCCAGGCCGGTTGCCCGCTGGAACGGGCGCGGCAGGGCATCCCGTGGCCAGGTCAGGGCCTGTTCGACCAGGGTTTCCTGTTCGTGCTTGTGGACGCTGGCCACGCCGGCGGCCGTGGAGGCGGACGCCTTGCGGCCGACGAAATAGGCTTGGCGCGCCTTGTGGTGGGCTTCCTCCAGCGCGTATTGCAGGCGCCGATCGACGAACATCCAGGCCCCCATGTTGGCCGGTTCCTCCTGGCACCAGATCACGTCGGCGTTCGGATAGCGGGTGAGTTGCGCCTGCACACTGTCCTTGGGCCAGGGGTACAGCTGCTCGACCCGCACCAGCGCCACGTCGCGGATGCCCTCGTCACGCCGCGTCTGCAGCAGATCGTAGTACACCTTGCCGCTGCACAGCACGACGCGGCGCACGTCCGCGTCGGGTACCAGCTCGTCGGCTTCCGGCAGGACGCGGTAGAACCGGCCCTGGTCGCCCAACTCCCACAGGGAGCTGACGCACAGCTTGTGGCGCAGCAGCGACTTGGGCGACATGAGGATCAGCGGCTTACGGAAGTTGCGCCGGATCTGGCGTCGCAGGGCGTGGAAATAGTTCGCCGGCGTCGTCAGGTTGCAGACCTGCAGGTTGTCCTCGGCGCAAAGCTGAAGGTACCGCTCCAGCCGGGCCGAGGAATGCTCCGGCCCCTGCCCCTCGTAGCCGTGCGGCAGCAGCATCACCAGCCCCGACATGCGCAGCCACTTGTACTCGGCCGCGCAGATGAACTGGTCGATGATGACCTGGGCGCCGTTGGCGAAGTCGCCGAACTGGGCCTCCCACAGCACCAGGGCCATGGGATCCTGCGAGGCGTAGCCGTACTCGAACCCCAGCACGGCGAATTCCGACAAGGGGCTGTCGAGGACCTCGAACAGGGCCTGGCCGTCGCGGATGTGGTTGAGCGGCCGGTAGCGCTTTTCCGTGGTCTGGTCCACCAGCACCGCGTGGCGCTGCGAGAACGTGCCGCGCCCGCTGTCCTGACCCGACAGGCGCACGCGGTGGCCTTCCAGCAGCAGGGTCCCGAAGGCCAGCGCCTCGGCCGTGGCCCAGTCGATGCCCTCGCCGGTTTCCAGCATTTTCGCCTTGGCCTTGAGCTGGCGGGCGATCTTGGTGTTGAGATCGAAGGAGTCCGGCGGGGTCGAGATGGCCTTGAAGACCTCCCGCAGCACGTTGTCCTTCGCGCCCGTGCTGTACTGGCGGAATTCCTCCTCGCCGAACGCCGCTTCCAGGCCTTCCCAGATGCCGTGCAGCCAGTCGGCCCGGTTCGGGCGGTAGGACTCGCCGGCCTTGAAGGCCGCCTCCAGCCGATCCACATAGGCCGCGTCCATGGCCTTGATATCGGCCTCGGTCAACAACCCCGCTTCGACCACGTGTCGCGCATACCGCGCGCGCACGGTCGGGTGCTCGCCGATGCGCTTGTACATGCGCGGCTGGGTGAACGCCGGCTCGTCGCTTTCGTTGTGGCCGAAACGGCGGTAGCAGACCACGTCCAGCACCACGTCGGTATTGAAATGCTGGCGAAACTCGATGGCCACGCGGGCGGCGTGCACCACGGCCTCGGGGTTGTCGCCGTTCACATGCAGGATCGGCGCCTGGATGGTCTTGGCGATGTCGGTGCAGTACTGGCCGGAGCGGCCGTACTGCGGGCTGGTCGTGAAGCCGATCTGGTTGTTGATCACCAAGTGGATGGTGCCGCCCGTGCGGTAGCCGATCAGGTGCGCCAGCGAGAAGCATTCACCCACCACGCCCTGGCCGGCCATGGCCGCGTCGCCGTGCAGCAATAGACCCAGCACCCGGTCCCGGCGCGTGTCGCCGATCTGGGTCTGCTTGGCCCTGACCTTGCCGAGCACGACCGGATCGACCGCTTCCAGATGCGACGGATTCGCGTTGAGCGTGACATGCACGGTGCGGCCGTCGAACTGGCGGTCGGCCGAGGTGCCCAAGTGATACTTGACGTCTCCGGAGCCCTGCACGCTTTCCGGATTGGCGGCGTTGCCTTCGAACTCGCTGAAGATGGCCTCCAGCGGCTTGTGCATGACGTTGGACAGCACGTTCAGGCGGCCCCGGTGGGCCATGCCGATGACCACGTGTTCGAGCCCGAGTTGGCTGCCGCGTTTCAGGATCTGTTCGATCGCCGGGACGATGCTCTCGGCGCCCTCCAGCCCGAACCGCTTGGTGCCCACGTACTTGCGGTGCAGGAACTGCTCGAACGTTTCGGCTTCGACGATCCGCTCCATGATGGCGCGGCGGCCGATGTCGGTGAAGGCGGTGCGGTTCAGTTCGCTTTCCACCCGGCGTTGAATCCAGGCCTTCTGGTCCGGGTACTGAATGTGCATGAACTCGACGCCGATGTCGCCGCAGTAGGTTTCGCGCACCACCTCGATGATCTTGCGCAGCGTGGCTGTTTCCAGCCCCAGCACATTGTCGATGAAGATTTCCCGGTCGAGATCGGCGTCGGTGAAGCCGTAGCTGCGGTAGTCCAGCTCCGGGTGCGGTTCCGGCTCGGTCAGGCCGAGCGGGTCCATGTTCGCTTCCAGGTGGCCGCGCACCCGGTAGGCGCGGATCATCATCAGGGCGCGGATGGAATCCAGCGTGTGGGCGCGCGCCTGCTCCTCCGTCAGGCCGGCTGTGGGGGCCTCCTTGTCCCCGTCCTTGCCTTTACCCTTGGCAGGCGGCGGGGGGGCGTCCGGATCGGGCGTCCCGATGACGGCGCGGCCGTTGCGGTTCCACGACGGACCGCGCAGTTCGGTGTGGATGTCGTCGGGGCCGTCGCGCAACTCGTCAAAGAACCCGCGCCAGCCGGAATCGACGCTGTCCGGCGCCTCCAGGTAGCGTTCGTAGAGTTCGGCGATGTAGGTGGCGTTGGCACCGGAGAGGAAGGAAGCGGCGAGGCGGGGGTCGAGAGCGGAATCCATCGTGGCGCGGTCGAACACGGCCTTCTGGGCCGTGTTTCCTCCTGATTCAGGCCCCGACCCGATCATGGTGGGGCGACGGCGCGACGATCCGGATCATGCGGTCCCGGTCACTCGGGACGGTATCTGGGGTCCAGCCCCCGGCAACCGAACCGCCGCTGGACGGCGGCCCAGGCGCCGTGGCACCCGGACCGCCCAATGCAACCGCTTTAATCTAAGCGCCCGCACCGTCTTGATCCACCACCTTCTCGCAACAGAACCGCAAAGAATAGGGGGGAACGGCACGGGCACCGTTTCGGAGCCGTCGGCTAGCCCTTCATCGCCTTCAGCATGGTCTCGCCCAGGGCGGCCGGGCTGTCGGCCACCAGGATGCCGGCGGCGCGCATGGCCTCGATCTTGGCGTCCGCCGTGCCCTTGCCGCCGCTGATGATGGCGCCGGCGTGGCCCATGCGCTTGCCCGGGGGCGCGGTGCGCCCGGCGATGAAGCCGACCATCGGCTTCTTGACCTTGGACTTGGCGATGAACTCGGCGGCCTCTTCCTCGGCCGAGCCGCCGATCTCACCGATCATGATCATGCCCTCGGTCTCGTCGTCGGCCAGGAACATCTCCAGGCAGTCGATGAAGTTGGTGCCGTTGACCGGGTCCCCGCCGATGCCGATGCAGGTGGTCTGGCCCAGGCCGGCGGCCGTGGTCTGCGCCACCGCCTCGTAGGTCAGCGTGCCGGAGCGGGAGACGACGCCGATCTTGCCGCGCTTGTGGATGTGGCCCGGCATGATGCCGATCTTGCACTCGTCCGGGGTGATGACGCCGGGGCAGTTGGGGCCGACCAGCCGCGTGTTCGAGTTCATGAGGGCGCGCTTGACCTTGACCATGTCCATCACCGGGATGCCCTCGGTGATGCAGACCACCAGGTCGAGTTCGGCGTCCACGGCCTCCAGGATGGCGTCGGCGGCGAACGGCGGCGGCACATAGATCACCGAGGCGTTGCAGCCGGTCTTGTCCTTGGCATCGGCGACGGTGTCGAACACCGGCAGGTCGAGGTGCTTTGTGCCGCCCTTGCCCGGGGTGACGCCGCCGACCATCTGGGTGCCGTAGGCCACGGCCTGTTCCGAGTGGAAGGTGCCCTGACTGCCGGTGAAGCCCTGGCAGATGACCTTGGTGTCCTTGCTGACGAGAACCGCCATTATTGCGCCTCCTTCACGGCCTTGACCACCTTGTCGGCGGCGTCTGCGAGGTTGTCGGCGGCAATGATGGGTAGGCCCGAGTCCGCCATGATCTTCTTGCCCAGCTCCACGTTGGTCCCTTCCAGGCGCACCACCAGGGGCACGTTGAGGCTGACCTCCTTGGCGGCGGCGATGACGCCCTCGGCGATGACGTCGCAACGCATGATGCCGCCGAAGATGTTGATCAGGATGCCCTCGACGTTGGGGTCGGACAGGATGATCTTGAAGGCCGTGGTCACGCGCTCCTTGGTGGCGCCGCCGCCGACGTCCAGGAAGTTGGCCGGCTCGGCCCCGTACAGCTTGATGATGTCCATGGTGGCCATGGCCAGGCCGGCGCCGTTGACCATGCAGCCGATGGAGCCGTCGAGCTTGATGTAGTTGAGGTCGTGCTTCTGCGCCTCCAGCTCGGCCGGGTCTTCCTCGTCCTCGTCGCGCATCTCGGAAATGTCCAGGTGGCGATAGAGGGCGTTGGAATCGAAGTTCATCTTGCAGTCGAGCGGAATGACGTCGCCCGTGCCGGTGACCACGAGCGGGTTGATCTCCAGCATCGAGGCGTCGGTCTCGACGAACGCCTTGTACAGCGCCAGCAGCATTTTGGTGGCACTCTTGACCTGGCCGGCGTCCAGACCCAAGGCGAAGGCGACCTTGCGGCAGTGGAACGGCATGATGCCGGTGGCCGGGTCGATGTCCTGCAGGATGATCTTTTCGGGGGTCTTGGCGGCGACCTCCTCGATCTCGACGCCGCCCTCGGTCGAGGCCATGATGGTCACCCGGCTGGTGGCGCGGTCGACCAGCATGGACAGGTACAGCTCGCGTTTGATGTCGCAGCCGGCTTCGATGTAGACGCGCTTGACCTGCTTGCCGTCGGGCCCCGACTGGTGGGTGACCAGCGTGTTGCCCAGCATCTGCGAGGCGTTCTCGCGCACATCGTCGATCGACTTGACGACCCGCACACCGCCCTTGTCGCCGGCCTCGGACTCCTTGAAGCGGCCCTTGCCACGGCCGCCGGCGTGAATCTGGCTCTTGACCACGAAAACCGGACCGTCGAGCCCACGCGCCACCTGCTCGGCCTCCTCGGGCGTGTAGGCGACCCCGCCCTTCAGCACCGGCACGCCGAATTTGGCCAGCACCTGCTTGGCCTGATACTCATGGATGTTCATGAATGGCTACCCCGTTGTGACGGAACCCGCGCGCCGACCCGGCGCGGCTCCCAATCCTTATTTCGGCATCAGTTCCTTTGAGGCGGCGACGAGACCGCGCACGGCCTCCACCGAGTGGTCGAACATCGCCTTTTCGTCGGCGTTCATCTCGATCTCGACGATCTTCTCGACGCCGTCGGCGCCCAGCACCACCGGCACACCCACGTAAAGGCCGTCGAGCCCGAACACGCCGTCGCACCAGGCGGCGCAGGGCAGCACGCGCTTCTTGTCCTTCAGGTAGGCCTCGGCCATCTGCACGGCCGCCGCCGCCGGCGCATAGAACGCCGAGCCGGTCTTCAGCAGGCCGACGATCTCGGCGCCGCCGTTGCGGGTGCGGGTGACGATCTGGTCCAGGCGCTCCTGCGTGGTCCAGCCCATCTTGACCAGATCCGGCAGCGGGATGCCGGCCACCGTGGAGTAACGCACCAGCGGCACCATGGTGTCGCCATGGCCGCCCAGCACGAAGGCGGTGACATCCTCGACCGAGACCTTGAACTCCTCGGCCAGGAAGTAGCGGAAGCGCGCGCTGTCCAGCACGCCGGCCATGCCCACGACCTTGTTGTGCGGCAGGCCCGACAGCTCCCGCAGCACCCACACCATGGCGTCCAGCGGGTTGGTGATACAGATGACGAAGGCGTCGGGGCAGTTCGCCTTGATGCCCTCGCCCACGGCGGCCATCACCTTGGCGTTGGTGCCGATCAGGTCGTCGCGCGACATGCCGGGCTTGCGCGGCACGCCGGCGGTGACGATCACCACGTCGGCGCCGGCGATGACGCTGTAATCGTTGGCGCCGCCATAGACCCCGTCGCAGCCTTCGACCGGGGTGGATTGCGCGATATCGAGGGCCTTGCCCTGCGGCACGCCCTCGGCGATGTCGAACAGCACCACATCACCCAGTTCCTTCAGGCCGATGAGATGCGCCAGCGTGCCGCCGATATTGCCGGCGCCGACAAGAGCGATCTTCTTGCGTGCCATGACCGTCCTTTCGTCCGAAATGTGTGGGAAAGCCCCGAATACCGGTGTCCGGTGGATGGGGAAACGGGGGGCGCGCCTTGTGTGCGGCGCGGCAGGTGGTTTTTTAGGTAACGCGATTCCGACGCGGGAGCAAGGGCCGACCCCCGCGTACGACAACGAGTCGTCGCCCGGCCGGCCGGTTTCCGCGTGACACGTCCATGACAATTGTCAAACCGGCCGACTCGGGCTCTTGCGGCAAACGCGGCGGGTGCGGAAGAGTGCGGCGCCACACCGCCCAAGCGGCACCGAGACGAGGGACCAGATGACCGCGACCAACGCCGCCCCACCAGCCTCCGCCTGGACCGTGTTCCTGGTGTTCCTGCGCCTGGGCCTAACCAGTTTCGGCGGGCCGGTGGCGCATCTGGGGTACTTCCGCGCCGAACTCGTTGAACGCCGCAAGTGGCTGTCGGACGCCGCCTATGCCGATCTGGTGGCGCTGTGCCAGTTCCTGCCCGGCCCGGCGAGCAGTCAGGTGGGGATGGGCCTGGGGCTGCATCGCGCCGGGCCGTTGGGCGCGCTGGCCGCCTGGACCGGGTTCACGCTGCCGTCGGCGCTGGCGTTGGTGCTGGCGGCGCTGGGCGTGGCGGCGCTGGACCCGGGCGGGGACAGCGGCTGGTTGCGCGGACTGAAGATCGTGGCCGCCGCCGTGGTCGCTCAGGCCGTGTGGGGCATGGCAAAGACGCTGGCGCCGGACCGCCCGCGCGCCACCCTGGCGCTGGCGGCGGCGGCGCTGGTGCTGGTGTGGCCGCTGACCGGCCTGCCGCTGGTGGTCGGGCAACTGGCGCCGATTGCCATTGGTGCGCTGGTGGGATGGTGGCTGTTCAAGGGCGAAGTCGCCGAGGCCGCCGAGCACCTGCACGTCGGGTTCAGCCGGCGGGTGGGTGTGGCCTGTCTGGGGCTGCTGGTCGGCCTATTGGTGCTGCTGCCGGTGCTGGCGCAACTGACACACGCCGACGGGGCGCGGCTGGCGGACGGCATGGTCCGCGCCGGCGCGCTGGTGTTCGGTGGCGGGCACGTGGTTCTGCCGCTGTTGCAGGCGGAAGTGGTGCCGACGGGCCTCGTGGACCGCGAGAGCTTCCTGGCCGGCTACGGCCTGGCGCAGGCGGTGCCGGGGCCGTTGTTCACCCTGTCGGCGTTCCTGGGATCGGCCGCCGGTACCACGGTGCTGGCGAGCCTGGGGCTGGCCCTGCTGGCGACGGTGGCCATCTTCGTGCCGGCGGCGCTGTTGCTGTTCGGCGCGCTGCCGTTCTGGAGCGCCCTGCGGCAATCCCCGGCCGCGCGGGCCGCCCTGACCGGCATCAACGCGGCGGTGGTCGGGCTGCTGCTGGCGGCGTTCTATGACCCCGTCCTGACCAGTGCCGTCGCCGCGCCCGAGCACGTGGCCCTTGGGCTGGCCGCCTTTCTGGCCTTGCACATCTGGAAGGCGCCACCCTGGGCCGTGGTGCTTGTCGGCGCGGTCGTGGCGGGGGTGGTCCTGTAGCTCGACGAACTCGGGTCTTCAGGCTCGGTGCACTACCCTGCCCAGACAGCCTCCACCCTTTGGGGGGTGTTCCGTGGGCTGTGGTGGCCCTGGCCCCCCAAACGATGGAGCCCGTCCGGGTCAACCATCCGACGGATTGACCCCGATGCCACGGCAGGCGCAGGGTTGACGAATAGTGCCGTCACGGGGATCGTTCAGCGCAGATTACTCGACCGCAGAATGCACGATGTATGGGAGAATGCCATGAAGACGCTCGCCACCACTGCCCTCACGGCCGCCGGCTTGATGCTGGCCACTGCATCGGCCCAGGCCGCCGTGATCGATTTCGCCAGCCTGGGCAGCGGGACGTCCGTATTCGGTCAGGACGCCGTGGCGCCCGGGCTGACCATCTCCTCCGCCTCGGGCGATGCCGCCGGTGTTGTCCTGGAGGCGGGCAAGGTGCCCGCGACTTACGGGGCGCCCAACGGTGGCAGCTCTGTCCTCAACGGTGGCCTGCCGGCCACCGGGGGGTTCGGGGACATTTCTGACGGTCGTCTGCACGACTTCGTGTTTGAGTTTGACACCGCCGTCGACTTCTTCCAGGTGCGCTTCCTGGACTTCGGCGACTACAACCCGACAAAGGCGACGCAGCACCTGTTCGGGGTGCGTGCCTGGGATACCGTCGGCAGTACCACGGAGGCGACCGTCACTTACAACAGCACGGCCGAGATCAACCCGGGCAGAGGCGACCCCGCCGGCCTGTACATTACCGGCGACGCGGTCACCGCGGCCATGGGCGATCCTGGCGACGTCCAGTTCACATTCGACTCGACCCGCTACACCAAGTTCGCGTTCATCTTCGAGACTGACGGCATATCGGGTAGTCCGTCTGACCCGAACATCGCCTTTGCGGAGTTGGAGTACTCGGTGGTGCCTTTGCCCGCCGCCGCCTGGTTCATGCTGACCGCCCTGGGCGGCCTGGCGGGGACCCGCTGGGTCAAGCGGGTCCGCACTGGCTCCTGATGCCACGCTCCGAACTCATGCACGAACGGCCGGATCGCAGGCCAGCGCGACCGTCGCGGCGTGATAGGCGCGCTGGCCATCCGTGACCAACGCCGGATAACCGCAGGCCCGCAGGTGGCTGGAAGAACAGCGCCCGGTTCTCGTCCGTCCACATGACCCTACTCTCTGACAGCAGGTCCTCTTGACAGGGAATCGGGCTACGGAGGCGGGATCAACTAATTTCTGCAACTGGTTGTTTTGACTCATGAACCTCCCGGACAGACACTTAGTTCCGGTTGAGGCCGTAGTCGCCCCGTGTCAGCAATATTTCCTTCCAGAATGTTTCTCGCATCAAGATGGTCTCGTCGGGCGTTCGGGTGGGACGATGCTCCAGAAGCGCGAAGCGAAAGTTCGCCCTGCAATACTCCAGATTCGGATCGGTCACGAGTTGGCGCAATCCGATATTGCCGCCATGTCCGTTTGCAACGTAGGCGCACCAGCGGGACCAGATCCCGTCTTCTCCGTAAGCTGAACCAATGTAACGTTTGCCCGTTCTTGTATCGCTGATCAGGTATATTCCCTTGACGCTTTCAAGGGCGGCTTTCCAGTCGGGACGTTCCTGCGTCACCAGCGTTTCCAATTCTTCAAAGGACACGTTGATGTCCTCGTATCCAGGGAAACCTCGGCCAGTGTAGGGTTCCCGCAGGATCTCGAGCACTTCAAAGCTGTCGTAAAAGTTTTCCAGATTGACCCGCGTTGTGCGACCGCGATACCGCGAGAAAAGCTTCAGCCGGCCGATGAAGGCCCGTCCCTCATCCGATAGAGCGACCTCATATCGGTCGTCGCGGCGCGTCAGGACGTGAAAGATTCCAGCGAAGAGCCACGCGTCCGGTTCGTGGTAAAACTGCGCAAGAGCGAATATAGAGGGCCGGTTAAACTCATTGCGGGTCGGCCTGTATTCCTGCCATTCCTGCCATTCGCGCTTGTTGCGCATAAACACTTCCAGGGGCTGGTTTTCGCCGTTCCATCGCGCAAAATGGACTTTGTAATCCGAAAGAGCCTCTAGTCTCCAAATGTCCTTCATCAGGAGTGTCATTTGCACGTCCATCTCTCAAGATTGTATATTTCCTAAACTCCTACCAATCACTCAGCCCGCTTTCTTCCCTTCGAGGAAAGCGTCAAAATCGAAGGGGGTCGAGAGACCGCTTGTTTCACCCGCGACCAGCGCGGCGCGCAGCGCCGCCAGCCGGGTCTCATGTTCCTCAAGCAGACGCAGGCCCGCGTGCACGACCTCGCTCGCGGACCCATAGCGGCCCTCGGAAACCTGCCGGTCCACGAAATCCGTGTCGTGCGACCCCAGCGAGATGGATATGTTCTTCGGCATGGGTGGCCTCCCTTTGTTACCACTATATACTGAAATTCGGCACAAAGGTAATCGCTCGGAAGCCGCCCGCCACTCAGGGATAAAGCACCTCCCGCATCGCGAAATGCCGGTGCACGGGGCTTTGGTCGTCGAAATACTCCACGCGCTGGAGGATCATGGGCCGGCGGCCGCCTCTTGGTTCAACCACCGCCGCCTGCTGGGGTCGATTGGAAACATATCCCCCGCCGAGGCCCAAGCCCGTTATCATGAGACCTGTCGGGACACCACGATGGCGGCGTAGGACTCTCACCAACCAGCCTGCGGCGAACCCGAGGTCGTTCAGTGGTCCGTACAAAGTATGCCCGGTGGTGTGGGAGGAGGGGTGCCGCGAGTGCCCCTCCTACCCGATTTGGTCCATGCGCGGCGGTCAGCGGTCGGCCGCGGGCGTGCCGTACCAGTCTTGCGCCTTGAACGGGCGCGGTCCGCCGTCGGTCTCGCACGCGCCTGAACTGAACTCCGGGCACAGGGCCAGCATGTTGCGGATCCACGGCTCGTTGTCGGCCAGCCAGGACGACAGGGCGGCGTCGGGGATGGTGTCGCCCTCGACCAGCGAGGCCATCTCGTCCAGCCGCGCGCCGGAGACGAAGAACAGGTTCAGGAACTCCACCACCTCCGGTGCCGTTTCGACCAGGTCAGGCGTGACCATGGTGTGCCGTTCGGGCAGGGCGCCCATCTGGTTCGGACCCAGGTCGACCAGGCCGGCGGCCTCGAAGGCGCCGAAGTTCTCCGCCGCCGGATCAACGTCAAAGCTGACCTGGGCAGCCCCGCTGGTCAGGGCGTCCAGCAGGCCATCCGGCGGCACGGCCTGAACGGAGCCGGTGTGGGCGTCGGTCAGGCTTTCCAGGATGCCGACGAAGGTGTGGGCCTTGGCGACGGACGGCGGGCCGCCGACCGAGGCGAAGGTGATGTCGGCCGCCAGCGCGCCGCAGGGCGCCGCCAGCAGGCCGAGGGCCGCGAACGCGGCCCCCGCGAGGGTGTGTTTCATGGCTAGTACGTGGCTCCCTTGACGGCGTCGTCGCCTGCGCCGCTGGCTGGCGGGCTGTAGGCGGCCGGCGCGACCTCGGCGCTGACCGGGCTCATCAGCGGCACCTCGCGGCCGAAGCCGATCTGGTCGCCGTTGCCGAGGTAGACCGGGTCCTTGCTGCCGAAGCGCGCGGTGCCCTGGACCACCGGCAGGCCCCGGGCGATGAACTTCTTCACCGTCAGCAGGCCGGTGCAGTGGTTGGCGCCGATTTTCTCGAACCCGTAATCGCCCAGCGTGAACACCAGGTCGTCGTACTTCGGGTCCCAGTCGTCGAACGGGCTGATGTGCAAGCCGCCGTAGATACCGTACAGCTTGTCCATCTTGATTTCCTTCAGCGCCGTTTCGGCGAAGCGGATGATGCCCTGGTGGCAGCAGCCGGTCACCGACACGAGGCCCTTGCCCTCGATATTCACGTACAGCGAGTTCTCGCCGTACACCCGGGTGATGATGGGAATGGCGAAGTTGTAGATCGCCACGCCGTCGAACAGCGGCGTCAAACCCGGCTTCATGACGTGCAGTTTCCCCCGGTGCCCGGAGTCCTTCACGTACTGGAAGCCTTCCTCATAGAAGCCGTCCGGGACGTAGACGTCGATCTCCGGGGCGTATTTCATGCTCACCGGGAAGCCCCAGAAGTGATCGAAGTGCTCGTGCGAGATGATCAGGGCATCGATCTCGCCGTTGGCCAGCATGGTGTCGATGCCCTCGCGCTGGAACGCCTTGTCGATCCAGTCGTAGGACCAGCCGGAATCCAGCAGGATCTTCTTGGTGCTGCCGTCGCGCATCTCGATTTCAAGCAACGCGGCATAGCCGCCGGCGTTCTCGGGATGGACGGCATTTTCCATCTGGAATGCCCAGGCCCGCTCCAGGTTGTTGGGCAGGTCGGCCTTGATGTGCTTGATGCCGTCGGCGTAGGAGCCTTCGGCCAGCTTGCCGTTCTTGTCGGCGAAGGGCGGCCAGTTGAACTTGTACTGGTTGACCAGCAGGCCGCCGGCGCCCCGGATGTCGCCGATCAGGTCGGCGTTGTTGAACCAACTCGTTTCGGAGATGTTGGTCACCTTCAGCGACTTGACGGCGCCGATGTCGGTCTTTGCGCCCTCGGCGGTGTCGAAGTGCGCGCGGCGCAGGGGCGAGTACGAATACGCCCCCATCATGCCCAGCGCGCCCAGCGCCGTGCCGCCAACGGCGCCACGCAGGAAGGCGCGGCGGTCGTTGGTCGGACCTTGGGAAGACTCAGTCATCTGTCATGACTCCCCGTGTTCGACCCGGGCGGGCCGGCGCGCATGGAACCGGGCGCCGGCCGGCGGGTCGGGATTACCCTACCAATCCATCATCAGGGGCAGCGTGCCGCCCCACTTCAGCGCGTAGACGACGAGGAAGAACACCGCGACGCCCAGCGGCAGGCCGGCCAGAAGGCCCTTTGTGTAGCTGCTCATGGTGATCTCCTTGCGTCATTCGGCCGGTTTCAGGGCCGGGTCCATCGCCGTCTCGTTCCGGGCGGACTCGGTGCTGGTCTGCGGCGCGATCTTCCAGCCCGGCCAGTTGTCCATGAACCAGTGATTGATCAGCATGATGTTGATCAGCCAGATGGTGGGGATCATGGGGAACTGCTGCGGGTGGCTGAAGCCCTTCTGGGTGCCCAGGAACAGGTGGCTGGTGTTGTAGTACAGCCAGTAGATGACGATGGCGGCCACCAGCGTGACCAGGGTGCGCACGGCGACCCGATAGGTCGGGCTGCCCTTGCGCGGCCAGTTGCCGAAGTAGAAGGTGATGAACAGGGCCGGCAGCAGGAAGAAGATCATCATCTCGCCGACATGCAGCCAACGCCAGTCCGGCGCCATCAGGCGGCGGGTGCCGCGCACGGCCTCGCCCCACCACAGTTCCTGCGCGAAGTACAGGAAGAAGTGGCACGCGAACGCAATGGCGATGATGCCGAAGAAGGTGGCGAAGCGGCGTGCCCAGTCATGGCGGATGACGCGGAACGGATAGCGTTCCCAGATCGTCTCGACCAACCAGACCACGACCGTGCAGCACATGATCCAGGAAACATGGAAGTTGCCGCTGACCGTGTCCGCGAAGTCGTGCCACCAGGGCGGCGCGATGGCGGCGAAGGACTGCCATTCCTTATACAGGATGCCCATGTGCGGATGCATGGTCATGAAGAAGATGATGGTGGCCAGGAAGAACGTCACCAATAGAATGGTGATACCGCGGACCGGCTGGCGTTCCTTGTGCCAGGGGGCGCCTTCCATGCCGACGATCCAGGCCGGCGACAGCCACGAGGCCAGGGCGGCGAACATCAGGATGGCCAGGGCGGCGTATTCCTCGGCGAAGAACTCGGTGATGCCGATCTTCTGCATCTGGTCGGGGCTGAAGTAGGCCAGACCGTAGCTGCCCAGCAGGCCTTCGAAGAAACCCTTGATGACGATCATCATGATGACGAAGGCGATACTGGTCAGCACCACGGCTTTCACCACCGGATGGGTGCGTTCCAGCCAGACGCGGCGGAATGGCCAGAAGTTGAAGATATAGACCATCCAGATGAAGATGATCAGCAGCCAGCGGCAGTAATTGTAGCCGACGAAGGGCGTATAAAGCCGGAGCCAGCCTCGCGGATCCTGGAAGATCCACCAGGTAGCATAGAACAGGGCCCCGAGCAGGACCAGGTTCAGAATCTGCGGGATGGGGGTGGGCCAACGCTGGACGAGGTTGCGTTCCTCCAGGTAGCCGTCCCCATAGCGCTCCATGGTCTCGGATGATGGCATGGCGCTTGACCTTTGTTAGGGATCGCCGGCCGGCCCCGGCGCATCCGCCGGAGCCTCGTCGTCGGCATCGGTCCGCTGTCGCGCGGGTGTGGCGCACTGATGCGCCATGATCTCGCGCGCAAGCTCGACATCCGACTTGCCGCGCGGATCGATCCCCAGGTCGCGGATGGCGTCGGCCAGGAACGGCCGCATTTCCGCGATCAGGGTGTGACACTGGTCGAAGGAGGCGAAGTAGTCCGGCACCGCCGTCGTCTCGGCGGCGCGGTCGTCGGCTTCGCTGTCGTCCTCGACGGCATTCAAGACGGTCTCGGCGGGGGTGCGCGTCACGGCGCGCGCGGCTTTCGAGACCAACCCCCGGCACAGGGCGCGGCGGCCGATGGGATCAGCGGTCACGGCGGACTCCCGGCGGACTCGGCCGCCCGTGTGCCGGTGTGGGAATGGTGCCCATGGTGGTGATGGTGACCATGGTGCCCGTGGGGCGCCGTCACGTCGTGGTCGCCAGAGCAGCAGGCGCACGGCTTGGAGTCGGGGTGAGCCTCCCAGGCGGCGGCCTCCCACCAGCGGGCCGGGGCGCCGTCGGGGCGCGTTTCCGTGGCGCCGGCGGCTGCCACGAACGCGGCCAAAGCGGCGCCCGGACGCGTCGGGACCGGGTCCGTTGGGGTCGGCGCTGCCGGCAGCACGACATGCAGGCCGATTTCGCCCGGCCGACCGATCGTCGTGACCGCCGCCGGTTGGACGCGGTGCGTGAAGGCCAGCATGGTAATCAGCGCATCCAGCAGGGGGCGCACCGTGTGCCAGCCCTCCGGCGTGCCGGAGACGGCCGCCACGCTCTGGGCCGTGCCGTCGGTCGCCCGCGCCAGCCGCAGAAGGCCGACACCGAACAGCGGCGTGTCGAACAGGTCGCGGGTCAGCGCGCCGTCGGGGGCGCCCGTCGTCGTGAACCCCGGGTCGAGGCGAACCACCCGCTCGTCGGCGGAGAGGGCCGCGAATGACGGCTCATCCGGATGGGGAAAGTAACGCACCAGCATCGTGGCGCGGCCGGCGTCGTCCGGGGTCAACGGATCCGGCGCCAGTGTTGGCAGCGTTTCGATGGCATAAACGCCGGCGCTCTCGGCCAGCCAGATCTGCGCCGCGAAGGCGTGGTTCGGACAGATGTGGAGGCCGGTCAGACCGATCCGCGCGGACGCCGTGGCGTCCATCTTCAACAGGCGCAGTCCGTGGTCGACAATCGACACGGCGACGGTCGCCGGGTCTGGGCGGCGGACCATGGCGGCTACGGCTGCCGGCCTGCGGTCTGCATTCATCGACGGCCAGTGCCCGCGGGCGGGCACCCTCCTGGTTACGCCCCGCGGCACCGATCCTGGATGCGGGGTGCGATGGCGGTCGCGCCACGGTTGATGTGCGGTGCAGCAAAATAGTTTGCGACGCACAAGCAAGCCGGGTTGATCGCCAGGACCGTTCGAAATTATGCCCCTGTCGTTTCCAGCGACATGACAATTGTCAATCGCCCGTCGTCTTGTGTCATATTTCGTGTGCACCGAGCCGAGATTGGCGCCTCATCAGCCATGCAGCGGGCGGGACCCGGAACCCTACAAAAATCGTGAAATATTGTTTTGAGTGTCGGTCGCTCTTTTCGACAGTTAAATGGTGCTACTGCCGCCCTAGAAGACGGCTCCAGGCGAGAGCGCGACGGCCAGCGCGTGACGCGACCCCGCGCGGAGGCGTGGCCCAAAGACATTGTTTTCATGGAACGAACCTGTGGTACCGTTCGGGGTCATTCATGGGGTGGCATACGTGGAACCGCTGTTTGTGGAGAGGGGAGGACCGGGGATGGACGAGGATCGGCGCGCGTTGACCGACCTGCTCGCCCCCGTGATCGGTGAGATCGCGGCGGTGCCGTGGAATGCCGCCCTGGCGGAACGACTCAACGCGATGTTTCCGCCGGACGGCCCGTTGTTTTCGGCCCTGGAGGCTCGCTGCGACGACGGGATCACAACCGGCTGGATGGGGCTTCAGGGCGACGAGGTCCGCAAGGGGGCGCGTGTCATCGAACCCGGCGCCGCCACGGGCGGCCTGAGCGTCGACGTGGTTCAACTCATCGACTTTTGCGGGCCCCATCATCGCCACCCGAACGGCGAGGTCTGCGCGGTGATGCCGGCCGACGCGGCCGGGCAGTTTGACGGCAATCCGCGCGGCTGGGCCGTCTATCCGCCGGGCAGCGACCACTGGCCGGCGGTCACCGGCGGGCGTGTCCGTATCCTGTTCCTGCTGCCGGACGGGGCCATCGAGTATACGGACCAGGACGCATCCCTGCGCTCGGGCGCGACGGGTGGGGCGGAGGCGTGATTCCGGCCGGCCATGAAACCGTTTCGCCTATCCCCCCAGATAGGCGGACTTGACCCGCGCGTTGTCCAGCAGGGCGGCGCCGGTGTCCGACAGCACCACGGCGCCGGTCTCCAGCACATAGCCCCGGTCGGCGATGCGCAGCGCGGCGTGGGCGTTCTGTTCCACCAGGAACACCGTCGTCCCCCGGTCCTTCAGCGCGGCGATGCTGTCGATGATCTCGGCCACCAACAGGGGCGCCAGCCCCATGGACGGCTCGTCCAGCAACAGCAGGCGCGGGCGCGCCATCAGCGCCCGGGACAGGGCCAGCATCTGCTGCTGACCGCCCGACAACGTCCCGGCGGGCTGCCGCCGTCGCTCCTTGAGGACCGGAAAGCGGGTGTACATGCGCTCCAGGTCCTCGGTCACCGAGCGGCCGCGACGGCGATAGGCGCCCAGGCGCAGGTTGTCCTCCACCGACATCGGCCCGAAGACCTGCCGTCCCTCCGGCACCTGACAAAGCCCGCGTTCCACGCGCGCGTGCGGCGGCAGGCGGGTGATATCCTCGCCGTCGAGCACGATCCGCCCGGCCGTCGCCGGCTGGACGCCCGACAGGCAGCGCAGCAGGGTGGTTTTTCCGGCGCCGTTGGCGCCCACCAGGGCCACCAGTTCGCCCTCGCCGATGGTCAGGTCGATGCCGTGCAGCGCCTGGATGCGGCCGTAGTGCGTGCTCAGTCCGTGGATGTCGAGCATCGGTCCCGCTCTCCGTCTCACGCCGCGCCCAGATAGGCGGCGATCACGTCCGGGTTGGCGCGCACCTCCTCGGGCGTGCCCTCGGCCAGTTTGCGGCCGTAGTCCAGCACCAGGATGTGATCGGAAATACCCATCACCAGCTTCATGTCGTGTTCGACCAGAATCACCGTGACGCCCGACCGAGCGATCTCGGCGATCACGGCGTCGATTTCGCTGGTTTCGGTCGCGTTGAGCCCGGCAGCCGGTTCGTCGAGCAGCAGCAGCTTGGGTTCGGACGCCAGGGCGCGGGCGATCTCCAGGCGCTTGAGCGCCCCGTAGGGCATGGCATTGGCCTCGGCGTGGATGTAGTCGCCCAGCCCCACCCGCTCCATCAGGGCCGTGCAATGCTGGCGCGCCGCCCGATCGCCCCGGGTGATCGTCGGCAGCCGCAGCAGGCACGCCGCGAGATTGCGGTTCAGGTGCAGGTGCCGGCCGACCATGACGTTGTCCAGCGCCGTCATGGTCTTCATGATCTGCAGGTTCTGGAAGGTGCGCGACAGGCCCAGGCGCGCCAACTCGTGCGGACGACGTCCCGTCACCGGGCGGCCGTTCAGATGGATGGTGCCCGTGGTCGGCCGGTAGACCCCGGTGATCATGTTCAACAGCGTGGTCTTGCCGGCGCCGTTGGGGCCGATGATCGAATGGATGGTGCCGGCCTGGATGGTGAAGGCGAGGTTCTGGATGGCCCGGACGCCGCCGAACTGGATGCTCAGGTTCTCCACGCGCAGCAGGCTCATGGCGTCGCCTCCGGCGCCCGGAAGCGCAACCGGCCTCTCCAGGCTCGGCCAACGCCGGCACTTGGACGTTGCTGGACCGGAGCGACAGGGACGAACATGCGATTGACCCCTTGCGCTTGGACCCGTCGCGCACGCGACCCCGCCTCGGCGGTGCCCCTCTGGCGCGCCAGGATCACGGCGCGTTCGAAACGGGAGCCCCCCGAGAACCTGGGCCCTGTCTGTCAGGCGCCCGCCGCAGGTCCCGCACCCGCACCGCCTTGCCCTGCGAGCGCGGCACGTCGCCGGGCCGCAGGACGGTGACTCCGCAGGTGACCCCGATCATCGACTTGATGTGATGGCGCACATCGGCGGCGACCTTTGAATAACCCTCCGCGGCTAGGTCGGGCGCCGCTTCCACCTGCACGGAAAGGGTGTCGAGCACGCCTTCACGGTCGACGATCAACTGATAGTGCGGGGTCGTGCCGGGGAAGCCGACCATGACGGCCTCGATCTGCGACGGATAGACGTTGACCCCGCGAATGATCAGCATGTCGTCGTTGCGGCCCGTCACCCGCATGATGCGCACGTGCGTCCGGCCACAGGCGCAGGGCTCATCCGACAGCCGCGTGATGTCGCGCGTGCGGTAGCGGATCATCGGCAGCGCCTCCTTGGTCAACGTGGTGATGACCAGTTCGCCCGCCGATCCCATCGGCAGCGGTTCCAGGGTTTCCGGATCGACCACCTCGAACAGGAAGTGGTCCTCCCAGCCGTGCAGCCCACACCGCTGGGGGCATTCCACGGCCACCCCGGGTCCCATGATCTCCGACAGGCCGTAGACATCGTTGGCGCGCACTCCCAGGCGTTCCTCAAGCTGGGCGCGCATACCCTCGCTCCACGGTTCGGCGCCGAACAGGCCGATGCGCAGCGGCGAGCGGCGCAGGTCGATCCCCATGCTGTCCGCCACCTCGGCCATGTTCAGCGCATAGGAGGGCGTGGCGCACAGGGCGGTGGCCTCCAGGTCCATGATCAGGCTGATCTGGCGTTCGGTGTTGCCGCCCGACATGGGCACGACCGCGCAGCCCAGGCGCTCGGCGCCGGCGTGGGCGCCCAGGCCGCCGGTGAACAGGCCGTATCCGTAGGAATTGTGCACGACATCGTCCGGACGGACCCCGGCGGTGGCCATCGACCGGGCCATCAGGTCGGCCCAGCAGTCGAGGTCTCCGGCGGTGTAACCGACCACGGTCGGCTTTCCGGTGGTGCCGGAGGAGGCGTGCACGCGCACCACCTCGCGGCGCGGAACGGCGAACAGGCCGTAGGGGTAGTTGTCGCGCAGGTCGCTTTTACCGGTGAACGGAAAGTGCCGCAGGTCGCTCAGATCCGTCAGGTCCGCCGGCGTGACGCCTCGCGCATCGAAGGCCCGCCGGTAATGTGGCACGTTCTCATAGGCCCGCGTCAGCGTGCCACGCAGGCGGTTGAGTTGCAGCGCGGCCAGGGCGTCGCGGCTCATGGTCTCGTCGTCAGGGTGCAGCATCCAGGGCTGCGGCGAGATGACGTTCATGGTGTTTCCCCTCCCGTTTTTTTGTCGCATCCGCCGCCATCATTTGGTCCGGGCGGCGATTGAGCGTGACTGTGATGTCATCCGCCGGCGGGTGCGGCGAATCGCCGGAGGAACGCGACCCTCTCGTCGACCTGGTGCTGGATGACATCAAGATGAGTTTGGTCGAGATGCCGGTACTTGCCGATCATCTCGACGTAATCGCCGATGGGCCGGCGCCCCTCGACCGGGCGCGTGAAACGGAGCCCGCCGTCGCGGGTGTACTCCCATAGCGTGACGAAGTTGGTCTCCACCTGACGGCGACAGACCTCGGTCGTCAGGGCCGCCGGGAAACGCCACCCCGTGGGGCACGGTGCATAGACGTGCAGGTAGGCGAAGCCGTGCTGTGCGGTCGCGTAAGCCTTCTCCAGCTTTTCGTGGTAGTCCTCCAGGAACGCGGTGGAGGCGGTGGCGACATAGGCGCCGTTGTGCATCATCATCAGCATCGGCAGGCTCTTGGCGTCGCCGGACTTGCCCTGCATGTGCTCGCCGACCGGTGTGGTCGAGGTCCACGAGCCGTACGACGTCGAGCCCGAGGCCTGCATTCCGGTGTTCATGTAGCCTTCGTTGTCCACGCAGATGAACAGCATCGGGTCGTTGCGCGCCGCCGCGCCGGACAGCGATTGGAACCCCACGTCGACGGTGCCGCCGTCGCCGGCCAGGGCGACCATGGTGACATCGCGGCCGGCGCGGGCGTACTGCGTCTTCAGGCCGGCCAGCATGGCCGCCGTGTTGGTCAACAGGGGATGGAACACCGGCACCTTGCAGCCCGTCTGGCCGTTGTAGCCCACCACGCCCATGCCGGGGATGCACCCCGGGGGCGCGGCCACCACGGTCTCGCGGCCGATGTGGCGCATGGTGTGACGGATCAGCAGTTCGGAATTGCAGCCGTGGCAGGCCGACAGGCCCGGCGCGAACAGGTCCTCGCGCTCGTGCTGTGTGTTGTACAGGCGCGAAGCGGTGACATGCTCCAGCGCCCCCCGGTCGCACGCGGCCACGCACTCGGGGGCGCCGTCGCACAGGTCGCACTTGGCGACATGACCAGCGACAGGGTCGGAGGCGATGCCGCCATAGGCGCAGCCGACGGTGCAGAGCAGGCAGTCGACGCAGGTTTCGGCCTCCCAGGTGACGACGCCGCTGTCCGGGTCCTTGGCCAGGCTGGCCGACGGGCAGACGGCGGCGCACTGCGGATCGGTGCACTGCCGGCACAGGGCAAGCTCGGCCCCTTCCGTGCCGCCGCCCAGGATCTGAAGGCGCGCCCGGCTGGTGTCGTCGGTTCCCGTCTTGGCGCGGGCGCAGGCGATCACGCACTGGCCGCAGGCGTCGCAGGCCTCGGCGCGGAAGCGGATGGTGTCGAAGCTTCGGCCCATGAACTGTGTCTCCGCGCTACCGCCAGAGGCGCGACATGAGGACCCGTGCGGTGTCGCGCGGGGCGGCGAGAAAGGCGTCCTTGACCGGCGTCAGGTCGGTGCGGCGCAGGATCAACTGGCGCAGGATGCCGCCGTCGATGGCCTCGCCGATCACCGTCGCGCCCACCAGCCGTCCGTCACGCAGCACTAGCCGGCGATAGCGGCCGGTCTCCGGGTCGCCGTCCTCGTGCACGTCCAGGTCGTCGCCCTCGGCCAGGGCATCGCCCACCGACACCGCATGGCGACCGAAGGCCGCGTAGGTGTTGAGGGGAATGGCGCCGTCGTAGGGCGGCACCCGGTCGCCGGCCATGTCCATGCCGGCGATGCGGCCCTGGTCCACCGCGCTCGGCAGGATGCCGCTGACCGCCACGCCGCCGCCGAAGGCCGGTCCCTCGGTGACGTCGCCGGCGGCCCAGATGCCGGGCCGGGTGGTGCGCATGTGGGCGTCCACCAGGATCCCCCCGGCGGCGCCGAGTCCGATATCGGTGCCGGCCAGATAGCCCGTTTCCGGGACCACGCCGGCGGCCACCACCAGCAGGTCGGTGGCCAGGGTCTCGCCGTCGTCCAGCGCCAGCGCCACCGCGCCGTCGCCCCCGCCTTGCGCCGAGGCCACGGTGCGACCGCACAGCAGGCGCGCGCCCCGGGCGGCGAAGGCCTGACCGATCATGGCCGCGGCGGTGGCGCCGAAGTAGAGCGGCAGGGGATGCGCGCCGCGCTCGACGATGGTCACGTCCAGGCCGGCCGTCACCAGGTTCTCGGCCGCGTGCATCCCCACCAGCCCGGCGCCCAGAACCACCGCCCGCCGCGCCGCGCCGATCGCCTCGCGCAGGGCCACGGCGTCGTCGAGGGTGCGCAGGACGTGCCGGGGCACCGTCTCCAGCCCGGCAATGTCGGGCACCACGGGGCGGGCGCCGGTGGCCAGCAACAGCTTGCCGTAGCGCCACATGGCCCCGGACTCCAACCGCGCCGTGAATGCGTCCGGATCAAGGCCGACCAGGGCGTCCTCGCGCACGAACGTTGCCCCCTGGGCCGCGAACCAGCCGCTGTCGCGCAGCGGGACCCGCTCCGGCTTGGCCCGCCCCGAGACCACATAGGGCAGGATGGTGGGCGAGTAGGGCGGATGGCGGTCGCGCGTCACCAGGGTGACGGATCCGCTGTGGTCGTGCATCCGGATGGCGGTCACCGCCTCCAGGGCGGCGTGGCTGCTGCCGACGATCAGGTAATCGGTGTCGGGCATGGCGGCGCGGTCCCGTCAGTCGGTTTCGTTGAGCCAGACCGGCCCCGCCGGGGCCTGTCCGTCGCGCAGGCGGCCCACGTCGAAGATCGCGCGGGCGACGTGCTCGGCGGTGATGTCGGCGCCGGCCAGACCGCCGATGAAGCCCAGCGACGGCACGACGCGGCCCCCGCGCGCGAGGGCCGCCAGGACCTCCTGGTGCATCGGCCCGGTGTTCCAGCCAAAGCTGACGGCGCGGTCGATGACGCCGATGGCCTCCACGCCGGACAACGCGTCGGCCACGGCGGCCACCGGGAACGGCCGCACGGTCTTGATCTTCAGCAGGCCGACGCGGGTTCCGGCCGCGCGGGCCTCGTCCACGGCGTCCTTGGCGGCGCCGGTCATGCTGCCGATGGTGACCAGGGCGCGGTCGGCGTCGTCCAGGCGGTAGGCCTCGACCAGGGCCGGATGGTGGCGGCCGAACCGGTCTGCGAAGTCTGCGTGGACCTCCTTGATCACCCGCAGGGCCGCCTCCATGCCGGCGCACAGGCTTTTCCGATAGCGCACGAACAGGGCCGGTCCGGGGCCGCCGGCGCCGCCGGTCAGGGGATCGACGGCCATCGGCCGCGCCGGATCAAGGGCGGTGTGCCAGTTGACGTCCGTGGGGCCGACGAACGCCTCCGCCTGTCGCGCATCCGGGATTTCCAAGCGGGAGACGCCATAGGACAGATAGTTGCCGTCGTGGCAGACGTTGACGGGCAGCATGACGTCGCGGTGCTCGGCGATGCGGAACGCCATGAGCGTGGTGTCCAGGACCTCCTGAACGGTCTCGCAATAGATCTGGATCCAGCCGACATCGCGCACGGTCATGGCGTCCTGCTGGCCGCCCCAGACGCATTGCGGGGTGATGCCGTCACGGGTCACCAGTGACATCACCATGGGCAGGCGCAGGCCGGGCGTGCGCATGTAGGGCTCGAACATGAACGCCAGCCCGGGGCCGGAGGTCGCGGTGTAGGTGCGCGCGCCGCCCAGCATGGCGCCCTGCAGGGCCGAAAGCACGCTGTGCTCGCCCTCGACGTTCATCAGGGTGGCGGTCAGGGTGCCGTCGGCGATGAACTGCGAGACGTACTCGACCAGCGAGGATTGGGGCGTGATGGGGTAGACGGCCACCACGTCGGGCTTGGCCAGCGCGACACCCCAGGCGGCGGCCTGGTTGCCGTCGCAGACGATGACGCGGGGCGCGTTGGTGGCGACGTGGGTCATGGGCGGGCGTCCGTTTCGGGGATCATGGCGATGGCGCGCTGTGGGCATTCCTGGGCGCAGACGCCACAGCCCTTGCAGACGCGCAGGTCGAAATCGAACCAGGCCGGCCGCTCCACCACGCACTGGGTCGGGCAATAGGTCCAGCAGACGGCGCACTTGACGCACTTCTCGCGCGCCACCACCGGCCGCAGCGCGCGCCAGTCCCCCGGCAGCATGGGGCTCAGCCGGGTGGCGACGGGGCACAGGTCGCCGTTGTCTGGTGGGGCGGCCGAAGGGGCGACGGGTTGGGCGGTGCCATCGGCGTTGTCCTCGATCCGAGCGCGATCCTGAACCGTGGTCTCGTGAAAGCCGCGCCGCGCCGCCTCGATGTTCTGCGTCAGGCCGGCATCGCGGAAGCTCGCCTGTTCGAGCGCCGACTCGAGTGCCTCAAGAGACACCAGGCCGGTGGCGCGCGCGCAGGCGCCGAGCATGATGGTGTTGGTGATGGGCCGGCCGTAGATCGCCTGCGCCAGCCCGACCGCGTCGCACACGCCCACCCGGCCGACCGAGGGTGGCACGTCCAACTCGTCCGCCGTCAGCCCGGTCGCCTGCACCAGCGTGCCGCCCGGCTTCATGCCGGCGAAGATGTCGACGGCGCGCCCGACCGTGGTGTCGATGCACAGGATGATGTCCGGCGCATAGATGTTGGTCATGGCGCGGATCGGCCGGTCGGCACAGCGCAGGAACGCGGCCACCGGCGCGCCCCGCCGCTCGAACCCGAACGACGGGATGGCCACCGCGTGGCGGCCTTCCTCGACCAGGGCCTTGGCCAGGATCGTGGAGGCGAGCACGGCGCCCTGGCCGCCGCGACCATGGATGCGAATCTCGTGCATCGATAGGGCTTTCCGTCTGGGACCGTCGCCTAGCGGACTCCGGCCCGGCGCCTCTATGCCGCTGAGGCGGCCACCGCTTCGGCCTTCTTCCTCAGGCGCTGCTTGGTCTTCTCGACGTCGACCACGAAGCGCGCGTGGCGGCCCTTGCAGATGTCGCCGGCGGCGTCCCGACCCGTCACGTCAAAGGTCACGGCGCGGCCGTCCACCTCGGCGACGGTGGCGGTCAACTCCACCCACATGCCGGCCAGTGTGGGGGCGAGGTGGTCGACCTCGACGCGCGTGCCGACCGAATCCTCGCCGGCGTCGGCGTGCCGCAACAGCAGGTCGCGGGTGGTCATCTCGATGTCGCGCACCAGCTCGGGCGTGGCGTAAACGCGGCCGTCCTCGCCCATGAAATCGATGGTGCGGGCGGTGTCGATGTCGATCCGGACCGTCGTGGTCAGACCCGGGACCAGGGTCTCTTTCATGGTGTCGTGTCCTCCCTGTCGGACCGCCGGTGCTGTCCGGCGATGTCCTTTCTTGGTTCAGGGGCCTTCTAGTACCACAAGGCCGATTTGCGCAAGCGGAATGATCGTGTTCAGACCGTGCGTCCCGGCCCGCCGCCGTCAGAGGCCCCAGCCGGGCGGGGCCGGACTGGGCCGGCTCGTGCCCCGTCCACGCACCGGCGTATGCGGCACGGTGAACCCGCGCGTGGCCGCCGCGCGGGTCATCAGCAGCAGCTTCGCGGTCCAACCGGCGGCGGCGATGAGCAGGCCCGCCACGCCAGCCATGACGGATGGCGCGGCCGATCCCATCGTCGGCGGTAGCGCCAGCGCCATCGCCAGCAGAACAGCCGGCAGCCCATGACCGAGCCCCAGGACCCAGGGCGCCATCCGGTCCAGCACCCTCAGGCTGGCCTCGGGCGCGCCGGCGCGATGCAGGGTCCGATGATAGCGACTCCACGCCGCCCCTCGCGCCGCCACGGCCAGCAGGGCGAGCCAGAGGCTCCAGGCGGGCGGTGTCGGCGACGCCAGGGCGCCGACGACGAGGAACAGCCCGGCTCCCTCGGCCAGGCCGGTGGCGAGCATGGCCGGCCGCAGCGCGGGCTCGCGCCACGCCGGCACGCCGCGCACGGCGCGCAGGATGTTGGCCTGACAGTACAGGAACCCGGCGGCGATCAGGGCGGCCAGCACCAGGGCCGCGATGGCAACGCCGCTGTCAGCGCCCAGAACCAAGCCGGCGCCGAGCGCGGCCGCGCCCAGCCCGAACAGCGGCATGGCCAGCACGCTTTCCCGCGTCATCCACGAGGTTTGCGGGTGGAAGAACACGTTGATGGCCCGCCACGGCCGCCCGATCTCCAGGAACACCATGCCCAGCCCGAAGGCCACGCACGCGAAACCGACAAGCGCGGCGGGCCACCAGGGGCCGCCGACCAGCGCGGCGCCGGCGGCGACCATGATCAGCCCGGTACCGGTGCCGCCGCCGATGAAGTTGCAGGCCGCGCGCACATCCCAGAACGGCTGCAGCCGGGGCCGGTGGCCGAGGGTCAGGCGAGGGGGTGCCGTCACGGTCCCGCCTCCTTGTCCCAAAGGTAGAAGAAACTGGGGCCGGTGCCGGCGTCCTCGTTCATGCGGAAATGGCGGTTCTCGCGCAGCAGGCGCGAAACGGCGCTGTCGGGATCATCCAGGTCGCCGAAGGTCATGGCCCCGGAGATGCAGGCGTTGACACAGGCCGGCGTGGCCTCGGGGTCGACCCCGGGCGTCAAGCCCCGGGCGAGCCCCGAATCGATCCGGTCGACGCAGAAGGTGCACTTCTGCGTCACGCCGAGCTTGCTCTTATCGAAGCGGGCGGCCTCCGGCGCGGTGGGCTGGTCGCCGAAGGCCCACGTCGGCTCGTCGACCTTGTAGCGGGCGTCGTAGGGGCAGGAGAGGGCGCAATAGTCGCAGCCAATGCAGATGTCGTAATCAATGACCACCACCCCGTCGGGCCGTTTGCGCGTGGCCGTGGACGGACAGACCTCGACGCAGGCGGGCGCCTGACAGTGTTGGCATCCGGTGGGCACGAACAGTCGCTGAACGTCCGGATACTGGCCGACCTCCATGTCCAGCACGCGGCGCCACTGCACGCCCGGCACGGTGGCGTTGGCGTGCTTGCAGGCGGCGGTGCAGGTCTGACAGCCGACGCAGCGGCGCAGGTCGGCGACCATGACATACCGGGTCATCGGGCGCCTCCCACCTTGCGCAGGGCGATCCGCGCCACATCCGCGCCCGAGCCGGTCGAGTCGGTCAGGGCGAGGGACATGGCGGAGACGGTGTTGAGGGTGGCGTAATCCAGGTCCTTGGCGTAGGGCGTCGCCCAGTGCCCGAACTGGCCGGGGATGACCACGGTGTCGGGGCGGATGCCCTCGACCGGTTCGGCCCGGCCCTCGGTGGCGCCAACAGGGGAGCGCACCTCGACCCGGTCGCCGGCGGCGATGCCCAGCCGCCGCGCTGTCTCGGCGTTCAGCACGATGCGTCCGGTGCCGCGCAGATTCTCCGCCACCTCGTGCATGAGTTGGATGCCGGCGTTGTTGCCGGCCGAGTACTGCATACTCTTGGTGGAGACCGCCCAGAACGGGTAGTCGCCGGGATCGACGCCGGCGTCCCGCAGGGCCTGGACCCAGAAACCCGGGAAGTCATGCCAGCGGGGGATCGCCTCGTATTCCTTGACCTGCTCGGTCCACCAGGTGTGGCCGGCCTCGGTCATGCGGGCGCCCAATTCCTTGCCGACGCGGAACAGGCGTTCCTGGTACGGCAGTTCATAGCGCAATCCCTGCTCCACCATGGTCGGGTGCAGGTACCAGTCCAGGCGGCGGAAGGGCACGACCTGGAAGCCGTGTTCCTTGAACCAGGCGAGATCCTTGACGTCCTCTCCCCCGCGTCAGGTCGGCGGAGGCGGCCTTGCAGATGGCGTCCCAGATGGTCTCGACGTCGTGTTCGGCGTCCTCGGCGAGGGAATGGTCGTAGCCGTCGCCCGTCAGCGGCACGCCGCCGGCGCCCCGGTTGATGGCCGCGTTGTAGCCC
>JGI12109J20283_12630893_pt1 | contig 61300 bp, 43 predicted proteins | sample ElkSlonscriptome_12_FD_20283 | JGI IMG/M metagenome (IMG submission 20283) | reverse complement strand
ATCCCGATAGGCGTCCCACCAGGCGCGCACATGGGGCCGGGTGCGCCGGCAGTTGATACAGCCATAGGTCCAGAAATCAATCAGGACTACCTGCCCGCGCAGTTCCGCCAGCGTCAGCGGCTCTGAGTTGAGCCAGTCGCCGCCGCCGATTAGCTCTGGGGCCGGATTTGCCGGCGTTGGTGTCAGGGCCAGGGTTGCGGTCGGAACGGGGGTTGGCGGGAGCGGCGTCGCCGTAGCCATTGCGGTTGCCTCCCGTGTCACCGGCAGAGTTGTCTGGGATTGTGCCGCTGTGTCTGCCGCGTTCGACTGGCGCGTTTCCTGGGCAACGGTTCCACATCCGGCCAGCGCCAGGAGGACCAGGAGGAGTCCGGGTGTTCCTTTGATTGTTTGTATCCACCAGCGGTGCATCGCGTATCCTTCCTTGATAAGGTTTAGTCTGTTCTGCGGCGTTTTGTGCTCTATTCTCTCTATAACAGCAAATAATTATCACAAGCTTACAAGGATCTTACGCGCTGCGAACGTCATGCGTGAGGGATGGAAGCACAATCAGGTTCTATCCGGCGCGCGGGCTGCTTCCTGCTGCTCCATTCAGCGTACCAAAGAATGCTGACTCTCATCTGATGGATTCCCGGCCAGGAGATTTGCCACGCGAATATCTTCATTCAGATCGGGCCAGTGGCACAATAATGGTTCTCCCATCCGGCAGATCAACTGTCAATGCATCTTCCGTCACAGGCGCAAAATGTGACTGTGCAGTTGTGAGGTTAATCATAGTCGATAAGCACCGATGCGCAGTACTGCCGGCATTGCCGCATGTTACTTCTGATTCTTAGGCGAATCAAACAAAACCATCTTCCCCTGCCCCTGCGCTACCGCACTCCATTCGTCAACCGTAAACTCGACCCGCACCACGCCGCTGGTGGGCAGTTTGTCCAGTTGCTCCCCCGTGAGATACTCGCTGAGTTGCTCGAAGCCAGGATTATGCCCGACCAGTATCACATCCGCGAACTGGTTGTCGATCCCCCGAATAACCTCCAGCAGATCCGCCATATCGGCCTCATAGATCTTCGCCTCGGTCAGAATGCGCTCGGCCGGGAAGCCCAGTTCGTGGGCAACGATTGTTGCCGTGGTTAGCGCCCGCTTCGCCGGACTGGAGATAACGCCGTCAGGGCGGGGTTGCTGTTGCGCCAGCCGTTGCCCCATCATCGCGGCGTCACGTTCGCCCCGGTCGGTCAGCGCGCGCTCAAAGTCCGCATGCGCTTTGCCCGCCTGAACTGCCTTGCCATGCCGGACAATCGTTAGCCGTTTCATAAAAACTCCTTATTTCGTGCGGCTGCAAGCCGCACCTGCACATATTCCCAGGGAATCTTGTTCGCTGTTCTCTTTGACACGACTTACGCGGTGCGGACTGTTCCGGCCGCGTGCCAGACCCGGAAGCTGGTTTCGCCTGCGGCAGCATGGTACGTGATCGATCTTCTTCCGCCCTGCCAGAGGCGATATCCCCTGCCAACCCCGGGATCGCCGGATACATGTCAGCATTGGCCGTTTCGCGGGTTTCGCTCATTTCGTGGTGTTCGTGGTCCAAACGCCCACCGCGTAACTCCTGTCTTTGAGTATAGCACGGGTTACGCCGGCTCCGCCCCCACGCGCACAAGCAACTTGCCAAAGGTCTCGCCGGTGAAGAGCCGCTGCAGGGCGCGCGGCGCGCCGGCGAGACCGTCCATAAACTCTTCGCGGTAGCGCAGTTGGCCCGCATCTAGCCATGCGCCGACATCGGCCAGGAATGCCGGTTCGCGCTCATAATGCTGTGCCACGTTGAAGCCGCGTATGGCGATCTGCCGGGCATGCGCCAGTGCCAGATTCGCTGGTCCCCGTCCGGGCCGCTCATCGTTGTACTGCGCAATCATCCCGCAGAGCACCACCCGTCCGCCCGGGTTCATCCGGCGCAGTACCGCTTCAAACAGCGAGCCACCGACATTCTCAAAGTCGATATCGATCCCCTCCGGGCACAACTGCTGGAGCATTGCATCAAGATCGGCGCATTGCCGGTAGTTAAACGCCGCATCAAATCCCAGTTCGTCGCGCAGATAGGCCACTTTCGCATCCGACCCGGCCGAACCAACCACCCGGCAACCCCGGCGCTTGCCCAGTTGCCCCACCAGACTACCCACCGCACCCGCCGCCGATGAGACAAACAGCGTATCACCCGTGCGCGGGTCGCCCAGATCCAGCAACCCGACATAAGCCGACAGACCGGGCATGCCCAGGATGCCCAGCCGGGTCGTGAGCGGCGCAAGGGTCGGATCAACCCGGCGCACGGCGGAACCATCAACCAGCGCGACTTCCTGCCAGGGCAGCATGCCGGTGACAATCTCACCCTCACGGTAGTCGGTATGCGCCGACGCGAGTACCTGTCCCAGCGCGTAGCCGGTGAGCGGTTGGCCGAGTTGGTAGGGTTGCATATAGGATGGCGGATGCGCATGCAACTTGAGCCGCATGTACGGGTCCACCGCCAGGTAGATCAGGCGCACCAGCACCTGCCCCGGATGCACTGGCGGCACCGAGGTCTCAACCAGGCGGAAGCAGTCGAGTTGCAGCAACCCCGCCGGTCGCCGCACCAGCATAATCTGCCGGGTAGTTGTCATACAATCGTGTCCGTTCCTCAGTGTTCTCAGTGTTCAGAGCTTGTCTGAAACGGTGGTTCGCGTCGGTACACGTCATGCTGGTTGCCCGGATACACCGAACAGCGCTCCAGGAGTCCCGGCTTCAGCCGGTTCCGGCCGCACACCGGCTGAAGCCGGGACTCCTGCTCCGGAGCCGTGCGGGAGCGATCTCCATATCCGGACGAATTGTTGCATGATCGCTCCCGCATGACGGACGGGACGGGGTACCAGGCCAACATCCCCATGACACACCCTTTTCAGACAGTCTCTCAGTGGTCTCGGTGGCTGATAATGTGTAAGCCGTTGGTAAGTATACCGTAGTCTGTTGCGTGTATTACCGGCGCACGCCGGTTGCACCCATTTCATGAAACCCGTAAAATGGAGGTAGTGACATCAGCATGACTTCTGCCGAGGGATAGTATGAGTGGAGAGCGCATCCTGGTCGTGGATGATGAGCCGACGATTGTCGAAGTGGTCGAGCTGTACCTGTCGCGCGAAGGCTTTGAAGTGATAACCGCCGCCGATGGTGCGGCTGCGCTGGCGGCGATTGCCCAGTGGCGGCCCGACCTGGTTGTGCTCGATCTGATGCTGCCCCGGGTGAGCGGGCTGGAGGTGTTTCGCCAGATGCAGGCCGGCGGGGCGCTGCCCACGATTATGCTAACGGCGCGCGGCGAAGAGACCGACCGGGTAGTGGGCCTGGAGTTGGGGGCCGATGACTATGTCACCAAACCCTTCTCCCCGCGCGAACTCGTGGCCCGGGTCAAAGCCGTCTTGCGGCGTACGCAGGCAGTCGGCAGCAGTTCCGCGCAGGCGGGTGCGGTTCCCACCCCGGTGGTTGTCGGCGCGCTGCGGATCGATCCGGCGGCGCGGAGCGTGCTGCTGGCGGGTGTACCGCTGACACTGACCGCCCGCGAGTTTGATCTCCTGCTCTTTATGGCGCGCTCACCCGGCCAGGTCTTCTCGCGCGAGCAACTGCTTGACCAGGTCTGGGGCTACACCTTTGCCAGCGATGCCGGCACTGTGACGGTGCATATTCGCCGGTTGCGCGAGAAACTGGAGCAAGATCCCACGAAGCCGCGCTTTCTGCATACCGTCTGGGGTGTGGGCTACAAGTTTGAACCACTGGACAATACAAAGTAAGCAGCATTCCAACCGGCATACAGACTACAGCATACAGACTACGGCATACGGCATACAGACTACGGTATACACAACATGCGTCTTTCTCTCTTTCTTGTGAGCAGTTTCATTGTTGCCTTCGCCCTGGCACTCTTACTGGCCGTGGGCTGGATGGGCGCGCCCGCCGCCGATGTGCGTGATCTCATGCTCTACCTGGGGCTCTCGACGATGCTCTCGCTGGTGCTGGTGCTGCCAACACTGCGCTGGCTGCGGGCCGGAGGTGGCCGACTGCTGCACAAACTGACCCTGACCTACATGCTGGGCATGGTCATCGCCGCATTCACGATTATCCTGACCGCCCGGCTGATGTTCATCTCCCCGCATGATCGGCAACTGTTACTGCTGCTGCTGGCATTTACGGCGGTTGTGGCGCTGGCGCTGGGGATTGTGCTGGCAAATCTCCTCAGTGCCAACATTACCCGCCTGCGTGACGGCGCGCACAAACTTGCCGCTGGACAACTGGACACCCGTGTCGAGTTGGGTGGCGGCGATGAACTGGCCGACCTGGCCCGCGATTTTAACCAACTTGCCGCGCAACTCGCCGCCGCCGCCCAGGAGCGCTCCCAGTTGGAGGAAGCACGCCGCGAGTTATTTGCCGCCATCTCCCACGATCTGCGCACGCCGCTGGCATCGCTCCGCGCCATGACCGAAGCCCTCGACGATGGTCTGGTCAGTGATCCGGCGGTAACGCAGCGCTACCTGGCAACCATGCGCAGCCAGATCAGTATGTTAAGCAGCCTGATCGACGATCTCTTTGAACTGGCCCGCCTGGAAGCCGGAGCGGTTCACCTGGAACGCGAACGTACCGCGCTGCAAGATCTGGTCAGCGATACGCTGGAGGGCATGCGCGCCGAGGCCCATCAGCGCGGCGTGGATCTATCGGGCACAGTGGCGGCAGAGGTTGACCCGGTCCTCGTCGCGCCGCAGAAGATTGAGCGGGTGCTTACCAACCTGGTGTTGAACGCCCTGGCGCACACGCCGGCAGGTGGCCGGGTGACGATTACGGTGCGGCATGTCCTGCCGGACGAGCAACCCACGTCGGAAAGTGGGGAAGCCGATCTGCTGGTTGAGGTCGCGGATACGGGGGAAGGCATCGATCCTGCCGACCTGCCGCATATCTTCGAGCGCTTCTACCGGGGCGAGAAGTCCCGTTCGCGCCGGACGGGGGGCACCGGGTTGGGGCTTGCCATTGCGCGCGGCATCGTCGCAGCGCACGGCGGGCAGATCCGGATCACCAGCCGGCCGGGTAGCGGTACGCGCGTCTGGTTTACGTTGCCGGGGGAGTATAACTTGTTGGAACGTTAGCACGTTGGAATGTTTGCACGTTCTGATCGTCGGTGGTGGTCATATGTGAGTACACCTCCTGGGATACAACGATGTCGGCAACCTTACCCGTAATCTGTCGGTATTATACCAGAGGCATAATTGTAGCGGTCATCCCACTTCATGCTGAAGCAATCCCAGACGGTGCGCGGTGGTGACAAGCTCCCACCGGCTACGCGTGCCCGACTTATCAAACAGATTGCGGATGTGGGTGCGCACCGTGCCCTTGCTAATGTTCAGTGTTGGCGCAATCTCCTCATAGTTCAACCCCTGTGCCAGTAGTTTCAGCACCTCCTGCTCCCGCGCTGTTAGTTCGGGTAAAGACTTGCGCTGCTGGATCATCTGCAACTGCGCCGATGTGAAAGCATACTCGCCGGCCATAACCCTTTTCAGCGCTGCGATTAACGCGGCTGAGGAGGTGTCTTTCTCCAGGAAGCCTTGCGCTTTGGCTTCCCAGACAGCCCACAGGTAGTATGGCTGGTGCCACTGTGAGTAGACCAGTACGCGTGGTGGGTTGACCAGGCGGCGCAGATCGTGCAGCAACGCCAGTCCGTGCTGTGGGTGGGGGGCACCACCCGCGCCGGCGGCAATTGAGAGGTCGAGGAGCACAATATTGGGTTGCGCGGTTGCGATAGTGTTCAGCGCCTCGGCACGCGTTATGGCATACCCGGTCACAACCAGATCGGGGAATGCCGGATGTTGATTGATCATGCGCGTGATTGCCTCAACCAGAAGATCATTGTTTTCAACAATAAACAGGTTCATGAAAGATTGCCTGACTGCTTAAAGGAATCAAGACCTGCACCAGGGTTCCCGGTTGCCGGGCAGTAATGATGACCTGGCCTTCCATGCGCGCCGCGCGTGTTCGTATAGATGCAAGACCCAGTTGGCGGTGTGGTGATTGCAGCGCAGTGGAGGTGGTTGTATCAATGCCTTTACCATCATCACTAATTAATACTACTATCTGATCTGGTCGCCGTTCAAGTTTTACTTCACAATGGGTGGCCTGCGCATGTTCTCGCACATTATTCAGCGCTGCGCGAATGATTTCATAGATTTCCGTTTTTACAATCGGTGAACAATCATCAACAGAACCGCTGGTGTTCAACTGGTAGCAGGTTGTTGTTGCCGGCGCATTCATGTGTCCAATCAGGCGATCAACTGTTTCAACCAGGCCGGCATGTCTGAAATCAACCGGTTTTGCCCCATCGACAACCTGACGCAGGCCGCGCATCAGGCCCAGACTCTGCTGATGCAGGCGTTCAAGTTCCGCACGGAGTTGCGCGTTATCAAGTTGATCCAGTTGGGTCTGCTCATGCAGGCTATAGAGTTGCATCTCCAGCGCCTTGCTATCACCCAGGACGCCATTGTGCAGATGTTCGGCAACCTCATCCTGGATATTTTCTTTCAATCGGTGAACCTGCTGAAGTTCCTCAAGCAGGCTAGCCTGCAATGCATTCCGCTCCTCCAACTGCGCAATCAGGTCAGCATTCTTGAAGGCATACACCATACCAATCGGCAACATAATACTCATGGCGGTAAAAACTTCTAAGCGGGTTGGCAGATAAAGACCAATTGCGCCAATCGTACCCAGAAGTGCGATAAACCCGAGTACCCAGGCGGCTGCGACAATCGTAATCTGCTGGCGCTCGGCCTGGGTATACTGCCGGCGCTGCCGCAACGCCAGCATGCAACTCACCAGTGTCGCCAGACCACCCAGCGCTATGTAGCCGACACTCACATACTGCGCCGGATGTTCAAACCGCCAGAGTTCAAGCCAGTCGGCAAGCGGCATCAGTCCCGGTATGTGGGATAGGAGATAGTGTATTGCCCGGATTGAGGCCAGGATACCGGCAATACCATAACCAGTGGGAATCAACCAGAACCAGCGGGTGACAATCTGGCGGGGGTGGGGATAGACCAGGGCAAAATGGCACAACATAGCGCCAATAAAGGGCAGGCTGGGAGCCCAGACCAGGGCCACCCAGAACCAGGCCTCGTAGCGCACGTTAATACCTCCACCATGACCATTGAAGAGAGCCGAGTCTGCCGCCGCCAGCAGAAGAAAACCGATCAATGCGCGTCCGGTCGTCGTAGCGGAGTGTACCAGCAGATATCCGCACACCAGCAGCGATACGCCGGTCAGGAATGTCAGTAGGTAAGCGTCGAGCAGATAGCCCAGGCTGTAGCGTACCATCGGCCCGGTAACGGTGCGCTGCTGCCCATCACGCGTGACGATTTCGTATGTCACCGTACCGCCGATAGTTGTGGCAGCATAGATCGCGCCATACTCACCCGCCGGACGCCCATTGATGCTCAGGATGCTGGTGCTGCCGGGAAGCAGGCCCGCCAGGGGACCGGGCCAGTTGTTGGGGGTGCTATAGCTTACCCGGTGCTGGTACTCGATATCCCAATGCCAGATAAAGCCGCCAAACGGCTGTCCCAATGCCGGAATCTGCCGTGCCAATCCCCACACACCCTGCACTAAGAACACCAGCGCGAGCAGATAGTAGAGGCGAATAAAGCCAGTGCGACTCATTAGTTGCGTACCTCCGTCGTTTGCGCAAACACTCAACCCTACACCGCCATTGGTCCCCTCTCACGCCCACTAGCAGTACCGGACCTACCCCGTCCTTATTTCCTATGCTTTTTCACGTAGTAAAAAATACGTCAATGAGCAGTTGTGTTCCTCAAATCACCCATCTATACTACACAGGGGCTATTATACATGATCTGGCGGCTGTGGGGGAAGTATTGGTGTGCCGCGTAATTCCAGGAATTGTGCAGTAGTAGTGAGTTTACCCACTTTCAGCAGGAATGTATCTGGTCTGCTGACCTCTTTACAGTGTTCAATGGTTGTATCGGAAAGAAAACATAATTATATTCATATTCTATTTGATTTATAAATACAGCATAACTATCTTTGATGTGACCTCTGATTAATGTGTGTAATTGTCTCCAGTAGTATACGTACGCAATTTCTCATCTTACAGGCAAGGAGCGCAAATGCCAGACCATCAGCAATCGCAGTCACATCCTGCATGTCGCACGTTCGCTCGCTGTATCCTGCTGCCGCCCGGTAGCCTGTACTCCGCATAGCTACTTACCAGGAGATTTATCATGTATGCATCCTCGCTGTATCGCTGTCCGTTTGTTCCCGGACCCGTGCCCGTATGCCGCGTGGTATTGATGATCATGCTTGTGTTGACCACTCTGGCAGCCGGCCCAACACCTGCTCCCGCCGCGCAGCTATCGGATACCGGGCAGACTGCACCGCTGTATTCCCGGTCCACCGGCAGTATAGCTACCGCGCCTACCGCTACGGGCCTGAGCGCTACGACTGTTGCTGCCGGTGGTTCGCACACCTGTGCGATAACCAGTACGGGTGCGGTGTACTGCTGGGGTAAGAATCACTGGGGGCAACTTGGCGATGGCACAACAACCGACCGTCACACACCAGTGGCGGTGGTAGGTTTGAGTGGCGACGTAATTGCCCTTGCCACTGTTGGGTACAATGGTCATTATAGTGCTCCCGCTCGTACCTGTGCCCTGACCAGTAGTGGGGAAGTGTACTGCTGGGGAAGCAGTGCAAAACACCTGACCCCGGTAGCAGTTGAGGGGTTGAGCAGTGATATTACCGCGATTGCTGCTGGTATTTCTCACACTTGCGCCCTGACCAGTGGTGGAGAAGTATACTGCTGGGGCCACAATAGCTCTGGCCAACTCGGTGATGGTACGACGGAGAACCGCCAGGCCCCAGTAGCAGTGGTGGGTTTAAGTAGCGCTGTAACTGACATTACTGTTGCGAACGACCATACCTGTGCTGTCACCAGTGCTGACAGCGTGTACTGCTGGGGAAGCAGTGAAAAACGCCTGACTCCAGTAGCAGTCGAGAGCCTGAGCAGTGGCGTGAGCGTAATTGATGCTGGTGATAATCGTACCTGTGCCCTGACCAGTGTGGGTGCTGTGTACTGCTGGGGTGGCGGATCATTGACCCCAACGGCAGTTGAGGGGTTGAGTAGCGATGTAAGCGCAATTGCTGTTGGATCTGGTCATAGCTGTGTGCTAACCGACGCGGGTGGTGTGTATTGTTGGGGAAACAACGGGTCTGGACAACTTGGCGACGGCACGCATGAAACGCGTCAAACACCAGTGGCGGTAATGGGATTGAGTAGTGGTGTGAGTGCAATTGCTGTATCAAATAATTACGGCTGGAGCAATGGTTACACCTGCGCCGTCACCAGCACGGGTGGTGTGCGCTGCTGGGGTGACAACTATGCCGGTCAACTCGGCGATGGAACGGCGGGGTTCCGCCAGACGCCGGTAGAGGTGGTTGGGCTGAGCAGTGGTGTGAAGGCAGTTGCAGCCGGTGGTACCGGTGGTAGTATTGGTTCGCTTGAGTCTCACACCTGTGTGTTGACTAACACAGGTAGTGTGTATTGCTGGGGCAGGAACTCCTTCGGGCAACTTGGTGATGGAACAACAACTGACAGTCGAACGCCGGTGGCGGTGCAAGGGTTAAGCAGTGGTGTACGAGCCATTACTGCCGGAACAAAACACACCTGCGCTATCACCAGCACTGGCGGCGCGTACTGCTGGGGGGCTAATGATTCGGGACAGCTTGGCGACGGTACGGCTGAAACGCGCCTGACACCGGTGGCAGTAGCGGAACTAAACAGTGGTGTGAGCGCGATTGCTGCTGGTGGTGGCAATCAGGCGACCGGTTCCTTCACCTGTGCTTTGACGGATGCCGGTGCAGTGTACTGCTGGGGTGATACCAATGACATAGCCTGGAATGGCAGCCGAACCCCGCTGGTAGTCGAGGGTCTGAGCAGTGGCGCGAAAGCACTTGCCGTCGGCAATAGTCATGCCTGCGCGGTGATGAGCACAGGGAGTGTGCGCTGCTGGGGTAATAATAATGCTGGTCAGCTTGGCAGTGGGTTCGTGAACACTCGCTTTGACATGACACCAGTGGAAGTGATTGGTTTGAGTGGTGCGGCCAGCGCTGTTTCTGCTGCCGGTAGAGAGTATTACTACTATGACTATACTTCCTACACCTGTGCATTAATGAGCGCAGGGGCAGTGTATTGCTGGGGTGGGTTTTCCGATGTGACACCAGTTGTCGTTGAGAGTTTGAGTAGTGGTGTAAGTGCTATTTCAGCCGCCGGGTGGAACACCTGTGCATTGACCAGTGCAGGTGGTGTATACTGTTTCTCCGAACTGAGCGAGACCCCTGTTGAGGTAGCAGGGTTGAGCAGCGGTGTACGTGCTATTGATGTCGGGACTGACCACGCCTGCGTCGTGACCGATGCTGGTGGGGTGCGCTGCTGGGGCAACAATAAGTATGGACAACTTGGCGACGGAACGACTGGTCGGATGCCGTTTCCGGTGGCAGTCATTGGCTTTGGCGAGGCATATACCATCAGTGGACAAATCACCGGCAGCAACAACAACACCGTTGTCGATGCTATCGTCTCGGACGGCATTCGTATTACCGCTACCGACAGCAACGGCAACTACACCCTGAGCAACGTGCCCGCCGGATTATATACACTTACGCCGGAGAAAATCGGCTATACCTTTACCCCGGCTACACGCAGTGTCACCGTGTCAGGCGATGTGAGTGGGCAGGACTTTACGGCAACTGCGACCGCATCTCCCTTCACGCTGGAGAGCAACGTTACTACGGGCGCGCCGGGTAGTGTTTTTGTTCTGGCAGCACATAACTTCCCACCCAACTCCCAGGCAGTTATTTCACTGAAGGCACCGGGGATGCCAACCTTCAAAGAGATGCTTAGGCAGACGATGGATGCCGAGGGGCATCTGGTTTTCCTCTTTCTTACGGGAGCAGATAATCCGCCGGGAGCATACACCATCCGCCTGACGGTGCAGACAGCAACAACCGGTCTGGCTGAGGAGATGGTGCAGGAGACGACAATTACTCTGGCGGATGATGCGCCTCAGCGGACGGATCGTCCCGCTGGTGACGTTCCTACCGTTGATGTCAATGCACTGTCCGGCTCTATCTATCTTCCCCTCGTTATCCGCTAGTCCCGTTGGAACGTTAGCACGTTGGCACGTTCAGACGTTCGAACGTGCCAACGCTAACCTGTGCTTGTGGAAGCATCACCCGCTCCCGCATACACCTGCCGGAGATCGTCGGGAGTGCCGGCGGCCTTGATCCGGTCACGTATGGCCTGGAGCAGAGCAACCTCGGTGATGGGCTGAATCTCCGGCAACAGGCGGAGCCCGTCATTGCCATCTTTTAACTCCAACCCCGGTTCGAGCCCCGCCGGTAGACCCTTCTTTATCCCAATCCGTTCAACACTGGTGACGTATGGCATCCGTTTTTCTTCCTCCCCAAACGTTGGAACGTTTCAACGTTCCAACGTTCCAACGTTTCAACGCATAGAAACTCCGCCAGATAGGTTTCCAGCGCATCTTTCCACGGGCTGTCGTAATCGTCGGTGGTAGTTATGGCTGGTGCGTCTCTTGCCCGCGCACCGGAACAAACGCCCCGCCCCGGCTCAGGATGACCGCGCCCAGGCCCGCGCTGGCAAGCGTGTAGAAGAGAATGGCGCTCCCGGCAGGCGTGAGGATGCCCAGCAGTGTCAGAGGGAGCAGTAGCAGCAGTGTGCCCACAAGCGTCGCCTGCCCCGACTGCCCATAGCGCGAGATGCGTAGGAGACGCCGGCCGGCAACCTGGGCCAGCGTTGCCAGACCGTAGATGTAAGGCAGTTGTAGCAGGAGCAGCAGCGCCAGAATCAGCGGCAAACCAACCAGGGTCATTGCCAGCAGCGCTGAGAGTGGCAGCAGCAGGGCCGCTACCAACAACGTGGTCAGCAAGCCCAGCAGCAGTGAGCGCCATGGCATCGACAGCAGCGTTCGCCCGGCTCCCTCGGTGCGGCGCGGCCAGCGCCAGGCGCTGATACCGGCCAGCAGCAGTACAAATAGTGCCATGACAACACTAAGAACTGCTCTGGGTAACGGGCCGGGCATACTTGATTGCGGACTTCCAAAGAGCGTGACCAGGCCGGCGACTGCTCCCGTTCCGGCGGTGGCTTCACTGCCGATAACCCGACCGGCGACCCGGGCAGTGTCAGGTTGCGCTAGCTGACCGCTCAGCGCCAGCACATGCCCGTCAACCCGGGCCGTGTCACCCAGTTTGATGGCACCGCCATAGCTCACAACATCCCCATGCACATGCCCGTTAATCGTTATCTGTCCGCTCCAACTGGTCACATCCCCCAGCACCTCACCTTCAACCAGAATATCCCGCCCGGTTGTGGCAAGATTACCCTGTACCTGTTGATCCGGAGGGACATGCAGCATATCGCCGGCTTCCTGGGCATGCGCCGCTCCAGGCAGCAACAGACTGAGAAGGATCAGGGCAATGAACATTGCCGGCAATCCTCCCCAAAATCGGGTGGTGCGGGGGTATGGGAGCGGTCTACGTCGTATGTTCATTGTGCCCAACCTTACCTGATAATTGCATAACATCATCAGCAAAACCTTTCGGTTGTAACCGAAAGGTAAAAAGTTCTTTTTTGGAATTTCCAGAGCTACTTCCTAACGAACAAGCCGCGCCCGGTCTGGCTTACGCTTCCACTGGTTGTGCCGGCGATGTCTGCTGTACCAGTTGCCACCAGAGCCAGACCGCGCTCGCAACCAGCAGCACTCCAGGTAGTAGCAGCGTTACGCCCGGTGCAAACAGGACATGCACCAGGGGTTTGGCCGCCAGCACCAGCACCAGCACCAGTTGTCCCACCGCGCTGGTGACGCCACCAAGCAACTCGGCCGGGCCGCTGCTGTTAACCAGTACGCCCCAACTGCCCAGTATCAGCAATACCAGGAGGACGCTGAGCAGCATCCCTACCAGCACCCTGACGTGCCGCCGCCGTTGTCGCTCTGCCAGGGCTGCGGCTGCGGGTGGTTTGTCCGGCAGGCGGGCCAGCACCCGCGCGGTCAGATCCGGTGGTGGGGCCACGGAGGTTGGCTGCCCATAGCGGGCCAGCAGACGGCGAATGGCTTCATCGGCCGTCTGCTCCTCGATAGCTGTCAACTCGTCATCGTTTCGGCGTTCCATAGCGTCTCTCCATCGCTTCCCAGCGCCTCGGCCAGCATTTTGCGCCCGCGATGCAGGCGCGTCTTGACCGTGCTCTCGGTCAACCCGGTAATCTCAACAATCTCGTTGTATGCCAGATCATGCCAGTAGCGCAGGATCATCACCAGCCGATACTGTTCCGGCAACTGCTGTAATGCATGCTGCACAATCTCCCGGCGCTCGCGTTGGAGCGCCCGGTGCTCCGGCCCTGCCTGCGAACTGGGCAGCCAGAAGGCGACATCATCCAGCGTCACCCAGGTATGCCGGCGGCGACGTAGCCGATCAATACAGTGATTGGAACTGATGGTCAGCAGCCAGTTGACAAAGCGCCGGGAGGCGTCAAAGGTATCCAGGCGCGTATACGCCTTCAGAAAAATCTCCTGCACCGCGTCTTCGGCCTCCTGCGCATCGTGCAGCATCCGGTAAGCCTGATTGTAGACAACCCCGGTATAGCGTTCTACCAGTCGGGTAAATGCCGACTGATCACCCGCAAGGGCCTGGGTTACCCACCGAGCTTCATCGGCCTGCTGATCCATAGATTGCTGCTCCACCTAATAATGATGTACGTAGGTCACTGTCCCAACGTTTCACTGCTCCACTGATTACGTGCATTTCAGGTTGCATCCGTCTCTGCTGCTTTGGAATGCTTCATTTCCTATCTTCCCTACAGGATCGGCAATATTATACGTCACTTGCACAACTAAGCAGCTTCGTGTACCATCCCTATTAACTCGTACCCACCATTTACCGGGGGGTGGTGGCAAAGCCAGTGAGTGGGCGGCCCCCCGGACGCCCTGGGAGATAGCAGTGGCAGGCAGCTACAATCGAGACCAGATTCGTGCCGCGCTGGCCGAAACTGATCCCAACTACAGCAACTATTTAGATCTGGAGAGCGGTAACGTCGTCAAGATTCATGATACTGACCCAAGCCCGGAAACTGAGCAGCTACGCAATCAGATTATGGAGGGTTATGGCGACCGCTATCGCTACATTCCGGGCGGGAATCCCAGCCCCGGCGATGATGATGTCCAGTCCTGGCTCGAAGCGGAAGGGCTCTAGCACCTCCATACCGGGCACGGGGTAGGCTTATCCAGACAAATGGCTTCGGATAGCAGGGGAGTCTTTTCCCTGTTGTCTTCCTGACCATTGTGTCTACTTTGTGTAAGGCTGGCCACTCGCTGCCGGTGGAGTAGCGCGACCAATCAGACCGGCCAGGACGACCATCGTCGTCACATAGGGCAGAATCTGTAAGAACTGCACCGGCAGCGGGCTTCCGCCAACTTGAACCCCCAATATTTGGAAGCGCGTACTGAGCGCTTCGGCAAATCCGAAGAGCATTGCGCCGCCAAAGGCGCCAAACGGTGTCCATTTGCCAAAGATCATGGCCGCCAGGGCAATAAACCCTTTCCCCGCCGTCATGCCATCATCGAATGTTCCTACGGTCTCCAGCGAAAACCAGGCTCCGGCCAACCCTGCAATCATGCCGCCGATGACGACATTCATGTAACGCGTGCGGTATACATTAATGCCCAGCGTATCGGCGGCCCGCGGATTCTCGCCCACCGCGCGTAACCGTAGCCCCCAGCGCGTTGAGAAGAGCACAATATGGGTGCCGATAACCAGCAGAATCATGGTATAAAAAATCGGTTTGTTGTTAAACAAGATGTTACCGAGCAGCGGTGTATGTTCAGTGAACCAGGCGAATATCGGGCCAATGAGTGGAAGATCTGTCACCGTTGGTAAGGTGGTCCGCCCGCCCAATGTTTCCACCAGGTAGCCCCGCCGCAGATAGCCGGTCAAACCAATCGCCAGGATATTGATCACCGTACCACTGATAATCTGGTCGGTCCTGAGGCTGATCGAGAGCCAGCCATGCAGCAGTGCCGCTAACCCGCCAACAATGACCGCAAATAGCACACCCAGCCAGATATTGTTTGTCAAGACAAAGGCGGCAAAGCCAAAAGCCGCGCCCAGGAGCATCATGCCCTCGATGGCAATATTGATAACCCCCGAACGCTCACAGTAGATACCGGCGAGTGCGCCCAGCGCCAGTGGTGTTCCCAGGCGCAGTGTTTCCGAGATCATCGTCAATGCATTGGTCTGTTTACCCGCCGCCGCCGCAATCAGAATAGCCGGGAAGAGCAGAACCCCGCTGAACCAGAGCGGCCAGCTTGCCGTCCGTCCCTCTGTCCGAAAGAGCCCCAATCCGCCGGCAACCAGGTAGACCATCCCAATGATGAACATGGTCAGCGCGGTTGGCACCTCCAGCACTGGCCCGCCGATACCAAAGAGCAGTCGCGTGAAAACCGGTTCCGGCGCACCGAGCCGGGAAGCATAGCTCACGATGATCAGCAGTCCGATAAAGGCAAAAAAACCGGCAATAATCTGCTGGCGAGTGAACCCGCGACGTCTGGTCATAGCTGCGCTTTCCTTCTAGCACCGGGGAGCAAGAGACGGGACCAGGGTGATCTCTAAAGCCTGATTCAAACGGCTATCGGTATCAGGATGTACGCGGTTTCCAGGTGCAGGCGTCTGTTGCTTCCGGCAGGGTAAGCAAATCCCTCTACGCGCCTATGTCCTGAATTTTCATGAATACACCGGCACTGTGCGATAGATAAATCATACCACACTCTTTGGTTTCAGTGTTCACCTCTATCTTAACAGGACTTACGCGGTCGGTTCCAAACCAGGCGTCTGCCTGGAAAAATGGCCCGATTCGCCTGCGGCAGCGTGGTACTTTTTTATTCTTTTTCACAAAAATGTTGCTCTCAGAGCAACATTTTTGTGAAAAAGATCCAGAATCTTCCGCCCTGCCGGAGGCGAAACCAGTTTCCCAAGGAGTGACCGCGTAACTCCTCTATCTTAAGAGAACAAAGCTGCGACTTCTCTGGTTCTCTGTTCTCTGGCTAGCTGTTCGTTCTCCATGAACAGACGCTCTGTCACATCGTGACAGAGCGTCGTGATAGCGTTTATGCGGGTACGATTCGGTTCAGATTAATAGCGAAATACCGCGGCAATCGCGCCCTTCTCCGGCACATCCTCCGCGTTGACGGCAAAGACTGTACCGCTGTTCAGGAACGTATGCGCTGCCGCAAAATCCAGCAGATCTTCGTTGGTGGGACTGGCTTCCTGCTCCAGGTTAACCCTGTTCTGCGCCGGATCAAACGTGCCCCACTGGTGTTCGCCCACGGCGACGAAGAGATGATTGACGCGCCCATTGTAGGCCGCCGGGACAATCTCCTGGATGTCGCTAGAGGCCACCCCCTGCCCGGTAGCATTGCCGTAGTGCTCGGCGGCCACTTCCTGGGATTGCCGGAAGTAGGGCTCGACGACTTTCCATGCCTCGGCATGCAGTACTGTCGGTTCAAGGGTATCCGGGTTGCCCGTGACCCATCCGTCGAGAATATTGTTGTAGGAACTCGCATCCCGGTAGATTGGCAGCAGATGCTCAACGCCGGCCAGTACCAACGGTGCCTGCTCGTCGTGGAGCACCTCGTCCCACAGACCTTTATCGACCCGCTTGGAATAGCGCGTCAGATCACTATTCTCAAACGCCTGCGCCCCGGTTCCGAAGGCTACCGCCGGCCGTTTACCACCACCGGCACCGCCCCCTTTGACATTCGCTCCCGGCATTCCGGTGTAGAACTGCGACTGCTTCTCCGGGTCGTCATACTGGAGTGCCTCTTCAATATTCTTCGGTACATCTTCAAGTTCAACTTCGCAGACGCTGTAGCGCGTTCCCTGCAGTAGCCGAACCACATTATGGCTGAAGGCCAGAATATAGAACCGGTCATTACTGTTGAATAACGACATCAGCGGCTTGATATGAAAGCGGTCGGCAATGACGACCAGTTCTTCAACATTGAGCGGCAGCCGATAGGTTCGGAACATATTCGGCGCACAAAAAACAGCCAGACCTTCGCCCTGGTTTTGCCAGAAGGTCGCATCATCCAGCAGTTGGCGCACGGGTTCAAGCATATCTCGCGCTGCCTCAGGCCGCATCCCCCGCTCGGGCAACTGCTCCTCAGCCTGCCCCAGCAGATTCTTCAGCCGGATGGGATCCTGCCGGGTCTCCGCGCCGCCCCGGTGTGTCGGCAAAAACAGCGACACACATGGTCCCCTGGCCTGTTCAATTAATGTTCTCAGTTCAGTCTTCGAGAGGATCTTCATAGTTTACCCCTTTGCTCTCATGATTTCCTGTAGAGCTTTTTGCAAGTTCCGTGCCGCGCCGCCGCGTTTTATGAAAAGAAGAGCAAGGCAAACGCGCCCAAATAGAGCACCAGGATCGTAAAACTCTCGAATCCGATATTCCCAATGCCCCGCTCCTGACGGCGGATCAAGCCCATCAGCAAGATACCGACCAGCAGGCCAGTCAGTGCCATCAGGAAAATCTGCTGTTCGGTTATCGCGTGATAGATTGATCCCTCGCGGTAGGCCACATCCGATACGGCGACAAAGAGCGTGTCAAAGGCATTCCCCCCAATAATCCCGCTTACGGCCAGCGTAAGCGCTCCCTGCCGCACTGCCGATACTGAGGTGACCAGTTCCGGGAGTGAAGTCGAGATGGCGGTGAACAGACCACCCACCACGGTTTGTGAAAAGCCGGTGCTATCGGAAATTACCTCGCCGGTACGCCCGACAACCCAGCCGGCGGCGCCAATAATTACGGCAAAGATGGCAAACCGCACCCACATTCCGACCAGGCTCTGGCGATGGGCAGCCTCCTCATCCGGCACGTCCTCTTCCGTTTTGGCGGTCTGGCGCGGTCGCCACATTGGTTCATTCCGGGCCTGTTGGACCATCTGCAACCCATAGACGTAGACAATAATCATAAAGGGCGATGCCGGGTTGACCCCCCAGATATGAAATGGCGGGCTGCTTGTCGCCAGGATCGGAATTGCCAGCAGCGTAATGAGCAGCGTGCCCTGCATAATATTGGCAGCCGAGGCCGCCGCATGCTCCAGGTTGGCTTTGCGGTAGGCCGCGTCGGCGGCGACCAGGAAGACCGTCTGGACGGCAATCCCGCCCAGCGCATTACTGACCGCAAGTTCCGGGTAGCCATTGGCCGCCGTTGTCACCGAGGTAATAATGCCGGGAAGCGAGGTACTCGCCCCCAGAAAGAGCGCGCCGGCAATGGCTTCACCCATGCCGGTGCGATCCGCCAGGCGGTCAACCAGTTCGGCCTGCCGCCATCCAATGACGCCGATAATGACGGCAGCAATAACAAACAGAATGATACTGGTAAGCAGAGACCAGTTTGCGGGGTTAAGTGCGGCGATGTGACACCTCCTGTGATGCTTCTTCTGTGTGGAAACCTGTCGGGATTGTAGCAAGTAGTGTGCCACACGTCGGTATGAGAGTATACCCAACAAAAAACCCCTTCTGCAAGCAATAATTCTTGCAGAAGGGGTGATCAGATAAACCGATATTCAGGCAAAACTACCGCTTAATCCCCAGTTTTTACCATCTGTGGGGCCGGCTTCCCGTTGTTGAGCGCAATCTTGAGCACCTCATCCATGGAGGAGACCGGAACCAGGTCAAGTTCCTGCTGCACCTTCTCTGGAAGATCGACGATGTCTTTGGTGTTCTCCTTCGGCAGGATAAACGTCTTGATACCCGCCCTGTGCGCTGCCAGCGTCTTCTCCTTCAGGCCGCCGATGCCCAGCACCTTACCACGTAGCGTTACTTCGCCGGTCATTGCCACATCGCGCCGCACTGGTTGCCCGGTCACGGCACTGATCAGCGCTGTCGTCAGCGTGATCCCGGCGGAAGGTCCATCTTTGGGAATGGCACCCTCCGGCACATGGATGTGGAAGGCATGATCCTCAAAGTATTTTGGATCAACCCCAAACTGCTCGGACCAGGCCCGGGCAAAGGACATGGCTGCCTGGGCACTCTCCTTCATCACATCACCCAGACGTCCCGTAATTTGAAGGGTTCCCTTGCCCCGCACCGGTAGCACCTCAATGCTGAGAATATCGCCACCGGCCTGCGTCCAGGAAACGCCCGTCGCTACCCCGATTTCGTCATTCTCCTGGGCCAGCCCAAAGGTAAACCGCTCCGGTCCCAGGTAGGTTGCAATGTCGTCTGTATTAATCGTGAACGAGAGCGCTGACTTTTTCGTTTCATCGGTCTCGTCGGTCGGTTGCTCCACGCCGTTGGGCGATTCCTCGTCACTGGCGGCGGCGACCTTGCGGGCCACTTTACGACAGACGCTTGCCAGTTCCCGCTCCAGGTTACGTACCCCGGCCTCGCGCGTATACTCGCGCACCAGCTTCAGGATGGCCTCGTCGGTAAAAGTCAGTTGCTCCGCCTGCAGACCGTGGAACTCGCGCTGCTTGGGCACCAGGAAGCCCTTGGCGATACCCAGCTTCTCATCCTCGGTGTAGCCGCCGATCTCGATCACTTCCATACGATCCCGCAGCGGAGCCGGGATGGGCTCAAGCTGGTTGGCGGTCGCAATAAAGATGACCTTGCTCAGATCATACGGAATCTCCAGGTAGTGATCGCTGAAGGTGTTGTTCTGCTCCGGATCGAGCACCTCCAGCAGCGCCGAGGTCGGGTCGCCCCGGAAATCCATCCCGACTTTGTCAACCTCGTCCAGCACATAGACCGGGCTGTTCGATTTGGCCGTCTTCATCCCCTGGATAATCCGCCCCGGCATTGCCCCGATGTAGGTGCGGCGATGCCCGCGAATCTCGGCCTCGTCGCGCACGCCACCCAGGCTGGTTCGCACAAACTGGCGGTTGAGCGAGCGCGCAATCGAGCGCCCCAGGCTGGTCTTCCCCACGCCGGGAGGTCCAACAAAGCAGAGGATGGGCGACCGCATACTATTCCCGGCCAGCTTGCGCACCGCCAGATACTCCAGGATACGCTCCTTGACCTTCTCCAGGCCATAGTGATCTTCGTCCAGTACCTGCTGTGCTTCGCCGATGCGGATCTCCGGGTGCTCCTCCTCGGCCCAGGGCAGATTGACGATCCAGTCCAGGTAGGTGCGAATCACCCCGGCTTCGGGACTATTCATCCCCTGCTGCGCCAGGCGCTTGACCTCGTGTAGCCCCTGTTCTTTGACATAATCGGGCGCATCCATCTCGTTGATCTTGCGTCGCAGTTCGTCAATCGGGTCATCGCTCTCTTCGTCTTCGCCCAACTCGCGCCGGATTACGCGCATCTGCTCACGCAAGAAATATTCACGCTGGCTCTGGTCCAGCACTTCTTTCGTGTCCTGCTGGATCTTCTGGCGCAGCTTGAGCAGTTCAATCTGGCGTGCCAGGATCAGATAGCCCTTGCGCAACCGCTCCGTCGGGTCAAGCGTATTCAGGATCTCCAGGCGATCACTGAAGTCAAACGCCGGGCCATAGGTGACAATATCGGCCAGATGCCCGGGGCGGTCGATCCGGTGGACAAAGGCGACCGCTTCCTGGGGCACTTCGCCCAGGTGATCGACAAACTCATCCACCTGCTGCTTGACCGTCTCCATCAGCGCCTGGATTTCCATACCGGCCACATCTGCATCGAAGATCGGCAAGCAGCGCACCCGGTAGAACGGTTCATTCTGAGTTGCATCCAGAATGTGCGCGCGGTATGCGCCTTCGAGAATGATCCGCACGGTACCGTCGGGCAACTTGATAAACTCTTCCAGTTTTGCAATTACACCAATCGAGGGAAGTTGCTGCGTACTGTTATTTTTATACCCTTCGATTTCATTCTCCGAGACAAAAATAAGCAACACTTCACGCTCTTCTTCCCAGGCCCGCTCCATCGCCCGGTACGATTTCCCCTGACCGACCTGCAGCGGTACAGTCATATGTGGCATGATTACCATCTCACCCAGGACCACCAGCGGCAGTTCGCGTTCAAACCCGTCGGTGTCGATATCCTCCAGCGGTACTTCTTCATGTTCTTTGCGATCTAACATATTGTTACTCATCGATACTTCCTCGCTTCTACAGGACGGTCGGGGGCCTGCGTGGTAGTGTAAAAATGATATCCAGTGTATTCACAACGAACAACGCTACTCGGATGTCTCTTCAATGCCTTACATGTCTGTAAAATCAGTTTATGCCCAGCGGTGTGTGTCGCCCCGTTCTAATACCCGGAGCATACTGAGCAATACCTGGTCTAACAGACGGAGTAGCGTGTCAATATCCTCCGCGCCCAAATGTCCCAGCGCTGCCTGCATCTGTTCATGGCGTGCCTGCTTAATCTTAGCAATCAGTGAACTTCCCTGTGGCGTCACCACAACCATAACCTGCCGCCGATCACGCACATGACGTGTTCGCTCAACAAGCTGCTTCTCCAACAGGCGGTCCACGATGCCGGTCAACGATGCGGCCGATTGTTGGGTTGCCTCGGCCAGATCCGACATTTTGCAAGGATCTCTCATCTGATGCAGATGCAGGAGGCTGTAAAACTGTGGTAGCGTCATGTTAAAACGTTCTTCATCAAGCAGTTGCATAAACTGGCGCTGACTGAGCCAGCTAATTTGCATTATGGCGCGCTCAATCTCTTCAAGATCGGCATGCTGAGTTCCATCTAGCGTAATCTGCGGATCTTCGTCCCGGTCTGGTGCGCCCATGGAACTCTCCCTACAGCTATTGCTAGAGCCTATAAATATTCAATGTTGTTAAGTATATCATTCCTTAAGGGTTATGTCAATGGCACAAGTTACGCGGTCAGTGTTCAAACTGGCTGTTTGACCAGATGAAAGCAGTTGTCGCCTGCGGCAGCATGATACTTTTTTTCTTATTCACACAACATGTGCATGAGATGCACATGTTGTGTGAATAACACGAGTTACGCGGTTGACATGCCAACCGGACGTTGACCCGATGGAAGCCGGCTTCGCCTGCGGCAGCATGGTACTTCTTTTTCACAAAACATTTTGCACGTTGTGCAAAATGTTTTGTGAAAAAGATCTAAAATCTTCCGCCCTGCCGGAGGCGAACATGCCTTTTGCGTGACCCACCGCGTAACTTCTGTGAAAAAGAATGGAGTCTTCCATCCTGCCGAAGGCGGCATCTGCTGTCGGGTCAATGACCAGGTAACGCGTGTCATAGTGACGGAGGATGTATTGATATAGTGTGCGGCGGCCATGCTCCCGCATACCAGAGATCAGAGGTCGAATATAGTGTGGATCATCTGCTCATCGCTGGTGCTACGCATCAACTGGAACCCCATTCCCCGGCAGATCCGCAGCATCGCCAGATTATCGGGGTGAATATCGGCCATAACCGCGCGGAGGTGTTCGTCCCGGCCAACCTGGATCAGTCGCTGCATCAACTCTTTGCCCAGGCCGCGCCCGTGGCAGCGATCACTAACCACGATGCCAAACTCGGCCGTATCGGTCGCGTCAACTTTGCTGAGCCGACCAACCGCCAGAATGCAGGGCATCTGGGTCAATGGCTCCTGCTGCTCGACTACCAGTACCATATCACGGTCATAGTCAACATGGCAGATCCGCGCCAGCCGGGCCGGGGCGATGCGCTGGCGCAGGGCAATAATCTGGAAGTAGCGAAAGTAAACACTATGCTCGGACAGAGTCATGTGGAACGTCACCAGTAACGGCGCGTCGTCGGGGCAGATGGGCCGAATAAGCACCTCGGTACCATCCTTCATCGTCCACCGTGACACATAGTGTGTAGGGTAGGGGCGTGGCAACAGCATCGGCAGGTGTCCTCATGCCTGGTGTATGGCGTTTCGTACAGGTTCGCTTCTGATACTTATTGTACCAGGAAATGATGATGTAGTTTCGGCGGAAACTATGGAGATGAGCAAGACAGCCCTGGTCGTGTACGCCGACAGTGGGGGGAGGCTGCTTCAACGCAGATGTCACCCTGCGCCCTTTACTGCGCTGACAAGCAGAGTGTCAGGATGAATGAAGTGGTGGGGATGGTGGGATTTGAACCCACACGCCTTGCGGCACATGCTCCTAAGGCATGCGCGTCTGCCATTTCGCCACATCCCCAGGCGGTTCATCTGGAGTATAGCATACGCGGTTGGCGATTGCAAGAAGCAAATGCATTGATCATCTGGTCACATACCCGCTTGCCGATGCGTAGCGCCACATGCTATACTAGGCACTAGATAAGGTTTTGCCCAACCGAACGAGCGTCAACGACGAGCAAAGAACAGGGTTTCATCATTGCCGTCGGGAGAGGTGTGTACCTCTCCCACATTCGTGTCTCCCGGTTTACGACTCGCAACCTTACATCATCCCGCCCATCTATCTGCATTGGCCTGTACCTGACAGAGGAGTCACGCTATGAAAGCGGTCGTTATGGCAGGGGGAGAAGGCACCCGCCTGCGTCCACTTACCATTAACCGCCCCAAACCAATGGTATCGCTGGTGGATCGTCCGGTGATTCATCATATTATCGAGTTGCTCAAGCTCCACGGGATTACCGATATTGTGATTACGGTGCAATATCTTGCTAATGTAATCCAGGATTATTATGGTGATGGGAGCAACTATGGGGTGAATATCACTTATTCACTCGAAGAGATACCGTTGGGAACGGCGGGAAGTGTAAAAAATGCTGAACGGTTTCTCCAGGAGCCATTTCTGGTTATCTCGGGGGATGCGCTGACCGATTTTAATCTTTCCCAGATTATTGATTATCACTTCAGTACCAAAGCCGCTGTGACAATGACGCTGACGCGTGTGCCCAATCCGCTGGATTATGGCGTGATTATTACCGACGAACAGGGTAATGTGCGGCAGTTTTTGGAGAAACCAAGCTGGGGCGAGGTTTTTTCCGATACGGTGAATACCGGCATCTATGTGCTCAACCCCGATGTCTTTGAGTATATTCCCAAAAACAAATCGGTTGACTGGTCGAAGGATATTTTTCCGCTGATGCTCAAGCAGGAAGAGAAGCTCATGGGCTATGTGGCCGAGGGCTACTGGACCGATGTCGGCACGATTGAGGAGTATATGCGCGCGACGGGGGATTATTTGGCCGGCAAGGTCAACCTGCCGCGTGTGGGCCAGCATATCGGCGGCGGCGTCTGGGTTGAGCGGGACGCCGAGATTGCCCCCGATGCGCAACTGCATGGGCCGATCTTCCTGGGGCATGGCACGAAGATCAAGGATGGTGTGATTATCCATGGGCCTTCAGTGATCCGGGATTATACCATCCTGGACAGTCGCGCCAATATCGACCGCTCGATCATCTGGCGCAACTCGTATATCGGGGAGCGCGCCGAACTGCGCGGCGTGATTGTGCTGCGGCAGTGCAATATCCGCAGCCGGGCGGTGCTGTTCGAGGGTGTTGTCATTGGCGATGGAGTGCAGATTGGTAGCGGCGCGGTGATCCAGCCGAATGTCAAGATCTGGCCCAGCAAGGAGGTTGACGAGGGCGCAACCGTTACCAGCAGCATTATCTGGGGCAGTCAGGGTCGCCGGGTGCTCTTTGGGCGCTATGGCGTGACTGGCCTGGTGAATGTGGAGATTACGCCGGAGTTCTGTGCCCGGATCGGCGCGGCTTATGGCGCAACGCTGCCGCGCGGCTCGGTGGTGACAATCAACCGTGATGCCCACTACACGCCGCGTATGCTCAAGCGGGCCATCATCGCCGGGTTGCCGTCGGCCGGCGTGAATGTGGTGGACCTGCGGACGATGCCGATTCCGGTGGCGCGCTACTTTACCCACGCCAGCGGCGCGTTCGGCGGGGTGCATGTGCGTCTCTCGCCCTCCGACAATCGGGTTGTCGATATCAAGTTCTTTGATGAGCGGGGACTTGACATCAGCAGCAGCATCGAGCGCAAAATCGAGCATACGTTCTTTCGTGAAGACTATCGCCGGGTCTACCTCGATGAGATCGGACGGATCGTCTACGGGAACAATGTCGAGAAAACCTACATCGATGCTTTCTTGAATGCGTTGAGTGCTGATGCACTGGAGCATATCGCGCGTGACTTTAACCTGGTAGTGGACTATGCTAACGCCAGTGCCAGCGGTATCCTCTCGGCGATCCTGCGCCGGCTGCATGTCGATGTGGTGGAACTGAATGCCAACCTCGACGAGCGCCGGCTCTTTCAGACGGTGGCCCAGTTTGAGGAGGGGATGCAGCGGCTGACCAAAATTACCGCCGTCGTGAATGCCAATCTCGGTGTGCGGGTGGACAGCAGCGGTGAGAAGATCTTCCTGGTGGATGACATGGGCCGACGGTTGCCGGGCATTCAGGCGCTGGCGGCGGTCGCCGCGCTGGTGCTCCAGGCGAACGGTGGCGGCACAGTGGCGGTGCCGGTGACGGCGCCGCGCGCGTTTGAGGAGATTGCCACACGGCATGGCGGCAATATCATTCGCACCCGGGCTACCCTTGGCGCGCTGATGCAGACCGCCGCAGACGATCCTGAGTTGCTGATGCTGGGCGATGGTGCGGGCAACTACATCTTCCCCTCGTTCTACCCGATTGCCGATGGTCTGTTTGCTGCCGCGAAAATTATGGAACTGCTGACCCTCAACGGTGTCTCTCTCAGCGAAACGGTACGCAAACTGCCGCTCTACCATCTGCAGCAGACGAAAGTTCCCTGCCGCTGGGAAAACAAGGGCAAGGTTATGCGCATTCTCAATCAGCAGTACCAGGAACGCCAGATCGATCAGGTGGATGGGATCAAAATCGACCTGGGCGGCGAGTGGGTGCTGATCCTGCCTGATCCGGATGGGCCTTTCTTCCATGTGATTGCTGAGGGATCGAGCGAAGATCAGGCGCGGGTGTTAACCGAGAAATATGCGGGCCTGGTTGCCGGGTTGCAGTAGAAAACCACGAACGAACCATGGTGAACGCGAAACCCGGCAACCAGGCTATGAGCGGGAGAGACTGTTATGACACTATCGGACCATAACCGGCGATTTCATCTCGTACTGTTGGGAGCACCCGGCGCGGGAAAAAGCACTATTGCCGAGCGCCTGGCGCAGCATTTGCCGTTGACGCGGATCGCCAGCGGGCATACTTTGCGCACGGAAGCTGAACGTGACACGCCGATGGGTCGCAAGATCAAACCGCTGCTTGACCAGGGCCAACTGGTTCCCACCTCGTTGATAAATCAACTGGTGCGCGAGTGGCTGCAGGATGTTCCACCTGACCAGGGCTTCTTGCTGGATGGCTATCCTCGTTCGCTGGAGCAGGCGCAGGCACTCGACGACATGCTGGTTGAACTGCAGCGTCCGCTTGATCGGGTCATCAGTCTGGAACTGGGTCTCTCCGCCGCAATTGATCGATTATCGGGGCGGCGGATCTGCGTGGGTATCGCCGACTCATTCACGCTCCATATCAGCGATGCCGCCGCCGTTCAGCGCTGCCGGGAACAGGGTGGGCATCTGGTGCAGCGCGATGATGATAAGCCGGAGGTGATCGAGGAGCGCATGCGTATCTACACCGAGCAGACCCAGCCGTTGCTTGACCACTATGCCCGCAGTGGACTGCTGCGCACCGTTGATGCGCAGCCCGCGCCCGCTGACATAACCGCAGCAATCCTGGATCTGCTCCGGGATGAGCGCCGGCATGGGTAGCATTGGTTAGCGGTTCGTATTGGTGTTACCTGGACTTTCGGGCGTACTATTGATAGAACCTGTGCAATAACTTGACAAAAACTGTAACTCTGCCTACAATCGCTCCCGTTCCCAGTCACGGATTATGCAGGTGCGGATCGGCGTGTCTATGCGTGAAACCGATCGGCCTGTATCTGTATCGCATTGTACCGATTTCCCCTGATAGACGAAAGGTGTAAGCATGACTGTCGAACGTGAGGGTGCGTTTGATTTCCTTGGACCCAAAACCCTGGTCGGTCCCGAACTTAAAGTTGGCGATACGGCTCCGGATTTTACCCTGTTGAACGCCAAGTTGAAGCCGGTTAGCAAGGGCGACCTGACCGGGAAGCCAATGCTGATCAGTGTTGTCCCTTCCCTCGATACCAGCGTGTGTAACAAGCAGACCGTGCGCTTTAACGAGGAGGCCACCGCATTGAGCGATAAGGCGCACTTCCTGACGGTCAGCGCCGACCTGCCCTTTGCCCAGGCGCGCTGGTGTGGCGCAAACGATGTCAAGACGATCCAGGTGCTCTCGGATCACCGCGATATGAGTTTTGGTGCTGCGTATGGCACGCACATCAAGGAAGTACGGGTCGAGAGTCGCGCGGTGTTTGTGGTTGATGCAAACGGCGTTATTCAGTATGTTGAGTATGTGCCCCAGGCCGGGCAGGAACCGGACTATGACGCGGTACTCACGGCGTTGCGCAAGGTTACGGGTTAACGGTTAGGGGTTAACGGTTATGAATTTTGAAAAATATAGTCCGGATATGAAAGACCTGGAATCCCGGCTTGAGCCGGTTGAATACCTGCCGGGGTCGCGGCATACTGATGGGAAAGCCTGATCCGGCTGAAGCCGGGGCTCCTGAGCGGCGATATCCGGATGAAACATTCAACCTTCATAACGGTTAACCGTCAGGGATTTAGAAAGTCTTACGGACCCGTAACCCCTGATCTGCACAGAATCTTCCCGGTTCTACACGGGGAGGATTCTGTGTGGTCGGCCCGCAAGCTCCACACGACGATTCTGCCAGGTTACCCAGAGATGTGCTATAGTAGACGTGTCCTCTGTGGCGAAGAGTTAATTCGGTTTCAGGAAATCCATGTACGACCTGCTTATCCGGAAGCCTGCCCTGCTTCAACTTGACGGTCCCAATGCGCAAGTATTGTCTGCGCACGATATTGCCATCGCCGATGAACGCATCGCGGCAATTGCGCCCGCGATTGATCCCGGCCTGGCGCGCGAGGTGATCGATGCCCAGGGCATGCTTGCTATCCCCGGCCTGATTAACACGCATGCGCATACGGCGATGGCCCTCTTTCGCGGTATTGTCGAAGATGTCTCCCCGGCGGACTGGTTTAACCAGTATATCTGGCCGATGGAGGCCAATCTGACCGCCGAGGATGTCTACTGGGGCGCGCTGCTGGGGTTGGCCGAGATGATCGAAAGCGGTATCACCGCTGTGGCCGATCACTACTTCGCTATGGATGCGATTGCGCGCGCCGTTGAGCAGGCCGGTGTACGCGGGAATCTGGCCTGGACAGTTTTTGGGGGCATGGAGGCAACCGAAGCACTGCAGCGGACGGTCACATTTGTCGAGCGCTGGAATGGTGCGGCGGGTGGGCGCATTACCACCTGGCTTGGTCCGCATTCGCCCTACACCTGTACGCCCGATTTTCTGGCGCTGGTCGCGCAACAGGCGCAGGCGCTCAACGTCGGCATTCATATCCATGTTGCGGAAGAACCCGATCAGGTGCGGGCAGCAGTGGCGCAGTATGGACGCACGCCGGTCCAACTGCTACAGGAGAGTGGCCTGTTTATGGTGCCTGCAATCGCGGCCCACGCAGCGCACCCGGAACCGGGCGATCTGGAACTGCTCCGTGCAAACGGAGTCGGGGTAGCCTGTTGTCCCAAGACTTCCATGAAATTAGGGATGGGCGTTGCGCCGGTGGTCCAGATGCGCCGTGCGGGGATTGCCGTGGGGTTGGGAACCGATGGCGCGGCCAGCAATAACAGTTGTGATATTCTCGAAACCGCCCGTCTGATTGCGCTGCTCCAGAAGCATACCCTGCGCGATCCGCAGGTGTTGCCGGTAGGTGAGGCACTGTCCCTGGCGACGCGGGAAGGCGCGCGGGTGCTGGGCATGGCCGACGTTGTGGGAGTATTAGAACCGGGCACCTGCGCCGATATCGCACTCCTACGCCTCGACTCGACGCGGCTTTTCCCGCAGCACAATCTGGGGGCGAACCTGCTCTACAGCGTGCATGCCGGTGATGTTGATACCGTGCTGGTGGCTGGGCGTCCACTGATGCGCGCGCGGCAACTCCTGACGATTGATAAGTCGCAGGTGATGCGCGAAGTTGCCACACGCATGGCGCGCCTGATAGAGCGCCATCCGGAGCGGCGCATCCAGACCTACACGGTGTAGAGAACCGTGTTCATGCTATCACCCATCGCGGGTCCAGTACGACAGCGCAAATTGGACCAGAAAAAGCGCAACTCCCGCCGCGACAAGTGCCAGCAAATGTTCGACAACGCCCACATTCTTGAAGAACAGCTTGAGAATCAGGACCAGCACCCCGATGGTGCAACCGACAATTATTGCCTCAATCCATCTTTGCCGCACACCTACCAACTTTCATTACTCCTACACATCACTGCTGTTCCTTCCCCACATCATGCCCCTGGCTCAGGCTATAATTTCCGGTGTCATGATGAGCAGGTTTGCGTGCTTCATTCACGATAACGCCAAATTGCACCAGCAGGAGAAAGACGCCCCAGCCAAGCAGACCCAGCAGCACAAGACCGACAATGGCGATCAAGAGTAGTGTTCCAATGCCTAAGTTGATCATGGAGAAATGTCCTTTACTCTATACAAACGCAAGTTCAGGCCGAAACGTTGCGCGCTCCGGCTGATTTCCTCCAGAGAAACGACAATGCGTAGCCGGTCCTCCGGAAAGATCAGGCGGCTCTTTGCTCGTCATCTATAGCGAGAAATGTCCTTCACTTTATACAACGCATGTTTACGCTGAAATGTTACATGCGCCGGTCGATATCCCACCAGAGAAATGCCGATGCGCGGTTTTTTCCTGGAAAGGTCAGGCTGCCGTCCGCATGCTGCACCAGCAGTTCCTTGATTGCGGCCCGAATCGCCGCGTCGCGCTCGGGATTGGGGGCAAGCCGCAGCCGTCGCCGAATGTCGTCCAGTGCCTCATCAGCATCAAGAAATGTCAGTTGCTGGTTTCTCGGCAGTAGTTCCATATTCGCCGGCAACCCGAGCTGGTGCAAGACATTGAGGGTTTCGAGTGCGGTTGGCAACAGGAACCGCACCTGACCATGAAACCGCTCCCAGAATGGCGAAAAGAGTTCATTCATGTGGCGTGCCATCAGAAACAGATAACAGGCCCGCCCGGCCGCTGCGTCCATGGCCTGCAGAAATGGCCCGATCTCGCGCACGCTGTAGACCACATGCGCCGACAGGACAATATCAGCGCGGGGCAGGGTTGCGGGGGGCCAGGTCGCGGCGATCACTTCGACATTATCCAGCCCTTCAGCCACAATATGCTGCTCCAGTTGTGCCCGCATCGCCGGCGAGGGCTCTACCGCAATCACGCGCGCCACTGTACGCGCCAGAATCGGCACATAGCGTCCGGTGCCTGCGCCAACATCCAGCACGGTATCCTCCGGTCGCAGGTGGGGCAATAGCCGCTGCATCAACCCATCGGGTTGGGGCGTGCGCTGGACCACCGTAGTATACTGCTGCGCCCGGGGCGCCCAGCAGTCAGCCTGTTGGGAAAAGGCCGCTTCCGTTACCGCCTCTGCCTGTGTGCGCTCGGCATCATACATCCGTTGCCACACATCAAGCCAGTCATAGCCACCCGCTCCCGGTAATTGCTGCACGTCGCGCTCCCTCCTACTGCCATAGTGTCACAGATGCCTATGGTATAATACCTCACGAACTGATACATCACAATGATACAGTTTAGCTACGGGTCAAGCATATATACCGGAAGATAATGTATGAGTCACTTCGGTGAACGGTTGCGTCAGACACGGGAGAGCCAGGGACTTTCGCTGGCGCAGGCCGCCGTTGAAACACGGATTCTGCAACAATGGCTCATTGCCCTTGAAGAGGGAGCGTTTGATCGCCTCCCGAATGATGTTGTGGCTCGTGGATTTATTCGCAACTACGCGCAGTATCTCGGTTTACCTACCGATGAATTGATCGAGTTGTATCGGCGTGAACGGGGGGGGAGCGCTCCGATTCAGGTGGTTCCGACTGCCCACGCGCCGCGATCACGGTCCTACGTGCTGCCGAGTTTCTTTGTGGTTTTCTTTGTGACCATGTTCCTGGTAGGATTGGCGTACTTTACACTGAATGCCGTTGGCCGGGTTGGCAACCGCGCCACGCCAAATGTAGCGATGATGACCACCCCGACCGTCCCGACGCCGACATCGCTGGGGGGTGCTTCGCGCAGTCCCACACCTGGCGCAACCAGTGTTGGTACGGCTAATTCACCTGTTGCCGGCGGGGAACCGCTCCAACCGGCGGCGACACCAACATCGGCTGCGTCAATCGCAACGTCAGGACCAACTGCGGCAACGGGTGGGGAAAATGCTCCGCCGACAACGACACCAACCTCCGCGCCCAGTCCTACCCTCGCGGCCCCGATTGTAGTTGAGGTTAGTATTGATTCCGGTGCCGGCGAGTCGTGGCTGCGCGTGCAGACCGATGGCACAACTGCCTATGAACAGATTATGCAGAGTGGCGAACGCGAAATCTTCCAGGCAAATCGGCAGGTCTTTATTCGCGCGGGCAACCCGGCTGTTGTACAGGTGACGGTCAATGGACGCCAGCGCGGAACGCTTGGTAGCACGCCCGGCGTGCCGGTCAACTGGTACTGGCCGCCGCAATCATCACCGTAACCTCTTTCGCGTTACTCCGCTTCTTTAGTCAGAGGAGGAATGACTATGGCAGCCGAGAGTACTTTTGATGTAGTCTCAGAGTTTGATCGTCAGGAACTGGACAATGCGGTCGATCAGACGAATCGTGAGGTGCGTACACGCTATGACTTGAAGGATAGCAAGTCAACAATTGAGGTGGCTGAGAATGAGATTGTGATCACCAGTGATAGCGAAATGCACCTCAGCAGTGTACGTGATGTGCTGGAGACGAAAGCGCTGCGCCGAAATCTCTCGCTCAAGATTTTTGATTATGGGCCGGTTGAGGAGATCAGCGGGGCGCGGGTGCGTCAGGTGGTGACGCTCCAGCAGGGACTGAGTACCGAACTGGCGAAGAAGCTCCAGAAGCAGATCCGTTCCGAGTTTCCGAAAGTGCAGCCCCGTATCCAGGGCGAGTCCCTGCGTGTGGGCAGCAAGAGCAAGGATGAGTTGCAACAGGTTATCCAGTTCTTGCGCGAACAGATGGACGAGTTTCCGGTTCCATTACAGTTTACAAACTATCGTTAAGCGGTTCAATAGCGCTAATGAACGTTGAAATGTTAGTCCGGACATCACTGATCGGGAGTCCCGGCTTCAGCCGGTCCAGGCTTTCCCTTCAGTATGCCACAGCCCCGGCAGGCATCCAACCGGCTAAAGCCGGGACTCCTGGGTCACATATCAGGACTATTTTTTTAAACTTCGTAAGCGCGTTAATACAATTTATTCCAGAACGTACCTGGTCTTTGCACTGCGGGGTGCGATGTGTCGTCGGGATATGCTCACGCTACCTGCCACATCTATCCGCCTGGATTGGGACACTCCCCTGACTCCGTACGTTCCGGATTGGTAGAATCATTACTTCATGAAATATCACATTATTACGCTTGGCTGTCCCAAAAATAGTGTGGACAGCGAAGGCATGGATGGTATTCTAAGTACGCAGGGGCACACGCCGGTGGCCGAGTTTGCCGCCGCCGATGTCGTGATTGTCAACACCTGCAGCTTTATTGCCGCTGCGCGTGACGAGACACTGGAGGTGCTCCGCACGCTGGGTACAGCGAAAACTGCCGGGCAGCGCTTAATTGCGGCCGGCTGTATGGCGGAGAGTCACAGCGATCTGGTGCAGGCAGTTCCCGGCGTGGACGCAACCCTGAGCACGCGCCACTGGATGCGCATTGGCGAGTTGGTTGGGGGCGCGGTTGCGCAGGCTGTGCCGGCAGGTCAGCCAGAGCGCAACATCCCGCTGCTGGATCTGCAGCCGGTTGCCGGAAATGGCAATGCAGTGCAGGTGCCGGATCAACCTTTGCCGGATCGTGAGGGGTATGCCGACTGGCGAACCGCGCCAATCCGCCGGACGCAGCAGGGGCCGTCGGCCTATCTCAAGATCTCGGATGGCTGCAATCTGCGCTGTGCCTTCTGCACGATTCCCTCGTTCAAGGGGGATATGCGCTCCAAGGCGGTCGGCGCGGTGCTGGGTGAGGCGCAGGAACTGGCCGCGCAGGGTGTTCACGAGATTATCCTGATAGCGCAGCATCTCACCGACTATGGGCGCGACCTGGGGATGCAGGATGGGCTGGCAACGCTGCTCGAAGAGTTATGCGGTGTGCTGCCGTCCAACACCTGGCTGCGGTTGATGTATGCCTACCCGCATGGCATCACGCCCCGCCTGATTGAGGTGATGGCGCAGCATTCGCAGATCTGCGCCTATCTCGATATGCCGTTGCAGCATGCCCATCCGGACACGCTGCGGCGCATGCGGCGTCCGTCGGATACCGAACGGACAAAGGCAACCATCAGGGCGTTGCGGGAAGCCATGCCGGATATTGCGCTCCGCTCGACCTTTATTGTCGGGTTTCCAGGGGAGACGAACCGCGAGTTTCGGGCGCTGCTGGCATTTCTGGAAGATGTTCAGTTTGATCGGGTCGGCGCGTTCCAATACTCGCAGGAGCCGGGTACGCCCGCCGCTACCCTGCCGGGCCAGGTTGCCCCCCGGATTATCGAGCGCCGCCGGCACGAGCTTATGCAACTGCAACAGGAGATCTCCCTGGCGCGGAACCAGCAGTGGCAGGGCCGCACGCTTGATGTCATCGTTGAAGGTGAGGGTGTCACCGATGATGGTCAGGTGCTGCTGGTTGGGCGTTCGTTCCGGGATGCGCCGGAGGTTGATGGACAGGTGTTTGTCTGGGGCGCTGCGCCGGTTGGCGCGCGGATTCAGGCCCATATTCTGCATGCTGCCGAATATGACCTGTGGGGCGAGATACGGTAAAACCGACTGCCGGATGACATAGTTCGGTTCCCTATGGTAAAGCCGGCAAAAGTGAGAACGATAAACGATGAAGGACAACCAATGACATACCAGCAGCACGACCAGAACCGCACATTCACCGTTTATCGTTCAAATTACCGGGTTGATGCAAGCTGCCAGGTTGATGAGGAAGCGCGGGCCATGTGCCGGTATCGACAGCAACAGGCCCGGTTAGCCCGGCTCCTCACCACCTTGATCGCTTCACTTGGCGACGCGTGCCTGGATTGCCTTCTGGAGGCGACGCAGTTCATCCGGGTTATTCTTCGCCAGGTAATCGATCATGTAGTCAACCGCCGTGTCACTGTAGTCGTCCAGCAGGCCGTCAAGCACCTGATGTACGACCATGGTTACGAACTCCTCCTCCGTAATGGCAGGAGTGTACACATAGGCCAGACCTTCGCGGTGACGATTCAGTACACCTTTTTCGGCCAGGCGGCTCATCGTGGTCATAACGGTCGTATAGGCAATCTCACGTTGCTGTGAGAGGCGGCGATGGACCTTTTTGACCGTGCTGCGTTCTTCTTGCCACAGCAGTTGCATAATTTCGGTTTCAAGGGGGCCAAGTACTTTGACCAGACCGTCCTTGGATGGACTAAAACGGAATCGCATATTCAGCGGCATGAGAGTGAACTCCTTTCGGATGGCGACGTTGTAGGTCGATACGTACCAGTGCTGCGTGCTTATGCGCTAGTGTACTAATCGACTTCGCAAGCGACAATAGTTTTTGATTACTGGCGGGTTACAGTAGACAAAATACTTGCTACTATGATAGCCCGTAGTGATGCGCTAAATCGTCTCTATTTCATGCTGGAATGAACGTGAGTCGTAAGGATTTTTACATTACAAAACTATGACAACATCAGATGTTCGCAACAGGATTCAAGCAGCCATGCGCGCCGCTTTCCCCGACTTTGAACAGCGCGTGGCTCGCTATTACGCAATGCAGGAATACCATCTCGGCTGGCGTGATGCTGATCTGCAGAACGCCATGTCCGACCCGGGGAAACTGCTCCGGCCACAACTGGTTCTCCTGGCCTGCCGCGCTGTCGGTGGGGACGCGGCCCATGCCCTCCCGCTGGCGGCGGCGATTCAGTTGATCCATGACTTTACGCTAATCCACGACGATATCCAGGATCAGAGTGATACTCGTCGGGGGCGTCCCACAGTCTGGACGTTGTGGGGGTTGGCCCATGGAATAAACGTAGGCGATGGCATGTTTGCCATTGCTCACCAGTCGCTCTATGGCCTGATTGATACAAATCTGCCCGCCTCCGTGTTGCTGGATGTTTTCCGGCGCTTTGAGGATATGAATCTCCGGATTTGTGAGGGCCAGTTCCTGGATATGAGTTTTGAAGGTGACTTGACCATCAGCGCCGACGATTACCTGGGGATGATCCGGCGGAAGACGGCGGCGCTGCTGGCAGGCGCGGCCAGTCTCGGGGCGCTGGTCGGTGGCGCTGACAGCGAGAGTGTTGACGCGATGTTTGCCTTTGGTGAGAGCCTGGGGGTAGCATTTCAGATCCAGGATGATGTCCTGGGTATCTGGGGCGACCCGGAAGTGACCGGCAAGCCCCAGGCGGCGGACTTGTACCGCCGCAAGGTCAGCCTGCCGATTGTTCACGCTCTTAACCAGGCTCAGGGCGATACCACACTGGTCAGTATGCAGGTGGGATATATGGCCGAGAAAACGGGAGGATTGGAGCGCGTGATGCTTGATGCTGCCGGCAACCTGGATGATCTGAAGCATATCTATCAGCAGGAGGAAGTGAGCGACGACAATGTCGTTCGTTTGCTGGCAATCCTGGAGGCGGCGGGATCACGCCGGTATTGCGAGGAGGTTGCTTCTCAATATCACACACAGGCTCTGGAAGCCCTGGATCGCGTGAAGCCCGGCGATAACCCGGATGCCGAGCAGTCGCTGGCTCAGTTGCGGGCAATCGTTGGGAAGCTGCTAGGGCGGAAGACATAGGATTGCGCGAACGTGCATCGCGGCATGCGTGTTGCCCTGCTCAGCGCCGAGTATCCACCGCAACCCGGTGGTGTCGGTGATTATACCTGGTGCCTGGCTCAGGCCATAACCCGGCGCGGTCATACGGTGGTGATTATCACCATTCAGGACGGGCAACTGCTGGTGCTTCCAGCGGGCAGCCACAGTCCGCAGTGGGTTGCGCGGCATGGCCTGCCCGGTTGGGGCTGGCGCTGCTGGGAGGCCACGATAGCCGCGCTCGATAGCGTACGGCCGGATCTGCTGCATATTCAGTACCAGACGGGTGCGTATGGCATGCATCCCGCGATTACCCTGCTGCCCTGGCGGCTGCGGGGTCTGTCGGCTCGTCTGCGTGTGGTGGTGACATTTCACGACCTGCTGGAACCATACCTGTTCCCCAAAGCCGGCCCCTTGCGGCGGTATGTTACCCGGCGGTTGGCGCGCGATGCCGATAGGGTTATCGTGACCAACGCCGAAGATGCTGCAACCATACGTCAGTATCAGTCATCTCGCCAACCACTCTCCGTCACCACCATTCCAATCGGCTCAAATATTCCGGTTGCACCGCCGCCGGGCTACAACCGTGTTGTCTGGCGCGCCGCCCTGGGCATTGGCCCGCGCGACTTTCTCATCGCCTATTTTGGTTTGCTGTCGCCCAGCAAAGGGGTAGACCGGTTGATCGAGGCCATCGCCGACCGGAGCGCGGGTTCGCGCTGGCCTGTTCCGCCCCGATTGCTGCTTATTGGCGGGGGAGCGACTGCGCCGCAGGATCGGGCCTATGCTGCCGGGGTGCAGGCGCAAATTGCGCGCCTGGGCGTGGTTCATCAGGTTATCCAGACCGGACAGGTTGATGCGGCAACTGTATCGGCCCATCTGCTGGCCGCCGACTGTGTGGCCCTGCCGTTCCAGGATGGTGCGTCATTTCGGCGTGGTAGCCTGCTGGCAGCGCTGAGGCACGGCACGGCTATCATCACCACCACGCCCACCGTGTCGGCAGCGGTTGGTCCGGTACGCCTGATCCATGGCGAGCATGTCTATCTCGTTCCCCCGAACGATAGCGTGGCTCTGGCAACCGCGCTGCAACACCTGGCGCACGATGAGGCCACCCGGATACGCCTGGGCCGGGCCGCCGGCAACCTGGCAGAGCAGTTTACCTGGGACGCCATTGCGCTTCAGCATGAGCAGGTCTACGCCTCCCTCCGCCAGTCCGGAGTGCATCCGGTACCGTCGCCTGGAAGGGTATCCCGCTAGTCAACCGGCGCTGCCCGGTGGGATGTGGTACCGACAGGGACTCTATCTGACAATCTGTTAAAATTTTGTTGCGACGTACTCGCTGACTCGTTATAATAACCCCGGAAGGGCATAGACAATACGTTTCCACACATCAACGAATTTCGACAGATTTGTCGTTTATGTAGGTAGCGTGCTTTTTCCTGGAAACCGTAAGTTTATGTCGTGTACGTCTGATCTGGAACAGTGTGGATCGGCAACCCGTGCAATGGTGCATGGCATCCCATGATGCCCGGCATATTGCCGGGCATCGTATCTGCCGGCACATCGGCAAGCCTGGTACACTGTAGCATGGGTATGCCCATATCTGATGTTATTCTGAACGGAGTTGTCGGCGGGGCAGGATCGCAAGCGCCACTTCTCATCGCTATCCTGATTGTAACGCCAACGGCCACACTCCGTTTAGCAGACCATAAAATCATGTCCGCCGCTCTCTACTGGTTACGCTGAGTTGTCAACCCAACGATTGCCAGATACCTGTCAACCTATGAACGGTTCTGCTACAATGAAAATCTCTGAATCCTCAGTCGTCGATATACGTACAGGTGCGCTGCTGCGAATTACCTCGGCTATCGAGACGGCGACGACGCTTGATGAGTTGCTGCTGTTGTCGTTGAATGAGTTTGTCCAACTGCTCGATGTTCCCCTGGGTGGTATTGCCTTGATCAGTGATGATAGCACCCGGATGCAACTGGCGAGTGTCTATCCGCCCCGAGTGACGATGCCACCGGATATCCTGCTCTCAGAGATGCGCTACCTGCCGCACGTCATTTATGACCGTCAGCCGGCCCAGATCTATGACCTGGAAGTTGAAGCCGATTCCCCCCGGATCTACCAGTGGCTGAATGATGCCAATGTGCGTTCGGTGCTGCTCGTGCCCCTGGTGGCCCAGGATCAGGTAGCGGGTGTGCTGGCGCTGGCAAGTACGGTGACACCACGGCATTTTGGTGATAATGAGATAGCGCTGGCCCGCGTGATGGCCGGGCAACTCGCCGCAGCAATAACTTCATTTCGTCTGACGGAGGCAGCCCAGCGGCGTACATCCGAACTGGCAACGATGAACGAGATTGCCGCAACCGTTACCTCCTCGCTCGATCCGCGCGAGATCTATCACCTGGTCGTGCGGCAGATTAACGAGTATTTTTGTGTAGATGCCGGCTCGCTGTTGATGCGGGATGATGAAACGGGTGAGCTTGAGTTTGTCATGACGCTGGAGGCCGGTGAAGAAAAACTGGCCGGCGTGCGCGTGCCGCCTGGTCAGGGTGTGGCAGGCAATGTCGCCGATACGCAACGGCATGCGATTGTGCTGGATGTGCAGAATGATCCCCGATTTTATCGCAAGGTCAGCGAAGATGTGGGCTATGTGACCCGTTCCATCCTGTGTGTGCCGATGGTGGTCAAGGGACGCACGATTGGCGTGATCGAACTGTTGAATAAACAGAATGGCGACTTCACGGAAGAAGATGCCGAGCGCTTGATCCGCATGGCGGCGACAATTGGCGTTGCCCTGGAAAACGCGCGGCTCTTCCAGCAGGTAACCGATGGCCGTGATCGTCTGGAAGCTATCCTGAACTCAACGACTGATGGTATTCTGATGGCCGACATCTATGGCACGGTGGTGACGGCGAATCCGATGGCCGTGCATCTGCTCCAGATGCGCAAGGGAGCCATCATCGGACAACCGTTGGCCGAACTGCTGACGCAACTCCGCACCCGTGCGCTGAACATCAGCGTGCCGTCGTGGCTCAATGGCGATGCGCAAACCTCCGACGTGGTCGAGTTGGAGTTTGGTGGAGCGCAGCATCGCTTTATTCGTCACCTCGCGCTGCCGGTGCGCGATACGCGTGGTGTTGAGATCGGGCAGCTTGCACTGTTCCATGATATCTCGAAGGAGCGCGAACTGGCGCAATTGCGAGACGACTACACCGGCATGCTTATTCATGATCTGCGTGCGCCGCTGACCTCCATTATGAATGGTATCATGATGGTCAAGCGCGGTCTGGGTGGGCCAGTAACCGACCAGCAGCAGGAACTGCTGGCGATTGCGCACCAGGGTAGCCAGACCATGCTGGAGATGGTCAATACCCTGCTCGACATTTCCCGCCTGGAGCAGGGGCGTCCAACCCTTAACCCGGAGCCGTTGTCGCCCTACGCCCTGGTCGATGAGACGCTTGATCGGCTGCGGCCCTCGGCGGAGGGGCAAAATGTCCGTCTGCAGCAGCAACTGCCTGTTGGTCTGCCGCTGCTTGAAGCTGATCGGGAGAAACTTATTCGCGTGCTCCAGAATTTATTGGATAATGCGATCAAGTTCTCGCCGTCCGGAAGTGAGATCACTCTGGGCTCGGTGCATGTACAAACCGACGGCGATGGTACGCCCACGGTGCAGTCACGCGGAGCACCGCTGCCGGTGACGCCCCCGCTGCTGGCGGAAGGCGAGTGGCTGCTGCTCTGGGTGCGTGATCAGGGGCCGGGTATTCCCGCGCAGTACCACGAGCGCATCTTTGAGAAGTTTGGACAGGTGCGGGGGCGGAAAGTGCGTGGCACAGGCCTTGGATTAACTTTTTGTAAACTTGCCGTTGAAGCCCATAGCGGTCAGATCTGGCTTGAAAGTGCCGAAGGTATGGGGAGTACGTTTGCTCTGGCATTACCACTGAATAACTATCAAGAGCAATTCGAGGCATAAGAACCACTTTTTTTTACCGAATGACCGTGACTATTGTGAATATTTCGGAAAAGGATTTCATGCATTTATTGTAATGAAATTTTCAACCACTCACTTGATTCGGCCTTCACGTGTAATATAATGAGTGCAGGCAGAAAGTTGTCTACGACATTGTGTAAAGCGATTTGCCCACCGGAATACCTGCTACGCGGTGTTACTGACCCGACACCCATGTACGAAACGGTATAGGATGCCTGTGTGATGCCCGTGCCGGTACGGTTACAGCGGACGAGAGGATATGGGTATGTCTCCGGTGTTCCGCTATCGTTGTCAAACATGCCTTTCACACGGAAGCAGGATTATCGATGCAGCAACTGCTTCGAATATATCACTCACAGATTAAATATAAAATCATCCTGCCCTATCTCTTGCTGATGATCCTGGTCATGCTGGTCGGGGCGGGTATTGCGATCTTCCTGGTGGCTGGTTCGCTGCAAGAGCGGTTTAGTAATCAGTTGGGGCAGGTTGGGCGTAGCTTTGCCGACGGTCTATCCCGGCAGGAGCAAAATAACCTGGATTTCCTGTATGTCGTCGCTTTTGCACCGGGGAATCCCGAACAAAATGCCCCGGCAGTGGCGGAGGCATTTCAGGCCGAAAACGAAGCAGGCCTGAAACGAGCGCTCACACCCTTCTTTCGCACCGGTACGCTCCGTGATAATATTTACAACGTCATGATCGACCGGTTAATTGCCTTTGACCTGAATGGGCAGGCGCTGGTGCATTGGGAGCGGGCGGAGGGCGAAGAGTTGACCGAAGCGGAACGCCGTGAACCGATTTCCCACGGTAACACCGATCTGTCTCAGCTTGATCCGGTCCAGCGAGTGCTCGCAAAAGGTGCTGACGATTTTGGTGATAAATATGCGGCGTTGATTACCTTCCAGGAAGCGGACGCGCCCGAGGGCACCTTCTCCGAAAATGATTACTACCTCTTCACTGTCGTCCCGGTTCATCAGGTTGATGCAGACACTGACGAGCGCGAGTTGGTCGGCGGGTTGTTGATTGCCACACGGCTTGAAAATCTGCTCACCATGCTGGAGCGCCAGAGCCAGTCCGAGGTTAGCGCGATTTACGATACAAGTGGATTTATTCTGGACAGCACTGTAATTCCGAACGAGGGTCTGCATATCCTGGATATGGATGAAACCATACCCCAACGTCTGGTCGATCAATTTGAGACGGCGGAGGAGTATGCGCGCTGCTTTGATGAAACGCAAACCTCCCTGGGATGGGTGCCGGGCCGGACAGATCAACTGGCCTGTTCCATTCTGGACGAAGTGCGCTTCAGTGAGCGGGACTTCCAGTTTTTGTATGCGCCGCTCATTGTGCGTGATACACAGGTCGGATATTTCTCAATCGGCCTGTCGCAGGATTATATCACCGCGCCCTGGTCTGATAGCCGGAATGCCGTCATTCTTACCACGTTGCTGCTGGCGGTCGGCGCAGTGTTCATTGGGTATCGAGTGGCGCGCCAGATTACCAATCCGCTGGAGGATCTTGTGACCACGGCCCAGGCGGTAACCCATGGGCAGCTTGAGCGCCGGACCCATGTCACTGAGCATAACGAGTTTGGTACGCTGGCCCAGGCATTTAATCAGATGACCGAGCATTTGCTGCATCTCTATACGACCAGTCGGGAACTGAACAACACGCTTGAGATTCGGCAGGTGCTTGATGTTGCGGCAGCATCCGCCGGTTCGTTTGTAGTAGGCACGGAAGCACTGGCCCTGTTGCGCGAGGATGATACCTGGTTTTACCATACGCGCAGTGAGGCTGCCGAATCGCTGCAGCAGTTACATCAGCAGCCGTTGCCGGCCAATCCGGTCATCACAGGGGAGTTGGAGCAGCAGAACACCATTCGGGTATTGCACACCAATACGCCGGATTCGGAGGCGAACTTATTGGCGGAGGAGCTTAACCGCGTAACGGCGCTAAACACGTTGCTGATTGCGCCGCTGCTGCTGCACAACCGCCAGTCCGGGATGCTTGTCCTGGGGCATGCCGATGTTCAGGCATTTGACGAGGCGGAAGAACAGGTGCTGGCAGCAGTTGCCAATATGAGCGTTACCGTTTTGCAAAATGCCATTCTCTATATGCGGGTGCAGAAGGATGCAACGGAGCGGCAGGCCATTCTGACTTCAATCGGTGACGGCGTGATTGTTTGTGACACCGAGGGTGGGATTATGCTGGCAAATCCTATCGCCGAGCAGTTACTGGAGCTAAAAAACTGGCGTACCCGCCGCCACAACATTGCTGATCTGTCGCTTGAGCCGGTTGCCCAGGCCCGAGATATCTTTGGACAGGCTTCGGCGAATCCGCACTATCGCATTGGCGACCGGGTTGTCAGCCGCACACATGCCCCGGTAATTGCCGAGCAGGGGCATGTGCTGGGTGAAGTTATTGTGCTGCATGATATTACTGCCGAGGTTGCGGTTGATCAGGCGAAAACTGATTTTATTGCAACCATCTCCCATGAATTGCGCACACCACTGACCGTTATTCGCGGTTATATCGATCTGCTGCTGCGCGGAACGGGTGGCGAACTCTCACCCGATCAGGCGGAATTGCTGGACAGCGTTCGCTCCCGCGCAACCGAGATGACCAGTCTGGTCAACAATGTCATTATGATTGCGAATATCGAGTCTGGAACATTATCTACCGAAATCCAACCACAAGATACACTGATGGTTTTGGAAATGGCACTGACGCCGCTGCGGTCATCATTTACATCGAAAGGGTTGGACCTGCAAATCGCGGATACCGCCGCGGATGTTCCCCAGGTGCTGGCTGACCGTGAACAACTCAAGGTCATGTTCACTCAACTGCTTGATAATGCGCTACGGTATACGGCGAGTGGGAATGTCACTATCAAACCATACCTGCAAGGCAATATGGTTCGGATTGATTTTACGGATACCGGTCCGGGGATTGACCCGGATATTCAGAGACGCTTATTTACCCGCTTCCAGCGTGTTGAGGGGAATAACTCAACGCAGCGTGGTGGCGGTCTCGGCCTGGCGATCACCAAACAACTGGTGGAACGTCAGGGTGGACGGGTATGGGTGGAGAGTACGCTCGGGCAGGGTAGCACATTTAGTATAGCACTTCCTCAAGCCAATGAACAATCACTTGCCGTCGCCCAACAAGAAACAACCGCAGCGTCGTGACTCGCTCCGGTTGCTAGCACTGGCAGCACTGGTGCTGCTACTGTTAGCCGTTTGCTGTGTTGCCCAGATTGCCCTTGAACTGGTGACACCATTTAACCGACCCTTCAAGAATGTGGCATCCCTCGCCACGCCGGAGTATGGCCGCTGGGAGGCGGGTCCGGATCTGCCGGCGCTGGGACCCGGTGCAGTTGAGGCAATGGAGGAAGAGCGGCAGCCGCGGCCCCCGATCGCGCTGCCAAATGTAACGGCTGTGGCACCACTGGTTGTTGCTCCGCCAACCGTAACTCCAACCCCCACCCCTGCCGGCGGCAGGGGTGATAATGGCGCAAACGGTACACCTGTGCGTCGGACTCGAACGCCCATCCGCGCAACGGCGACCCAGGATATTTTCGCTCCAACCGTTATTGCCTCTCTGACACCTACAAGTGGCGGGGTTACGGGTAACGCAACCGGCACGGCGGCAGCAGCATCGCCAACACCGCGTGTTCTGGCGACCGTAACACCACCGGTTGCCCAAACCAGCGTACCGACTGGTGTGTCATCCCCCATACCAACGACTGACATAGATGAACCGGACCCAACCGATGAGCCGCTGCTGCCGACGGATGAGCCGGAATCAACCAGTGTGCCAACGGATGAGCCGGAACCAACCAGTGCGCCAACGGATGAACCGGAGCCGACAGTCGAACCAACCAGCGTTACGAGACCGACTGGTGAACCATCGGCGACTCTGGAACCTGAGCCAACTGCGACTAACCGGCCACGCGAGCCGACGGCAACTCCTGCGCCGGCTATTGTGCAGTTTAGTTTGGATAGTTCAACTATCGCTGAAGATGCCGGCACACAGACTATCACGGTTAATCTGTCCAGCACCGCTGATGTCACAGTCACAGTGAATTACGCGGTAAGCGGGGGAAGCGCGACCGGCGGTGGGACGGACTACACGCTGAGTGCGGGCACGCTGACCTTTGCGCCGGGTGAAACCAGTCAGACGTTCAGTGTGTCGATAGTGGATGATACGATTGCCGAGATCAGCGAGACCGTTGAAATCAGCCTGAGTGATCCGTCCGCGAATGCAACGCTGAATACACCGGCCATCCACACGCTGACCATCACTGATAATGATGCCCCACCGGAAGTCGAGTTCACGGTAGCGGACAGCAGTGTGGGGGAAGCTGCGGGACCGGCCACTATTCAGGTCGAACTGGTCGGTAATGCAAGTGCGCAAACGGTGACGGTGGGGTATGGAGTGACGGGGGGAAGCGCGACCGGCAGCGGCACAGATTACACGCTGAGTGCGGGCACGCTGACCTTTGCGCCGGGTGTTATCACCCAGACGATCAGCGTGCCGCTTGTGAATGATCTGATTGCCGAGACTAACGAGACGGTTGACATCAGCCTGAGCAGTCCGGTCAATGCAACCCTGGGCACGCCGGCCGTCCACACGCTGACCATTACTGATAATGATGCCCCGCCTGCCGTCCAATTTACTCAGGCGAACAGCAGTGTGGGGGAAGCTGCGGGACCGGCCACTATTCAGGTCGAACTGGTGGGCACTACTACCGCGCAAACGGTGACGGTGGGGTATGGAGTGACGGGGGGAAGCGCGACCGGCGGTGGCACAGATTACACGCTGAGTGCGGGCACGCTGACCTTTGCGCCGGGTGTTATCACCCAGACGATCAGCGTGCCGCTTGTGAATGATAGCATCGATGAACCGGCTGAGACGGTTGACATCAGCCTGAGCAGTCCGGTCAATGCAACCCTGGGCACGCCGAATGTGCATACACTGACTATCACCGATGATGATCCGCAACCTACGCTTTCGATCAACGATGTCACTGTGACGGAAGGTGATCCTGCGAGCTTTACAGTTTCGCTCTCAGCAGCGAGTGGACTGACCGTGACTGTGGACTATACCACCAGTGATTCGCCGCCATCGACAGCTACTTCGGGTGCTGATTATACACTCGCCGGCGGTACTCTAACGTTTAGTCCCGGTCAGACCGTGCAGACTATCACAGTTGGGACTGTGGATGATTCAGATGATGAACCCCTCGAAACATTCCTGGTCAGACTATCCAATGCGAGTAATGCCACGATTGCCGATGACCGGGCGACTGGTACGATTATTGATAATGACTCGGCACTACCTTCAGGAATCCAGTTATCCAAGAGTATCAGTCCGGCAGTAGGTGACGGAACTGGTCCTGTACAGTATACTATTACGATAACAAATACCTCTGCTAATACGGAAACTATCACGATTGGTGCCATTACCGACGTGGTATCCGATACTTTCTCATTCAGTGCTAGTACCCCGTGTGAAATCCCGTCAGGAGACGGCAGTTGTTCACCGCCCATCGGTAGTATGGTGACCTGGAATGGTACTGTTATGCTCGCACCCGGCGACCCACCATTCATACTGAGAATTAATGGCAGTTTTGATACCACGGGGGCCAGTAGTGGAGATTCCTTCTGTAATCAGAGCACTGAGGTTATCCTTGATCCTTCCGGATCTCCTGACTTTTATCTTGAACAAGCAGATGAGGCCATCAGAGCCTGCTATACCTATCAGCCAACACTGGTCCGTGGTCGTCCGCGCTATATGCCGGAGAGTCCGCGCACCGCAACACTGGCGTCGGAGTCATCGTCGCTGGAGCAAACCGTAACGCCGACCACCACCGCTACCCGGACAGCGACGGTGACCACGACGGTGACGCGGACGCCAACGCAAACACGGACGCCAACGGCAACTATTCCGGCAACCGGTACGCCCATTCCGCCGAGCGCAACCGCTGTCCCGCCGAGCGCAACCGCTGTCCCGCCAACCGCGACGGTCGTCCCACCGAGCGCAACTGCGATGCCGGCAACGGCTACGCCGAGTGCCACTGTGACGGATGTACCAGCGACTGCAACTCCTTTGCCGACCAGTCCGCCCGCCAGACCACCCGGGAAACCGGATTGGTTCGGTGGAGTTGCTCCTGATCACCCTGACGACGACACCGACACATCGGACTGGATATCGGTGTCGCCTGATCAGAATGACGACGATGACGATGACGCATCTGATCGGGATAGTGCCCCACCGGATCAGGATGCCTCTCCACCGGATACCGGGGATGACCCGCCGCCGGATGCCGGCGACGATCCGCCGCTGGACGATGGCGACGATCCACCGGATGCCGGCGACGATCCACCGGACGATGGCGACGATCCACCGGACGATGGCGATGATCCGCCGCTGGACGATGGCGACGATCCACCGGACGATGGCGACGATCCGCCAGCCAAGGGCGATGATCCGCCGCTGGACGATGGCGACGATCCACCGGACAAGGGCGACGATCCGCCGCCGGATGCCGGCGACGATCCACCGGACAAGGGCGACGATCCGCCGCCGGACGATGGCGACGATCCACCGGACAAGGGCGACGATCCACCGGATGCCGGCGACGATCCGCCGCCGGATGCCGGCGACGATCCACCGGATAACGGCGACGATCCACCGGACAAGGGCGACGATCCGCCGCCGGATGATGGCGACGATCCGCCGGACGATGGCGACGATCCGCCGCCGGATGCCGGCGACGATCCACCGGACAAGGGCGACGATCCACCGCCGGATGCCGGCGACGATCCGCCGGACGATGGCGACGATCCGCCGGACGATGGCGACGATCCGCCGGATAACGGCGACGATCCGCCGGACGATGGCGACGATCCACCGCCGGACGATGGCGACGATCCGCCGGACAAGGGCGACGATCCGCCGGACAACGGCGACGACCCACCGGACGATGGCGACGATCCACCGGATGCTGGCGACGATCCGCCGGACAACGGCGACGACCCGCCGGACGATGGCGACGATCCGCCGCCGGACGATGGCGACGACCCACCGGACAAGGGCGACGATCCACCGGACAAGGGCGACGATCCGCCGGACGATGGCGACGATCCACCGGACAAGGGCGACGATCCGCCGCCGGACGATGGCGACGATCCGCCGCCGGACGATGGCGACGATCCGCCGGACAAGGGCGACGACCCGCCGGACAAGGGCGACGATCCACCGGACGATGGCGACGATCCGCCGGACAACGGCGACGACCCACCGGATAACGGCGACGATCCACCGGACGATGGCGACGATCCACCGGATGATGCCGGGGATGCGCCAAAGAAACCGGATCAAGACTCAGACTCGTCAGATGATGATGACGATGATGACAATGAAGGGAACACACCGCCTGACAACAACACTGTGCCACCCAGGAAGCCGGATCAGGAATGAGCCCTGACCCTGAGAATGCGTAACTACAGCATTGAACCTGACCGGCCGGCGTGCAGGTATATGACAAACACAGAACCCCGGTGCAATCACGATGCACCGGGGTTCTGGTATGCGTCAGGCGGCCTACTCAACAAGACCCATGCCTGAACGTTTTAGATTGCGTCTTACTCCATCGAGGTTTCGATATAGAAGCTCGAATAGTAGATCATACCACCTTCGAACAGCGTATCGTTGCTGAATGGAGTCACATCCCGGCAGTCGCGCGTAAGTTCTTCCGCCGCATCAATCTGTACAACCAGGCTGTAGGTACCCGGATCAAAATCAACCTGCTGGTTAGTACCGGCCGCGAGTTTGACCACCTGGGACTGTGGGCCGCTCATCAGTACCTCAATTGGGCAGACAGTATCGTTCGTAATATCATAGGAAGCCGTCCCAGCGCCCGAACTGGCACCGACCTGGGGTGCAGGGAGTTCGCTGGCCTGACCACTGCTGGCAACGGCGGCCACGCGTGCGTCAACCATTGCCGCATTTGCCTGTCCAACCAGTTCACTCTCGGGGTAGTTGGCGATGAGAAACGCATACACATCAGCCGCTTCAGAGAAATACTCACCAGCGACGAGTGCGTTGCCCCACTCTATGTAAAATGCCGGAAACTCAGCCTGGACCTGCTGTGCCAGTTCCGTATCCGGGGTCAGGTTGGCAATTGCCAGTAACGCGAGTTCCGCATCAACATACTGACCCTCGCTGCGCTGCTGTTGTGTAAGCTCATAAAAAGTCGGTGCCATTTCGCTAAAGCCGGCAAGCGCCTTATCGCGTCCCGCGCCGCTCTGGTAGTTCTCAAATACATAGTTGAGCCGCTGGAAAGCCGTTGCCGCATCACCTCCGGCATAGGCTTCCTCGGCCAGTCCGACATAGACATCGGGAAGGGCAGCCCGGGCCTGATCATAGAAGGGACTTCCTTCGCCGGCGGCGCTCAAAACCTGCTCAAACTGCTCCTGGGCCGCGGCAAAATCGGATTCGGCCAGCAGTGCCGCGCCCCATGCCAGTCGGGTTTCGAACTGTCCCTCGGCAGCCCGCTCGGCAAAGGCGGGATCGGTTACTTCATCATACCGTGCCAGCGACTCGGCGAAGTTTTGCTCTTCGCGCAGTGCTGCCCCCCAGTCAAGCCGTACCTGTGGTAACAGTTCTTCCGCCTCGGATGCCTGGTCGGATTCTCCATGATTTTCGATCAACGTTTCCAGGTCTTCGACCGCGGCAGCATAGTTGCCGTCCGCATGGTTTTCCTGAGCTGAGGTTAGCAGACTACGCTGCTGAAATTGTAGATACGCAACGAGGCCAACACACGACAAAAGTATCAGTACAAGCATGCCTCCACAGCCAATAGCGATAGTCTTTACGACCCGGCCCTTGCCCTTTTTGGGGCTTTCGGTCATTCCTTGCGGAGTGGTCGGTAGTTCCATTGGTTGTTACTCCTCTTTGCGATATGGATGAAGAGAAACGCGTCTGTTTGTTCTGTCCCCATCCTATCCGGAATGTGTGCAATCGACGGTGTAGTATAGCAATTGCTCATTACCAGAATGTAACCTTTTGCATTCTGGGTAGCGGAAGTGTTATGCAAAGGAAGCCAATCACGGATGCTCTTCAGTTCTCAGTTACACGACTTACGCGATTGACATTCAAATGACACGCATTACGCGGTGCTTGTCCAAACGGCACATTTCACCCGATTAAACCCGACTCGCCTGCGGCAGCATGGTACTTTTTGATCTTTTTTCACAAAAATGTTGCACTATGTGCAACATTTTTGTGAAAAAAGATGGTTTCTTCCGCCCTGCCGGAGGCGAAATGTCTTTTCAGATTTGTGACCACGTAAGTCGTGTCAAATGACAGGACTTACGCGGTGTGTTGGCAAACTGGGCGTTTGCGCCCGGTAATGACCCGATTCGCCTGCGGCAGCATGGTATATTTTTCTTTTTCACAAAAAAATTCACAACGTGATTTTTTTGTGAAAAAGATCGAGAATGTTCCGCCCTGCCGGAGGCGATATCCTCCGCCACATGGGGGATCACCTGATCCACGTCAGCACTGGTCGTTTCGCGGGTTTCGTTCATTTCGCGGCGTTCGTGGTCCAAACCCTCACCGCGTAACTCCTGTCAGTTACACGCGTTACGCGATCACTGACACGGCAGAGTATTTCGCCTCGGGCAGGACGGAAGATTCCATATCATTGGTATTCATAGTAGCATAGCGTCAGGATGGGCATATCGGAGATTGGCTCTACCCTGGTCTAAGGGAATTGCTTAAGCGGTGTGGCCTGGGTGCGCTGCCGTAGAGCGTGATCTGCTTTAGCGGCGATACCGTCTCGCTACCGGAAATTCCATGGTGAGCAGGGTCACCAACAATGCCAAAAACAAAAACCATCTGCCGCTGAGGGTGGTCGCAACTGACGATTCGGTTGCCGGCTGTGCTGCCGTTGGTACCTGTCCGGACTGCATCGCATTCGGGGGTAGATGTTCCGTCGCGGCCGGAGCGGCCGCTGCCGGTTGTGCGGAAGGTTGTTCCAATGGAGGTGATATGCGCACCAGTGGTGTGCCGCACTGGGCCACAATTCCGGCATACTCCCGGCCCAGCAACCCAAGCTGTACCTGCTCCAGCAGCGGTGCATCCGTGGGCGCATCCGCAATCAGTTCGAAGCGGGCGCGCTCAAAATATTGCACCCGCTGCGACTGCCCGGTCACTGTATCCACTTCAATCAGTTCGTCACTGACTGGATAGCCAAAGACGGGCAAGCCGCCATACTGCGCAAAAAATGCCCGGAAGCGTTCGTTCGCAATAGCAGTACCCGCGATATCCTGCCGTGGTTCGACCTGCGTCACGCCGTACCGCTGTTTGTAGATCTCCGTGCCGATGCGGGTACCGACAATGCGGTAGGGCCATTCCTCGCCGGGATGCAGTTCAAGCCGCTGCCGCTCGGTGTAGAGCACGCTCGTGGTGTGGCGGCAATCGCCGGTCAGTTCGGTGACAACCGGGCCGAGTGGCGCGCCAAACAGAGCCAGCATTTCGGCGGGTGCGTGGGGGGTGGCACTGCCCAGGGTCGCAATATGCCGGGCAAAATCACCGCTGATCGGCTGGTCCCGGGCTGTAGGCAATACCAGATCGGGACAGATCGCTATGTGTTCCTCCGGGGCGGGCGGGTCCGGACTGAGCCGGTGTGCCCCGCCCGGATCGCGCAGCATACGCTGGACATGCGCGTGCAGGTGCGCAAAACCGTCGCGTGGAATTGGCGCGGGACGCGTGTCGAAGTCGGTCATCATCATCGGCAGGTAGCGGTAGCCGCTAACACGCACATTTTCCTCGGCGTCGCGGATGATCCCCACATAAAAAATGACCGAGGTAGCGCTAAAGAAAGGGTCTTGAAAAGCGCCCTGCGAGGCAATAAAATTCGCCAGCGAGTAGAGTACCAGAGTTTTGCGACCATTCGTATCGAGGATATCGACCGGCTGAAGCGTATGGGGTTGCGCTCCCAGGATAACATCAGCCCCCGCTGCGGCCATCTGCGCGGCTCCGTCAATCTGGCTCCCGTCCGGATAGAACTGGTATTCGTACCCCCAGTGCGCCGCCACAATCACCAGGTCGGTTTCGCGTCGGGCCTGGGCAATTGCCTCCAGAACGCTCGGACGCACATTGCCCTGCTGTCCGTACACGTTGCTCTCCCAAAGTAGATTAACCTGGTTGTACGGATCGGGAATGCCATTGGTTCCCCAGGTGAACGAGAGAAACCCGATAGTGATGCCGACACCATCGCGGGTTAGCGTAATCGGCAGATAGGGCGGGCGGGGCTGATCGCCGGTGCTGCTCGGCACTGCGCCATGCTGCAAAATCCCGGCCTGCTCAAGTACGCCGAGGGTGGCATCCAGCCCCTGTGGGCCACGGTCCAGGATATGATTATTGGCGGTCGAAACCAGGCCAATGCCGGCGTTTTTCAGGGCCGATGCCAGCGCCGGATTGTAGTTGAATGTCGGGTAGCCGGTGTAGGGACTGCCCGCCAACATTGCGCCATCGAAGTTGGTATAGCCAATATCGGCTGACTGAAGGAAGGGGCGTATACGGTCAAACAGATAATTATAACCGCGTGTCTCGCCAACCGCCTGGATATTCTCGTGGGGGAAGGTATCGCCGGTTGCGGCAAAGGTAAAGTGTGTATCGCCCGGATGTCCCGCGCCGCACATATTCGCCGCCAGCAGCGGCGTGTCCAATCCATCACTCCGCTGCGCGGTGGCCGGTTTTTCGGGGAAAGAAAATCCGGCGATACTACTGCCCAGGAGTATCGCCAGAATCGTCACTATGTAGTAGGTCAGACGTAGGTACACGCAGTTCTCCAGCACAGAGTTTTTCCACGCTGAGTATACCATATTTTATGTGGAGAAGCACTCGCCTTACCGCTGCACGAGCGGCAGGTAGAGCATCTCCGGCTCCTCCTCCGGTGGTGGTGCCGGGAGCGGTGGGTTCGGGATTGTGATAATCTGTGCCGCCGCGACCGAATTACGACAGCCCTGGACGGTAACGGCAACCGGCTTCTCGCCACCCGTCTCCCAGGTGAAACCGGCGCTGGTCGCGTTTGGCCCCGCGTCGGGCGCAGGTGCCCAGATGTAGTCAATCGGTAGTGATGCATTGTCTGGCAAAGCAGTAACTTCAAAGATGGCAGCCTTGCCCACTTCCACTGTACCGTCGTTTGGCCCGGTCAGCGTCACCTCAGTGAGGGCTTCGGGGCACTGCTCTACCGACTGCGGCCGGTTGATGCTGACTGTGTGGGTGACGGTGGCGCTAGCACTATTGTTGTTATTTGTCACCGTTAGCTCAATAGTATATTCGCCTGTCTCCTCAAATGTGTAGATGGAGAACGGTGTTGTGTCGCCATTGTCCCAGGTATAGCTGACCGGCTGCGTTGCGAACAGCGGACCAAAATCGCCGGCGAAGGCATAGTCACCCGGTGGGCCAAGCGTCGGACCATTGATCGCTGCCGTCAGCACAGAAATTGGTTCCGGATACTCGTCCGCGCCGATATCAAAGCCGTTATTCAACGGTCGCTCGTTGCCGTTAATGTCGGTTGTGATGCCCGCGTTGGTGGCCCGATTGATCGCCCCGGAGTCAGGGCCAATCAGGTAGTTGCCTTCGTCCGGGTTGATGAAACGGGGCGGCGCAGTGATGTTGTCGTCACTTCCCGTCACTTCCCCGGCAATATTGCTGCCGTTGCCGAAGAAGAGCAGGCGCTCCAGCGCTACCCGGCCGCTTACGCCCTGATTCTCGATTCCGGTGGTATGGCTGGTCACAATGGTGTTGATCAGTTGCACATCGCCGCTGTTCCCGTCCTGCGCCGCGTAGATGCCCGCCTGGGGATTGAGCTCAGCGGCAGCGACGGTGACATGCACCAGCCTGGATCGGGCCTCCGGGCCAACGTAGAGCCCCGCGCCGTTGCCCTCGGTATTTGCGGCAAGATTATCAGCGATAATGCTGTTGGTCAGCGTCAGCACCGCCGTTTCGTCAAGCGCGATACCCCCGCCCCGGCCGGCTTCCCCCTCGGCGGGGCTGCCACTGCCCTCAAGCGCGATATTCTCGCGGATCTGCAGGCGCTCGCCGGTCATGTTCGCGCTGACCAGGGCGATGGCCCCGCCGCCGGCCGACTGGTCGCTGTTGCCGGCGATATTGGCAAGCAGGCTGCTATCCGCAAAGCTAATACTGCTGTTGCGCGCGTAGATTGCCCCACCCTGGCCCACGGCATCACCCAGACCGGCATCCCGGGCAATGTTGTTCTCGAAGGTGAGATCCGCGAATGTGGCCTGGATCCCGCCGGCAGTAGCGCTGTTGAGGTAGAGCGCGCCGCCGCTGGCCGTATCATCAGCGCTGGTGTTCAGGCTGCGATTGGCGGCGTTGTTACGAAATGTATCTTCAGTAATGGTCAGGAGTACCGCCGTATCGGCGGATTCAACCGCTACTGCGCCGCCGTCACCGTCGTCGGGAATTGAACTGATCGAGCGGGTGGTATTGTCCTCCCAGATATTGCCCTCCAGTGTGATCTGCGTATCGGCGCTTGCACCTACGTAGAGACCACCCCCGGCGGCATCCTGGCCGATGTCATCGCCGGCAGCATTTGAGTCGTAGGCCATATTGTTGCGTACCTGGCTATCAACCAGGCTGAGAATCGCCCGCCCCGTGCCTTCATCAGCCCCCGCTACATAGATTCCTCCGCCGTAGCCGCTGCCCTTGCCTGATCGCAGCGCCGTGTTCGACAGTACCTGGGTGTTTGTCAGGTAAGCCGTTCCATCCACGACAGCCAATCCGCCCCCCAACCCGGTGACGATAGATAACTCGCTGGCGGTGTTGTTGTCAACCGTCAGATCGCTTCCATGCAGGGTTGCTCCATCCTGCACCAGCAGGCCGCCACCGGCACGCGGCGCCGGCAGCGCTACGCCGTCAGTCAGGCGCAGACCTGTAAGTTGCACTTCGGTTGTCGCGCCGCTGATGGTAATCGGCCGGCCCTGTCCCTGCCCATTGATGATCGTCGAGCTGCGACCTGCGCCCGCAAGCGTCAGGCTACGTGAGATGCGCAGTTGCTCTTCAAAAATTCCGGCGGCAATATTGATCGTGTCGCAGTCGGTGTCGGTGATGGCCGCCTGGATCGTCGGGTAGAGACCGGATGGTACACTACAGGTTGCTGCGCGCGCCGGACGGGACAGCAGTCCGGAGATGCCGATTGCCAGAACTGCCAGCAGCAGCAGCAACGGAAGACGCAGCCGTAAGGTACCGGATTGCACACATTGCCGGGTGTTCATAAGTGACTCCTCTGTCATATGCGGATACATAAGCATTTACACACGATGCCGACCAGCGCGGTACAACAACCAGGCGAGCCTGTCTTGAATGTGACGCTACGTCGGCAGCAGTGCCTCCGCCGCATGCCGTGCAGCATCACCTGCGCAACGTGCGTAAAACACTGCTCAGGGCAGCGTTTGGCGCAAGGTTCCAATGCAGGCCTCGCCGTGGTCGTGAGCGTATGTAACCGGATACGCCCGCAGCCATGGCACGCAATTTGCCAGTTCATAGGGTAGTACGGGATGTTGTACCAATTATAGATGAAGAATCGCTGACGATTTCGCCAGGCTCCGGTGAACGATGTTACAATCGTGTGACAATGCTTCGCCGGGTTTTGGTGAGGAAGGAAGTTTTCATGCTCATCGCGGTCATACTGCGTCGAACTGTTATGCTAGTGGCAATGCTGCTGATATTTGCTGCCGGTTGTAGTGCTCCGGCGGTGCAGTCACCGGCAACTACTCCCGCCGCCACGCTGGAAGCAACCGAAACCGGATTGACCGGAGTAACTGAGGAGACAACCGCTATGCCTCGCTCGGATGAGTCACAGATTCTGGTAAACCTGGCGCGTGCCAACTTGCGTGAGCGCCTCTGCGTGAGTCGTGATGAAATTACGGTTCAGAGTGTTGAGCCGGTCGAGTTTGCCGATACCAGCCTGGGTGTACCCGAACCAGGCCGGATGTATTCACAGGTAATTACTCCCGGCTATGTGATTCGCCTTGCCGCCGCCGGGGAGATGTATGAGTATCACGGTAGTGGCAACCGGATTGTGTTTGCGCCCGACGAGTCTACCGCGGTACCGACATGCGCCAATGCCACCCCGACCAGTGAAGCGTAGCGGCGGGAAAACGGTTGTCCCGGTAGTGACACACTGCTGTGCGTAGGAATAAGGTAGGGATGCGCAGCAGTGCGTCCGCATCCGGTTCTGAGGTAACACGAGTTATGCGGTGAGCGTGCAAACCGGACGTTTCACCCGATGGCGGCCAGACTCGCCTGCGGCAGCATGGTACTTTTCTTCATTTTCACAAAAAAGTTGCACATAGTCCAACTTTTTTGTGAAAATGAACTGGAATCTTCCACCCTGCCGGAGGCGATATCCTCCGTCAACCCCGGGATCGCCTGATACACGTCAGCACCAGCAGGTTCGTGCTTTTCGCTCATTTCGTGTTTTTCGTGGTCCAAGCTCCCACCGCATAACTCCTGTGAGGTAAGAAGCACTATGCCACAGACTGTCGAAGAAACCTTTCGGGCTCCGCTTGCGCCGCGCTGGAAGCCGATCCAGGTTGGCGGAGGGCAACTGATTGTCACCGAGGCCGGTCTGCGCCTGCTGCTGCCGAGGGCGCAGCACACACACTATGCCAATGCGCAACTGGACGATTATGCGGGCCTGCCACGTCGCCGGTTTCCCTGGCGTCCGCCGCTGCAACTCACGGTGCGGGCGCGCAGTTCCGGGCAGTTGACGGGCACAGCGGGGTTTGGCTTCTGGAATCACCCCTTTGCGCCGACGCTGGATGCCGTACCGGCCCTGCCGGCGGCGATCTGGTTTTTCTATGCCTCGCCGCCCTCGGATATGCCGCTGGCGCTGGAGGGGCCGGGGTGCGGCTGGAAGGTTGCCTGCCTCGATCTGACCCGGCCGGCAGCCCTGGCCTGGGCTCCGCTGGCCCCGCCGGTTGTGCTCCTCAACCAGGTGCCGGTGCTCTACCGACACATCTGGCCGCGGGTAGCGCGTTCGTTACGGATTAGCGAAACAGCATTTACGGGTGTTGGGGAACAGTGGCGCACTTACACGCTACAGTGGCAGCCGGACTATGCCCGCTTCGCCGTGGATGGCGTGACCATCATGGAGACGGATCGACCGCCGCACGGGCCCCTCGGCTTTGTGGCCTGGGTAGATAGCCAGTGGGCCATCGTGACACCGCGCGGGCAGTTTGGATGGGGTCTGCTGGATGTTGCCACACCCCAATGGCTCGATCTGGCCCACATCCGTATCGAGCCAGGGAGGAATAGTCCGTATATGAATGACCGGGAGTCCCGGCTTTAGCCGGTTAGATGTCTGCCGGGCCAGGGCATATTGCCGGGAACGCCTGATCCGGCTAAAGCCGGGACTCCGGTCCAGCGGATGTCCGGATTAAAAATTAAACTTCATAAAGTAACACTACGAAGCTACGCGAATTGCTGTTAACCGTTAACCCCTAACCGTTAACCCCTAAAATCACTGCAACTCAAACGTCACCTGCACCTGCGTGCTGACGGTCTGCCGGCCGGTCTGGATCGGCACAGCGGCCGCATCTTCCTCGGCAATCCCGCTGCGCATCGGCATCGGAATTGGCGACTGTGAGCCAACGTTTTCCGTAATCACCAGTACCCGACCCACACTTGCACCACTCGCCTGTGCCAGTTGCTCTGCTTTGGCCCGGGCATCGGCGACGGCTTTATCCCGCGCCTGCGCCAGCAGTTCGGAGGGATCATCTACCCCAAAGTTAATGCCATACACCCGATTCGCGCCTACCTGGACCACCTGATCCAGCAGTGTGCCGGTCTGTTCCAGGTTGCGGATGGTTACGGAGATGATATTGCTCACCTGGTAGCCGACGACTCGCCGTCCATCGTTGTCATAGCGTGTGTTGATGCTAAAATTGCTGGTCTGAATGTCTTCTTCCGCCACGCCCAACTGCTTGATTCTCTCGATAATCGCCGCAACCTGGGCATTGTTCTGTTCCAGGGCTTCCTCGGTCGTGTTGGCTTCGGTTTCGACACCGATCTGTACATAGCCCGTATCGGGGGTGCCCTGTGCCTCGCCCCGCCCGACAACCGTCACCTGCCGCGCTCCGGTCACGCCGGCCGGTTGGGCCTGGGCGGCGCCGGTCAACGACTGGCCGGCAACGATCACCAGAATGGTGATCAGCAACAGCGTAATGACCGCGCCAAAGATAGTAAGCATGCGATTCTGCATTCGATCCTCCTGATTTCTGTTTCCTGTTAGCGGATCAGTATGATCCCTACATCTGGTTGTATCAGAAGGACGGCAACCGCCCACAAAAAGTTCCCCGGCAGGAGTGCTACCCGCCGGGGAACGCATTCGACACGCTGTTCGGCTCACAGGTGCTCGGAGATCATCTGATCCTGCACAAAATGCCGCAGGTAGTGCGGGCCACCCGGTTGACCACTCATACCGAGCCCCCCGGCCGGCTGAACCCCCACACGCGGATTGAGGTCCGCCGGGTTGAGATAGAGGTTGCTCACCTGGAAAGCATCGCGCGCCTGCTCCAGGCGTTCCATGGCGCGGGCATATACCACCCCGGTCAGTCCCGCGCCGCCGGCAGCGGCAAGCTCCAGCGCATGCTCAAAATCGCGGGCCGGAAGACAGACCAGCACCGGCCCGCGGATCTCCTCCTGCGCAATGCGCGCATCGGGCGCGACATCGGCGAAGACCGTCGGGTTAATAAAGTAGCCCCCCTCGGCCAGCAGCGTATGGTCGATAACCTCGCCACCGATGACCAGGCGTCCCTCCTCCTGCCCGACGGCGATGTAGTTGCTGACCCGCGCGAAGGCGTCCTGGTCAATCACGGCCCCAATGCTGACTTCGGGTTCGGCCGGGTTGCCCAGCTTCAGTTGGCGGGTGCGCTCGGCGATAAAACCGAGCAACTGCTCGTGGATGCGCTCAACGATGATTACCTGCGCGCAGGCGTTGTCCTTCTGGCCCTGAAATCCAAAGGCATTGGCAACGATGCCCCGGGCCGCCGCCTGCAGATCGGCGCTCTCGTCCACGATTGTGGTATTCCGACCGCTCACCTCCAGGATGCGCCGCTGACCGGGTTGTCCCAATGGACCTGTCACCTGGCTGAGGATGCGCCGGCCTTCCGCCTGGGTGCCGGTGAAGGCGACAAAGCGCGTACCGGGATGCGCAATCAACTGATCCCGCACCTCGTCGCCGGCCGGCAGATAGTTGACCACTCCCGGCGGTAGTCCCGCTTCCTCCAGGATCTGCACAAACTGCGCAGCCGTAATCGGCGCGGCGTTGTTTGGAGTCAGTACAACGCTGTTGCCCACCACAATCGCGGCGACGGTCAGCCCGGTCAGGGTCGCCAGGGGCGCATTCCAGGGCGTAATGATTACGCCCACCCCCAGGGGGAGCATGCGCAGTTCGTTCTGCTGACCGGGAAAGGGGACGAGCGGCGGCGGGGTTGCCTGGAGTTGCAATGCGCAACGCGCATAGTATTCACAGAAGTCGATAGCCCGGGCCACTTCGGCATCGGCATCCGACCAGGCTTTGCTGGTCTCGCGGATAATCCAGGCCGCCAGTTCGGCCCGGCGGCGGCGCAGCAGCGCGGCTGTCCGCAGAATCAGGCGTACGCGTGCGGCAACCGGCACCCGCCGCCAGGTCTGGCAGGCCGTCTCAGCCGCGGCCAGGGCGCGCCGGGCCAGGTCCGCATCGGCCTGGCATGCCCGACCAACATTTTTATGCGGTTCCGCTGGATTGGATGAAGCCAGGCACTCCTCGGTGGTGATATACTCCCCGCCAATAATCAGCGGGTACGTTGCCCCCAGCATATTTGAGACATCCCGCAGTGCCCGCTGCAAGGCAACCCGCCGCTCTGAGGAAGCGAGATTACCGGCCGGTTCGTTGCGAAACTCTGGGATCATGAAATTCTCATTATTCTTTTGGTCCGCGCATCTCCAGAATAATCTCACTGAGTGGTTTGCCTGCGGTACGATCCGGAATCGCCTGTGCTTCCTCCAACGTCAATGTTGATTGTGCAGCGAGACGCTTCTCTTCTGGACTGAGTTCAGCTAATAACCCGGCGGTACGGAGTGCGGCGCGCACGCGATCACGTTCAGTCATTGGTGCTACTGCCTCCGTTGATTTTTCCGCCAGCCACTCCTGTGCCGGCACTGCCGCCGGTTTCCCCTGCCGCGCTGCTGCGGTCTCCAGGCGCTGGTAAACATCAGTGGGGAGATCGATTGTTAAGCTCGTCATGCCGGGTCTCTTTCCACCTCAAAACTCACCGAGTTGGAGAATATAGCCCTTCCCGCGCACATTCAGCAGATAGCGCGGCGATGCCGGGTCCGGCTCGAGCTTCTGCCGCAGATGGTGGATATGGGGCTTGATCAACTCGCCGGCCTCAATCTCGCTGGTGTCGTAGCCCTGCGCACAGCGCACCAGTTGCGCATATGACAGCATCTGACCGGCATGCTCGGCCAGGCAGAGCAACACCCGGAACTCCGTCGGCGTCAACGAAAGCGAACGGTCGGCCAGGGTTGCCACCTGGTGCCAGGTATCCAGTTGCAACTCCCCAACCGTAATCAGGCGCTCGGCTGCTCCCCCTGTCGTGCCCGTAGCAGCCTGTTTGCTCGGCCCGCGCAGTTCCTTGACGGCCTCGCCGACAACATCAAGCAGTTCACGCTGGCGGATCTTCTGGGTACGGTCTTCCAGGGCCGCTTTGACCCGCTCCACGACCTGCGCCGGGTCGGTGGTCTTGAGCAGATAGTCAAAGATGCCATGATGCAGTCCTTCAACCGCTGTCTCTAACGTTCCATGTCCGGTCAATACAATGACGGCACTGTCCAGTTTCAGGTCGCGCGCGGCGGCAACGACCTGCATACCATCAATGCCGGGCATCTTAAGATCAACCAGCATCAGGTCAAAGGGGCGTTGTTTGAGCAGTTCAACGGCTTCCTCACCCGTGGCGGCTTCGGTTACGCTATAACCGGCGCGGGTTAACAGCGTGCTCAGGGTCAAACGAATATTTGCCTCGTCATCAACGACGAGAATGTACGCAGGCTGACTCATGGCCATCACTCGCTACTGAGTTTCACAAGAATATAGCTACTAATGATAGCACGGCCTACACTATAGTGTCAACGCAGTATAAATCGTTATACCGGCAAAAACAGCCGGACATCGGGCCTGGTATCAAGTCAGGTCGCACAGTCGCTGAACGCTATTCTGCTGCTGCACCTTCCCTATGCCGGATCACGCGCTGCGTCCCCGGCAGGTCATACCCTGGTCTGAGGCGATATTCGCCACATGGCTGATGCCTGAATGGTGTCCGGCAGTGTAGTATAAGCACAGATGCGAGATATTCTTTATGGTTATAGCCAATCGCGCTATAACCGCAGCAGGTGAGCATATGGCACTCGACAGCATTCGGATCCTCACGACCAGCGCCGGGCAACTCTGGCAGCGCCTGGGAACCTATGGCACACTGGAGGCGTTACCCTCCTGCCCCAGTTTTGAGGAGTGGTTGCGTAGCGCGGGGCACCCCGGTTTCCTCAATCAGATCGAGGAGTTGCAACTGCGGCGCGACTATCGTCAACTGTACCGGTTGCTCACCCAGATCGAGACGCTGGTGCATAGCCAGAGTCTGGCCCTTGAACTTGTACGCTCGCGTGCAGATGAAATAAAGCAGTGTTAATACCAGGTGGCCATTAAACCAGCAATCAGCCGGAACGGGCGCAACGGGCGCAGCGGCGACGCCTGTCCGTTTAGCATCTCTGCGTCCTCGGTGTTCTCTGTGGCTATGACAACAAATCAGTATAAGTTGCCGGAACGATCTTGAAGAACAATGTGTTAATCACACGAGTTACGCAGTGGGTACACAAACTGGACATGTGCCCAGGTGGAAGCCCGATTCGCCTGCGGCAGCATGGTACATTTTGATTTTGTTTGACAAAAAATTTGCACATAGTGCAAATTTTTTGTCAAACAAGATGGTTTCTTCCGCCCTGCCGGAGGCGGAATCTCCGGTCGGGTCAACGACCGCGTAACTCGTGTCAATCACACGACTTACGCGGTGGGCGTTCAAACCGGACGTTTGAACAGATGAAAGCTCGTCTCGCCTGCGGCAGCATGGTACGTTTTCGATCTTTTTGGAAAAAAAGTGGCTCTCCGAGCCACTTTTTTTCCAAAAAGGATGTCCGATTCC